>Ga0310697_10000628_pt1 | contig 45722 bp, 30 predicted proteins | sample 172DNAGHGlowgp2_FD_203883 | JGI IMG/M metagenome (GOLD analysis project Ga0310697, IMG submission 203883) | Sheep rumen microbial communities from Palmerston North, Manawatu-Wanganui, New Zealand - 1728 DNA GHGlow gp2 (v2) (version 2) | ecosystem: Host-associated > Mammals > Digestive system >...
TTCTTGGTCGCTCGATATAGAAATCGCGTTGCAGGGCCTCATTGAGCACAGCAATTTTCTCCTTGATGAGGTTCTTGGTAAGTGAGGATGAAATCTTGCTGATAGGGATGTGTGTGGTGACAAAAGCGACCCTTACATTGTTCTTGACCAGCATCATGAGTGACTGGTGTCCATCACCAGAAATGCCTTGTATATATTCAGTCTGCCCCGGGAAGTTGATGCCCTGGCTCTTGATTGTGCTACTGTTGAGAGGTGTTGTAACAAGAACATCGATGAGTCCCTTGTTGAGTTCCGACAGCGCCTTGTCGAGCGACATGAGCGCCGCCTTTCCCGCCTCGGAGGTAGGTTGTGAGAAGTTCACGATGACTTCGCTGTCGCCAAAGCAGTTGACCATATACACACGTCCCTCTCCTGCCTCGGAAGCAGAATGCACGACGGTAAGATTGGTTTGGTTGTCGATAGCCTTCTTATGATAAGCCGCCACTTTTGGCGAGCCATAGATGATGGGAGTGCACATATCCAGCATTCCCTCCTCGCTGAAAGTCTTCAGCACCAGTTCATAACCGATGCCGTTTATGTCTCCGTGGGTAATACCCACTTTAATTTTGTTGTCCATAAATACGTATATATTTATTTTATTCTATATTTATTGTTTTATATATTTTCTATTTTTACCCTCTTGTTCATCTTCTGGCAGAGGATTAAGGGTGTAGAGCGCGGCTTCGAGTTTGCTCACCATTCCTCTTTTGTTCTTCTCTGGGGCATAGACGAATCCTTCAGCCACGACAATCATGCCACGGATAGTATCGACGATGGAATGTGCCACGAAAGGTCCGCCCATCATGTCGTTTTTCATCTCCCAGAGTCCCCTTGCTTCCTGAGCGTAATGGCCACGCACATTGATGTCCTTTATCATCACGCTTGGCCGGTAGGTTGACATATACATGCCAGGCTTTTCTCCCGGGATGTTCTCCCTCATGAAAGAGTCGCGCAAGGCAATGTACACACCACGGTCGAAGACATGCTTTGACACGTAGGGATAGCTATAGATGACGATGTTCTGGAGTCCGGAGACGGCATCGTTGCTTGCCCAGATGAAATGGTCGCCTTTCTTCATCTTATTGAGTTCAATAGGAATGAAGAACTCGCAGCCGAACATTTCCTTGACTGCCTTCTCGAACTTAACGTTATGCTCGTCTTGCAGAAAGGTTGCCTCACGGTTGATTTCCTCATCGGTGAAGAAATTGAGTAGGAACTTTGTGTTCTCAGTAATATACGTGGAGACCGCCACCACATCAGGTCCTTGGATGGTGAGAATGGTCTGTGGAGAAGAGAAGACATCACGTTCAAGTTTGAACTTGGCCATGGTGTACTCCTTAGGGTTGACCACAATACGGATGATATTGCGGAAAAGGTTGGTAATACGGTCATAGTGCGCAGGTGTGACGTGCGACACTTTGAAATAAGCCTCGTCCCTCGGCAGTCCTTTCATTGGAGTCTCCAAGACAGCGAGAATGGACTTTCCCACATAGCCATCGTAAACGGAGTCCTCAGCCACGACCATGATTTCGTAGGGATTTCCGCTGGAGATGGGCGTAAGTATAGACGTGACGTTTTTCCTGATGCGCTTGTCACGGTTGCTACATGAGAAAGATGCCATGACCATTATAGCCATCAGTAACCATATCAGAGAGTTGTTAAGTTTTTTCATACGTTCGATTCATTAATTGGGTTTATGTTGAAGATTGGCCGAAGCCTTTTGTTTTTCTTGTTCTGCAGTGTTGAGCATACCGCATGCGGCGAAGATGTCCTCCCCCCTCGATGCCCTGATGGTGGTGAAGACGCCATGGTGTGTGAGATAGTCTCTGAAAGTCGTCATCTTGTCCATATCCACTCCATCGAGTGGCACATCGGGTATCTTATGGAATCGGATGAGGTTGACACGGCAGTCCAGTCCATTGAGCAGCCGAACGAGCGCCTTGGCGTGGGTGAGTGTGTCGTTGAGTCCTTTGAAGACGATGTACTCAAAGGAGAGTCGTCTTTGGTGGCTGAAGTCGTATTTTCGCAGGACCTCCACGATTTGTTCGATGCCCATCTGTTTCTCCGCCGGCATGAGTGAAAGGCGTTGTTCTGGTATGGGCGAGTGGAGACTGACCGCCAGATGACATTCCGACTCATCAAGGAAACGGGTGAAGTTCTTGTGAAGCCCGACTGTGGATACAGTGATTCGGTGAGGGCTCCACCCCAACCCGTAAGGTGCGGTAAGGATGCCTATGGCCTGCATCACCTCGTCGAGGTTGTCGAAAGGTTCTCCTTGTCCCATGAAGACGATATTGGTAAGTTTATCGGAATCATCGACCGACAGCACCTGGTTGATGATATCGCCGGCAGTGAGGTTACCCCCGAATCCTTGTTTGCCCGTCTGGCAGAAGAGGCAATTCATCTTGCATCCCACTTGGCTGCTGACGCAGAGTGTGGCCCTGTCGCGGTCGGGGATATAGACAGTCTCCACAAATCCATCCTGGGAGGTCTGGAACAGATATTTCACTGTGCCATCCACTGATGCCAACGTGGTGACAGGCTTGCTCCGTCCGATGTTGTAATGCTGATGAAGCAATTCCCTATGCTTTTTGGATATATTGGTCATCTGGTCGATGTCGGTGACCCGTTTTTCATAAATCCATTGTGCGATTTGCTTGGCGGTGAAAGCGGGCATTCCCCACTGGCGTGTGAGGTCAGTGAGTTGCTCTAAAGTCATACCCAGCAAAGGAATCTTCTTTTCCATTTCAGTCTTCGATGCTTAAATGCTTCGACAAGGTAGATGGCCGTTGAAATAGCCACATATCCCGTCATAAAATGCAAATATAGTCATTTTCTGAAATATGAGGCGAAGATAAGTCTTAAATAATGATAAAAAATTTGTCATCGGGATATCGGAATATCGGGAGACGGGATATTGGCTTTTACAGGCGGATTGAGAAAAGGGGGAGGGTTCACAAGCTGCGGGCATATTTCAGCAAGCCTCCGCTTGCACGCCCAAAAGGAATGTGGGTCTTCAACTTTTGACATCAGCAAAGCAAGCAGGACGCCTACTTACCCCACAGTCAAGATGCTTATGCACCTCTCCCCCTTATAAAATCAGAGATTCACGTTGATTTTCGCTCCAGCCATGACCCAGAAGCCCGGCTGGCGGACGTTACCAATGTCGTAGTAGCGATAGGAAGTGAGGTTGTTGGCCTCGAGATACAGTTGGTAGCGTGGTGCATCCCATGAGAGTTTGAGGTCGAGCAACCCATAGGGATGGTAGGGCCTTGTGGCTGCCACATAACTGGTGTTGCCTTCCTGGTCCACTGTTGGTGTGTATTGCACAAATGAGCCCATACGCTGTTGCCAGCGATAGGTGAGCAAGGCATTCAGATGCGAGACGATACGGGAAGAGAGTGAAAGTACCAGCTTGTGACGCAGGTAATCCAGCGCATAACTGCTTGCATAGATTTCCACATCGTCCTTGCGTTTCTGGTGTATATATGTGTAACTGGCCGTCAACTGGTTGAGCGGGAAGTTCGGGTTGCCCCATTCGCGGAATTCGATGGAACCGTTGAGGGAAAAGCCCATGTTGTCGGCCTTGAAGTTGGAGGCATGGAATGTGGTGTAGTTGTTGGTGCTATCGCTTGGCCACATCACCCAGTCAATCATGTTTTTCTGTTTGCGGTAGAAAGTCCTCACCTCCCCTCTCAGTCCATGCTGATGGAATGTCGCTCCGATATTGAATTCATCCGTTTCCTCAGGTTTGAGTCCGATGTTACCCTCTTGTGTGGGGCTCTTGTAATAAAGGTCGGTGAAAGTGGGCATTCGTTGTGCTTTGTTCCATGAAGCATAAAGACGCAAAGAGTTGTTGGGTCGATAACTGATATCGACACCTGGGTAGAGGCGGTATCGGTAGTCGAGTGCGGTGTTCATGTTGGCCATCAGTCCGGCGCTGATGGTGAAATGCTCGAGCACCACATCGTGTTCGAGGAAGTAACAGATGTTGGTTCGGTTGTCGCGTTTCGTGTAGAAACGTCCGTCTTCTCCCGGGATATCCACGTATTCCGTTTCTGCAAGTGGTCGTCCGAGACTGGTGGAGAGGATGCCCTCGTTTCTCACCTCCGCACCGATTACAGATGTTCCAAGCGCCCACGTTGTCGAGGCATTGAGACTTGCGCCATAGACATCCGTGAGGTGGAAATTCTCGCCCGTCTGTGTGCCTCGAATCAGTTGGTAATGGTCGAGCGCACGGTTGAAGTAAAGCGTAGGGTGTAGGGAGACCTTCCCTTGGCTATGCGCGCTGACCGAAGCCATGTAGCGCCGGTTGCTCTCATACTGGTTGGGGAAACGCCCAGAGTAGAAGGTGTTGGCGCCATAGTTCATGCCGCTCATGCCGAGTTGCCAATCCACATCGGTGTGTTTGGCAAGCACTCCGCCTTGGTAGAAGGCGTTGAACTTCTCGAAATCGCCATTGTCCACCCCTCCGTCAGAACGGGTGAACGCCCCACTCAGGCGGTTGTGCAAAGTCCCCGCATTGAGTGTTGCCGCAGCATTGGTTCCAAAGGTGCCGAAACTTCCGCCTTTGGCTCCGAGAGAGAGTTGGTTGTCGTCGTTGTGCTTGGTGACGATGTTGATGGCACCGCTGAAGGCACTGGTACCATAGACACGACTTGCCGCCCCCTCGAGAATCTCGATGTGGTCAATGTCTTCAATAGAAACAGGGAAGTCGGCGGCGAGGTGCCCGGTGTGTGGCGAAGAAATATTCACACCGTTAAGAAGAATCACGATTTGGTCGTGTGTGCCGCCATTGATGCTGATGTCCGTTTGAATACCATAGCCGCCCCTTTGCCGGACATCGACGCCGGCGGCTAGTTTGAGAATGTCGTTGACGCTGTTGACAGGCGCCTGTTGGATTTGTTCGCTCGTGATGAGCGTGACTGTTCGTGCTGCCTGGTTGAGCGCCAGCGGCACACGGCTTGCCGTGACCTCCACATCGTCGAGTTCCATCTGTCGTTCCTCCTTCTCCCCTTCCTGTCGTTCGACTTGAGCGAAGACAGAATCTGGATTGGCGAACAGCAGTGTTGAAGCCGCCAGCACGCCAATTCGTATCTCCTTGCGGAGGCTAACGAAGATGGCGTAGTTCTTGCGGCAGAACCTTGTGAACGTCACTGTTGGATTACCAAGCCTGATGTTTTGCTTGTTCATCTTTTTGTTTTTTGTTAATAAATTGATAATAAAATAGTTAATAATAATTCCTACTGCACAGTTGGCAGTGGGTTTTTCGTGCTTTGTTTGGCTCCAAGTTGTATAAGTTTGTTGGCAGTAGTGAGAATGCTCTGCCCTTTTGGTTCAAGTTTTGAATGACCGTTTTCATAGGCTTTCTGGGCGTTTTCGAGTGCCTTGCCGAGCGTCTCGTAATGTTTGAGGAATTGCCCCACGCGGTCAAGCATCTCTTCCGCCAACCGATAGACCTGTTCATGCTGCTGTGCCTGCTTGATTTGCGTCCAGGTGTGGTTGATGATGCGCAGGGCCGCGAAAAGCGTCTGTTCGTCGGCGATGAACACATTCTGCTCCATGGCCTTGCGCCAAAGGTCGGGCTGAGCGTTGAGAGCGGTCCACAGCGCACCTGAGTGGGGAACGAACATGATGACATAGTCCATCTTCACCTTGGGCGGTTGGATATAAGAGGAATAGTTTTTTTGCGACAGTTCCTTCACATGGCGGTTGATGCTGTCGATGTGGAGTCGCAGGAAACGTTGTTTGTCGGTTTCGTTGTCAGCATTCACATAGTCGATATAGTTACTCAGCGACACCTTGGAATCGATGATGACATCCCGCTGTTGGTCGAGGTGCAAGATGACGTCCGGTCTCATGTTTGAGCCATCTTCAGTCTTGACCACATTGCCTTGTTGGTCGCGAATGACCGCCTGCGTGTCGTAGTGGATTCCCTTGGTGAGGCCTTGAGAAGCAAGCAGTTCGTCGAGCACCGTCTCTCCCCAATCGCCCTGCACTTTGGAGCGGTTCCTGAAGACGCGTGCCAGTTCGTCCGCGCTTTGCTTGGCTGCCTCGCTCTGCCGCATCATGTGCTCGATGTTGGTACGCATCTCTGTGGTCATGGCAGTCTGTTTGATGGTGTTGTCGTCCATGGCTTTCTTCATCTTGTCGATGGTCTCGCGCAGTGGCGTGACGATAGCGCCGATATTGGCATTGCTCGATTCGGCAAATTCTTTCTGTCTATCCCGCAGCATATCGTTGGCGGCATTCTTCACCTGTTCCGTCATGCGGAGGATGGTCTCGTCGAACCTCTGTTGCAGTGCCTCGATAGCATCTTTGTGCCGCCGTTCCTGTTCCTGCATGGTTTGCTGGTGGAGTTTGTCGCTCTCCTTCATCTGTCGGTCGAGTTGGTCATGGAGGGCGTTGATGTCGCGTTCATAATCCTCGTTAACTGCCTTGATGTCGTTCTCATACCTCTCTTTGGCGTATTGCAGTTGTTTCTCGTAAGTGTCCTTGAGTGATTGCAACTGGTACTGGAGGAGTTCTATCTGCGTGGATAACTTTCCGTTTTTCCCCTTGCCGTACAAAGCCCCGATGAGAAATCCGAGGATTATCCCGACAATGGCAGCGATAATCAAATATACTATATCCATGGCATTGTTTATTATATTAGTTTTGCATATCAATCCATTCGGTCGCGGTAGTCTTCGTAGGTGAACGACCTCAACAACTTGAATTTACCATCGGTAGTGACCATACCAATAGCAGGATGTGGAATACCGTTGAACATGTTGGTTTTCACGGTGGTGTAGTGAATCATATCCTCGAAGATGATGCGCTCGCCAACCTGCAAAGGATGGTCAAACTGCCACAGCCCCATGAAGTCGCCACTCAGACAGCTGTTGCCACCAAGGCGGTAGATATGTCCGCCTTTTCTTGCGTCATCGAGGTCATCGCTCTCGATGGTCACGGCACCGCGTACTTGGGGATGATAAGGCATTTCGAGACAATCGGGCATGTGGCAAGTGAAACTCACATCGAGTATGGCCGTTTTGACTCCAGCATTCTCCACCACATCGACGACAGAAGCAACCAAAGGTCCTGTCTGCCAAGCGAAAGCAGAACCAGGCTCAAGAATGACCTTGAGCCATGGATAACGTTTTCTCAACCCCTTGAGCACACCAATCAAATGATTCACATCATAGTCCTTTCGCGTCATCAGATGCCCACCGCCAAGATTGAGCCATTCAATCTGGTCGAACCAACGTGAGAACTTTTCCTCAATATGGACAAGGGTACGTTCGAGGGCGTAGGAATCATTCTCGCAATGGCAATGCACATGGAATCCCTTGATGCCATCAGGCAAAGTGGTCGGCAGGTCGGCCGCCATCACGCCAAAGCGACTGCCAGGAGCGCAAGGATTATACAGCAAGGTCTCAATTTCGGAATATTCGGGATTGACACGCAGTCCCATCTGCACCTTTTCTTCATGGTTCTGGTTGTAGTCCTCCACCAAGGGAAAGAACCGCTGATACTGGCTGAGCGAATTGAAAGTGACGCACTTGCTGCACGCCAGTATTTGGTCGAACTCATGTTCGGTATATGCCGGTGAATACGTATGCGCCCTACTTCCGAACTCCTCGAAAGCAAGTCGTGCCTCAAAGATTGAACTGGCAGTAGTATGGCTGATATACTCGCGGAAGACGGGAAAAGTCTTCCACAATGCGAAAGCCTTGAAAGCGAGGATGATTTCTGCCCCGCTTTCCTCAGCAACCTTTTGGATGAGCCGGAGGTTTCGTCTGAGCAGTTCCTCTTCCACCACATAACAGGGAGAGGGAATATCGTTGAGAAGAGCTGTGATATTGTCCATGTTTTTGTTATTGTAAAGATTAACCAACGACCGTCAGTCGCGCATACTTCACGAGCAGCACCTTCTGTCCGGCATTGTCGAATTGCACGGTCACCTTCATGCCATCCCCCGAACCGCTAACGGCGATAATGTTGCCAAGTCCGAAACGGTCGTGACGGATGCGGGTGCCGCACTGGAGATTGGCTGGTGGAGCCGAAGGACTGGCTTGACTAGAGGAACTAGAAGAACTAGAGGGTCTAGAGGAACTAGTAGGGCTATAGGAACTGGGGCGACTAGAAGCACTAGAGGGGCTAGTGGGACGTGAAGTGGATGGGGCTTGGGTTGTCCTGTAGGAAGAGAAGACATCAGTACTGCTCTTCCTGCCCCAGGGCAGTTCCACGTCCCTGTTCACGGGTTTTGAGTTGCCTTTGCCCGACTCAATGTAACAGCGGTCGATGTCGCGCAAGAAACGGCTGGGGTTTCCGAACTCCATCTTTCCATAGCGGTATCGGCTCTTGGCGTAAGTAAGGAAACAGTGAGCCTTGGCTCTGGTAATCGCCACATAGAAAAGGCGTCGTTCCTCCTCCATCTCTCGCAGGGAACCAGACCCCATCTGGCTGGGGAAGAGGTTCTCCTCCAGTCCCACAACAAAGACGGTATTAAACTCCAGTCCTTTAGCTGAGTGAACGGTCATGAGTGTGATTTTTTCCTCGGAATCCCCCTTGTCGGTATCCACTTCCGAAAGTAGTGACACTTCCGAAAGATAGTCGCTGATGGAGACATTGTGATTGTCCTCTTCTTGACGGCTTTGCACAAAGTCGTCGAGTCCGTTGACCAATTCATTCACGTTCTCCTGTCGACTGAGGTTCTCGGGAGAACTGTCTTGGTAGATATCATTGATGATACCACTTTCTTTGACAATAGCCACACCCGCCTTGTCGGCAGCGTCGTTTTCAGCCATTTGCTGGAAATGCAGAATCATGTCCCTGAACTTTATCAGTCGTGTCAAGGTCGCTCCGCTCACTGACAGTCCGAGCTTGTCCGGATGGAGCAGCACATCCCAGAGGCTGACTCTGTTCCTGTTGGCTGTCTCGACAATCTTGTTCAGTGTGGTGTTACCGATTCCTCGCGTAGGATAGTTGATGACACGCTTGAGGGCTTCCTCATCGTTAGGGTTGACCGCCAGGCGGAAGTATGCGATGATATCCTTGATTTCCTTCCTCTGGTAGAAGGACAGTCCACCATAGATTTTGTATGGGAGATTGTTCAGTCGTAGCTCGTCCTCGAAGATTCGGCTTTGTGCATTGGTACGGTAGAGTATGGCAAAATCGGAGTACGCACATTTTTCCTTCCTGATGATATCCTTGATGCACCTCACCACGATTTCCCCTTCTTGTTTGTCGGAATAGGCTTCAAAGAGATGTAGTTTGTCGCCAGCTTCCTTATCAGAGAACACCTCCTTGTGTATTTGCCTGCTATTCTTGGCGATAAGGCTATTGGCAGCATTGACAATGGTCTGAGTGGACCGGTAGTTCTGCTCCAGTTTGAAGAGCCTGACATCTTGATAGAGGTTGCGGAAAGTGAGGATATTGTCGATATTGGCACCCCGGAAAGAGTAGATGCTCTGGGCGTCGTCGCCTACGACACAGACATGCTGGTGCTTTTGGGAGAGTTGCCATACGATGCGGTGCTGTGCGAAGTTGGTGTCTTGATACTCATCCACCAGTATATACCTGAATCGCTGTTCGTATCGGTCGAGGACATCGGGATGCTGGTCGAAGAGACGGTAAGTATAGAGAAGTATATCGTCGAAGTCCATGGCCTGAGCACTCCGGCATCGTTCCTCATAGCGGACAAAGACTTCGGCGAATTTGGGCATACGCTCGCGCGCATCGAGTTGGAGGTTTGAAGGATTGTTCTTGTATTCCTGGGCATCGACCAACTGGTTTTTCGCATTTGAGATACGGTTGAGCACATCGCCAGGCTTGTAGAGTTTGTCGTCAAGTTGCATTTCCTTGATGATGGCCTTGAGCAGCGACTTGCTATCCGCAGTGTCATAGACTGTGAAATTGTTGCCGAAACCGATGGCCTCGTGTTCCACACGTAGTATGCGCAAGAAGACAGAGTGGAAGGTACCCATCCACACATATCTCGCCAATTCGTTTCCAACTTGGGCGGCGATGCGTGTTTTCATCTCGTTCGCCGCCTTGTTGGTAAATGTAAGTGCGAGTATGGACCAGGGTGCGTAGCCGAGTTCCTTGATGAGGTAGGCTACCTTATAGGTAAGTACACGAGTCTTACCCGAACCTGCACCTGCAATGACGAGTGAAGGTCCGTCACAGTATTCCACGGCTGCCTTTTGTCCTGGGTTGAAGCCTTCCAGCATAGAGGTTTCCATCAGTATTTATTGCTTAGTAAGTATCAATGGCTTAGGTAGTTTTACGTATTTCTTTCCCTGTATGCCTTTGATATAACCTTCTGTCTGTTGTATCTCAAGTCCCTGGTCAGTCATCTTCAGCTTGAGGTCTTGGGCATCCGAGCCTCTTTCTGAAACGGCTCTGACCACAGCTGTGTTCTCCTGGATTTCCTTGACCTTGAGAATCATCCAGCATCCATTGATTTGCCCTTGAATGAAACCATAGCAAGTCTCGAGTTCGAGCCCTGGCACCTCAATAACGTCCTCATAGAGGTTGAGTTTACACTGTACGTTGAATTCCTTGTTCATGAACTTTCCTTTAAACAGGGAATCGGTTGTCTCTTGCGCTGTCACAAACATTGGCAGCACCATGACGGTCAGTATTGCAAATAGTTTCTTCATGTCGCGATATGTATTTCTGTTTTCCAACCACAAAATTAGCATTTAAATCTCACAAAAAGAAACAATGCAGTCGGGATTAGAAAAAATTAACGATAAGCGGAACAAGAAGGCCATTCCTCATTGATTGCGTGGAGCAAGGACAGGCGTAATGACATGTCCGACACATCCGCTGGGCTGCTGGATATTGAGAATCGCCGCCACAGTAGGTGCTATATCCGTAATATGATAGGTGTTGTCGTCCCATCCTTTGGGAATACCAGCCCCATAGAAGAGCAGTGGGATATGGCAGTCGTAGGGATTCCATACACAATGAGCAGTACCCATCAGCGGATTGTCGTAGTTGTAAGGGTCGGACACCTGAGCATTAGGTATAATCTGAATCTGTCCACTACGTTTGGGATGATATCCATTGGCCGTCATGGAGCGCAAAGGTTCCGGCAGGTATGCGGGTATATTCTTGAGGTCGAAAGCGTAAGCCACATTCTTGTTCTCCATCAGATGTTCACAGACCAAGTCGATGACCTCTTGCCTGTCCACTTTATAGTCCTTGATATTCTCCTCATGCAGGAACACTTGATTGACATAAACATCCTTGATGATTTTGTGATTGACCCGGAAGTGCTTTCTGGCAATGGAATCAAGTTCGTCGCGCAGGACATTGCCAAGCAGATAGCCAGTCGGCACCTTGTGCTGGTCGAGGAATGCAATGTTGTTGGCGCCTCCATGGTCGGCAGAGAGGAATACGACATAGTTGTCTTTTCCCACTTTGGTGTCGAGGAAAGAAAGGAAAGCAGCCAAGTCCTGGTCGAGCCTGAGGTAAAGGTCTTCGACGTAGGACGAATTGGGGCCGACTCTGTGTCCGATATGGTCGGTGGCAGAAAGGCTGATGGCGAGGAAATCAGAGATGTCGTCCTGTCCAAGTTGTTCGTTCTCAACGGCTTCACGTGCGAAATCCAGGACGATGGTGTTGCCGTAAGGCGAGGTGCGTATCTCTGTTGCTACAGGCATCTCAATGTCCGGGTTCTTTGGTGCGCTTTGTACGTATGTGTCCTCATCGTAAAGGAAGTTCCATCCCTTGTTGAGATACTGTTGAGCCAGTCCCTTGTCATTAAACGCGTTCACCCATTGTGGGAGTGACTGCATGTAATAGGTGCTGGTGATGAATTTTCCAGAATTCACATCAACCCAGTAGGCGGCATTGGCAGAATGGCCAGCAGGCAGGATAGCCCCTCTGTCTTTCAGTGAGACACCGATGACCTTAGACCGGAAGTTAGTGGCTATACGCAGTTCATCAGTGACGGTGGTGACTAGCAGATTATGTGGAGAAGCCGACTTCTCGCCCTCCACCCCCACGGGTCTGACATTGAAATCCGCCACAGTTCCCACATACTCTCCATCCAAATACATGCTGTTGGAGATGATGCCCGTTAGTGCAGGCACCGACCCTGTATAAATGCTTGTATGCCCCACAGCCGTAACTGACGGAAGGTAGTTGATGAGTGTCCGGTTGCAGTTGTAGCCATTGTTCATCATGCGGAGGAATCCTCCTTGGGAATACCTTTCTTGATATCGGATGAGATAGTCCCACCTCATCTGGTCGACAACAATACCTACGACGAGACGTGGGCGTTGGTAATAGTTTTGTGCGTGCAGGCTAACGATTGTCAGCATGAGCAACAACGATAGGAAAAATTTCTTCTGCATGTATAGAAAGGGAGTTAAAGGGGAAGTTAAAGGGGAAGTTAAAAAGGGAGTCAAGCACATTCGTGCTGGACGATACTACTGCAATTAAGTGCTATTGTTCTGGGCACAGCAAATCACTCCTGAAAGCACAAGTTTAATTGCGCAAGTTGATTCACGAGAGTTTGTGAATGACAAGACCGCTTCTGAGTTTTGGCTCGAACCAAGTGGCCTTTGGTGGCATAATGTTACCCGAGTCGGCAATGTCCATGATTTGCTTCATGCTGACGGGATAGAGGGCGAGTGCGAGTTTCATTTCTCCGCTATCGACGCGTCGTTTGAGTTCGCCCAAACCTCTCAATCCTCCAACGAAGTCGATACGCTTATCAGAACGCAAGTCCTTGATGCCGAGGATTTCGTCAAGGATGTACTTGGAGGATATCGAAACATCAAGCACCCCTATTGGGTCCTTGTCGTTATAGGTGTCGTTCATGGCCTTCAGGCTGTACCACACCCCATCAAGATAAAGCGAGAACTCGTGTAGTTGCTGGGGGCGGTATTCTTTCCTGCCTTTTCTCTCCACGAAGAAATGCACCTTGAGCGCGTCTATAAGTGTGGCAGCAGTGTGTCCGTTGAGGTCGCGCACCACACGGTTGTAGTCGAGTATGGTGAGTTGGCTTGCAGGGAAACAAACAGCCATGAAATAATTGTATTCCTCATCACCCTTGTGGTTAGGATTCTGTTTTTGTTTCTCCGCCCCTACCAGTGCGGCAGCGGCTGAACGGTGATGTCCATCTGCAATGTACAGGTTGGGCATTTTTGCGAACTGCTCCGTAACGGTCTTGATATCATTCTCGTCGCTGACAATCCAGAACCGGTGGCGGAAACCATCGATGGGGGCGATGAAATCGTATTCAGGTGTGGTTTCCGCATAGCGGGCTATGAGGTTGTCGAGTACCTTGTCGTCGGGATAAGCGAAAAAGACAGGCTCGATGTTGGCGTCATTGACTCTGACGTGCTTCATGCGGTCTTCCTCTTTGTCGCGACGTGTGAGTTCATGCTTCTTGATGACCCCTGTCATATAATCGTTGACGTAGGCTCCCACCACCAATCCGTACTGCGTCTTGCCATTCATGGTCTGCGCATAGATGTAGTAGTTTTCTTTGTCGTCCTGCCTCAGCCATCCTTTCTCTTGGAATTTGGCGAAATTCTCAGCAGCCTTCTCGTACACCCTCGGGTCGTACTCGCTGGTTCCGACAGGAAAATCGATTTCGGGTTTGATGATATGATAGAGCGACATCTCGTTGTCGCCTGCCTCTTGACGAGCCTCTTCTGAGTTAAGGACGTCGTAGGGCCGACTTTCTATCTTCTCCACAAGTTCGCGTGGTGGTCGCACACCACGGAAAGGTTTTACTTTAGCCATAGTTATTGTGTTTGATAAGTAAGGGTGCAGGACGCGACAGGTCGCATACCTGACTTGTATTGGTTAAGAAATAGAGAAATCCGAACTACGCGTATCGCCGTCATAATTCGGATTCCCTGATTTTATGAATGCCTTCTCATCAAGGAGGAGGTTGAACACTTTACTTGTTGACCTGGAACTTGGTGATACCCTCTTTGATGAATCCTACAATCTGTTTGGCAGCTGCAATACCAGCGTTGATATTGGCCTCGGCTGTCTGAGCGCCCATCTTCTTTGGGGTGCTGAAATACCTTCCCTCAAATTGCTGGAAATCGGCGTCGGCATCGGGTTTGATGTCGGTGACGAACTTGAGGTCGGTACGCTCTGCAAGCAGTTCTACCAGTTCAGGCTCGTTGATGACCTCCTTGCGTGCAGTATTCACGAGGATGCCACCTTTCTTAATGGTAGAGACAAGAGCCTTGTTGATGCTCTGCTTAGTCTCAGCAGTGGCAGGGATATGGAGGGAAACCACATCACTGGTGGCGAACAGTTCCTCTTGGTTGGCCACTGCATGCACTCCAGCAGCCTCGATGACCTCAGCTGGGCAGTAAGCATCGTAAGCCTGAACGTTCATACCGAATCCTTTGGCGATGCGGGCCACATTACGGCCTACGTTACCGAAAGCGAGAATACCGAGTGTCTTGCCCATGAGTTCTGTTCCTGCCTTACCGTTGTAGAAGTTGCGCACGGCAAAGACGAGCAAGCCGAAGACGAGCTCTGCCACAGCGTTGGCGTTCTGTCCAGGTGTGTTCATCACCACCACGCCATGAGCTGTGGCGGCTTCGAGGTCCACATTGTCGTAACCAGCACCGGCACGAACAACAATCTTGAGTTGCTTGGCAGCGTCGAACACCTCATTGTCAATCTTATCGCTTCGGATAATGAGTGCGGCAGCATCAGCAACAGCCTCTAAGAGTTGCTGCTTCTCTGTATATTTCTCGAGCAGGGCGAGTTCAAGCCCTGCAGCCTCGATTTCTTTCTTGATACCTTCCACAGCCACTGGTGCGAAAGGTTTCTCAGTTGCTATCAGTACTTTCATTTTATTCATTGAACATTGAACATTGACCATTGACCATTATTATTCATTGAACATTGAACATTATTCATTGAACATTGTTCTCTATGTTATTTTTGGTTGTTTTGATAATCTTTGTCAATGTCGCTGCTATTTTACCACAGTCATTATAAATCGAGTCAAACTGACGCTCATCAATAATGCATGTTTCATGCAACAATTCCAGCCAATATTCAGTTTCATTTGCCTCCTTTAAAGCAATATTTAATTTGTTAATAAAATCCATTCGACTTTGAGCATTGACACTTTCACGAACATTAGCACCAATACTTGTGCTACTTTTCAAAATCTGCTTTGATATAACATGAACCTGTTTTTCTTCCTTTAAGAATAAATAAAACTTAATTATTCTTATGGCAAAGGCTTTACTATCTATCAGAACTTGATTATCGGCCTTCATAATGGTCAATGGTCAATGGTCAATGGTCAATTGGCTAATGTTTAGCCTCAAACTCCTGCATGCAAGCGACGAGGGCTTTGACGCCTTCGATGGTCATGGCGTTGTAGCATGAAGCACGGAATCCACCAACAGAACGGTGACCCTTAACGCCAACCATGCCCTTTTCGGTAGCAAACTTGAGGAAGTCAGCCTCGAGTTCCTTGTACTCGTCTTTCATGACGAAGCAAAGGTTCATCACCGAACGGTCCTCCTCATTGGCCGTGCCACGGAAGAACTTGTTGCGGTCGATTTCATCATAGACAATCTTCGCACGCTCGTTAGCCCTTCTGTCCATTTCCTTGACACCACCCTGAGCCTTAATCCACTTCAGGTTCTGCAATGCGCAATAAATAGGCACCACTGGAGGAGTGTTGAACATACTTCCCTTCTCCACATGTGTACGGTAGTCGAGCATGGTAGGAATCGGACGGCTTACCTTGCCCAGAGCCTCGTCCTTAACGATGACGAAAGTGACACCGGCCATGGAAAGATTCTTCTGCGCACCGCCATAGATACAATTGTACTTGCTCACATCAACGGGGCGTGAGAAGATGTCGGATGACATGTCTGCGATGAGTGGTACAGGTGAATCGAGTTCCTTACGGATTTCTGTTCCATAAATGGTGTTATTCGTGGTGATATGGAAATAGTCAGCATCAGCAGGCACAGTGTAGTCCTTTGGAATGTAGGTATAGGTAGCCTCGGCTGATGAAGCGACTTCCACAACGTCACCGAACAACTTCGCTTCCTTCATCGCCTTCTTTGCCCAGACGCCAGTGTTGAGATAAGCGGCTTTCTTCTCGAGGAAGTTGTAAGGAACCATACAGAACTCAAGGCTAGCTCCACCACCAAGGAAGATGACGGAATAACCTGCAGGAATGTCGAGGAGCTCCTTGAAGAGCGCCACTGCTTCATCTACTACTGGTTGGAAATCCTTAGCTCTGTGGCTGATTTCCATCAAGGACAATCCCGAGTTGTTGAACTCAAGACATGCGGCGGCTGTAGCCTCAATAACTTCGCGTGGAAGGATCGATGGTCCAGCATTAAAGTTGTACTTTTTCATTTCTTTTTGTTATCTAAAAATACTTATTGTCGTCTCGAAAAAACATTCAAACGCTGGTCGTTTGTCAATGATTTACTTAAAATATGGTGCAAAATTAAACAATTCCGTATATTTGGACAAACAATTTTGAATAAAAAGATAATCCGTGTTTGTTTTTATCATTCAGAAAAATGTTAATCATGCAAATTCATGTTCGTTAATTGAACCAATGGAGAAAAAAGGGCGTCAATAGCGAGAAATCTTCGCAACTCACGTGTGTTAAAAAACCTTAATCAAACTATTAAAACGCTTAGGATATGCTGAAATAGCGTTAAAAAAAGATTAAGTTTGCAATTTGTAAATGGTTTGCCCCGCCAAGAGGCCGATTCTTACATAAATATCTTTTACATATTAGATATTGGGAAAGATTTTTGTGTACACCTAACAGACTATTTGGATGGAATCGCAACTAACTATAAATAATAACAATAATTATCATCTGAAAAGTTATGAACAGACGCTTAAGTAAATGTATGCGCAGTTGGCTGAAGGCCAGTTGCGTGCTCGCTCTCTGCGTCGGTAACTATTCATGCACAGACGACTACAAACTGGACGACAGCACTCCTTCGTGGTTGGACTCGAGCATTTATAATTACCTTTCAGAGAAGGGCAATTACACAAACTTCGTCAAGCTAATTGACGATTTGGACTACGCGGAAGTTTTGGCAAAGACAGGTAGTAAGACATTGTTTGTCGCTGATGACGACGCCTTTGCCAAGTTCTATCAGAACAACAGTTGGGGAGTAAGCAGTTATTCCCAACTGAGTTTTGCCCAGAAGAAACTTCTGCTGAAGTCCGCCATGTTAAACAATGCCTATCTGTTGGAAATGCTTCCTAACCTCTCCACAGCCGATGGTATCGAAGAGAACATGTGCCTCAGACGTGAGACCTCGGTTGACGTGACCGACTCCATCACCCATCTGTTGGCATCCGACCTTCCCATCAGTTACAACGATGGCGACAAAGACTACTGGGCTCGTTTCCGCGAGCCGTCGAAGGGTGGCATTTATGTGGCAATGGACAACACCACGCCGATGATGACCCATTTCATCGCCGGTCAGATGAGTGAGAACAACATCACTGATGCTGATTTTGAGATTCTGCTTGGCACGACACGCGAGAAGAACGACGCTTACATTTACAACAGCAAGGTTCTTCAGCAAGACATCGTCTGCCAGAACGGTTATATCAACGTTCTGGACCGTGTGCTCACCCCCTACCCCAACTTGGCAGAGGTGATTCGCACCAACGGCAAGAGCAACATTTTCAGCCACATGATTGAACGTTTCAGCGCACCTTTCTATAACGCTGACCTGACCAACCGTGTTCAACTGTTGGGCAACAATGTCGATTCTGTGTGGGTGAAGCGCTACTTCTCCAAGCGTTCTCAAGGCAACACAGCCTTAAGGAACGACCGCAACACAGATCCAATCGGAGACCCGACTGGTAAGGATGTCGCATTCTACCTGAACTTCGACCCAGGATGGAATTTCTTCCAGAGCGATGACCGCACGACCAAGGAAGAGGACATGGGTGTGATTTTCGCCCCAACCGACAGCCGCATGTACGACTATTTCTTCAGCGCCGACGGTGGTGGCCGCTTCCTTCTTGAGGCCTATGCCCCCGACATGATGAACAGCGTGAGCAGCCCTACAGATTTCGAAAGTATATATAAGGTAATAGACCAGATTCCGCTGAGCGTTATCCAGGCCCTGATCAACAACCTGATGAAGGTGTCGTTCAATTCCTCAGTTCCAAGCAAGTTCGAGACCATCAAGGACGATGCTCAGGATCCAATGGTAGATGATGAAGACCTTCAGTACATCGAGGATGTTCTTCTGGCTAACAACGGTATTGTTTATCTGATGGACGAGGTGCTGACTCCAGCCCAGTACGCCGCTGTATCAGCCCCAGCCTACGTGGCTCGCGACATGCAGATTTTCAAATACGCCTTCTCAAGGGAGACACTTGACATCCAGACCAACTTCTACGCTTACCTTTTGGCCATGAGTTCAAGATTCAGCTTCTTCGTTCCTTCCGACGAGAGTTTCTGGTACATCGACCCAGTTTCGTTCGCCAACCAATCAGGAGAACAACGCGCGTACCTTATTTCATGGGATGAAACCACCAGCCGTCCAAAAGCAACAGCCTACGAGTATGTCTATGACTACACCACAGGCCAGGGCTATATCGGCCAGCCCCTGTCGAACGTATCCTTCAGCGACACGCAACTCTTCAACCGTTTGCGCGACTTGCTGAACACCCACACTATCGTTCATGAAGACGACACAGAAACCACTGGAATCGACGAGACCAAGACAGGTATCGAGTGCGACAAGCACTACTTCCTCTCCAAGAGCGGTTCTCCCGTTTATATAGAGAACGCCACCCAGCGCGACAAGGGTTGCGTGGTGAAAGGCGGTTGGCAGTTGGCCGACGGCAGCGAGTGCAAGGTCATCCGCTTCGACGACAAGACAGCTGAGACCAACGGTAACGGTAACGGTATGGCCTACGAGATTGACACACCTATCCTTCCTACCATTGAGTCAGTGTTCAGCGCATTGTACAATGACTCGACCAACTTCAACGAGTTCTACAAGCTTTGCCAGACCGATGTTGAAGTGTTGAAGGAAATCGGTATCACCGCCGCTTCCGACCAGCGCAAATACACTATTTTCGTCAATGACAACGGACTGCCCTGCTACGACAAGACCACAGGCAGTCGTGTTTCCACAGCCACTAACGTGAGATTCTTCAACAATTACCGTTACACCGTCTATGTTCCGACCAACGAGGCAGTGCTCGACGCCATCGACCGCGGTCTTCCCACATGGGAAAGTCTCCGTGAGGAACTTGAACTCGATGTTGACCCCGAAATGCGTAAAGAACTGACCGAGGATGAGGAGAAAGCCCGCAACGAGAAGTGCTTGGCCATGGTAACAACCCTGGTGAACTTCGTGAAGTACCACTTCCAGGACAACAGCATCTTCGCCGACACCCCCACCATCCAAGAAACGCAGTATGAGAGTTCGACTCTGAATGTGGAAACCGGCGTTTACTGCAAACTCGCAGTGTCCTCACAAGGCAACGGCACCCTTTCGGTGAAAGACCTGGCAGGCCACACCCGCAACATCACAAGCAAGAAGAACATCATCACCCGCGACTACACGTTCAACGCCGCCACCAACCCACAGACAATCAGCGCCAGTTCGTTCGCTGTGGTTCATGGCATCGACGGTGTTCTCGACCATAAGTCATACACAAACGGACGATACGATTCCGACTGGGCGTCACTTGCAGCCGCAAGGAGGTATCTCCACACATATCGTATCATCGAATAAACATATACAGTCATGAACAAGATAAAGTTTATCCTAACGACAATAGCGCTGTTCTTTTTCATGAATTCAGCGATGGCTCAGCAGCGAATCTCAGGTAGGGTGTGGAGTGACCTCGACGGCCCTGTCATGCTGGCGAACGTAGTTGAGCGCGATGCCAACAACCGTATTGTTGAGGCTGCCGTGACCGACATGAACGGTAACTTCTCGATGGTTGTGAAGAATCCCAAGGACCATCTGGTCATCTCTTATATTGGTTACAAGACCGTGAACATCCCTATCGGCAACCGTACGAAGTTCGACATCAAGATGGAGGACAACACGATGATTCAGGAAGTGGTGGTAAAAGCCAAGCCCAAGGTTCAGAGCAACGGTCTGGTGATTCCTGTAAAAGAGGTATCCGTAGCCACCCAGCGCATGAGCATGGAAGAAGTTGAAGGCCTTTCCTTCGCCTCTGTGGATGAAGCCATGCAGGGTAAGATTGCCGGTCTGGACATCATCTCCAACTCAGGTAACCTGGGTTCTGGTACCAGCATGCGTCTTCGTGGTGTGAGCACCATCAACGGTAGCGCCGAGCCACTGATTGTGGTCGATGGCAACATCTTCGACCTTCCGACCGACGTATCTCAGGTGAACTTCGAAGACCTGGACAATGAGGAGCAGTTCGCAACCCTTTTGTCGGTGAACCCCGAGGACATCAAGGACATCAACGTGCTGAAGGACGCCGCCGCCACCGCCATCTGGGGTTCTCGCGGTGCCAACGGTGTGATTGAAATCACCACCCGTCGTGGTTCTGCCGGTAAGACGAAAATCAATTTCTCGTACCGCTTCACTGGCAAGTGGGCCCCCGAGGGTTTGAACATGCTTGACGGTGACGGCTATACCATGATGATGAAGGAGGCCTATTTCAACCCCCGTCAGAGTGGGGTCACAAGTAACATGGTGGAGTTGAACTACGACCAGAGCCGTCCGATGTACTACTACAACTTCAACAAGAACACAGACTGGGTTGACGCCGTGAACCAGTTCGGTCAGACCCACAACTACTACGTGACGCTGAGCGGTGGTGGTGAGAAAGCCAAGTTCCGCATATCAGGTGGTTACGACCATGAGACAGGTACCATCATCAAGCAGTACCTCGACCGTTTCTCCACCCGTATGGTGCTGGACTATGACGTGTCGGACCGCATCCGTTTCTCGACCAACTTCGCGTTGACTTATACCGACAACCACAGGAACTGGGATGGCAGCAGCACATCCGGCATCCTTGGCAAGGCCTACAACGCCATGCCTAACATGTCGATTTACGAGTACGACGAGTTCGGCAACCTGACAGGCGACTTCTACAAGATGCTTCCCAGCGCCGCTGCTGAGGGTTCCACTCCTGACGGCTATTCTTCTAGATACCTGAGCGACATGAAGAACAACGGCAACCCCGTTGCCATGTGTCACCAAGCATGGAACAACCAATCGACTTACCGTATCACACCTCAGTTCAACCTCCGCTACAAATTGCTGGGTAAAGACAGCGAGAGCCACCAACTCGACTTGAACGCTGAGGTTTATATGGATATATACAATCAGTCGGACAACAGTTACTTCCCCTCCTCACTGACCACAAACAGCTGGACATCAGGTGTGAACACCACCAGCAACTATGAATACAAGAGCCTCGCCCTCACCAGCCGCGAGTCACTGATTTTCATCCCTCATTTCAACAATGAGAAATGGTCGATGAGCATGATGGGCCGCTTCGAGTTCACCTCGGGTAACGGTACAAACCAATCAAGCGACCAAACAGGTTTGCCAACAGGCGTCAGCTCTTCCCGCGCTCATGCCTATCTTCAAGGCAATGGCTCAGGCACCAGCGAATGGCGCAACGCCGCTTTCTTAGGCACCATCCACGCCGCTTACGGTGAGGACGGTAAATACGCAATGGACTTCACACTCCGCTCTGACGGTAGCACCAAGTTCGGTTCCGGCAACAAATGGGGAACCTTCCCAGGTATCTCTGGTCGTTGGAACGTGAGCGACGAGAAGTTCTTCGCTCCTCTGGCTGAGACCGTGAACCTTCTGTCCGTTCGCTTTGGCTGGGGTCGTGTAGGACGCGAACCTGGCAGTGAGTACTTGATGTACAATAAGTACGGTGAATATGGCAGTTACGGTAACATTGACTACAACCGTTCAATGGTTGCCATCAACCCCACGAACTTGCGTCTGACAGACCTCAAGTGGGAGACCATTGACTCCTGGAACCTCGGTTTCAACCTGAACCTTTTCAACGACCTTCTTCAGTTTGACCTCAACATCTACAACAAGAAGTCGAAGGACCTGCTGATGTCGAATGTGGGCATCCCCTCAAGCACAGGTTTCAGCAGCCTTGCCTGGAAGAACGTAGGAACATTGGAGAACAAGGGATGGGAGTTGTTCATGAACACGAGCAACCGTCTGTTCAAGAAAGGCAAGTTCTCGATGAAGGCATCGTTCAACATCGCCCAGAACATCAACACCATCACCGCAATGGACAATTCAGTGCTGGAGTCGATGAACAAGGAATACTCCTACAACAACGAATACCTGCAGCGTATTCAGATTGGCAATGCAGTAGGTTCAATCTACGGTTTCCGCTTCAAGGGTGTTTATCGCTACGATTATGAGCACAGCGGCTACACAGAGGAATCGTACAACACCTATGGTGACATCACCGCCTATGCCGCCGAGCAAAGAGGCGAGGACGCCACAGTTCCCGTAGCCCGCGACGCAGAAGGCAATATCCTTTATGACTCGAAAGGCAGACCACTCCACATGTATTTCAACTATGGCGGTCTGAACTATGAGTTCAAGGGTGGTGACATGATTTACGAGGACGTGAACAGCGACGGTCAGATCAACGAGCTCGACATTGTTTACCTCGGCAACTCCAACCCGAAGATCAATGGTGGTTTCGGTCTCAACTTCAACTATGGTGACTGGTCGTTGAAATTCAGTTTCAACTACCGCATGGGTAACAAGATTGTGAACCGCGCCCGTCAGAACAACGAGTCTATGCGTTCGAACATCAACCAAAGCCAGGCTGTAGCATGGCGCTGGAGAAAGAACGGTGACATCACCGAGATACCTCGCGCCTTGAACTCCGGTATCATCGCATCTTACAACATGCTGGCCAACAGCCGCTACGTAGAGAAAGGCGACTATCTGCGCTTGCAGTATGTGCAGTTGATGTACAACTTCCCGAAGAAGTTGATCAAGGATTTCGGACTTGAGAGCGTAAGGCTGTCAGCCTCCGCCAACAACTTGTTCGTGCTGACCAAATACACGGGTGTGGATCCCGAAGTATCTTATGGTGCGTGGGGTGTGTGCTACGACAATTCCAAGACCCCAAGAGCCAAGTCTTTCACAATCAGTCTTAATGTGGGATTCTAACAGAAAAAACGATTATGAGAACAAATATATTCAAAACAATAGCCATCTTCGGCGTCGTTGCCTCGGGTCTGTTGTTCACTTCTTGTGACGACTTCCTGACCATCACTCCCTCATCTCAGATTGTAGAGGAGGATTTCTGGGAGGACAAGACAGACTTGGAGAATGTTGTAGCCGCCTGCTACGGCCGCATGATCCGCAGCGACATGACCGAAAAGTACATCGTCTGCGGTGAGCTTCGCTCCGACAACTTTGTCCAGAAGTCAGGCAATGGAAGCAACAACATCCGCAATATCATGAACGGAAACCTGATTCCGAACAACAATATGTTTTCATGGAGTTGTTTCTACAACGCCATCAACTATTGCAACAAGGTTTTGGCTCACGGTCCTGAGATTGTGGCCAAGGACGAGAGTTTCTCTCAAGGCGACTGGGAGCCCATCAAGGCAGAGATGCTTGCCTTGCGTGCCCTCAACCACTTCTACTTGGTACGCACCTACGGTGAGGTCCCATACGTGACTGTCGATTACAACAATGACAGCCAGTACATGCTCCAGCCACAAGTGACTCAAGAGCAAGCGCTCGACAGCATCATCATGGACTTGGAGGAGGCCAAGAACTACGCGATGGAGAGCTACGGCAACACCATCTACAACAAGGGTCGCTTCACCAAGAAATCCATCTACACGCTTCTGGCCGATGTCTATCTGTGGCGCGCCAGCAAGAACACTTGTCCTGACTCAGTAGCTGTATATGGCAACCAAGCCACAGAAGACTACCGCAAGGTGGTGGAATATTGCGACTGGGTACTCAACGACATCATCAAGGACCGCACCAAGGAACTCAACGAGAGCGGTGCCGTGCTTGGCGGTCTGAACTTTGACCTGACGCTTGATGACCTGTTCATCCAGAATGAGCAGACTCCAGGTGCCTCTGCTATCCGTTCCAGCAACATAGGTGCCTACAACTACATCTTCGGCCGTGGCAACTCCACCGAAAGCATCTTCGAGTTCCAGTTCGACAACAACAGCGGCAACACAAACGGTTCGTTGTCAGGCTACTACCTATCATTCGGTTCCACAAATACAGCCGGCAGCATCGTACTCTCAGAAGCTATCTTCGGTTCTCCACTCGAGGACTTGAACTCATCCGCTCCTACTTCAGTCTATACCAAGACTGACTACAGGAAATGGGAGACCTTGTTCTACACCAGTGCCCAGCAAACCGAATATCCCTGCTGCAAATACATCCTCAACAATGTATCCCAGGGCGTAGGTTCATCCAACACCGTGACCGATAACTCCTCTTGGAACAACAACAACACTCAGAGCAAGAAATCGGTCAACAACTCCAACTGGATTCTCTACCGCCTGAGCGACCTTGTGCTCATGCGTGCAGAGGCTATCAGCCAGATTGCCACATCAGAGGAGGAACTGCTGGAGGCCGTGAAGAGTATCCGTGAGATTTTCAAGCGCTCCAACCCCTACGCTTACGCCACTTCCAACAACCACGCCTCTACCGACTCGCTCAACACCGAGTTCTTCTCCGCCTCAGGCGAGATGCTTGAAGCCCTGGTGATGTCAGAGCGTCAGAGAGAGTTTGTCGGCGAAGGCAAGCGTTGGTTCGACCTTGTGCGCTACGCCCAGCGCCGAGGCAACACAACCGCAATGTTCGACCGCTACCTCGGTCGCAAATACGGGGACAACAAGGATGCTGTGAAGTCGAAACTTTCAACGATAACGTCACTTTTCAGTCCTATCTTCAGAGACGAGATGTATGCTAACCCATTGCTCCATCAGAACAGTGTATGGATCACATCTGAGAGCACCTCAAAAACCGATAATTTATGATACTGGATAATTTAAGAAGAAATACATTCAAGGGTGCGCTCATTGCCGTATCCTTGGGGCTGGGTCTTGCCAGTTGCTCTGAGAAAATCGACGAGTCCGACCTCTACACGTTCACTGGCGAAATGATGGTGGACCACTTCGAGAACAATCCCGAGACTTTCAGCAGTTACCTCGAGGTTCTTGGCCAGGTTCATCCCAGCAAGCGGTCGAAATCGACCATGCGCGAGTTACTCGACGCCCGCGGCCACTACACCTGCTTCGCTCCTACCAACAAGGCCATCGACGAATACTTGGACTCGATGCTGACCATTGGAAAGGTGTCAAGCAAGGATCTATCTCAGTTGCCTGACTCTGTGGCAGAGGATATCGTGTTCAACTCCATCATCGACAACAACATCGAGGAGGCCTATGCCAGCACCGACTTCCAGCCAGGTGCCCTTCAGCGCACGAACATGAACGGCCGCTACGTGGACATCAGTTACAGCAACGACAGTGTCACAGGTGTCAGCCTCATCTACGTGAACACCAACTCTCTGATTATCGATAAGGACATCGAGGTGGAGAACGGCTACATCCATACGATTGACAAAGTGCTGTCCCCATCGACCGCCACCATTGCCGACCTTGTGGAGAACACGCCCAACACCCAGATTTTCGGTATGTTGCTGAAAGCCACTGGTTGGGACGAGAAGCTGTTAGGTTATAAGGATGAGGAATACGAGGAAGGCGACTATGCTGGCATTGCCGCCAATGACGGTCGTTTCTCGGGCTATTATCCTGAGACCCGCAACACAGGCTACACCATTTATGTGGAAACAGACTCCATCTTCAACATGTATGGCATCACCGACATTGAGTCGCTGAAGAAATATCTACAGGACAATGGCTATTACAGCGATGCCAACTTCGATGAAGACTACTCCAATGAAGACAACGCCGTGAACCAGTTCGTTTCCTACCACTTGCTTCCCGAGCAGTTGACTTGGAACCGCATGGTCATCTTCTCTAACGAGAAGGGCTTCTGCAACAACACGCCAAACGACGGTACCCAGTTCCAGACCAATGTCTGGGAGTACTACGAGACCATGGGCAAGCAACGCCGCAGTCTGAAAGTGACAGGTATCCGCGGTGGCAAGCGACTGAACCGCTGTTCAGTCTATAACCAACTCAGTTACCGTGAGATAAATGCAGACCCTCAAGGCATCAAGATTAACCAGACCAACGGCACCTACAAGAACTCGGCCATGAACGGTTACTACTACACCATCGACGACCTTCTCCTTTGGAGCGACGTAGTTGCCTACAAGGTGCTGAACGAGCGCATGCGCTACGATATCTGCGCCCTGTTGCCGAAGATGATCACCAACAACTGCCGCTACAACAAGTCGAACAACTGGTTCTTCACCAAAGACTACTTCGACAACATCATCAACGTAACGGATGAGACCTCGCTGGTGTATCTGCCCAACCAGAACTACGAAGGAGGTGCAAGTGCAGGTGGCGGTTCATGGACCAACTACCAGACCGACGAGTTCAATATCGGTGGTATCTACGATTTCACGATGAAATTGCCTCCTGTACCCTATACAGGAACCTATGAGATTCGCTATGGTGTGAACGCCAATGGCAACCGCGGAATGGCCCAGATTTACATCGGCACCAATCCCAACAACCTTCCTGCCGTAGGTATTCCTATCGACCTTCGTCTGACCGGTTCAGCATTCGGCTGGGTAAGCGACACAGACCTTGACGCTGACGGAATCGAGGAAAACGACAAGGCCATGCGCAACAACGACTACATGAAGGGTCCTAACTACTTCTACCCAGGTGATGGCCAGGCCGGACGTGTGAGCAGCATCTGTCTGCGCCGCATCATCTACCGTGGCCAGTTGGAAGCCGGCAAGACCTACTACGTGAGGTTCAAGTCAGTACTGGAGTCGAAGAGCACCGAGTTCTTCTATGACTATCTTGAGTTTGTACCCCGCTCAGTCTATAACGGCGACGTGGCTGAAGACAAGTGGTAATTAAAGACAATCAACCGATATAAAATATAGGAAAATATGAACAGAAACTATCATAAATGGTTAGGTGGCACCATGATTGCGATGGCAGCATTCGCTTTCCTCTCCTCATGTTCCGACGACCATTTCGACATAGACCCTGGAGTATCAAGCCGGCAAACCCTGTGGGGAAGCATCAAGTCGAGGTCCGAACTCTCTCAGTTTGCTGACATTCTGAGCAGAACCAAATACTCCAAGAACGAGAAAACCAAAACGCCTCAGACCTACGCCGATTTGCTGGACCACGACCAGACCTTCACCATCTGGGCTCCGAAGGACGGCACTTTCGACTACGAATTCTACAGCAACCTGCTGAACACAGGGAAGGCTGAAGACTCATACAGGGTTGAGAAAGAACTCATTCGCAACAGTATGACTCGTTTCAGCCATGTGATGACGGGAAGCGACAAATTGGAACTTGACCTGTTCAACAGCAAGACAGCGGTCTTCGACTGTGGTCAGGGTACAATCAAGAGCCAGAAAATCGTGACTCCCAACGTTGGTGCCTCCAATGGTGTGCTCCATATCACAGACGGTGCGGTGGAATACCAGCCCAACGTGTATGAGTTCATCGCAACCCGCAGCGACCTCGACTCTCTGAACGCTTACATCAAAGCATACGAGAAGTTTGAATTCAATGAGGCTCAGAGTACTCAGGGACCGACAGTGAACGGCCAGATTACTTGGGTGGATTCAGTGACATTTTTGTCAAACGATTATCTTTACGGAACACTTCATGCTTATTTGAACCGTGAAGACAGTCTCTACGCCATGATTATGCCCACCAACAAGGCATGGTCGGAAGCTCTGGAAAGGACACGGAAATTCTACCACTTTAAGGGCAACTACGTTCAGACTATCGTACGAGTGGATGCCAACGGCAATGAAAGCACCTCATCAGTGACCACCTCTCTGTCGGATATGGAACGCGACTCGATGACCAACCTCTATTCCAAGAACGCCATCATCGGTGACTATGTCTTCAACGCCCGCTACCAGCATGGTTACTCTTATAAGGACTTCAACAAGGCAGGTGCTTGCGACTCCTTGGTCAACACCATCAACAGAGTGTTCTACGACCCCGTTAGTGCCTCACTGTTCGACGGCCAGGAGCCCATCGAGGTCAGCAATGGTTATGTTTATGTGGTTGACAACTTCAACCTCAAAGTCGAGGATGGATGGGGTGAGCCCATGGAGAACCAAGCAGAGGAATTCAGATACATAGACAGTTACACAGGTTGTACGCCAACCCAACTGAACCTCAAACAACGTTTCCGTGTGGAGGATGAAAACAATCCAGAGAACGTGGTTGACAGTATTGTTGAAGTAAAGCTGCTCCGCACGGTCCAGACATCCTCAGCCGCTAACCCATCCGTCACATTCAAGATGCCTGAAACCATGTCGTGCAAGTACGACATCTATGTACTGATGGCCTACAACACAGAAGCCAACCTTCCCAACAAGTTCAGGGCTCAGATATCCTATCACACGGCAGACGAGAGCAAGTCTTCGATGGAAAACGTGAACCTGAATGTTCCTGAGGGCATGCCAGGCGAGGGCCGCGACTTCGAAAACCGCCCGCCAAGAATAGAAAACGGCCAACTGGTTTATGTTGACAGCATTCTGGTAGCCAAAGACTTCGAGTTCCCTGTCTGCTACAAAGGTCTCAGCGATGCCTACGCCACTCTCCGTCTGAACAGTTACGTGACCTCACGTCAGACGAGCCAGTACAGCCGTGAGATGTGGATAGACCAGATTGTTCTGAAAGCAAAGGAAGAATAACGTTCTTGATAACACTTTAACAGCGATATACAATGAAAAAGAATATATTTATGAATATCCAGCAGTGCATTCTCAGGTTCGGTATAGGTCTGATGATGTTGTCAGGAGCGACCGTGATGATGGCTCAGGACTATGACGACGATGAATCCTCTGCTACCACCGAGAACGAAGACAGCATAGCGCTTGCCAAGCGCCGCGCTGCCAAGAAGAAGGTAGAGCCTGTTTACGAGATGAAATCGGTGAGCGGTTACGTGGTTGACGCAGCCACCAAACAGCCCATAGATGGTGCCCGTGTCCAGGCCTACAACAACAACCGCTACTCCGTCATGACCGACGAGACAGGCAAGTACACCATTCAAGTCCCTGTGTTCGTGACTTCTCTGTACGTGACCGTGCCTGAGTATAACGACGTGCAGGTGCCGACCCTCGATGGTACAGCTCCGACTGCCAATCTGTACAGCAGCAGACTGAACGGTTACTACAAGAAGACCACAGGCATCACTTCAGAGCGCACCGCCACAGTTGACCTCTCCAGCGCCATCTCCGTTGACGGCGAGATAGAGAACCAACTTGCTGGCGACATTCACACCATCAACCGCAGCGGTATCAAAGGCCAAGGTGTCGCCATGTTTATCCGCGGTCTGAACTCCTTGAACATCAATGCCCAGCCGTTAGTGATTCTTGACGGTATTTACATGGACTTGCAAACAGACCGTTCCTCTATCCACGATGGTTTCTTCAACAACATCCTATCGGGTATCGACCCCGAGGACATCGAGAGCGTGCAGGTGTTGAAGAACGCCACCGCCCTCTACGGTACTCGTGGTGGCAACGGTGTAGTGATTATCAACACGAAGCGTGGCAAGAGCATGGCCACACGCATCAATGTGTCGGTTTATGGTGGTTTCGAGACAACCCCCAACACGACCAAGATGATGAATGGCAACCAGTATAAGAACTACGTGAGCGAACTGATTGGTACGACAGAGAATGGTATGGAACACAGTACAGCAGCTTACTCCATCCCGTTCCTCAACGACAATCCCGATTACTATTGGTATCCGATGTACCATAACAACACCGACTGGTCAGAGGATCTCTACCACACAGCTTTCACCCACAATTACAAAGTGAATGTGCAAGGAGGTGATGACATCGCCATGTACAACCTGTCGTTAGGTTATTCCAATGCCCAATCGACAGCGAAGGAAAATGGTTTCGACCGTCTGAACATCCGTTTCAACACCGACATCAAACTGGTGAAGAACCTAAGCACCAAACTTGACGTTGCCTATAGCCGTATGACCTACAACCTGCGCGACAACGGATGGGCAGAGAATTACAATTCAAGCACCATTACCTCTCCCAATGTCCTGGGTCTGATTCAATCGCCATTCCTCAGCAAGTATGGCTACTATACTGGCGAGGACGGCAAACTCCACCAGTCGAGTGTTTATGCAGGCAAGACCATTGATGACAACTATCCCTTTGGTTTCGCTTCTGCCTACGGCACCAACACGGCTCTTGCCAATCCATATTGGATTCTCGAAAATGGCGACGGTGACAACAAGAACACACAGGAAGTAACCCAGTTCAACTTGAACGTGATGCCCAAGTGGGAAATCAACAGGTACTGGACACTGACCAACCGCTTCGCCTATCAGTTGAACCGCCACAACGAGAAGAGTTACATCCCCAAGGCAGGTACTCCAGTCTATGCATTGGAAGGTCTTGGCGACGTAACCAGCCGTGCGCGCAGTCTTTTCGGTAAGGAAACCTCCCTTTATGAGGACCTCCGCATTGAATGGAAGAGACGCTTCGGTGCACACGATTTCGATGTGTTCGGCGGCTTCCGCTTCACTTCGAACTCTTTCAGCGACAGTTACACGACAGAGTACAATTCAGGTAACGACAAGATGCCAGACTCTGGTAATGAGTTCCGTGATTTGGGTGGTAACGATGATGAGTGGCGTAACATCGCCTACTATGTGCAAGGCGCTTACAACTACATGGAGAAATACTATGTAGAAGCCACGTTGACCGCTGAGACTTCATCCCGCTTCGGTTTGGAAACCGATGGTGGCATGAAACTCGCCGGTGTGAACTGGGGTATTTTCCCATCCATCCAGGCAGGTTGGGTTATCACCAACGAACCATGGATGAAGACCAACAACTTGGTGAACTACCTGAAATTGACAGCAGGTTATGACATCAGCGGTAACGACAATATCGGTTACTCTCTGAGCCGCACCTACTTCCAGGCCACTCCGTTCATGCACAACGCCATCGCCCTCAAACTGACGAACATTGAGAACCCGAAAATCCAATGGGAAAGCACCCAAAGGTTCAACATCGGCCTTCAGGGTTCGTTCTTCAACGACAGGGTTCAAGCTGGTGCAGAAGTGTATTTCAGCACCACCAGCAACCTGCTGACCCTGAAATCACTTAACTACATGGCAGGTCTGGGTGAGTACTGGACCAACGACGGCAAACTTCGTAACTCAGGTGTGGAGGCTCACGCCAACATCGTCCTTCTTAACACAAAGAACTTCACTTGGCAGATTGGCGCTTCTATGGGTCACTACAAGAACAAGATTGTTGACCTTCCACAGAACATTTACACCACCAAGATTTATGGTGGCGAAATCTTGACGAGCAAGGACAACCCCGCTGGTCTGTTCTGGGGATTCAAGACAGCAGGTGTGTTCGCTACAGACAAAGAGGCCTCCACCGCACACAACGGCAATGACTACCTGAAGTATCCTACCGGCATCGAGTTGAAGCCCTACAACAACTTCAGCGCAGGTGATGTTCATTTTGTGGACCTCGACGGCAAAGGTGTGATAAATGATAATGACAAAACCGTCATCGGTGACCCCAATCCCGACATCTTCGGTTCAGTCTATACCAACTTCACCTACAAGAAGTGGAGTCTCGATTTCAACTTCAAGTACTCAGTGGGCAACGACATCTACAACTACCAGCGCTCACAACTTGAGGGCGTGAACAGTTTCTACAACCAGACCACTGCAGCCGTGAACCGCTGGACCTGCGAGGGACAGCGCACCGACATTCCTCGCGCCTGCACCACCATCAGCGAGTCATGGGTGAACAATGAGCGTTTCTCTGACCGTTGGATAGAAGACGGCGGTTACTTCAAGCTGAAGAAGGTTCGTCTGTCGTACCAGACTCCACTCAACCTGAGCTGGATGCAGGGCATCACAGTTTGGGCAGAAGCCAACAACCTGTTCACTCTGACGAAGTACACAGGTTCCGACCCCGAGTTCTCCTGCGGCAACAGCGTGCTCTATCAGGGCATCGACGCCGGCTTGCTCCCCTCGAACCGCAATTTCAACATCGGTGTGAGAATCAACTTGTAATCATTCATCCATACAATCAAGAAAGACGTATAATATGAAAAAGATATCAATTATAGGTTTACTGTCCATGTCGCTCGTAGCCGGTCTGACCACCACATCCTGCGAGGACATGATGACCATCGACACCGACCTGAACAGCTACACTTCAGCCAACGACACCCTTTACTCCTACTGGGGTATTCTGAAATGCGTGCAAGACGTGGCCGAGCGTCAGGTGATTCTCGGTGAGCTTCGCGGTGACCTTGTGAGCACCACCGAAAACGTGACCGACACGCTCTACGCCATCGCCAACTTCAACAACCCCAAGGACGGTTCGTGCAGCATGCTGAAGGTAAGTGACTACTACAACGTCATCAATAACTGCAACCTGTACATCGCCAATGCCGACACATCTTTGGTGAAGAGCAACAAGAAGTACATGATACCCGAGTATGCCCTGGTTCAGTCCATCCGCGCCTGGACATATCTGCAGTTGGTGAAGAACTACGGCGAGGTGCCCTTCATCACAGAGCCCATCAGCTCTCTTGATGTCATTGACAACTTTGACTACAAGAACAACCTGGTGAACAAGGACAATCTGCTGGATAAGTTCCTTAACTTGGGCTTAGATAAGTTTGTCGACACAGAATACCCACACTATCTAAGCTACAACAGCGGTAGTTCAGTTGAAGCAGCATTGTGTTTTATTCCTATCCGTCTGGTACTCGGCGACATGTACTTGCTGCGCGGTGCCAGCAAAGAGGACTACAGGACAGCAGCCCAGTACTACTACGACTACCTGAAGAACAATACGGGTAACGTGACACGCCAGTATGTACAATGGAAGACCTCACGCGTAACCGCTTCGGGTTATACATCAGAAGGCATAGGCCAATGGGGTAGTTGGGGAAGTGTTTATAACACCGCCAACCGTGCTACGACCAATGATGTCATCACCTCTATTCCCTCAGCCTCCAACCAGCAATATGGTACGATGCTGATGCGTGTGGCCGACATCTATGGTTTCACTCCATCTTCAAGCCAGACCACCAACGTAAGCGAGAATGATGAGGGCGAAGAGGAGGTAAGTTCGTCTGGAGCCATCAGCGTGAGCTTGAACATCAAACCTCAGACCACTCCTTCACCAGCCTACACCACACTGAACCGTGTACAGAACTATGTCTTCTACGACCTGAGTACCTCTACTCCCCGTCGTACCGACTATCCAGTAGGCGATGCCCGTTATGAGAGTTCAGTGTTGGAATTGACTTATGAAGGCGAGCCTTACGTTTATTGCGCCAAAGCCTCCAGTGTAGGACAATTCTACTACACCATTCCTATCTACCGCAAGAGTCTCATTTGGCTTCGTCTGGCCGAGGCCATCAACCGCGCCGGATTCCCCCAGTACGCCTTCGGTATCTTGAAAGACGGTCTGTGCGAGGACAACATGCCTCAGATGGACACACGTCGTGAGATTACCCTGCGGACAAATGAGCAAGGCGACACCATCTTCGCAGAAGACGGTTCTACCATCAACGACACTACCTACGTCCGTTATGTGAGAACCAACGCCCGTGGTGCCCTCTACTATGTAGATAGTCTTGAGGTGCAGAATTTCTTCCTGCCTTTCACAGAGACCGTTTGGCAAAACAACTTTGGTATCCATGCACGTGGATGCGGTTATGGCACTTGGACCAGTGTCGATTACATCACCACCAACCTCACTGGTTACAACGACTCTACCAACTATACCTACGACCGCATGCTTGCAGAACAGGGAGTGGATGTAACCACCGCCTCCGAGGCTGAAATCATCAACGCAGTGGAGAACATCATCGTTGACGAGTTGGCCCTTGAGACCGCATTCGAAGGCAACCGTTTCACCGACTTGGTGAGAATCGCTGAACACAAGAACGCATCAGGTTTCAAAGGCACAGACTGGCTGGCAGGCAAGATTGCCGACCGCGAGCTCTACTACAATCCAATCACTTTGGAATCCAGTGGTGAACGCAACAGCGAACTTTACAACAAGCTGCTCGACCCCTCCAACTGGTACTTCAGCCTACCGGTATGGACGACGAACAAGTAAGCCCAACATACCACTTCATAGAAATCCCGTCAGCCTATTACGGTTGACGGGATTTTTATTGTTTTTGCATAAAAAAAGGCCGAGAATGCAATAAAAATGCGAAAAACCGCCTTGAAACTCCCATAAAAAGCGAGTTTTTGTAAATATTTCCACCAAAAATATTGTAAAAATAAAAAAAATTATAATTTTGCAGTCAATTAACACCAAATTAAAACAGGTTAATATGAAAAAGATTATCTTAAGTGCATTTATGTGTGTAGCCACTCTCTGCGCCAGCGCTCAGAACGCTACAATTAACAGCAAGTTCGGTGACAACTGGTTCATCGGTATTGGTGGTGGTGTTTACGAACCCACAGTAGGTCAGTCGGTATTTGCCGACATGCGTCCAGAAGTGAACTTCGAACTGGGTCGTTATTTCACTCCAGCATTTGGAATGCGTGCCAATCTGATTGCCGGCATCAACACCAACAACGCCATCGGCAACCGCAAGACAAATCTTGCATGGTACGGTCTTCAGAAGACAGCCATCGACTTCACCAACGTAAGCCTTGACGCTTTGCTCAACCTGAACAACTTCTTTGGCGGTTATAATGGACAGCCTCGTCCTTTCGAGGTAGTAGCAGCCGCTGGTATCGGTTGGGGTCATGATTACAGCATCGTTGACAACTATGTAACATCTAAGTTCGAGCTCGACTTCAACTTCAATGTTTCCGAAGCTGTTCAGATTGCCATCAAACCAGCCATCACTTACAACTTCCAGGACAACAAGCAAGACCTGAGCATCAACAGCTCATACCTGTCACTCAGCGCTGGCCTCGTTTATAAGTTCGGCAACAGCAATGGCACTCACAACTTCAAGCTCTGCGACAAGAAATACACCCAGAGTGAGATGGATGAGCTCAACGGCCGCATCAACAGTCTCCGCAACGACTACGAGAACCGTCTTGCCAATGCCAACAAGACCATCAAGGACCTTCAGGACGCTCTCGCAGCAGAGAAGGCTAAGGACAAGACAGTCATCGTGAACAAGACTACCACTCAGCTTGCTCCAGTAGTGATCTTCGACAAGGGTAAGAGTGTCATCAACAGCACTCAGCAGCCATCCGTGAAGATGATTGCCACTTACATGAAGAACCATCCAACCAGCAAGGTTAACATCAAGGGCTATGCTTCTCCAGAGGGTAACCTCGAGTTGAACCAGAAGTTGTCTATCGCCCGTGCAGAGGCCGTTTACAACATGCTGACCAAGACATACAAGATTGATCCGGCTCGTCTGACTAAGGAAGGCCTTGGCCCAACGTCAGAGGTATTCGACGAGAACGACTGGAACCGCGTATGTATCTTCATCGAGGAGAGCAAATAATCTATGATTGCAAGAAACACAATCATATTCTAACAACGAAGGTGCGTCGGGGAAAGACTGACGCACCTTTCTTTTTCTCGCTATCGAATCTGAAATCCTTTTAAATTCCAGCAACGAGTATGCGCCACCTCCGACTCCTTCTTATATTCCTGCTGACATTAGCCAGCATACAGATGATGGCTCAGCGCACCATTGCCTTACGCCAGCACAAACTACAGCCCGACCAAGTGCCTCCCGCTAACTACAGCGGCATCTGCAGGATTTCTGGTGACACCTACGCCTTAGTCAGCGACCAGGAAAAGGAAGACGGTTTTTACCTGATGAGCATCAGCATGGATTCCGAAACAGGGAAGATTACCGACGCCCGACGCATTGGCTACCGCAGTTCACCATCCAAAAAAGTGGACAAAGCGGGAATGAGCGTCCGCGACCTCGAGGGCATCGCCTACCACCCCATCACCAAAACCTTCTTCCTCGGTGGTGAAGGCGATGAGGAAGTGCTAGAATACGATTCCTTAGGTCGTCCTACAGGACGGCGGCTGGATATGCCACAAGTATTCGGTATCGACAATATCCGCGTAAACCTTGGCATAGAATCCTTGACCTACAACAACGCGACTCATCGGTTCTGGACCACCACAGAAAGCACCTTGAAAAGTGACGGAGAAACGGCAGACAAAAACAACCCCACAGTCAGAAACCGCCTCCGCCTCCAGAGTTTCAACGACAACCTATTACGTGAACAACAATTTGCCTACCTCATGGAGGCTCCAACATGTGCAACCATGGGCAAACACCCCAAAACACTGATACATGGGGTGTCGGATATATGTGCTTTGGACGACGGGCGCCTCATCGTGATGGAGAGGGAAATCTATGTGTCGAAGAAGAACATGAACAATTACGTGAATGTCCGCTTGTTCATGGTCGACCCTTCCACCAGCCATTCCATAGATGAGCGCACTCCCCTATCCCAACAATCTCCAAGTGTTTTCATGCAGAAAACGGAGCTATGCGCTTTCAAGACTAAGGGCAGCATCACCCGACGTAACATCGCCAACTACGAAGGCATCTGCTTAGGTCCTAAGCTGAATGACGGGCGACAGACGTTACTGCTCATTAACGACACCCAAAACGGTATGACCAAACACGGCATCCGTCTGAAAGAATACATCAAAGTGATTATCCTCGAATGAAAAGACCTTGGGGTTCTCAAAAGCTTTCTTTAAAGTCCTTAGGGTCCTTAGAGTCCATAAAGTCCTTAATGCCATAGGCATGATAGAAAAGCGCTTGGATTGCAATCTTTAGTAATAAGCAATGTGAAATGTCAATCTCAATTTGTTAATTTTAGCAAATAAGTTTGCACGCATGAATAAAAGGGAATATTTTTGCACCAACAAATAAACGTAAAAAGATGAAGAAGACGATTATTTTACTGTTTTTGGCCATGTTAACTTATACAGGAGCCAATGCCCAGTCGCTTTACAAGACTGTCTATGAACATGCATCCTCCATCGTGAACGACCCCAAGTCGAGCGATGAGCAGGTAGAGGTTAACCAATTCAAGGTAACTGCTCTCAACTACATCAGCAACCACCTGAAGAAGCACAATATGGTAAAAGACGAGTATTTCTATGATTCCCAAGCCGTAAACCTCTCGTCGTTTATCACCGATTTCTACGACAACTACCTCAAGGCACGTGCTATATCCACAGAAAAGCGTACAGCAGTTCTTAATTGTTATCGCCAGGCCTCTCTGAACCATAAGCTCTTCAACGACCCAGACAAGGAGACGGTGAACTGTTTCATAGAGGAGAAATCGAGCCTGACTCCATTCTGTCTCGACACTGATTGGAATGCCGCCTACGAAGAAGCCACGATGAACGTGAAGAAGATCATTCGATAAGGCAAAAACAAGATATTTTGACAAGAACAGGCGGGTGTCCACTAAGATACTCGCCTTTTTCATGTATATTTATACCAAAGGATTTCAGCACGGTATCATTTTTCAGGCAATGTTGCAAATATGTCGTCAGAAAACGCTAACTTTGCAGCAAATTTGCCAAGTCGATTCACGAAAATGAAGGTTGCAATAGTCAAATACAACGCTGGTAACATACGTTCAGTCATTAATGCGCTGAAACGTCTGGGCATTGACCCTCTGTTTACCGACGATGCCGATGAGCTTCGCTCCAGTGACCGTGTGCTGTTCCCAGGGCAAGGTGAGGCAGGCACCACTATGGCTTATCTGAAAACTCATGAGTTAGACAACGTCATCCGTTCTTTGCGCCAACCTGTACTCGGCATCTGTGTGGGCATGCAGCTGATGTGCCGTCACAGCGAGGAAAACGACACCGACTGCCTGGGTATTTTCCCGACCGAGGTGAAGCGTTTCCAACCGTTGGTACACGAGCAGAAAGTTCCTCAGATGGGATGGAACACCATTGAGAGGCTGCAAAGCCCTCTGTTCCGCAACATCAACGACGGTTCATTCGTTTATTTCGTCCACAGTTTCTACGTTCCAGACAACGAATTCTCCATAGCCACCACAGACTATATCACCCCCTATTGCAGCGCGCTGCACAAAGACAATTTCTACGCCACCCAGTTCCATCCTGAGAAAAGCGGAAAGATAGGCGAACAGATATTGAAGAACTTCCTTGAGATAGAATAGACATGCAAATAGAACTGATTCCCGCCATCGACATTATAGAAGGCAAATGTGTACGCCTGACCCAGGGAGACTACAACAGCAAGAAAATCTACAATGAGAATCCTGTTGAGGTAGCCCGTGAGTTTGCCGACTACGGCATACGCCGTCTGCACATCGTTGACCTCGATGGCGCCAAGTCGCAACATGTGGTGAACCACAAAGTGGTGGAACAAATCCGACAAGCCACTGACCTTGTGATAGACTTCGGAGGAGGCATCAAATCAGACGAGGACCTCCGTAAGGCCTTCGATGCCGGTGCCTCGATGGTAACCATAGGTAGTCTGGCCGTTAAAGAGCCCGCGACATTCCTCCGTTGGTTGAGTTTGTTCGGCAGCGAACACATCATCCTTGGCGCCGATGTGAAACAGGGAAACATCAGTATCAATGGATGGCAAGAGGAAGACGGTGAGCAACTTGTCCCGTTTGTGCGCAGATATGTTGACAACGGGGTGAAACAAGTGCTTTGCACCGACATCAGTAAGGACGGAATGCTCCAAGGTCCTTCTGTCGACCTCTATCGCCAACTGCTTTCCACCTTCCCCGACCTCTATCTGATAGCGAGCGGCGGAGTCAGCTGCATCGATGACATCAAGGCCTTAGATGCAGCCGGTGTGCCAGCGGTGGTCTTCGGTAAAGCCATCTATGAGGGCAGAATCAACCTTTCAGAATTGGTTCAGATTTAGCCGCCATGAATCGGCCGCCATTATCTCGACAGTAACCAAACTAGACAAAACCTTCAACACGACAGAACAGTGTTAGCAAAGAGAATCATACCTTGCCTCGACATCAAGAACGGGGAAACCGTAAAAGGCACCAATTTTGTGAACCTCCGGTCGGCTGGCGACCCAGTGGAACTGGGCAAGAGCTACAGTGACCAAGGCGCCGACGAATTGGTTTATCTTGACATCACCGCCAGTTATGAAGGACGCAAGACCTTCACAGACCTGGTTCGTCGTGTAGCCGCCGAACTCAGCATACCCTTCACAGTAGGTGGTGGCATCAACGAACTGAGCGATGTTGACCGTTTGCTCAATGCCGGTGCCGACAAGGTGAGTGTGAATTCAGCAGCCCTTCGCCGTCCGGAATTAGTGAACGAAATTACCAGCCATTTCGGTTCCCAGGTATGTGTGGTGGCCATCGACGCCAAGTACACAGAGGAGAAAGGCTGGAAGTGCTATGTTAAGGGCGGTCGCGAGGAAACGGACTGGGGTTTGTTTGATTGGGCCCGAGAGGTTTGTGAGCGCGGAGCAGGTGAGATTCTGTTCACCAGCATGAACCACGACGGTGTGAAAGAAGGATTCGCCAACGACGCTCTTGCTCGACTTTCCGATATCCTGAGCATCCCCGTGATAGCTTCAGGCGGTGCTGGCAAAATGGAGCATTTCCGCGACACCTTCATCCAAGGCAAGAGTGACGCCGCCCTTGCTGCGAGTGTGTTTCATTTCGGAGAAATCAGCATTCCCGACCTGAAACACTACCTGAAGTCAGAAGGCATCAACGTAAGATTATAATATGACATTCTAACGACAACAAAACGATGGATATAGATTTCAAGAAGATGGACGGTCTTGTACCCGCCATCATCCAAGACTCGAAAACCCTGAAAGTGCTGATGCTCGGCTTCATGAACGAAGAGGCACTGAAAATGACAGAATCAACTGGTAAGGTGACTTTCTGGAGCCGCACACGCCAGTGTCTGTGGACAAAAGGGGAGACGAGCGGCAACTACCTGAACGTGGTTGAAATACTCGTCGACTGCGACAACGACACGCTGCTCATCAAAGCCGACCCGGTGGGTCCCGTGTGCCATACAGGCGCCGACACCTGCTGGAACGAGACCAACGACAACCCCATCATGTTCCTCAGCGACCTTCAGCGTTTCATAGAGAAACGCCATGAAGAGATGCCAGAGGGCAGTTACACGACAAGTCTGTTCCAATCGGGTGTGAACCGCATGGCGCAGAAAGTGGGTGAAGAGGCAGTTGAAAGCGTCATCGAGGCCATGGCAGGCAATGACAAGCGTTTGGTTTACGAGGCGTCCGATATGATTTACCACCTCATTGTGCTTCTCACCTCCAAAGGGCTGTCGATTGAGGATGTGGCCCGCGAGTTGCTCGAACGTCACAACCCAGGCTGGCATAAACACTAACCCTTCAAAGAGAAAGACCTTATGCTGATAGACTACAAAAACGTGGAAGTATGTCAGGAAGCTCAGATTGTGCTGAACGACGTGACCTTGCAAGTTGACAAGGGGGAGTTCGTGTATATCATCGGCAAGGTGGGTTCAGGCAAGAGTTCCCTCCTCAAGACTTTCTACGGGGAGGTACCCGTTAAAAAGGGTGAGGGAACAGTAATGGGATTCGACGTGACCCGTCTGAAGTCAAAACGCCTTCCCCAATTGAGACGTAAACTCGGCATCATCTTCCAAGACTTCCAACTGCTCACCGACCGCAACGTGTCCGACAACTTGAGATTTGTGCTCAATGCGACTGGTTGGAAGAACAAACTCGAGATAGACAACCGCATCAAGGAAGTGCTCAACCTTGTGGGTATGACCACGAAAGGCTACAAATTGCCCAGTGAGCTTTCGGGTGGTGAGCAACAGCGCATCGCCATCGCCCGGGCAATTCTGAACAATCCCGAGCTCATTCTGGCCGATGAACCTACCGGCAACCTTGACTTGGAGACAGGCCGCGCCATCACACGCCTTCTTCACGACATCAGCAAGAGCGGTTCCGCAGTGGTGATGATAACCCATAACCTCCAACTGCTCAATGAATTCCCTGGCAAGGTGTTCATCTGTGAGAACCACACCTTCAAGGAACGCACGGGCAAAGACGTGAAAGAATCCGAGGTGAAAGGACATGATGTTTCCGACACCAACTACAATCCGTCGACAGAATCAGGAAAACTGTTCAACGACAACATCGTCATCGAGACAAACTCTCACGACGCATAATGATATCAACAAGAGAGAACAAGAAATTAAAAAAGGCAAGAATATGAAAGTATTGAAATTCGGTGGAACCTCAGTAGGCACCCCCCAGCGCATGAAGGACGTAGTGAAACTCATCACCGACGGTGAGCGAAAGATAGTAGTGCTCTCAGCCATGTCGGGCACCACCAACGCCCTGATAGAGATTTCCGACTACCTCTACAAGAAGAACCCAGAGGGAGCCAATGAGCACATCAACCGCTTGGAGAGAAAATACAAGCAGCATGTGGCCCAACTCTACAGCACAGCAGAATACAAGGAGAAGACCCTTGCTTTCATCAAACAGGAATTCGACTTCCTGCGTTCATTCACCAAGGGCATCTTCACTATGTTCGAGGAGAAAATCATCGTGGGCCAAGGCGAGATTATCAGCACCAACATGGTGACCAACTACTTGCAGGAGCAAGGCTTCAACGCCACACTCATCCCTGCTTTAGACTATATGCGCACCGACAAGAACTCCGAGCCTGACTTGGAGTATATCCGTGAAAAACTTGGCGAGTTGCTCAAGGCCAATGATGACTACGAGATTTACATCACCCAAGGTTTCATCTGCCGCAATGCCTATGGTGAGATAGACAACCTCCAACGTGGTGGCAGCGACTACACCGCATCCCTGATAGGTGCCGCCATAGGTGCAAGTGAGGTCCAGATTTGGACAGATATCGACGGTATGCACAACAATGACCCGCGCTACGTCGACAACACTTCTCCTGTGGGACAGCTGCACTTCGAGGAAGCCGCTGAGTTGGCCTACTTCGGCGCCAAGATACTCCACCCCACTTGCGTTCAACCAGCCAAATACGCCGGTATCCCCGTAAAATTGCTCAACACGATGGATCCGAGCGCCCCTGGCACAGTCATCAGCAACGAGACCGAATTCGGCAAAATCAAGGCTGTAGCCGCCAAGGACAATATCACAGCCATCAAGATTATCTCCAGCCGAATGCTTCTGGCCTATGGTTTCCTGCGCAAGGTGTTCGAGATTTTCGAGTCCTACAAGACAAGTATTGACATGGTGTGCACTTCAGAGGTGGGTGTTTCAGTAACTATCGACAACACCACCAATCTCAACGCCATCCTTGACGAGCTGAAGAAGTTCGGCACTGTGGAGGTTGACAGCGACATGTGCATCATCTGCGTTGTCGGCGACCTCGACTGGCAGAATGTAGGTTTCGAGACTCTTGCCACCGACGCTATGCGCGATATTCCTGTTCGTATGATTTCCTACGGCGGCAGCAATCACAACATCTCGTTCCTTGTCTCAGGTGCCGACAAGAAAGCAGCCCTCCAGTCACTGAGCAACACGCTATTCAAGCAATAAGACACACAAGCACAAACACACAATATGAACACGAACTGCTATCCGAAGGGATTAGAGAGCATCCAAACACCATTTTATTACTACGACACAGACTTACTGCGCAACACATTGGCTTGCATCAAAAGCTTTGAAGAAGCTTACGATGGATTCAGTGTCCATTACGCCATCAAGGCCAACGCCAACCCTAAACTGCTGAAAATCATTCAGGAATACGGCTTAGGAGTGGATTGCGTGAGCGGTGGTGAAATCCAGGCCTCTATCGATGCAGGATTCGCCCCCAGCAAAATAGTTTACGCTGGAGTTGGCAAAAGCGATTGGGAAATCGAACTGGGCCTTGACCATGGCATCCTCTGTTTCAATGTGGAGAGCATCCCTGAACTGGAGGTCATCAACCAGATAGCCTCGGAGAAGGGCAAACAAGCCAATGTCTGCCTTCGAATCAACCCAGAAGTGGGTGCGCATACTCACACGAACATCGCCACTGGTAGAGCCGAGGACAAATTCGGCATCTCCATGGAAGACATGGAAAAAGTCATTCAGCTGACCCAATCAATGACCAACATCCATTTCATGGGTCTCCACTTCCATATCGGAAGCCAGATTCTTGAGATGGCAGACTTCGAAGCCCTGTGCGACCGTATCAACGAACTGCAAGACCGACTGGAAAAGCAACAAGTCAAGTTGGAAATCATCAATGTGGGTGGAGGACTTGGTGTGGACTACACCTCTCCAGAAACCAACACCATGGCCAATTTCAAAGACTACTTCACCACCTACCACAACCGTTTGCAGTTGCGCGATGGTCAGACCCTCCACTTTGAACTGGGCAGGGCTGTGGTGGCGCAATGCGGCAGTCTGATTACCAAGACCCTTTACGTCAAAGAAGGCAATCAGCAGAAATTTGTCATTGTGGATGCAGGTTTCACCGACTTGATTCGTCCTGCCCTCTATCAGGCTCATCACAAAATTGTAAATATCAGCAGCACTGCCACCGAGACCGACGTCTATGACGTTGTAGGTCCGATTTGCGAATCGAGTGATGTGTTCGACACCGATGTGACCTTGCCCACAACAAAACGAGGCGATTTGATAGCCATCCTGTCTGCCGGTGCATACGGTGAGACCATGGCTTCTCAGTACAACTGCCGACCGCTGGCTAAAGGTTATACAACAGAAGACTTCAAGAACTGATACGCACCTGAAAGATGCTTTCATGCCAGTTGTGTGCCATAATGGCATATCAACTGGCATGAATCATACCTTGGCACATTGTTTGTTGCATTGAACATTGACCATTGAACATTGGCTTCGCCTAAAATGCTCACGCTCGGCATAGTGCAAACAAATTTGCCCTCTGCTCTCGCTTAATCGCATTTTTGAACATTGAACAAGAGATTAAAACTTAAAACAAATGAAAGATATAGAAGAAATGGGCTCTTCAACCCCAAATGAAGATGAAATGAAAGAGGAGACTGCAGCCAACAGACAGCAGCAAGCAGAAAACGCTGTAAACAACAAAGAGGATGAACAGCGTCAAAGTGCTGAGAAGGATGTTGCAGCTGAAGGCGATGATAAAGCTACTGACAACACTGATGACTCGACAAAGGAACCAAGTGTTGAGGAGCAGCTCGAGGAAGCACAGTTGAAGATAGCAGAGCTCAACGACAAGTACCTTCGCCTGATGGCAGAGTTCGACAACTACCGCAAACGCGTGATGAAGGAGAAATCAGAACTTATCAAAACAGCAGGCACAAAGGTCATTACCACTATCCTTCCTGTCCTCGATGATATGGAACGTGCAGAGCAGAACATGGAAAAAGCAGAAGATGTAGAGGCATTGAAAGAAGGAGTGCAACTGATTTTCGACAAATTCCTGAAACTTCTTGCCACAGAAGGCTTGAAGGTTATCGACACCACCGACAAGGTGTTCGACACCGATTTCCATGAGGCCGTTGCCATGGTGCCGGGACAGCCCGATGAACTCAAAGGCAAGGTCATCGACTGTATCCAGACAGGCTACACACTCAATGACAAGGTGATAAGACATGCTAAAGTAGCAGTGGCCCAATAACAATCATATCCAACACAACACCAGAAAATGGCAGGTAAGAACTACTACGACATCCTTGGCGTAAGCAAGACGGCAAGCGAAGACGAAATCAAGAAGGCCTACAAAAAGATGGCCATCAAATATCATCCTGACCGCAATCCAGGCGACAAAGCGGCAGAGGAGAAGTTCAAGGAAGCAGCTGAGGCTTACGATGTGCTCCACGACCCACAAAAACGTCAAGTTTACGACCAATTCGGCGAAGAAGGCCTGAAAGGCGGTGGTTTCTCTACTGGCCAAGGCATGAACATGGACGATATCTTCTCTATGTTCGGCAGCATCTTCGGTGGTCGTGGCTTTGGCGGCTTCAGTGGTTTCGGTGGTTTTGGCGATGAAGGCGAAGCGCAGACTGTAACCTTCCGGGGCAAGGACCAGCGCCTCCGTGTGGAACTGACCCTTCAGGAAATCGTCAATGGCACGACAAAGAAATTCAAGGTCAAGAAAGACGTTCCTTGCAGCCATTGCCATGGCAGTGGTTCTAGCGACGGCAAGACAGACACCTGCCCTACTTGCAATGGTCGTGGCTACGTGGTTCGCACTCGCCAGAGCTTGCTCGGCATGATGCAGACCCAGAGCACCTGCCCTCAGTGCAACGGCGAAGGTACTGTCATCAAGAACAAATGCACCCATTGCAATGGCGAGGGTATTGTAGGCGGAGAGGAAATCGTGGAAGTGAAATTCCCCGCCGGTTTACAAGAGGGCATGGTGCTGACCGTTGGTGGTAAAGGCGGTGCCGGTCGTCACAATGGCGTGAACGGCGACCTTCAGATTATCATCAAGGAGAAAGGCGACCCCGAGCTCATCCGCGACGGCAACGACTTGGTTTACAACCTCCTGCTCTCTATTCCTCAAGCCACATTAGGAACAAGTGTGGAA
>Ga0310697_10000630_pt1 | contig 45682 bp, 44 predicted proteins | sample 172DNAGHGlowgp2_FD_203883 | JGI IMG/M metagenome (GOLD analysis project Ga0310697, IMG submission 203883) | Sheep rumen microbial communities from Palmerston North, Manawatu-Wanganui, New Zealand - 1728 DNA GHGlow gp2 (v2) (version 2) | ecosystem: Host-associated > Mammals > Digestive system >...
TTGAGCGTCGGTTAAATCTTTGTGGTAAAATGAATTTGACATAAGTTGTTCACTTCTTTCAAACTCATTTTATCAAAGAACTGCTTATGTTTTTTCTTTACCTGAATTTACCAACAACCCCTAGTTAGCCTCCTTAAAAACATTTGGCACAGTTTATCACGTCGCCGCAAAAAAATAAAGCCCGAAAATCCGTCGGGCTTAAAGGTTGTCGTTCGTGATTGTATTAGAATTGAGCTCGCCGCGCAGGACGATGTTTGCTGAAACAATCGCGGCAATACACGGGGCGATCGTTCCGGGGCTCGAACGGTACTTCGGTTTCCTTGCCGCAGTCGGCGCAGACGACCGTGAACATTTGCCGCTGTTCGCCGCCGTCGCGGGTGCGTTTGCGTTTGTCGCGGCAGTCGCGGCAACGCACGGGCTCGTTTTCGAAGCCGCGCTCCTGGTAAAATTCCTGTTCGCCCGCAGTGAAGATGAATTCTTTTCCGCAGTCCTTGCACACGAGTGTTTTGTCTTCAAAAGCCATTAAAAAAATCTCCTTACAAACCAAAAATTCTTCGCGTTCAACTCGGAACACGCGCCCCGAATTGATACGCGCAGATTATATCACGCTTTACAAAAAAAGCAAGCTGTACGCAAGGGACAAGGGGTAAGAAACAAGAGACAAGTTATTTGAAGTTGTCCCTAATCAAAAGAGACACGCCGCGATTGACGTGCCTCTCGGATTTTCAATTGGAGCGGGCAATGGGAATCGAACCCACCTCTGAAGCTTGGGAAGCTCCCGTTCTACCGATGAACTATGCCCGCCGGCTAAAAATTAATTATGGTAATAAGTTCAAAGCATTTTTTTGATTGTGATTGAAAACGTTGATTGCGAATGTTGCCAGTTGCTCTTGAGCTTGCCGACTTTTGAAAGCGGTAACCTGTGCGGCGATGTCGGCGTCGCTTGAATTGGACTGCGCGGCGATTTGATTTTCTTCCATCGTCACGTAGTTGGCGCGTTGCATTTCAAGCCGTTGGAGTTGTGCGCCTTGGGTTGTTGCCTCGTCCACAGCAATGTCGAAAGCAAAACCGTCAATGACGTAATCCTGCATGAAGTGCATTGAGTCGAGAATTTCTCCCGCCTTGGTAGCGGCACTGTCGACAATCTTGAGCGAAGTGTTCGCCGCGCTAACCGTCGACACGTCGATTGTAACATTGCCGTCTTTGTCCGTCAAGCCTAAAGTTTGTGCCCGCAAGTCGCCGGTTTGGAAACTCGTAAGCCCATCGATACCCGAAAGCACAAAGCCGTTGCGGGAGCCGTCGAGCAAATTAATGCCGTTATATTGGACGTAGGCATTGGCGTCGATTTGCGCGACGATTTGATTGATCTCCTTTTGAAGAGCTTGACGGTCGACTGCAACGTTGGTATCGTTCGCCGCGTCGAGGAGGCGCGTTTTCAGCGTTGACAAAGCTTGAAGCGTGTTGTCGGTCGCGCCCTCAGCGATTTTTACCATTGCGCTGGTATTCTGTGTGTTTTGAACAGATTGTGAAGTTGCTCCGATGTTGCCGGACAAGCGCACGTCGACGGCGTATTCGGCTGCGCCCTGCGCCGCGTCGGGATAATCGGAGCCGGTTGCTATCCTCTGCGCGGTTAGTTGAGAGGATTGACTAATCCCGTTGTAGGTACTGACATAGGGATTTATTCCGCCAACTGTCATAGCCATGCTGTTTCACCCTTCCTTGAATCCGAAATACTTCCGTTTGTTACGCAAATGATAGCATAAAATCGCTTTCCCGACAAGAATTTTTTCGGCGGTTGGAGAAAAATTTTTCGGGCGTCAAACGCATAAAAAAAGCCCCGACCGAAGTCGAGAGCCTGAAAAATATTTTAACGTTTCGAGAATTGCGAGGCTTTGCGCGCCTTTTTGAGACCATATTTGCGGCGTTCCTTTTCGCGGGGGTCGCGAGTGACGAAACCGGCCTTTTTGAGCGCGGGACGGAGTCCTTCGTCGAGTTCCATGAGCGCGCGGGTTATGCCGTGACGAATTGCGCCCGCTTGACCCGTCGTGCCGCCGCCTTTGACGTTGGCGATAACGTCGTATTTATCATTCATCTCGGTGAGGACGAGCGGCTGACGCACAATCAGTTCCAAAGTCTTCAAACCGAAATATTCTTCCATAGCGCGATTGTTAATCGTGACTTTGCCGTCGCCCGGAACGAGGCGGACGCGTGCAACCGAACTTTTGCGGCGACCTGTGCCGTAGTAGCTTACTTGTGCCATGTTATCCACTCCTTAGCGTGTTTCAAATTTGATTTCTTCGGGCTTTTGCGCGGCGTAGGGGTGTTTTTCGTCCGCAAAGACGTGAAGTTTCCTGAAAAGATCCGCGCCGAGCTTATTTTTGGGCAACATGCCTTTGACAGCGTGTTCCAAGACGCGTTCGGGGAATTTTTGCATCCATTCGCCCGCCGTGGCGTATTTTCCGCCGCCAAGATAGCCGGTGTGGTGAAAATAAACTTTTTTGCGCAACTTTTTGCCGGTGAAGACCGCTTTTGCGGCGTTGATGATTATTACGTAATCGCCGGTGTCGACGTGCGGCGTGAAAATCGGTTTATTCTTGCCGCGCAGGACTTTGGCGACTTCAGCGGCGAGGCGACCGACGGTTTTGCCTTCGGCGTCGACGAGATACCATTTTTTCTCGACGGTGCCCGCCTTTGCCATGAATGTGTCTTTCATGAGGATTCCTCCAAAAAATTTTTGTGGTGGGTGCATATGTCCGGGGCTAATGGAAACACAGGCAAGCCGCCATATGCACGCGATTGTAATAGAAAGTTTTTGCGCTGTCAAGGAGTTTGAAATTCAGCTCGTCATGCGCTTGGCAAGATCCGCCGCCTCTGTAATGAGAGTTTGCACTTGATGAATCTTGTTTTCGGCTGATTTTATCGTCGCAACGTTCTTATCGTCCATCCATTTGGCATAATCCTGCGCGGCGGATATCGACATGTCGCAGATCTTCATATAAAGGTTGTGCAACGGCACGGCTTCCGTAGGAACGGGCAAACTGAACAATTCTTGCTTGCGCACCTCCCAATCCGCTTTGAAAACGTCGTTAAGCAAAGTTTTTAACTCGGAACGCGTTTTGTCCTGCGCCAAAGACCCCAAAGCAAGTATCGCGCCGTATTTTTGCTCCGCATCGCGCATTGTCGCTTCGTGACGGGCATTTATCTCGCCTGCTTTCGTCAAATAATCGTCAAGTTGCTCCCTGCGTGCCTGAATTATCTGCGCGACGTAATTTTTGAAGTTTTCGACGCGATTTACTTGCCAACGATCGTCTTTTGTGCGCGTCAACACGATTTGTATCGGAAATTCGCGCCCAAGTTCCGGCTGATAAAGAATTAAGTCGGCAAAAGCTTCATTTTTATCGGCGTCGCTTATCTCAATGTTCTTCACGCCGCGTATTTCGATATTATTCAGCCCGATTTGCTCAATCAGCTTCATGATTTCGGCTTTTTCGCCGACATTAAAGTCACCGGTGGCAACATACGAGTCAACAGCCGCCTTTAAACTCAACATAAGCGGCGTCCGAAACATTTGCGTGAAATTTTTAAGAATATCTTCGGATTCGGGCGATATGACGGCAGTCGGCGCAATCATTCCGTCGACAAGACCTTCGTAACCCGAATCCAGCACGCTGTCGACGTTCACCACGCGATGAAATTCGTTGAGATTGTGCTCGGCAATCGATTCGCCGACAGTTTTTATCGCGTATTCGGGCGTATCCGCTTGCACGTGAAAATAATAGTAACCGCCGCCCGCGACTGCCAATGCCAACGCGGCAATTCCGGCACCCGCCGCCATTTTGATTCGCTTGTCCAAGTTAAATCCTCCCCTTCGTCGGTTCTTTTCCAATTAAATTAGGCGGACGTAAAAATTTTCCTGCCCGTTGCGCTCATAACGAAAAACTTTTAGAATCTGCGCGGAGGCGAATAATTTTGCTCAACATTAAAGTTTTTGGCATAGTTCAGGGCGTCGGCTTCCGTCCGTTCGTGAAAAATCTTGCCGACGCTCATAAAATCAACGGTTCCGTCGCAAATCGCGGCTCTTACGTCGAAATGTACGCTCAAGGCGACGATCGTGACTTAAAAAACTTTTTAAACGCGCTTCAAACCGAAAATCCGCCGCGTTCAGCCATTTTAAAGGTCGATGTAAATCATTTTCCCGATAAAAATTTCTCCGACTTCCGAATTATCGACAGCTTGCACGAAAAAGGCGATATTTTTGTCTCGCCCGACATTGCAATTTGCGAAAAATGCGCCGAAGAACTCTTCGACACGAATAATCGACGATATTTGCACCCGTTTATTAACTGTACTGCTTGCGGAGCGCGGCTAACAATCATGAAAAATATGCCTTACGACCGCGAACGCACCTCAATGGGTGAATTTCCGATGTGCGACGCCTGCAAAGTCGAATATTCCGATAAAAACAGCCGCCGCTATCACGCTCAGCCGATTTGTTGTAACGATTGCGGTTGCGAAGTTTATATTTTGGGAAAAAATCTGCGCGGGCACGACGCAATTAAATTTTCGCGTGAAATTTTGGCGAACGGCGGCATTGTCGCGATAAAAGGTATCGGCGGCTTTCATTTGGCTTGCGATGCGCGTAATTTTGACGCCGTTCAACGCCTTCGTGATTCAAAAATCCGTCCGACGAAGCCTTTTGCCGTAATGTTTAAAAATATTTCCGCCGTCGAACGCGAATGTTTACTTTCCGACGCCGAAAAATCTTTTTTGGACTCTCCGCAGAAGCCTATCGTACTTTTGCAGAAAAAAATCGGCTCAATCGCCGAAAATGTTGCTCCGAATATCAATAAATTGGGCGTTTTGTTGCCTTATACGCCGTTGCATTTGCTTATCTTCGATTTTCCCGACGAAATTAAAGATTTTCCCGACGCATTGGTAATGACTAGCGGAAATCCTTCGGGCGTGCCGATTACGATTGACGATGACGACGCAATTAAAAATTTCGGCTTCTGCGACGCGATTTTGAGCCATAATCGTAAAATTTTGCTCCGCGCGGACGATTCTGTCATGGATTTTATCGAAAATCGTCCGTCAATGATTCGTCGAAGTCGCGGATACGCTCCTTTGCCGATTTTCTACGATTCAAATAAAAAATCCGTGCTTGCTGTAGGCGGCGAACTGAAAAATACATTTTGCCTCGCGAAAAACGATTTATTTTACGCCTCTCCGTATATCGGGGACGTGAGCAACCTTCAAACCGTCGAAGTTTTGGAAAAATCGATTGCACGCATGAAAAATTTGCTTGAAATTGCGCCCGAAGTCGTGATTTGCGACCTGCACCCGCGCTATCAGACGACTTTGCTTGCCGAAAAGATTTCTAAGGAATTAAATGTACCTTTGATTAAAATTCAGCACCATTACGCGCATATTTTGAGTTGCATGGCGGAAAATAATCATCACGGCGAAATTATCGGCGTCGCCTTCGACGGAACGGGCTACGGAACGGACGGAACGATTTGGGGCGGCGAATTTTTTATTTGCAACGAGAAAAATTTTGAGCGCGTCGCGTCGATTAAGCCGTTCAAACAGGCGGGCGGCGACAAATCTGCTCGCGAAGGCTGGCGAATCGCTCTGAACTTCGTAAATCTCGACATTGCACGTGAATTAAACCTTGCTGACGAAAAAAATCTGCGCGGACAGAAATTTTTGCTTGAAAACGATTTAAATTGCGTGCGTTCGACGAGCGCGGGCAGGATTTTCGACGCGATTTCAGCGATTTTGGGCATTTGCAAGGTCTCAACCTACGAAGGCGAAGCCGCGATGCGTTTGCAAGCCTTTGCCGAACGTTCAAACAAAAATTTTCGCGCAGAATTCAAAGACACGGACGAAATTTTTGCCGAAATCCTGATTCGACGCTTGAACGGCGAAAATATTTGCGATTTGGCAAGATTTTTTCACGAAAGCCTTGCCGAAATGACTGCGCAGACGATTTTTGAGTTAAGCGGGCGCACAAACATAAAAACAGTCGCGTTGAGCGGCGGCGTATTTCAAAATTCGTTGCTTACAGGGCTTGTGACGGCGAAATTGAGGCGCGGAGGCTTAAAAATCCTTCGCAACGAGCTGATTCCGTGCAATGACGGCGGAATTTGTATCGGGCAAGCGATTTTCGCCGCGCAGAGGTGATTTTTACAAAAAAGACGCCCTCGAAAGGCGTTTTGGAGGCTCAAAAGTGAAAATCCACTACAGCGGATTTTATCAATCGAAGTCGATTCGGCATTCAAACATGCGGTGCCACGGATTCGAGACGACGAAATTTTTTACGCGCGGGAGATTTTTCTTGGCGAAGTCGCGCATAAGTTGGTTTTCGCGCTTTACAATGTCAGCCTCGCGTTCGCCGAGATTCAGATAAATTTGCAAGCCGTCAGGGAGTTTGGCGAGTTCGGCGGCAATATCGGTGCGAACGTTGGCTTGATAAGCCCAATCGTCGAGGTAGCGGCGGGCAAGGAGCCTGTCAATCGACTTGCGGGTCATTTTTTTTGCCAAAATGCCGGTGCCCAACGCGAAACCGCTCGTATTTGTCGCAGTATTCCAGCCGCCATAGCTTTGCAACTTGAAAAGCAAATTTTTATCGCGGAGCCTGTCCATCAAAAAATTATCGGAGCCGTTCGCGCTTATTACATCGGCGATACCGACGGGCAATTTCTTTTTAACGGCGTTTTCAACCTGCGCGGCGAAATTTTTGGCATTTTTTTTGAAATATTTTTGCTGATGCTTGCTCAAAACCTGCGGCGGAAAGGAATTATGCAATTCGTAAGTATTTCCGTCGGGGTCGGTATTGACGAACAGGACAAAATCGGCGCGTTCGGGCTTTGGAACGAACATTGCGCCGGCGATTAGAATTTCGTCGCGAATCGAGTCGCCTATTCGTTCGTCGGAGTAGTGCGGAATGGTTTTCGCGCCTTTTCCGCGATTAAATTGGACGTTTACGAAAGGAATTGTGCCGCGCAGGTCGTTTACGGCGCGAGTGAGCAAAAGCATGGCGTATTCGTCAATTCCGGCGTGCGATTGCGCCTTAGTTTTTGGAATACCTTTCATGTAAGCCAAAAGTTGACGATTTTCGCGATGAGTTTGACTTAATGGCGAATTATCGTCGCGTCCGATTATAAAATAGTCGATAAAACCTTCGGCAGTGAGGTCGACGAGCGATTTAGTTACGTTTAAGTTTTTTTCGCGGCGGTTGAAGTAGTTGCGCAGGATTTCGACGGGAATATCTTTCTGCAGGGCGTCGAATTGAGCTTTTTCGTTGCGATTTAGGCGAGAAATTTCCTGTTTGTCGAGCAAAGCGGTGTATTGGAAGATTTGCGCGCCGTATTGCCCGTAATAATCGGGTTCTTCGCGATCTCCGGGCGTTCCGAAGCTTGGCGTGCGCATAAGCGAGCCGAAAACGTAAAATTTGAGGTTGGGATTGTTTTCGCGGAGGATTTTGAAGTTTTGGACGCGAGAATTTAAAATTTCGGCGGAAATTTCGTGGGAACGGGACGGAATCAGCCCTCCGTAAAGCAAAGCGTCGGAAGCGACGACTGCGGCATCGGAAAGAGGCGCATTTTCGTAAAACCAAGCCCAAAGTTTATCGGGTTGAGTCAAAAATTCGGTCGGCGGCATTAAAATTTCGTAACCGAGCTGTGAAACGACTTCTGCGGGCTGTTGGCATGAAACGGGACGGTCGTCGTGCGGAACGAACAAAATTTTTTCTGCCGAAGCCTGCGCGGCACTTGCGAAAGTCAAAAACAGAGCGATTAAGAGTTTCAGCATGAAAATTTCCTCCGAAAATGTTTTTGCAAGCTTAGCAAAGGCAGAAACTTTAATCAAGCCTTTATTTTTTTGCAAGCGCGTCGCGATTATGTTATCATTGCCAAAAATTTTTTAATTTAAGGGAGCAGACGCCATGTTTAGAAAGATTTTCGCCGCCGCGATTGTTGTTTTGCTCGTTTTAAGCGCGAAAATCGCCGCCGCTGTCCCCGTCGACTGGAGCAAAGCCCCGCGAATCGGCACCAAAGCCGAACTTGCCCACTACATCGAAAGCGAACGTCGCAACGGCGAAACTACATTTTGCGTCGTCCTCACGAACGGGCTCAAAACCGAAAACTACAAAGATTTTTTGACATTGGCACCGGTGCCCCACGTCGACATCAGTTGGACGTATTACCCCGGCGGGACGGCGCACGTGACTTACCATATAAAAGAATATCCCGGCACGCGCGTCGCCAACGCCTACCTGCGCGGCAATATCGATTGGCTCTCGCGCGACGAACTGAAACTCTACGAAATTGCGGTCGGCATCGTCAACGAAGCAAAAAAATTTTCGTCGCCCGCAGAAAAGGAGCGTTTTATTTACGAAGCGGTTTGCAAGCGCGCAAATTTCCACTCGGAAGACAACATGAAGAACTTGCCGAACTTCGTGACCGCAATCGGCGCGCTCGTCGACGGGCAAGCGAATTGTCAGGGCTACGCGGACGCCTTTTACATGCTCGGCAGAATGTGCGGCTTGAACGTCGGCAGAATTATCGGCAACGACGACGCGCACTCGTGGAATTGGATTGAGTTGGGCGGCAAAGTTTACTGCGTCGACGTGACGAAGGGCGACACGCTGATTGACGGCGTTACGTCTTACGTTTACTTCAACGCGCCGTTGGAAATCATGCGCGGCGAACACGTTTGGCAATGGGAAGTGATGCCCGCCCTTCAAGAAAAAATCGACGGTCGTTATGCTTATCGGACGATTGAGGGGCTTGAAAGCGCGTCGAGTGCCGAGGACGGCTTGAAACTTATCGCGCAAAAATTCGCCGACGAAAACGCAAAGGTCGTTCGAGTTATGACGCCTTTTGACGAAAGATTTTCCGAAGTCAACGTGCAACAAGCCGCCGATTACGTCGTCAACGAGCTCAACGCCCGCAACTGCGCCGTCACGTTCACCGTCAACGTCTTTGAATGCGGCGATTATCTGTTCTTCACGGGCGTGGTTGATTGACGCCGTCGAGATTGAAGTTCGGAACAAATTTCGCGTCGGCGGTCTTGCCCGTCTGCACGAAACAATTTTTAACGCCAAGCTCAATCGCGCGGTCGACGACGGATTGATATTCAAAGGTCGTAAGCTTGCGGCTTATTTTTTTGAAATCGGCGGCGCGATAAAGCGGCGTGTATTGATTCATCAGGCTGATAAAAATTTCGTCGCCGAACGTCGCGTAAAGCCAATCGACAATCTTAATCGCGTCGTGTCTGAAGTTCGGCAAGACCAAATGGCGGACGATAACCCCGCGCGTCATTTGCCCGCCTTGAATCTGCGCGGCACCGACGAGAGCGAACATCTTCTTGACTGCCGCGCAGGCGACGTTAAAATAATTCGGGACGGCGGAAAAAGTTCGGGCGGCGGTGTCGTCGCAGTACTTCACGTCGGGCAAGAAAATATCGACGCGCCCGCGCAACAGCTCCAACGTCTCCGGGTTTTCGTAGGCGTTCGAGTTCCAGACAATCGGCAACATCAGCCCGCGAGCCTTTGCAATGTCAATTGCCGCGCAGATTTGTTCGGTGTAGTGCGTGGGCGTCACCAGTTCGACGTTCGCCGCGCCGCGTCGTTGCTGTTCGATAAAAATTTCCGCCAGCCGCTCAATCGAAATGTCCGCGCCGAAGCCTTCGTGACTGATCGAATAATTTTGGCAGTAAACGCATTTCAAGTTGCAGTGCGCGAAAAAAATCGTGCCCGCACCGCGAGAGCCGACCAAGCACGGTTCTTCCCACTCGTGCAGACTTACCAACGCGACACGCAACTTTTCGCCCGCCCCGCAAAAGCCCAAGCGATTCACGCGGTCGACGCGACATCTGCGCGGACACATTTCACACGGTTGCATAAAATCACCTCGGCAAACATTTTACCACGACGGCAGGAAATTGGCGGCGGCGGCAGAATCAATCAGTAAAAATTTTCTGCAAGGTGATTTCAAGTGAATTTCTTTAAACGGAAGAATAAAGACACCCCGAAAGAAACTGCGGAGGAAAAAGTCGAAAAGAACGCCAAAGAGGAAGTCGAAAAAGACGTTGAAGAAAACGTCAAGCGAACGCCCAAGGATACAGCCTTCGCGGTCTTGCGCACGATACGAAACGTCATACTCGGCGCAATTTTGCTGACAGCGTTGGTTATCGGCGGATTCGCGGTAGCCGTGAAATACGACGTGCTCGGTACGGATGATGTCGCCATGCTCAACGAGGAGCTGGGCTTGTATCGACTGCCCTTCGTCGGCAACGGCAGATATTTCGAGGTGCCCGAAGGCATCGAGTGGCCGCCGCCCCCGCCGCTTAAACCGGAACCCGAACCTGAGCCACCCAAACCCGAACCTGAACCCGTCGCCGAGCCCGAACCGCCTAAGCCCGAACCCGCGCCCGTCGTCGAGGAAAAACCTAAGCCCAAACGCGAAGAAAAACCCAAAGAAGTCAAAATCGACCGCAAGGCAATCGAGGCGCAACGTGCTCAACGCGAGGCTGAAGAAAAGAAACGCGTCACCCGACTTGCGCGCATTTACGAGAGCATGAAGCCCGAAGAGGCAGCCAACGCCCTTATCAACGTCGATTGGGACACGACAATTTTAATCATGCAACGAATGAGCGAAGACGCCGTTGCACAGGTTTTGGCGAAGATGGAACCCGAAATCGCCGCGCAGTTAACCGAAATGCTTTACCGCGGCACGCAACGACGCGTAACCACGCCGTCGGACACCATGCGTAACGAGCCCGTCACTCCGCCCGAACAAATTCTGACCAGTGAATAAAAAAGCCCTCCTGCGGGAGGGTTTATTTTTTTAAGTCGTGTTCGCCTTGAGCTTGGCGATTTCGTTCATGATTGATTGCGCGAAGGCGTCAAGGGCGTCTCTGTCCTTCGTCGAACCCGTAAACTTCATCGGCGTGCCGTAGACGACTGCGAGGCGCGGGAACTTCACTTCGGACGAAAAAATTTTTTCGGTGTCGACAATGGCGGCGGGGATAATCGGAGCCTTCGTCATTGCGGCAATCAAGCTGACGCCCGATTCAGCCTTGCCGAGCTTGCCGGTCTTCGAGCGCGTGCCTTCGGGGAAAATTCCAAAGCACTTGCCGTCTTTGAGAATCTTGACGGCAGTTTTAATGGCAGTCTTGTCCGCCGCGCCGCGCTTGACGGGGAAGACGTGCAGACTGCGACAAATCCACGCCATCACAGGATTTTTGAACAGCTCCTCCTTGCCCATGTAACAGACTTCGCGATCAATGAACGTGCCGAGGAAGGGCGGATCCCAGTTGCTGACGTGATTCGCCGCCAAAATGAACGCGCCGCTTTTGGGGATATTCTCCGCTCCGATAACACGCGTCCGAAATATAAGCCCGAACCACATGCGGCACAGCACTTTAAAAATTTTGTAGAACATCGACTTCACCTTTAAGCAACCACGTTTGCGCTTGCGTGACTTTGACGTTGATTAAATCGCCCGCGCGTTCGTCGCCGTGAGCAAACAGCACCAACTTGTTGGAGCGCGTCCGTCCCGTGAAAATCTTGTCGTCGGTCTTGCTCGCGCCTTCGACCAAAACTTCAACCGTCGAATCGACCAGCGCACGATTTTTCGCAAGGCTGATTTCGTTTTGCACCTTCATGAGCGCGTCAAGGCGGCGGTGTTTAATTTCGTCGTCGACCTGCGCGGGGAAGGTTGCGGCGGGCGTCCCGCTGCGTTTGGAGTAAATGAACGTAAATGCCGCGTCGAATTGCACGGCGCGCAGGAAATCAAGCGTCTCTTGCAAATCGTCATCGGTCTCGCCGGGGAAGCCGACAATCAAATCTGTCGTCAAGCTGACGTTCGGCACGGCGGCGCGAATTTTCTCGACAAGGCGCAAATAATTTTCGACGGTGTAGACGCGATTCATGCGCTTGAGGATTTTGTCGGAGCCGTATTGTACTGGCAAATGAATGTGCTCGCAAATGTGTCGTCCGCCCGCAATTGCCGCAATCAGTTCGTCGGAAAGGTCTTTCGGGTGGCTCGTCATGAAGCGCAAACGTTCGACACCCGAAATTTTGTCGACGGCAGTCAAAAGCTCGGCGAAGGTCATGCCGCCCGCATAAGAGTTGACGTTTTGCCCAAGCAACGTAATTTCCTTGAAACCCTCGGCGACGGCTTGACGAACTTCGGCAAAAATTTCTTCGGGCTTGCGACTGCGCTCGCGCCCGCGCACGTAGGGGACAATGCAATACGTGCAAAAGTTGTTGCAACCGTACATTATCGGAACGAAGGTCGACACCAGCCCGCCGCGCAGGGGAAAGACTTCGACGGGAATATCGCCGCTGACATTGGACACGTCGACGACGTGTTTGCGTTCGCGTTCAAGGCTTTGGACGACGCGGGCGACTTCACAGCTTTGCCCGGTGCCCAAGACGAAATCGACATGCGGCGCGCGTTTGATGAGATTCGCTCCTTCCTTTTGCGCCATGCAGCCGGCGACGCCCAAAATCAGCGCGGGTTTGATCCGCTTGAGAGCCTTGAACCTGCCGATTTGCCCGAAGACTTTATCCTCGGCGGTGGCGCGGACGCAACAGGTATTAATCAGAATCAAGTCCGCGTCGTCTGCGTCGTCGGTCAAAGTGTAGCCGATTTGCCGCAGGAGCCCCGCCATGCGTTCGCTGTCGGCGACGTTCATTTGGCATCCGTAAGTTAAGAGTTTAAGTTTTTTATTCATGCGGCGCATTGTATCACGCGGCGTGCTTAAACTCAACAAAAAAAACGGAAGCCTTCGCCTCCGTCTTCGTTGTCTTTTGAATTCAGTTTTTGTTACTTCATGTCTCACCTCCAAGTTGCAGGCGATTGGTGGTCACCGCAAGTTTTTTGCCGCCGACCAAGTTGCGGGGACAACTCTTCGGCTTTGTGGCGTTTATTTGGTTTTGTGGGATTAACGGGAATTATATTTGAATATACTTAGAGGATTCTTAGAGAAGGATTAATTTTCCTGCCTCGGAAACCCCCGTCTAACCCGTGGCTAAACTTTAGCAGAAATGCTTGCCGTTTGCAAGCCGCTGTTCAAAAAATTTTCAGCGCGTGAAAAAAATATTGTATTCAGATTGACGCGGGCTTGAAATAATTACGCTTGCCGAATATAATATGCGGCGGTTATCAAATGATAAATTGGCTTGAAAGGATGAATTTGAATTGGCAAACGTCGACAAGGAAGCACTCGCTCTGCATAAGGCTAATCGCGGCAAACTCGAAGTCAGGAGCAAAGTCCCGCTCGAAACGGCCAAAGATTTGACGCTTGCTTATACGCCGGGCGTCGCAGCCCCCTGTCTTGAGATTAAAGACGATTTCGATAAAATTTACGACTACACGAATCGCGGCAACCTCGTCGCCGTCGTCACCAACGGCACTGCCGTTTTGGGTCTCGGCGACATAGGCGCGGGCGCGGGTCTGCCCGTCATGGAAGGCAAAGCGATTCTGTTCAAAGGTTTCGCGGGCGTCGATGCAATTCCCATTTGCCTCGACACAAAGAGCGTCCCCGAAATAATCAAAACGATTCAGCTTATGGCTCCGTCTTTCGGCGGCATCAACCTTGAAGACATCAAGGCTCCCGAATGCTTCGACATCGAACACGCGCTGAAAGAATCCGTCGATATTCCCGTCTTCCACGACGACCAACACGGCACGGCGATTGTCGTTGCGGCGGCACTGATTAACGCGTTGCGGCTCGTCGGCAAGAAATTTGAGGACATCAAAGTCGTCGTCAACGGCGCGGGCGCGGCGGGCATGGCGATTACATATCTGATTCAAAAAATGGGCGCGCGCGACGTTCTGCTTTGCGACTCGACTGGCGCGATTTACCAAGGACGCGGCAAGGGCATGAATCCCTACAAAGACCAAATCGCCGCTGTCACCAACTTCGACAAGGAAGCGGGTCAGCTCGTCGACGTTATCCCCGGCGCGGACGTTTTTATCGGCGTGTCGAAGGGCAACCTCCTTACCGAGGAAATGGTTCGCATGATGAACAAGGACGCGATTATCCTTGCAATGGCGAATCCGATCCCCGAAATCATGCCCGACAAGGCAAAGGCGGCAGGTGCTCGCGTTGTTGCCACGGGACGCAGCGACTTCCCCAACCAAGTCAACAATCTGCTTGCCTTCCCCGGCATATTCAGAGGCGCGCTCGACGTTCGCGCTACCGACGTCAACGAGGCAATGAAAATCGCGGCGGCATATGCAATCGCGTCATTGGTCAGCGACGACGAACTCAATGAAGAACACGTTATCACGACGCCTTTCGACAAACGCGTTGCTCCGACTGTCGCAGCGGCTGTTGCCAAGGCAGCTCAAGAATCGGGCATTGCTCGCAACACGACAATCACTCCCGAACAGGTTGCTCAACACACCCGCGACCTTTTGGGCATTAAATAATTTGTAAAAGTTGTGCTCGTAGTCCAGTGGATAGGACGTTAGCCTCCGGAGCTGAAAGCGTGGGTTCGACTCCCGCCGAGCACGCCAACATAAAAAATTCAGCGGTTCCGATTAACTTCGGAGCCGCTTTAAATTTTATTGACGTTTTAATTATGAATGAATCACCGACCGAATGCCTTTGCGACTTTGACGAGGTTGGCGCGAATCGGAATGTGTTGCGGGCAAACTTTTTCGCACGCGCCGCATTTGACGCACTTACTCGCGTATTCTTTGCCGTGCATTTCGACAAGCCATTTGTATTGCCCTTCGGCAAACTTTTTGTCGTTGTACAGCGTCAGGATGTTGTAAGCCGTGAACGAACCCGATATGCCGATGTTGTGCGGGCAGGCATCAGCCTCACAATACCGGCACGTCGTGCAGGGGATAATCGGAATGCCCGCCAAAACTTTGCGCGCCTCTTCGACCGTCGCCCGTTCGGAGTCGTCAAGCCGCTTGAAGTCTTCCATATAGCTGACGTTGTCGCGCATTTGGTCAAGGGTGCTCATGCCCGACAAGACCGTGATAACGCCGTCAAGGCTCGCGGCGAAACGAACAGCCCAAGACGCCAACGACGCGTCGGGATTCGCCTTCTTGAAGACGGCGGCGACGCTTTCAGGGGGATTCGCCAAGGTGCCGCCCTTAATCGGCTCCATGATGACGATCGGCTTGCCGTGCTTGCGCGCGACCTCGTAACAGCCGCGCGACTGAATGGCGGGATTTTCCCAGTCAGCCCAGTTGATTTGCAGCTGAACGAATTCGGCGTCGGGGTGCTTGGTCAAAATTTCGTCAAGCTCTTGCGGCGTGGAGTGGAACGAAAAGCCCCAATGCTTAATCAAGCCCTCGCACTTCTTTTCAGCAACGAAATCCCACAGCTTGAACTTGTCGAAGAATTCGGTGCGCCCCTCGCCGAGATTGTGGAGCAAATAGAAATCGAAGAAGCCCGCGCCCGTCCGCTTGAGCGAAGTCTCGAATTGCGCAATGGCGTCTTCGCGCGTCTTGCAGTTAATCCACGCGGCAAGCTTCGTCGTCAACGTGAACTTGTCGCGGGGGTGCCGCTCGACCAACGCCTGTCGAATCGCATCTTCGCTGCCGGGATAAGCCCACGCCGTGTCGAAATACGTGAAGCCCTTCGACAGGAACAAATCGACCATCTGTTTGACTTGCTCAATGTCAATGGTCTCATCTTCAAGCCGGGGCAGGCGCATAAGGCCGAAGCCCAACTTTTTGACATCTTCGCCAAGAAAGCTCATGTTAAAACCTCCCATGAAAAATTTTGCATACGCTGAAGATATTTTATCAGTTGAAGTTCAGTCAAGGTCGGGGCGGAGATTTTTCGCGCCGCCGAGATACACGTGATGGATTTTATTTTGCGCCTTGTCGGTATCAGCCAAAATCAGGACGCGAATGCACAGCGGCAAGGAATTTTCAACGGCGGGCTCACGCGTGTCGAAGAGCGGCACCAAACGGAACGCGGGACGTTGTCGAATCGCCGAGCTTGGGAACGCGGCGGTCAAGTCTTCCGTCGTGGAAAAGATTATCGCGCCGATACTTTCAGCCCGCAATTCGTTCATCGATAGAATTTTCGTGACGAGTTGACGCGCTGCCAATTCGATTTGTTCCCGTGAATTTTCGTCAACTGTAATCGCGCCGCGAATTCCGCGCATTGCCATTACGCTCGCCCCCTTAAGCTTTGTACTTTTCTTTGATTTGCAACTTGACCGTCTCGTTGGCAAGAAAGTCATCGTAGCTTGAAATCCTGTCGACGGTGCCCTGCGTCGTGATGTCCATGATTCGATTCGCAATCGCCCGAATGAATTCGCGATCCTCGTCGACGAAAATTATCGTGCCGGAGAAGTCGATTAAACTTTTTTCCAACGCTTCAATCGTCGGCAAGTCAAGACAAGCCGTCGGGTTGTCAAGCAACAAAAAATTCGTCGTGCCGAACGCAAGCTTGTCGAATTCGGTTCGCGCCGCCGCACCCGTGTATACTCGCGGCATGTAGAAAACTTTCACGCCGTCCGAAAATTGTATCCGCCCGCGCAGGCAACCGCCCGTTTCGTCGTCGTGCTGATAAGCCATTGCCAACGCCTTAAGGAGTTTCGATTTGCCAAGTTCGTTGCGCCCGACAAACGCCACTTTTTGCCCTTGCCGTATCGTGAAGCTTACGTCCTTGAAAAGCGGTTCTCCGTCGCGATTTTTCAGCAGGCAGTTCGCCTCAAGCACGACGGGCACCGCGCCCGAAGGCGTAGGCTCCAAAAGCGGTGCGCAGTTAATCAGTATCGGTTCAATCGGTGCGCCGCTAAGCTGAATCGTCCGCGAACACGCCTGTTGCAAAAAATATCTGTCGCTACTGACGATGACGCAAGTCAAGTTCTTGTGTTCCTGAAGGAAATTTATCAGCCACTCCACGCCGTCCGATTCCAGATTCTTTGTCGGCTCGTCGAGGAGCAAAATTATTTCGTCATCCTTGAGCCCGCGCAGTGCCCGCTTGAGTTTGTCAATCGCAGACATTTCCGCCATGCGCAATTCCGAAAAGTCCGCGTAGACGCTGCCGTTGACCGAAAGCACTTCGCCGGAAATTTTCACGTCGCCCGCCGTCGGTTTGACCAAGCCCGCCATGATGTCAAGCAAAGTCGACTTGCCGGAACCTTCGCCGCCGATTATTCCGACTTTTTCGCCGCGTGCTATCTCCAAGTCGAAACCCGAAAAAATTTCGCGCTTGCCGAGCTTGAGATCCAAATTTTTTATTCTGATCAAAATTTTCCACTCCCTTTGACGTGCAGGATATAACAACGCCCGCCCGCTGTCAACTTGCCCGGCTATTCAGCGAGCTTGATAAAGGGCGCGGTGTAGTTGAAGTCGACGTATTCGACGGGGTGCGGGTTGGTCTCCAAATCGCGCAAGAAATCTTCCGTCAAGCGCGCCTTTTCGTCGAGGCGTTCCATTTTGCCTATACGAATCTGCACGGGGCGTTCGGTCGCGCTGTAGAGGACGATGTAATCCGCTTCAACGATGGCGATTTCGGACAGGCGGTTGAGCGTGTCTTCGTTAAGCCGTTGCAGGAAGTCGAGAATTTTTTTGACGGTCTCATCCTCCACGTTGTCGCCGATATACAAATCGCGGACAGTCGCGCCGTTAATCATCGGGATTTGCATCGTCTTCAAAGTCTTGTAGCTGTCGATAATCATGCCGTTGCGGTCGAGGTCGAGATAGCCGTAATCGCAGACGATAGTTGCAAGCGGACGACGCTCCTTGACTTTGACTTCCAACGTGTGCGGCAAGTGGCGACGAACGGAAACTTCTTCGACGCGCAAATCCTTCGACAGGCGGCTTTGAACAACGTCCGTTTCCAACTGAAACAGCGGTTCGCCCATGTAAATTTCGCCGACTTTCATGATGTCTTCTTGCGTAAGATATTTCGCGCCGACAAGTTTGATTTCGCTGAGCGTGAAGAACGGCACGTAGACGAAAAAGCCCAAGACCGCCGCGCTGACGAAAAGGAAAACCAAGCCGCGCAACAAACGTCCGAGGTTGCGTCGACGCCTGCGCCTGCGTTTGATAACCGCCATAAGTTCACCTCCATTAAAGGAACAAGGAATAAGGAAGAAGGAACAAGTTTTTTCCCCTTATCCCTTATCCCTTGTTCCTTGTCCCTTACTTGCGATAAATTTGGTCGAAGATTGCGCCGTCGGCAAAGTGATCGTCGTGCGCCTTCACCCAACCGCCGAACGCTTCATCAATTGTGAAAAGCTCCAGCGGCTTGAAAATGTCGCCGTATTTCGCCAAAACTTCCGGACTGCGCGGGCGATAAAAATTCTTCGCAGCAATCTCCTGACCTTCGGGCGAGTACAGCCAATTCAAATATTCTTCGGCGAGTTCGCGGGTGCCCTTCTTGTCGACGACTTTATCGACGACGGCAACGGACGGCTCCGCCAAAATGCTCAAGCGCGGCGTGACGATTTCGTAACTGTCGGGCGCGGTTTTTTCGGACAGCAACGCTTCATTTTCCCACGCGATTAAAACGTCGCCTTCGCCGGCTTGAAAGCGTCTTGTCGCGCCGCGAGCCCCGTCGTCGAGCGCAACGACGTTCCCGAAAAGTTTTCGCATGAAGGCGCGTATTTGCGCTTCGTCGTCGTCGAATTGTCTGCGGGCGTATTCCCACGCGGCGAGGTAGTTCCATTGTGCGCCGCCCGAAGTCTTCGGGTTGGGCGTGACAATTTTAACGTCGTCGCGAATCAAATCGTCCCAGTCGCGAATATTTTTCGGATTGCCTGCGCGGACGAGGAAAACGATCGTCGACGTGTAGGGAGAAGAGTTGTCGGGGAATTCTTTGCGCCAACCGCTGCGAATCAGCCCGGCATTTTTAATTTCAGTTACGTCGTAGGACAGGGCGAGCGTTACGACGTCGGCTTCCACGCCTTCGATAACGGCGCGAGCCTGCTTGCCGCTACCGGCATGCGAATGCTTGAGCAACACTTTGCCCTTGCCGAGATCTTTTTCCCAATGCTCCTTGAATTTTTCGTTGTAAACGGCGTAGAGTTCGCGGGTCGGGTCGTAGGAGACGTTCAAAAATTCCTGCGGTTCATTCGTCGTTTCGGTTCCGCAACCCGTTACCAAAATCATTGCTGCGAATATTGCTGCCGAAAATTTTTTCATTGCCTGCCTCTTCCCCTTTGTCCCTTGTCCCATGTCCCTTTGCCTGTTATAATCGAAAAAAGTTTTTTAATCAAGCGGGAGCGATAAAAATGGCTGAAGGATACGTGCCGCGAGTGTTGCTTTGCGGCGACATTAATTCGTTTCGAGACGCGGCGAACATGGCGGTTGAAGTCGTCGGTTCCGTTTCTTTTGCGGGCAAGAATATTTTTCTGAACGGCGAGGAAATTTCCGTCGACGCGCTGAGAAAAATTTTGGACGGCGCGGCTGATTACGTCGTCTTCGACAGCGGCGCGGAATTCGTCGCCCGTAACAAAGATTTATCCGAATTGGAAATCCCCGACCGATTCATACCGCGCGAAACGCTTTTCACGCAAGCGCGACACGTTTTCTTCTCCGATACGAATTTGATGACGCTTGCCGGGATTTTGCGTAACGAAAAAATTTCGCGCTTGCTTGACGTCGACGGGCTGTTTTACACGACGGATTTTATCATGTTCCCCGACCTGTTCCCGCACGTCGACGCCCTTGCAAAGAATCTCGACAGGAGCGATTTGATTCTTGAGGACTTTTACGAACACATTTACGATACGCTTGCCGATTGCCGCTTCAAACACTACGACGCGCTGTTTGTCGCCGAGCGCGAGCCCGAAGATTTTATCGACGTGTTGCTTGCGACCGACGGCTTGTCGGAAAATATTCTGACGTTCGTCCGAAAAAATTCCGCGCTTGAACGGTGGCTTGCGGCGAACGCGGATGCCTTTGAAAAAATTTTCCACTTCCCCGCGATAAACGGCAATCGGTACTTGCTTACGAAGCGTGCGCCGAAAGATTTTTGCGTCTTCGTCGTCACGCACAAGGACGCCAAGCTTGACGCCTTGCCCGAAGGTTATCGAATCATTCACGCGGGGCACGCCGTCGCCAAGCAAGATTTCGGATATCTCGGCGACGACACCGGCGACAATATCAGCACACTGAATCTTTACTTGAACGAAGTCACCGCGCTCTATTGGATGTGGAAGAACACGACGCACGCGATTATCGGCTTGAATCATTACCGACGCTTTTTCACCGTGGCGGACGATACAAGCTTTGCCGTCCAAAAAATTTTGTCGCGGGCGGCTGCCGAAGAAATTTTGCGCGAGTATGACATAATCGTCGCCGAAAATCATGCGTTGCGATTATCGGTGTCCTGTTGGCAAAAACGCTTGAGCGGCAGCGATTTGGAGGAGTTCGTTGCCGGCATTTTCAAAAAACACATCGCGCTTAAGCAACCCGATTACCTTGATGCCTTCGACCGCGTTGACAATGCTTACACGGCGTTTCAATACGAAATTTTTATCACGCGGCGAAATATTTTTGAGGCTTATTGCGAGTGGCTGTTTTCGTTCCTGCTTGACGTGACGGCGGAAGTTTTTGACAGGACAAACATTCGGCAACTCTCCAACCCGCGCAAGTATCGAATCATTTCGTTCATTACGGAGCGACTTATGACAGTTTGGCTGAGGAAAAATCGTCTGCGGATTAAGCGGTTGCCGATTTTGTTTCGCAAGGGCATTTAATCGGAGGTGAGTAGCCATGAAAATTCAAGGCGCGGTTATCATTGAACAGGGCGTGACGTTCGCGATAGTCGTCGTCAATCGCACGGTGACCAATTACACGTCGCGGGCGATTCGCGTCCGAAATGCGCTGTCGCAATACTTCCGTAACATGCCGATAATTTTAATGTCGCAGGACTCGAACGGCACGCCGCATTATTACGGGCGCAAGGACATCGTGGCGTTTCTGCGTTCGATTCGCCTTGACCAAATACCGTGGAAGGAGTATCACATTTACTGATGGAAAAAATTTTGTTGCACATGTGTTGCGCGCCGTGTTCGTGCTACCCGGTCAAGCAGTTGCGCGCGGAAGGCTTTGAGCCCGTCGGCTACTTTTTCAACCCGAACATTCATCCGTATCAAGAGTGGCGGCGGCGGCTGAAGACTGCGCGGGAATTCGCGTCGAAGGTCGGGCTTGAGCTGTTCGCGGACAATCATTATCGAATGCGCGAGTTCTTGTCGAAGGTTTGGAGCGTCGTCGACGAGGCGGACACGATCCAATTTGCAGACGGCTTTCACAAGCGGTGCGGCATTTGCTATTCGTGGCGATTGAGTGAGGCGGCGCGCTTCGCTGCGGAGCACGGTTTTGAAATTTTCACGTCGACGCTTTTCTACAGTCGCCACCAAAATCACGAACGGATGAAAAAAATCGCCGAGCACTTTACGAACGTGTTCGGCGTAAAATTTTTTTATGAAGATTTCCGCGCGGGCTGGCAGGAAGGCATTGACTTGAGCTTGGAGCTTGGACTTTATCGGCAAAATTACTGCGGATGCCTTTTCAGCGAAGAGGAACGTTTCAGCAACGATTTGCGCAAGGCGCGGAAAAAATTTTTCTCTAACAGCTGATTATTTTTCTTCGGTTGCGGCCTTGTGCTCTTCGATAACTTTTTCGGCGAGCTTGTCGGGCATGGGGTCGTAGCGCGCGAATTTCAGCGAGTAGGAGGCGCGTCCCTGCGTCTGCGAACGGAGGTCGGTCGCGTACTTGTAAAGTTCGCTTGCCGGAACATACGCTTTGACTTCGGTCATGCCTTTGCCCTTCGGATCCATGCCGAGGATTTTGCCGCGCTTGGAGTTGAGGTTGCCGATTATGTCGCCCATGTAAGTTTCGGGCGTGAGGACGGTGATTTCTTCAATCGGCTCAAGCAGAATCGGGTTGGCTGACAAAATGCCCTTTTTAATCGCGATTGAAGTCGCGGTCTTGAACGCCGCTTCGCTGGAGTCGACGGCGTGATAGGAGCCGTCAAACAAGTTGACGCTGACATTGACGACGGGATAGCCCGCGATAACGCCTTCGGCAAGAGTTTCCTGCGTGCCCTTCTCAACGGCGGGGAAGTATTGACGCGGGACACTGCCGCCGAAGATGCTTTCCGAAAAGACGTTGCCGTTGTTGACGTCGGGATTGGCGTCCTTGTTCGGTCCGATTCGGAGCCAAACGTCGCCGTATTGTCCGTGGCCGCCGGATTGTTTCTTGTGCTTGCCCTGCACTTCGACTTCCTTGCGAATGGTTTCGCGGTAAGCAACGCGCGGTTCGCCCAAAACCATTTTGACGCCGAACTTGCGCTGAATCTTTTCGCTGAGGATGTCCAAATGCACTTCGCCGACGCCCTTCAAAATCGTCTGCTTGGTTTCGGCGTTCTTTACAAGCATAATCGTCGGGTCTTCGTCCTGTTGGCGGGTAATCGCGCCGAAAACTTTATCTTCCTCGCCTTTCTTTTCGGACGTGACGGCCATTGCCAACATCGGTTCGGGATATTTAATGCGTTCGTATTTAATCGGCGCGCTCTTGTCGCAGAGGGTGTCGCCGGTTTTTGCGTTGGCAAGCTTGCTGGTAACGACGATGTCGCCCGCGTGCGCCGTGTCGACGGGAATTTGTTTCTTGCCCTGCATGGTGAACAGGCCGCTCAAACGTTCCTGCCCTTCCGAATTCGCGCCGAACAGTTGGTAAGTCGCGTCACCCTTCATGTCGCCGCTTATGACGCGGACGTAGCTCATGCGCCCGACGAACGGGTCAACCATCGTCTTGAAAATCTGTCCGCTGAACGGTTCGGAAACTTTGCGCTCGACAAGCTCGTCAGACTTGGGATTAATGCCGCTGTAGTCTTTTGAATCGGGCGCGGGAAAGAATTCGACGACGCCGTTGAGGAATTTCTTGACGCCGATATTTTTCAGCGCGCTGCCCACGAACACGGGGAAAACTTTCGCTTCGCGAATGCCAACCGCCAACGCGTCGGAGATTTCGGCTTCGTCAAGGTCTTCAACGTCGCCTTCAAGATATTTTTCCATTAGCTCGTCGTTGAACTCGGCAACAATGTCAAGCATTTCAAGGCGTTTGTCTTCTACTTCGTCTGCAACCTGCGCGGCGTCAATAGCTTCGTCGTCCGCTTTGACTTTGCTGAAGACTTTGAGCAAATCAACGACGCCTTTGAAGGAATCTTCCTTGCCGACGGGGACTTGAACGGGGACGACGCCGCTACCGAATTTGTCTTTGAGTTGCGCAAGGACTTTTTCAAAATCGGCATGTTCGCGATCCATTTTGGTGACGAAAAATGCGCGCGGCAGGTTGAGGCTTTCGGCGAGAGCCCACGCCTTTTCGGTCTCGACTTCGACGCCCGCGCTTGCGCTGACGACGATAACGACGGAATCGGCCGCCGCCAATGCGCCGTGCATTTCCGCGACGAAATCGGGGAAGCCGGGCACATCAAGCGCGTTGATTTTGAAGTTCTTCCACTCCAGAGCCGCCAACGACGCGCTGATAGACATCTTGCGCTTGTTTTCTTCGGGCTCGAAGTCAAGGACGCTGGTGCCTTGGTCGACGTTGCCGAGGCGGGTGGTCGCGCCGCTGTCGAAAAGTGCCGCTTCAAGCAACGAGGTCTTGCCTGAGCGGCCGTGTCCGCAGAATGCTACGTTTCTGATGCTTTCGCTTTTGTAGTCTTTCATTTTTGAGTTGTTCCCTCCGTTAAATTTTTTCGCAAGACTAATTCTATCGCCGAAAAGATTTTCCTGCCGCGTCTTCACTTCCACAGGCAAGCAATTATCAGCGCGGGCAAGAGGTTGGCGACGCCGATTTTTTTGTCAGGGAAAAGCAGGTTGACGCCGACGCCGAAAATCAACACATTTCCGACGGCGGACAGGTTTGCAAGCGCGACTTCCGTCATCAACGGCTCGATAAAGCCAGCGCAGAAAGTCAACGCGCCTTGGAACAGCCCGACGCTCACGCACGAAAAGATACAGCCCTTGCCGAGGCTCGCCGTCATTACCAGAATTATAATCAAGTCAAGCGCGGACTTCGCAATCAAAACGGTGGCGTCGTTCAACAGGCGGTCGTTAATCGCGCCGATAACCGCCATCGCTCCGACGCAAACGGTAAGCGACGCCGTAACAAACGCGTCGATAAAACGCGAATCGCCGTCATTGCCGGAACGCGCGCGCAACCAAATGCCGAGCCGCTCAAACTTGCCGTCAATGTCGACAATCGCGCCTATAAGCCCGCCGCCGATTAAGCTTGCGATTAAAAGCATGGTGTCCAAATTTTTCAAGGCACCGTCCGCGCCGAGGAAGATGACCGCCAACGCGCAGGCGTCCTGCAACGTGCGGCGAATGCCTTCCGTCAAAAGCTTGCCGCCGAACAGACCGATAAGCCCGCCGACGATTATGCCCGCGACGTTAATCAGCGTGCCGAGCCCCGCGAAATGAAATTCCGTCAAAATTTTTTCAACTCCGTTGCCAACCGTGCGAATTCCGTTAAGGTTAAAGTTTCAGCCCGCCGTCCGCCGTCAAGCTCCGCCGCCGACAATGCCGAAGAAATTTTTTCGCGCGGGAACGACGCAGCCAACGAGTTCGCCAAAGTCTTCCGCCGCTGACCGAACGCCGCGCGCACGACCTTGGTAAAAAATTCTTCGTCGACTTCAAAGGGCGGCTTGCGCACGTCGCAAACCACGACCGAGCTTGTCACTTCGGGCGACGGCAAAAAACTTTCGGGCGACACGTCGAAAGCAATGCGCGCCTGCGAACGGAACTGCACCGCCACCGACAACGCGCCGTAAATTTTCGAGCCTGGCGCGGCAGTCATGCGTTCGGCTACTTCGCGCTGAACCATCGTCACGATTTTTGTCGCGGGTAAATTTTTTTCGAGCAACGTCAACAAAATCTGCGTCGTGATGTAATACGGCAAGTTCGCCGCCACTTTGAACGGGCGCGGCATTAACGCGGCAATGTCGACCTTTAGGATGTCGCCTTCGACGAGCCGAAAATTTTCGTAGCCCGCAAGCGTTTCTTTCAGCACGGCGGGTAATTTTTTGTCGACTTCGACCGCCGTGACGTGCGCGCCTGCCTCAAGCAGTCCTTGCGTCAACGTCCCGATGCCCGCGCCGATTTCAAGCACTTCGTCGCCCGCGCAGATTTCCGCCGCTTCGACGATTCGCCGCACGACCGACGCGTCGATTAAAAAATTTTGTCCGAGCCCTTTGACTGCCCGCAACTTGAATTTCTTCAAGATGTAGCGCGTCGCGTGAGGGTCAGCAATAAGCGGGTGCAACATTTTTCAACGCCTCCGTGAATTCTGCGCGCGTGACGCCGTAATTGTTAAGCCGCCGCACGAAAGTCTTGACGTTGCCGTAGCCGATGCCCAAAGCCGCGCCGACTTTGTCGCGAAGTCGTGAGCTGTCGTCGCCGCCCGCAAGTTTCAACGCAACCATTTCAGCCGCCGTGAATTCTTCGCGGGGATTAAGTTCAAGCGTGCGGACTTTGCTCAACGCTTTGCGAATAGATTCAGGCGACGCCTGTTCAACGCCCACGTCGTCATTGGCAGTCGCCTCGTCGCGCGGGATGTAAGCGTGCTTGGCGTTCGGAAAACGCTTCGACAGATAAGCGCGGATGTTCTCGCCCGCCGAATCCGGATCGGTCAAAATGATTATACCGCGCCGCTTGTATGCCGCCGCGATATTTTCAAGTGTGCGTCGGGTAAAATGAAAGCCGCCTGTCGTTATGCAGTCAGCCTCGACTGCGCGTCGGACGGCGGCGATGTCGGATTTGCCTTCGACTATCAAAACTTCCTTAAGCAAAAAATTTCCTCCTAACAGCTAACAACTAATCAAATCAGAATCTCTTCGACGAGCGTCAAAATTTCCTCGTGAATGTCCATGGTGCTGCGCGCGAAACTGCCCGATTGACAGTTGACGACGCGCCAGCCGTATTTGCGCGCCAGTTCCTTGTACGTGTTGTAGATTTTGTTCTGGAAGGCGGCGTCCGCCTCGTGAATGTCTTCGCGCCCGCGTTCGCGACGGAGCACGGCGCAAATTTCGGGCGACATGTCAAGGAAGATAGTCAAGTCGGGGCGCGGCAAGCCGTAATGCCTGTACTCCAAATCGTCCAGCCAAGCCAAGAATTTTACGCGGTCGCGTTCGTCGTTTAACTTCGCCGCCTGATACGCCATGTTGGAGCCGACGTAACGATCACTCAAGACGAGTCCGCCGCGCTGATAAAATTTCTTCCACTCAAAAAAATTTGCGAATCTGTCGACGGCGTAGAACGTCGCCGCCGCGTAGGGGTTGACAGCCTCCGCGTCTCCGCCGAAGTCGCCGCGCAGATACATCTTGATAAGCGCGGAAGACTCCGACTCGTAGTTGGGAAAGCTCACCCGCCTCACATTAACGCCAACGTCGCGCAGGCGTTCAAAAAGTTTTCGCGTCTGCGTCGCTTTGCCGGAACCGTCCGAGCCTTCAATTACGACCAACTTCCCCATACTGACACCCCCTGAAAAAATTTTAATGACGATTATTAGACAAGCCGCAAATTTTTCCTGCAATGGGACGGCGTCCTTTCTTCCGCCGTAAGAAAAGTTTCAAAGAATTATTTTTAAATCTACTTTCTTTCAGCGGCGAAAGAAAGTAGCAAAGAAAGCCGCCGCTACGCGCGGGGCGAAAGGGGCAGAAACCACCCGAACCGCCCGATAATTCAGGGTTGGTGCGCCGACGGTTTTTGCGTCACGCAAAAGCGTCGGCGACGGCCGCCCGTCCATGGGCGGCCTCTCAGTATCGCTGTGAATTTGCCTTTCAACAAAAAACGGACGCGCTTCGTTGAGCACGCCCAATTTTATGTTCGCGTCGCCGTGAAATTATTTCTTGAAGACGACCACGCAGTTTTCGAGGAATTTGTCATGCTGATTGGCGGCAAGAATTTCATCGCCGCCCTCCTCCCGCGTAATCCGTTGGCAATTTATACGCGTCAAAATTTGGCGGCTTAACGTAAAAAAATTGCCGCCTTTTAAACGGCAGAAGGTTTATAGGGGTGTGGGTTATTTTTCGAGCACGACGACTTCAAACGGGCGAAGATTGTCGGCGAGCCCGTCGCAGTTGCCGAGGATTTTCTTGAAGCCCTGTACGGCGTATTCGGTCAAAGTTGCGTCGGCAAGGGCGATGTCGACGTTGCGGAAGTTGCACAGGACGATTAAGCTTTTGTCGCCGAGTGTGCGGCGGTAGGCAAGGACGTCGGGATTGTCGCGCTCAATGAAGTCAATCGCACCGTCGCGAATAATTTCATTGCTCTTGCGCAAGCGAACGAGTTGCTTGTAGAAATTCAGCACGGAATTGGCGTCTTGCTCTTCAGACTCGACGTTAAAGCGCGTGAAGTTGTCGGGGGACGCAAGCCACGGTTCGACGCTTGAGAAGCCCGCGAATTTTTCCGCCGACCATTGCATTGGCGTGCGTCCGTTGTCGCGCGAACGTTCGCTGATAATCTCCAAAGCCTCCGATTCGGTCTTGCCCGCGTCGCGCAGAATTTTGTAGTAGTTCAAGCTCTCAACGTCGCGATACTGTTCAATCGACGTGTACTTGGCGTTCGTCATGCCGAGTTCTTCGCCTTGATAAATGTAGGGCGTGCCGCGCATGAAGTGAATCGCCGCAGCCAACATCTTCGCCGAGGCGTTGTGAAAGTTTTCGTCGTCACCAAAGCGCGAAACCGCACGCGGCTGATCGTGATTGCACCAAAAGACCGCGTTCCAACCGCCGCCCTCCGACATGCCGACTTGCCACGTCTCGAAAAGTTTTTTCAGCGCGGGAATATCGGCGGGCATGAGAGACCACTTGTCACCGCCCGCGTAGTCAACTTTTAAGTGATGGAAGCTGAACGTCATGGTCAATTCGTGTTCGGCGGGATTGGAATAGCGAATGCAGTTGTCCAGCGACGTGGACGACATTTCGCCGACGGTTATCATGCCGTCGATACCGGAATCGCGAACGAGCTCCTTCAAGAATTCGTGGACGTGCCGCCTGTCGGTGTAAAAGCGTCTTCCGTCGCCCTGCGTGTCGTCGACGAATTCAGCCGGCTTGGAAATCAAGTTAACCACGTCAAAGCGGAAGCCCTTGACGCCCTTGCCTTTCCAGAAGCGCAAGACATCTTTGAGCTCCTCGCGCACTTCGGGATTTTCCCAATTCAAATCGGCTTGCGTCACGTCGAACAGGTGCAGATACCATTTGCCCAAATGCGGGACGTATTGCCACGCGTTGCCGCCGAATTTCGAGATCCAATTGGTCGGCGACTTGTCGGGCGCGCCGTCGCGGAAAATGTAATAGTTCAAATATTTTTCTTCGCCGCGCAGAGCACGTTGAAACCATTCGTGCTCCGTGGACGTGTGATTGAAAACCATATCGAACATCAAGCCGAGCCCGCGCTTGTCCGCCTCCGCGATAAGTTCTTCAACGTCAGCCATCGTCCCGAAGCGCGGATCAATATTGCGATAGTCAGCCACGTCGTAGCCGTTGTCGTTCATGGGCGACACGAAGAACGGCGTTGACCAAATATAATCGACGCCGAGAGACGCGACGTAATCGAGCCTGTCGATAATGCCGCGAATGTCGCCGAGTCCGTCGCCGTTCGAGTCGCTGAAAGACTTAGGATAGATTTGATAAACAACTTTGTCGCTAAAATTCAAAGTCATCGCCTCCTGTCGTATCAATAGAACAATTCAACGCGGGCAAAGAGTTTTTCGGCATTGCCGGGGCCGGTGATATATTTGCCCTTGAAGTATTTGAAAATCACGTCGACGTTGTCCATTGGCGCATAAGCCGCGCCGACGTTTCAGCCCTTGGTGCCGAGGATAACATCGTCCCAGTTAATCGCGCTGAAGGAAATGTTCGTGCCTTGACGCTTGTAGCCCGCGAAGACCGACCAATCGACGCGCCTTGCTCTGTCGGCGTAGTTGCCGTAGCGCGCCTGCAGTTGCCACGAATAATTTTCAATGTCCGCCTTGGTGTTTTTGCCGTATGCGCCGTAGATTCTGAACTTGGGGCTGAACCAATAGCTCGCATTAACAGACCGGACGCTCGCCACGTCCTCGCCGCCGTGCTTCTTGGAATACAAAATGTCCGCAGTTTTGAAGTCGTCGTCCTTGATGCGATAATACACCGCGCCGCCGTAAAGCCCTTTGTTCGTTTAGGGAACGTATTGGAGATTGATACCCGCGAAATTGCCGGGGTCTTCGCCGGGCGCGCGATTGCCGTTTTGGTAATAGTAGCCCCGCGCGTGCCGCCGCCCGTCGTGTTTTTGTTGAAGCGTCCGACGAAAATTCTTGCCTGCAGTCGCTTGCCGAATTAAACGTCCGCGCCCGAATAATCGGTATCCCATATGAGTCTGTCTTCGTTGGTGTAAAGATCGAGCTTGTCGAAGCGTATTTTGAAGTTGCCATAATTGCCTTGCGCCCAGCCGCGAACGAGGTAGAAATTTTTCTGGTCGTGATTGTCATACTTCATGTTGTCCTTGGCATCGATACGCGCTCAAAGGAACCAGTTGTCATTGACGTAAAAGGTCGGCTCCAAACGGAAAACAAACGTGTCGTCGTTGTTGCGGTGCTTGCGTCTGTCTTCGGTTTGCGTGCGGTAGCTGTGGTAAGTGTATTCGATTTTGCCGCGCCAAACAACACGGTCGGAATATTTTTCGAGTTCGGCTTTGTTTGCGCCCGTGGGATTTTTCGCCATAGCCTTTGCGATCATCTGCGCCATTTCATAGCGCGTGATTTGACGGTCGCCGCGATAAGTGCCGTCGCCGTAACCTTCGATAACGCCCGCCGCCGCGAGCTTGGCAACGGACTGATAAGCCCAATGCGTCGAGGGAACATCGCTTGAAGGGATTCGCCGTTGCTAACGTGGTTGCCGACGAGTCGACGACAAAAGCCGCCGTCAACGCCTTGATAATTGTCTTTCGCATGTTGTAAAATCCTCCCAAAATATAATTTCAGTAAGTCCCAATGATTGTCTTTCCGGTTTTGGCTTGTTGCCCGCTGTTGAAATTGAAAGTCTCGACACCGTTGGCGTTGGTGACGACGAAGACAGCGGTATCGGGGTGACCCGCCGCTTTAATTTTTTCACGACTGAACTTTAGGAGAGGAGTACCCGTTTTGACGACGTCGCCGACCTTGCAAAGGTAGCTGAACCCTTCGCCGCCCATCGAAACCGTGTCAATCCCGACGTGAATCAGAATTTCGACGCCGTTGGAAAGCGTCATGCCGACCGCGTGCTTTGAATCGTCCATGAGCACGGTGATTTTACCGGACACGGGCGCGCAGACGGTTTCGTTGGAAGGTTTAATCGCCAAGCCGTCGCCGACCATGCCCGCCGAGAAAACGCCGTCGCCGATTTCCTGCAAACTGATGACTTCGCCGTCGAGATAAGCTTTGAATTCGCGTTCGCTTTCAAGATTTGCCGCCGCTTCAGCTTGAGCCGCTTCTTCCGCCGCTTCAAGCTCCGCCGCACGTTGGTCTTCCTGCGCCTGCTTGTCAATGCCTTTCTTTTTGCCGACGATTGTCGTCAAGAGGAACGGTACGACGATTGCCACGAGCATTGCCAACGCGAAAGTGGGCATGTATTGCGGTTGAATGGACAAGATGCCGGGAATGCCTCCGACACCGATTGCGTTGGCCGTAGTGGACGTCGACACGCAGACGACAGCCGCGCAGGCCGAGCCCGTCATGCCGCAGATGAACGGGAAGAAATATTTCAAGTTGACACCGAAAATCGCGGGCTCCGTAACGCCCAAGTAGCAGGAAATCCACGCGGGCACGTTGACTTCCTGAGCCGCGTTGTTGCCGCGTTGGAGGTAAATCATCGACAAAACCGCCGAGCCTTGCGCAATATTCAACAGCGCAATCATAGGCCAGAGCATCGTCCCTTGATAGTCGGCGATTAGTTGCAAGTCAATGGCGTTGGTCATGTGGTGCAAGCCCGTGATAACCAGCGGCGCATAGATGAAGCCGAAAATCGCACCGAAGACTACGCGGAAGTCGCCCGTTATGCCGGGCGAAGACGACGCTTGAAATTGCCGAGCCGATTTTCCAACCGATAGGCCCCAAAACAAAATGCGCCGCGCAGACCGTCAATACCAGACTGCAAAACGGCACGACGATCATTGACACGACGGGAGGAACGATTTTGCGGAAAAATTTTTCAAGATAGGCCAGCGTCAACGCCGCAAGAATCGCGGGCAAGACCTGAGCCTGATAACCGATCATATCCACGGTAAAGCCGCCGAAGTCCCAATGCGGAATTTGGTCGGCGGGTGTGGTCGCCACGGCGTAAGCGTTAAGCAATTGACTTGATACAAGAGTTAAGCCGAGAACGATGCCGAGAATCGGAGTGCCGCCCATTTTGCGCACGACAGACCAACAAATCCCGACAGGTATGCCAAGATGAAAGACCGCTTCGCCGATAAGCCAAAGGAAGTGATCCATGCCCGCCCAAAACGGGCTGAGCTGAACAAGGGTTTTCGTACCGTTCTCGAAAATGTACAATGAATCAATACAGTTTCTGAAACCTAAGATGAGTCCGCCCGTGATAATCGCGGGAATCAGCGGCGCGAAAATTTCGGCAGCAATCGCCGCCGCCCGTTGCAAAACGTTTTGATTCGCGCCGGCCGCCGCCTTGACCGCGTCCTTGGATACGCCCTCAATGCCCGCGACCGTCGTGAAGTCCTTATAGAATTCGCTGACGGTGTTGCCGATAATTACTTGGAATTGACCCGCCTGCGTGAACGAGCCTTTGACGACCTTCATGGTCTCAATTTTCTTGACATCGGCCTTTTTCGGGTCAGCTAGCACAAAACGCATTCGCGTCATGCAGTGCGAGACTGCCGCGATATTTTCTTTGCCGCCGACGAGTTTCAAGAGCTCTTGAGAATCTTCGGTGTACTTGCCCATTTTTCAAGCCCCCTTTTGTACTTTGTATGAACAAGCTTGTCAAGGTGACTTATATCATAATTGTTTGAACAAGTCAATGATAACGATAACAAAAATTTATTGCCGACGATTGAATTAAAAATGTCACAAGTTTCGTTGGAGGGAAGCTCTTATGCCAAAAATAAAGTTCGATACGATCTACAAAGATTTGAAAAACAAAATCGAGGCGGGCGAATACCCGTTCAATTCGATTTTCCCGACGGAACACGAATTGGCAGCGATTTACAGCTGTATGCGCAGCACGATTCGCCGTGCCCTTGCGGAATTGATTCAATGCGGCTACATTCAAGTTCGGCAGGGGCAAAGGACGCGCGTTATTTATGAGCCAGTCGCCCGCAACACGTTTTTAATCGGCGGCATCGAATCTTTCACGGAGGCGGCGACGCGCAATAAGTTCAAACATTGTACACGCGTTGTACGTTTCGATAAGATTATCGCCGACACGGAAATTGCCGAGAAAACTGACTTCCCAATCGGCACGAAGCTTTACGACGTGCGCCGCGTCCGCTACCTCAACGGCAAGCCGCTGATTCTCGACAAAAATCTTTTCCTGATAAGCGCGGTCGGAGATCTCAACGAGGAAATTGCCAAGAGGTCGATTTACGAATATCTGGAGAACGAACTCAAAATGAAAATCGTCACGAGCAAGCGACGCATGACCGTAGAATTGGCGACGACTGAGGACAAGGCATGGCTTGAACTTGACGATTATAATTGTCTGGCGGTTTTGAGCGGGCGCGTTTTCAATTCCGACGGCATCCAATTTGAATACACCGAATCGCGCCACTGCCCCGATTATTTTTGTTTCGAGGACACCGCGACGCGCAACAAAAAAAGGTTCCTGTGACACAGGAACCTTAAAAATATTTGCCGCTCAAGTTTTCGTGCCGAGCTTCGCTTCAAGCCGTCGACGCAGTTCGTTATGGAATTCTTCCGCGCCGGCTTTGAATTTGACTTCGACGCAGATAACGTAGACCGGAATGCTCCACGCCTCGCGCGCAACTTCGTCGGGGATTTTCACGGCGTCCTTTTCCGTCACAACAATCATTTCCGCCGCGAACGATTCGGCGCGCTGCAGGATGTCTTCTATTTCGGCGACGGTGTAATCGTGGTGGTCGGGGTAGCGCAGACTCGAAATAATTTCCGCACCCAAATCGCTGAGCGTTCGCTCGAACGACGCAGGGTTTCCAATAGCCGAGACCGCCATAACCTTCCGCCCGTTAAGGATGTCGACGCTGACGCCTTCGCCCGACAAATCAATCGCCCAATCGGCAAGCGGTATCAGGCAACGCGGCTCGTGAATGCTTTCGACGATCTGCGCGGCGGCGTTGTATTTTTGAACGGTGTCGCGAATCAGCTCGCAGGAACCTTCGCGGGCTTGGTCAACTTTCGTCATAAGGCAAACGTCGGCGCGGCTTATGTGGGAAATCGATTCGCGCAACGTCCCGCGCGGCAAAAGGTGTCCGTTGCCGAAGACAGACACCGCGTCAATCAACAGGATGTCGAAGTCGCGAATAACCTGCCAATGTTGAAAGCCGTCGTCAAGAATCACGACCTGCGCGCCGAAGTGTTCAATGGCATATTGCCCGGTTACGGCACGTCGCGCCCCGATTAACACGGGGACGTTTGGCAGGTGCTTGGCAAGCATGAAGGCTTCGTCGCCGGCTTCCGCCGCGTCCATTTTGAGCGTCTTACCGTCGCTGACTATACCGACTTCGCCGTAAAACTTCGCGCGATAGCCGCGATTCAGAATCACGACGCGATAACCCATGTCGCGAATTTCCTTCGCCAGCCGCTGAGCCGTGGGCGTCTTGCCCGTCCCGCCGACCGTTATGTTGCCAAGGCTTATGACGAAACAATTCAGTCGCTCCTTGCCCGAAAAGCCCAAATCGTAGCCGAGCAAGCGCAAATTGACGAGCCCCTTGTAAACGAGCGAGCCGAGGTACATAACGAAAATCATTAGCGGCGTGAATGCCCCGCTTACGTCTTCGTCGTGAATCAACTTGAGGAAGTACGTTTGAACGTTTTCGATTTTCTCCGTCGTGCGAAGGCGGCGGGCGTTCTCTTTGGCTTCGTATTCGGTGAGCATTTGCCGCAATAGGACGGCGGACTTGCGTGACGCGCCGCGATTTTCATGGACAATCTTAATCGTCTCTTCCTCAAGGCGGCGGCGTTCGTCGGGTTCGTCGAAAAGTTTCTTCGCCTGCGCGGCAAGTTCGTCGGCGTCGTTGACGGTTATGCAAGCGTTTCGGTTTTTAAACAGCGCGTGCAAATCCTTAAAGTTCTCCATATGGTGCCCGACGATAATCGCCTTGCCGTGCGCTGCCGGTTCAAGGATGTTGTGCCCGCCGTGCGAAACGAGACTGCCGCCGACGTAAATGACGTTGCCGACGCTGTAGACTTGACCGAGTTCGCCGATAGTGTCGAGGATAATGATGTCTTCGTTTTTGGGCGGACGCTTTTGGAGTTCGGTGCGCGTGCCGACAGTGAAGCCCGCCGCCTTGCACAGCGCAACGACTTCACGGGTGCGCAAAAGTTCGCGCGGGGCAATGACGAGCCGAGCTTTGGGATGATTTTCGCGAATCGCTTTGAACGCCTTGAGCACGAAATTTTCTTCGCCGCGATGCGTGCTGCCCGCAAGAAAAATTTCCTTGGCGTCCGTCAAACCCATGTCCGAAAGAATCTTTGCACGTTGAGCGTCTGTCACGTCGGTGTAGGTCTGGTCGAATTTGGTATTGCCCGTGACGGTTACGAGTTCTTCGGGCGCGCCGAGTTCCTTGACGTAGCCCGCGTCGACACTTGATGCCATTGCGAACAGTTTGACGGTTCCGATCATGTCGCGCAGAATCGAGAACATATACTTGTAACGCTTGACGCTCTTTTCGGAAATGCGACCGTTGACCATCATGACAGGCACTTGATTTTCGCGCGCCGCTTTGAGGAAATTTGGCCACAGCTCCGTTTCGACATTTAGGAAGACTCGCGGGAAAATTTTTTTGAACACCGACTCCGACACGAACGGCAAATCCAGCGGGAAATAAATTATGCTGTCCGCGTCCTTGATGATTCGGTTCGCCATTTCGTAGCCCGAAGTTGTCACAACGGACACGAGGATCGGCGACTTTGGGAATTCGCGGCGGAACTCTTTAATCAGCGGGCTTGTCGCAACGATTTCGCCGACCGACGCCGCGTGTACCCATATGCAATTTTTTTTCGCCACGGGGTCGAGTGCGCCCTTCGGGAAGAAGCCGAAGCTTTGACGGATTCGCTCCACGAAGCCTCGCTCCCGTATCGAACGAATCATGAACACCGGGATAATCAGTATCACGACGAGTATCGCCGCCAAGTTGTAAAGTAATTGCAATGAACGCGCTCCTTAACTAAAAATTTTGTCGATTATAACACAGCGCACAAAAAAAATCTGCCGCCCGCAAGCGACAGATAAAATTTTTCTTAACGATTTAGTGATAGTGTACGTCAGAAGGCGTCACGCGCTCCTTGAAGACTTTGTACGTCCACGCCTGATAGCAAAGGACAATCGGTACGAAAATCGCCGCCGCTATCGTCATGAGCGTCAAGGTGTGCGGCGTCGACGCGGCGTTGTAAATGTTCAAGCTCCAATCGGGCATGATACTCGACACCATCAGGCGCGGAAACAACGCGTTGAAAAAGCCGATCGTCAGGAACGCAATGCCCAATGTCGACGAAAGAAACGCCTTGCAACCGCAACCGGCATATGCGCCCGCGCAACTCGTAATCAGCGCGGCGACCGTGAAGCCCAAGAAAAATACCGTGCTTAACTTTGCAAGGATGTCCGTCTCTGCGAAAGCGAAGCCCGCGAATAGCGCGAACGCAATCAACGCCGACACGCCCAAGCAAACGCTTTTTTTGCGGATGTCTTCAAGCAAACTCTTGTCCGCGATTTTTATCAGCAAGAAATTCGCGCCGTGGAATGCGAACAACAACACGAAGAATATTCCGCCGAACAGCGCGCACGGATTGAGCAGGTCGAAGAAATGTCCCGTGAAATGCATCTGATAATCTATCGGCAAGCCGCGCAGGAGATTGACAACTGCCACGCCCCACAGCAACGCCGGCACGAAGCTCCCGAACATAATGCCGAAGTCCCAAAAGTTTACCCAGTCTGACGCTTGAAATTTCCCGCGCAGTTCAAACGCCACGCCGCGCATAATCAACGCGAGCAACATAAGGAACAACGCGAGGTAAAACGTGCTGAACATCGTCGCGTAGACGTGAGGGAAGGCAGCGAACGTCGCGCCGCCCGCCGTTATCATCCAAACTTCGTTGCCATCCCACACAGGGCCGATTGCGCGGACGAATTGCGCGCGTTCGTTTTTCGGGCGACCCGCCATCATCATGCCGACGCCGTAATCGAAGCCCTCAAGGATAAAAAAGCCCGTAAACAGCACCGTTATCAAGATAAACCAAATGATATTTAAATCCACAATCCTCACCCCTCAGTGCGACAAGATGGAATACATGACGGTCACTGCAATGGTGGCGACGCCGATAATCGTTGCGACGAAGAAATTGCGGACGTGCTTGCCCATGCCGTCAATTTTTGCGTCCAGATTAGCTTGCATGGTTTTCATGTCTTGCCGAAGTTCCATAATCTCAGCCGCCCGCTGATTGTCACGGTCGCGCATCTCTTGCATAAACGATTTGAAAACAGCTTCAAGGGTGTCAACGCGTTTTTCGACTTCGACAATCCGTTTTTCTTGCTTAGACATGACAATCACTCCTCTTCGGTGATTTTTGTCCGCCGAATGAACATGATCGCCGCGAAGACCGCAAGCACCGCAAGGAACAAATAAATCGCCGTGAAACCGACCAAAGTTACAAAAACTTCGCCCGCTGATAAATTCGGGCTGACCGCGACCGCCGTTTTCTGCAGGCCGACGACTATCCACGGCTGACGACCCGCCTCCGCTATGTACCAGCCCGCCGAGTTCGCGACGAACGGTATCGGCAACAACAACGGCATCATCTTTAGACAAGACAGGTGCTCGTAAATTTTGTCGCGGCAGAAAAAGACCAAGACACCTGTCACGAAGACGATAAACAAAAGCGCACCGCCCGCGCCGACCATTGCGCGAAAGCTCCAGAACATGCCGCGCACGTCGTTGGGAATGTAGTAGCCGCTACCGTATTTTTCCTGCGCCTCGCGTTGCAAGTCGTTAATGCCCTTGACTTCGCCTTTGAATGAGTTATGAACCATGAACGTAAACATTTTCGGGATAAGAATTTCGGAATCGTTGCGGCGCGCCTCCTGATTGATATCGGCGACGACGGCGAACGGCGCGGGATCTTCCGTCTCCCACAGAGCCTCGAACGACGCCAATTTCATCGGGTTGGCTTCCGCCAAATACTGCGCGTGCATGTGACCCGAACCCATGACGCCCAACGTGCCGAGCATTGTGTAAAGGACTGCGCGGCGGAGCGTCCGAACGAACATTTCGCGCGACACGTCGTCCGTTGCGATTTTCCACGCGCTCACGACAATAACCAGAAAGCCGCCCGTGGTTATGCCGGCAAAGAACGTGTGCGAAAATTCGCCGAAGACGTAAGGATTGGTAACGAGTTCAAAAAAATCCGTCATGACGGCGCGCCCGTCCTCGATAGCGTAGCCGACGGGGTGTTGCATGAACGAGTTAGCGACCAAAATCCAAAAAGCCGACAGGTTGCTGCCGAAGGCGACTATCCAAATGCACAAGCAGTGAAATTTTTCGCTGAGCTTGTCCCAACCGAAAATCCACAAGCCGATAAACGTCGATTCAATGAAAAATGCCGTCAAAGCCTCCAGCGCGAGCGGCGCGCCGAAGATGTCGCCCATGAAGCGAGCGTATTCCGACCAGTTCATGCCGAAATGAAATTCCTGCACGATACCCGTCACTACGCCCATTGCAAAGTTAATCAGGAAGATCGTCCCGAAGAACTTCACGAGCTTTTTGAGCTTGATTCGCTCTTCGTAACTGCCGCTGTTGACGTACCACATTTCAAGCAACGCGACGAAGATTGACAAGCCGAGCGTCACAGGCACAAAAAGGAAATGGTAAATAGTTGTAATTGCAAACTGCAGGCGCGATAAAATCAGCGCGTCCATAAAATCACTTCCTGTCTGAAAAAATTTTCACGGTGTCCAAGGTCTCGGCGGAAGGCAAAAAATTTCGACGTCGTCTATTCGCCGCCCGCCCCTAAAATTGCAAGGCAAGGCGACTCAACGAACAAGGTTTGTCAATCCCTGTGGAGGCGTGTTTAAGTTTCGTGAATTGGCGCGTTGGCAAGTTGGCGCGGTGTCGATTGTCGAGCTTGCGAACGAACGGTTGGCTTGACGGAAATTTGAGCGATACAACGGGAAGCCCCCTTGTACCCATAGTCAGAGCGATTTAACCTTTCGCACAAGTTGCGCAGCCTCTCAGTTCATCTGCGCCTGAACCGACTTCGCACGAAACCTTTGCCCTCCGCCGAAACCTCGGACGCGAAAAAATTTCAATGGTTGGCAACGTAGTCTTCGATGACTTCATAGGCGTTGGCGTGGGCGTCGAAGGGCAATTCGTAATCGACGGACGTACCGATAAGCGCGGCGTCGATGTCGTTTGAAACTTTGTCGGCTTGAGCCTGCAACTTGCCGATAAGGTCGCGGACGCGGTTGCGGTCGTAGTCAATCGTCTTTACGCGTTCGATGTCGTAGCGGTAAGTCGTTTGGTTTCCCTCCTTGTTGAAGACGTAGCCGACGCCGGCGTTCTTTTCAAGCAGGCTTGAGCTTTTGAAGTTGCGGAGCCCGCGCAGTGTATCGGCGGCAAGGTGGCGTTTCTTGTTCACGTCAACCGCGCTGTCCAGATCGAACTTCATGGAGCTTTTCGCCGCGTGAATCGCGTTGGCAAGTTTCTCGCGCTCGTCGATAAGCATAAGCAGGAAGTCGATGACTTTGTTGGGCGGAAACTTGTTGTCGACGACGACGTTGATTTTTTCGTCGGGCTGACCTTCCGCCGCCTTTGAGCGAAAATGTTTCTCCGTGACGCTGATTAAATTTTTTTCGTCGTCGAGATAGCCGCTCACGAAGTCGAAGAGCTTTTCGATTTTGTTTTGCGCTTGGAACGCTTCCTTAAGATTCATGGCACTCACTCCCGGAAAAATTTTGGTGCGTTTATTAAATCATAAATCGCGCCTGTTGACAACGAAATCTGCAACAAAAAAGCGGGCGTTCGAAGACTCCCGCGAAAAAATTTTTTATGACGACGCGGCGTCGATAAATGCGAAAACTTTGTCGAAGTAGGCGGCGGGGTTGGAAGGCTTGGCGTCGGCGTGCCCCGCGCCCTCAACGACGAATTTTTCTTTCGGAGCCGCGCAGGCGTCGTAAAGCCGGCTCATCATCTCGAACGGAACAAGCCCGTCGGCGTCGCCGTGAATGAACAGCACCGGCACTTTGATTTTGTCGACGACCGCAAGCGGCGCGGCGTCCGAAATTTTAACGCCCGTATGGAAATTGCAAACCCAATCGGCGAGCGGCATTATCGGATATTCGGGCAAGCCGAAGATTTTATTCACCTGCGCGGCGAACATCTCGTAAGCGGAAGTGTAGCCGCAATCCTCGACGACGGCGATAAGATTCGGCGGCTCCTGCGCGGCAGTCATCAAAGCAGTCGCCGCGCCCATCGACACGCCGTGCAAAACGATTTTCGCGTCGTCGGGAAGCTTGCCCGCCCAATCGAACACGTCACGACTTTCAAGTGCGCCCATGGTAATGAATTGCCCTTCGCTCTGTCCCGAAGCCCGCAAGTCGGGAACAAGCACGTTCCAGCCGCGCTTAAGGTATTCGTCGGCGTAATCGTAGGCAAAGGTGCCGTCGCGCCCGTAGCCGTGAATCAGAATCGCCCAACGGTTTGAAAGCTCGGCGGGCGAAAATTTTTTTGCGTGAAGCTTGAGCCCGTCGAAACTCTCAAGCGTCCAATCCTCGGCGGGGAAGTCGGGTGCGGGCGGAGCTTTCAAGTTCGGGTCAGCGATGTCCGCGCAAGCTTTCGGCGGCGACAAGTCTTCACCGCGCTTTAAAGCGAAATCGACAAAATAATCGCCGACGGCATACGCCACGCAACAGAGCCAAACGATTATCACGAGAAATTTTTTCATGACGCGCCTCCGTAAACGCAAAAGGCGGAAGCTTTTAACCTCCACCTTTGTGATTTCTGTATTGGTCGGGTTGACAGGATTTGAACCTGCGACCCCCGCGTCCCGAACACGGTGCTCTACCAAACTGAGCCACAACCCGTAAAGTGTTTGCAATTATAGCCGATTGATTTTCAAATTGCAAGCCCTAGCCCGCCAAAAAATTCCACAGCTCGCCGATTAAGTCGTTGACCGCCGAAGAATGCGTTGCCCGTTGCGCAATGGCGTTTATCGTTTGCTCCAAGGCGTCGCCCGTCACGTCGGCGCGACAGGCTTTGTCGTCAAGCGTGCGGCAGTAATTAATCAGCGCGTTGTAGTGGATGTTGTAGCGGTTTTCGTAGAGGACGTGCACCAGATATTTGCACAGCCCCGCCTGTAACGGCGTGAACGTGTCGAAGTTCAGATTGGCGCGCCGCTCCGTGTCGTTGAGATTATAATCCGCCCAATGTGTCAGCGCGTCGACGTTGCGGAAATTTTCTTCGTGTTCAAGCTCGGCAATCGTCTTGACGGAAATCGCGCGCATGACTTCGACGAAAGGCAGGTTATAAAAATTTTTCGTCGCCTCGTCGCAAAGTTCGCGTTCGGAGCCCGTCAAGTCGCCGCACGGATTGTAATCCTTGCCGCGCAGATTTTTAATCGCTTCGTGCATGTAAACGCCTCCTCAGTCTTTCAAGTCGGTCTCGTAAATTTCGTTCAAAAGTTTTTCCTGCTTTTCCTTGCTCGCCCGCTCAAAGAAACGGTTCGCGAAAATGGCCGGCATTGCCGCGCCGATTGCTATCGCCAAAATTATCAGCCCCGCGTTGACGCCGATTTGAACTGCCTCCAAAAGATCTTCGACGGAAAGCAGGCGGATATTGATTAACGCGAACAGTGAATAATAAATCAGCAAACCCGGAACGAGCGGAATGACTGCCGGCACGACCAAAACCAGTGACGGCGTATGAAGCCAATGTATCGCCCTTACGGCAAGGACGCTGACCAAAGTTGCGCCGGCGAGTGTCCCGACAGCCGCGCTCATGCCCAGTTCAAAGGTAAAGAAATTTCTTGTGCAAACGCAAATTGCTCCGCCCAATGCCGCCGCAATCAACAAACGTTTCGGCAGGTTGAAGAACACCGCGAAACTTGCCGCGCCGACAGCTCCTGCTATTGCGAACAGCAGATAATTGCTTTCCAGCGTGAGCGGCAGACCCATGAACACATCAAAATCCGACATGCCGATAGCGAAGACGATTCCGAAAGACGTTGAGCCGACAATTATCAGCGTGTGTAAAATTCGCGCCGCGCCGCTGACGAGGTAGGTGTTGAGCATGTCGCTGAACGCATTGATTATAGGAACGCCCGGCACCAAAAATAATGACGCGGCAATCATCGGGTGCCACGGTGTCTCGGTCGGCAAGAAGTGCGTAAGGTCGGCGACACTAAGTGCCGCAAACGCCGCAAACATCATTGACGCGTAAGGATTAAATCCAAAACGTTCGGCGCATTGCATTTGAACGATCTTGCCGATAATCGCGCTGACCATCGTATAAATCGCCGCGTTGAAATCGCAACCGAACAGCGTACAGAATGAACCGCAACCCGTACCCGCCGCCAAGACCGTCAACCATTGCGGATAGCGCGGACGTTTTGCGACGGCGGCAAGTTCGCTCTTGAATTCGTCAAGCGTGTAGTGTTCCTTCATTGCGCGCCATGTCAGCTTGCTTACGGCGGAAATGATTCGCATGTTGACTGCATGTTTGGGGCATTTTCTAAAAGAAGTGTGCGAATGATGTTCGTCGCTGATATTGAGCATCAGCGTAGTGTACATTATGTGCAGGTGAAATTTTTCCGGGGCGATTCCCATGTAAGCGGCAACCCTCTTCATGTCGCGAGAGATTTGGCTTGTATCTGCGCCGTTCTCCATTAATAATTGACCGACCGTCAAGATTAGTTCAGCCTTCTGCCCGATTTCGGCGAACGCATCGCGCAGAAGTTCACGTTGCTCGCCGTAGTAAGTTTTATAATCGCTGTCTTTCATGATAGACCGTCCTTAAAAAATTTTCGTTATCGGAAAGCGCGGCGTCCAAAAGTTTTTGACGGCTGAGCGAAACGAAAATCGCCGCTGCCTGTGCTTGACAGTTTAAGCTTTTATCGGGGTTGAATGCAATATCCGTGAAGGCGTCAAATTCTCGCGCAAGCAACTCATCCGCCAAATCTTTGTTCGCGACCAACGTCGTGACGTAAAGCCAATTATAAAAGTACGCCGGCGGGTTGAGCGGAAAATCTTTGTCTTCGTAGCGAAAGCCGATAAGTGCGCCGCTCTTTTTGAGTCGTCCGTCGCTTTTGGCGTAAACGGAAGGCTTGCCGATAATGTCGACGTAAGGACCGCCCGACTTGAAAACCTTGCTGCCTTGAAACGCCGACTCCAACGAAACGCCGTTGCGAATCATGAGGTTGAACGCGCTCAACCGCACACCGAGAGCGTCTTCGCTTTTCGACGAAATCTCCAAGATTTTTTTGCCGGGGAACGCCGCCAGATAAATTCCGTGGAGCCCGTGAATATTTGTTCGGATTTGTTCTAAGGTGCGCCCGCCGAACCATTTAAATTGAACGTCGCGTCTCACAAAAATTTTTTCGTCAGCAGAAACTTCAAAGACAGGTCGAGTTGCCATAAAGAATCCCCTCCCGCGCAGATTATAGCATACGGAAGGGGATTTGCATTAGCCGCGAAAAATTTTAATCAGTAAAGCCCCGTCGGAGCCTCGCTCATGTTGATAAAAATATTTTTCTTCTGCGTATAGGCGTTCATTATAAGCTTGTGCGTTTCGCGACCGATGCCGGATTTTTTGTAGCCGCCGAAAGGTGCGCCGGCCGGGAGTGAGTTGTAGCAATTAACCCACATTCGACCCGTCTCGATTGCGCGGGCGACACGCAAAGCGCGATTGATGTCACGAGTCCATACGGCTCCGCCCAAGCCGTATTCGCTGTCGTTCGCCATCTTGATAACTTCGTCTTCGTCGTGGAACCTGACGACGACTGCCACGGGTCCGAAGATTTCTTCGCAAGCGACTCTCATATTATTTCTGACGTCGGCAAGAATCGTCGGTTGCATGAACGCGCCATTTTCGCCGCCTGCGACGACCGCACGTTTGCCGCCCGTGATGACTTTCGCGCCTTCAGCCTTGCCGATTTCGACGTAGTTCAAAATTTTTTCGAGCTGACGGTTGTCGATTTGACTGCCCATTTGCGTGTCAGGTTCCCACGGCAAGCCGACTTTAACGCTCTCAAATTTCGCCTTAAGCGCGGCAAGGAATTTGTCGTAAATCGTATCCTGCACGAAGATTCTGGAGCCTGCGCAACAGACTTGGCCTTGATTGAAAAGAATACCCATGCACGCGCCTTCGACGCCTTTTTCCCACGGCATGTCGTCGAAATAAATGTTTGCGGACTTGCCGCCGAGTTCCAAAGTCGCGGGGATGAGTTTGTCCGCCGCCGCCTTTGCCACGGCGTAGCCGACTTCGGTCGAGCCGGTGAACGCGAGCTTGCGAATGTCGGGATGGTCAAGGACGAATTGCCCCGTCTTGCCGCCGCTGCCCGTCACGATATTGAGGACGCCCGGCGGCAATTCGTTTTCGATAAGCTTCATTAATTCGAGGACGCTTAAGCTTGTCGTGCTTGACGGCTTGAAGACAATGCAATCACCTGCGCCGAGAGCCGGAGCCAACTTCCACGCCGCCATAAGGTAGGGGAAATTCCACGGGACAATTTGTCCGACGACGCCGATCGGTTCGTTGAGGATAAGGCTCATGGTGTTGTCGTCAATCATGTTTGCCGAGCCCTCTTCGGAGCGAATGACGCCCGCGAAGTAGCGGAAGTGGTCGGAGCCCATCGGAATATCGATGTTCATTGTTTCGCGAATGGGCTTACCGTTGTCGAGCGTTTCAATCATGGCAAGGTGTTCTTTGTTTGCGTCGATGATGTCGGCAATTTTGAGGAGAATGGCGGCGCGTTCGGCGGTCGAAGTCTTTTTCCACGCGGAGAACGCATCCCAAGCAGCCTTGACGGCGTCGTCAACGTCCTGCTTGCTTGCGGCGGCGCATTTGGTCATGAACTCGCCGTTGGCGGGATTGTACACGTCGAAGGTCTTGGAGCCCTCGGCGTCGCGCCATTTCCCGCCGATGTAGAGTTGGTAGCTGTCCTGCCAAATTTTCTTAGGAACCGTAGCCATAAAGTTATTCCCTCCCAAAAATAAATCTGCGGCAATTATACCGTATTGAAGTCGGCTTGTGTCAAGAAAAATTTTCGGTTTAAAGGATTTACCGCCCCCCGCGCAGAATATAGCGGCAAACACATTCGGCAACAGCGGAAGGAGTGGACTTCGGGAACTTAAAACGTTTAGTCGTAAAGATAAATTGTGCAGCGAAAAGCTGAAAGCTCATAAACACAAGAGCCGTTGAGCCAGTTGGTGCTAACTTTAAAGCAGTCTATGCGCCGGGAAGAAGACCCGTGCAGGTTGAAACAGTCCTGATAACTATGAGGTAGAACTCTGAGGGCGGTCGCGGATGGTGGCACTTAAAAATTTTTGTTTCATATTATTACGAAAGGAGAAAGCTACAAGATGAATCCGTGTACCGGCGACCAGCCGGGAATTTACGACTGTGGAGTGTTAAACAAACGTTTTTAGCTTCGGCAAAGACGGACACGTTGAAGCAGTAAGACAGGATCGCGAGATCTGTCCGAATCATCTTGACATAGTTATTAACTATGTTTTGAGTAGCAGTTGTTGTATCATGGCAACATTCAACATCAGAGGCAAAAATATCGAAATCACGCAGCCGTTGCGCGAGTACGTCGAAAAGCGCGTCGGCAAAATCACGAAGTACTTCGACAACATGGAAGAAATTTCCGTTCTGCTCTCGGTCGAAAAGGATCGTCAAATCGTCGAGGTGACGGCGGAAGTCGGACGCGGCGGCTTGATTCTGCGCGGGCAGGAGTCCAACGTCGACATGTACACTTCGATTGACTTGGTCGTCGAAAAGTTGGAGCGTCAAATTCACAAGCAGAAGACGCGCCTTGAACGTCGTTTTCGCAACGGCGGCATAAGGTCTGAAGCCTTCGCCGAATCGAAAGTTCAGGTCGAGCGCGAGGACGAATCGGAATATCCCGTCGTCAAAACGAAACACTTCGTCGTTAAGCCCATGGACGTGCAGGAAGCAATCATGCAGATGAACATGCTCAATCATACGTTTTTCGTTTTCCGCGACGCGCAGACCGAACAGATTTGCGTCGTCTACAAGCGTCACGCCGGAGCCTACGGCTTGCTGGAATTCGACGGCTGAGCCGATGTCTTGACGCACCACTTGCCCCCGCTTCCCAAAAAGACGTTGACGATTGCAATGTTGCATGTTAAAATACGCGGGCAGTTGAATTATCTAGCATCAAGCGGAGGGAGGGATATTGAATGGCCAATGAAGTCAAAGTTGGGAAAAACGAATCCATAGACAGTGCTCTCCGCCGCTTTAAGCGTACCTGTCAAAAGGCGGGCACGCTCGCAGAGGTTA
>Ga0310697_10000631_pt1 | contig 45660 bp, 40 predicted proteins | sample 172DNAGHGlowgp2_FD_203883 | JGI IMG/M metagenome (GOLD analysis project Ga0310697, IMG submission 203883) | Sheep rumen microbial communities from Palmerston North, Manawatu-Wanganui, New Zealand - 1728 DNA GHGlow gp2 (v2) (version 2) | ecosystem: Host-associated > Mammals > Digestive system >...
TGCCAGCGAGGCCCAGCGTGCCCGCCATGACGACGAGCACTGGCGCCGCGTCGCTACCGAGGAATACATGGCCAAGCTCGCCGAGCGCCTTGACCTCAACCACCCCGAGCAGCGGACGTTGTGGGAAAAGATCCGCGGTTGGCTCATTGACCACCTGCGCAAGGTAGGCGTTATGGTTGCCGACTCGTTGAGCGACAATGACCTGCGCGGTATCCTGTGGGAGAGCTACCATAACATGCAGATGGAAGGTGTCGTCGGCTATGCCAAGGGCAAAGCGTTCCGTGACCAAATGGAGCGTGAGGCCAACAACGTTAACGCATTGCCGGTCAACGATGCCTTAATTGCCGCTGAGCCGTCAATATCTCGTTATCGTGATGATGATGACGACACTGACGATGTTGACGTAGATGGGTTTGACGCCGGTCGCATGACCTTTGAGGAAAGCATTACCGCCGGTATGCTCAAAGCGTCGGCAGATAACCGTGCCGCCGTTGCGGCCAGGACTGCAGCGATGCGCGCCCTTGGCGGAAACCTGTCGAAGCTGCGTCAAGCCATGGCCCGCCAGCGTGAATATGACCGCGGCACAGTCGACAGTATTGTGCGTCTCGCTCGCAGCGTCATGGAAAGCCGCTTTTTCAGAGGTTTCTCCCCTTACGAGGTAAAACGTCTGATGTCGCTGATTAACAATGCGGCAGGCCGTGAGGATATCACCAAGCAGGCCGGCAAGGTCGTTGACTTGCTGTTGAAGCACCAATTGCTATCCTGTGAGAACCTGTTGCACGAGCAAATGCGTACACGCGGCAGCAAACTCAATGCCAGTGGTGTCGAGGTACAGGCCGGTCTTGATATTGATGGCCAGCGCATGGTTGAAGCGATGCGACAAGGCATAAACCTTGACGCGGACGCTATGCAGGAGCGAATCTGGGAAGCGCTCGACCGAATGGGAAGCGCCGACCAGGCCCTTGCCGATGTTGCGGCCGCCGAGTACCAGGGACTGTTGCTCGCCCAACAGTATATCGAGGACATCAAAGGTAGCAAGCAAGAGGAAAACGAGTTGCGCCATGATCTGAAGCAAGCCGAGGACGACTTGCGTGCAGGCACTATTACACGTGAGCAGTACCGCCAGTTTGTAGCAGAGACCGAAAACGCCATCCGCGAGAATCGCCTGGATCGTGTAGGCGCTTACGACCGGCTGACCACAGCGTTAGGTATAGGCCTTAACACCAGTGTCGAGCGCGCCAAGGAATGGCGCGAAATGCAGAAAGAGCGCGTCAACGAGATACGCCACAACGCCAACAGCGACCTTGAAGGCATACCTGCCGACGAGCACGTCAAACCGACATGGATGCAACAGGCCGCCAACTGGAGTATTGTACGCTTCTTCATGAAGCCGCTTGCCAACTTCGACTACATGCTGCGCATGTTGGGACGAAAGAACGTCAATGGCGAGGGCTACCTGTGGCAGCGCTTCATGGGAGGTTGGACCACAGCCCAAGACAGTGAGTGGCGCAATCTTAAAGCCGACCACAAGATACTTGACGAAAAAGTAAGCGAGGTATTTGGCAGGGATATGCGCTGGAGCGACTTGTTTACCCTTGAAAGGAAGTTGCCCGGTATGGACGTTTCCTTCTGGGATGCAGGCGAAGAAAAAGTACACACCTTGACCCAGGGAAACATGCTCTATATCTATATGGTCAATAAGATGAGCGACGGCCGCATGAAGCTGCGCAAGATGGGTATTACCGAAGAAGACGTCGATACTATCCGCCAGCAGCTTGATCCCCGCTTCATCCAGCTTGCCGACTGGCTGCAGGAAGAATTCCTCGTGAACAAGCGCAACGATTTCAACAAGGTTTACCAGCGCATGTTCGGCGCGTCAATGGCCGCCATTGAGCATTACTTCCCGTTGAAGATTAACTCGCGCAGCCGCGGCCAGGAGGAGGACTTGAGCAATGAGCGTTACCTGGACGACAACAATATAGGCTCGACGATCACCGGCAGCATCATCAAACGCAAGCGCAACAGCCTGCCGCTTGACGTGACCGGTGCCGACGCCTTTGATGTCGTGCTTGGCCACTTGCAGGACATGGAACACTGGGCCGCCTTTGCCGAGTTCAACCGCGACCTGAACACCCTGTTAAGCTATAAGCGCTTCCGCAACCGCCTGTTGAACATGAGCAGCATCCGCTTCGGATCTGGCAAGACGTTATGGATGAACTTCAAACGCACATGCGCCATTGCCAGCGGCGCCTATCGCCCCAAGATGGACCGCGACAGCGTTGACACTACCCTTGTCAATGTCGCCAAGGGTGTCACCGCCGCAAAGATCAGCTTCAGGTTCTACACCGCTTTAAAGCAGTTACTGTCATACCCCGCCTATCTGAGCGAGGCCAGCGGCCTTGAACTTGTCAAGAGCAGCAATCCTGTCGGCGCTGTCAAATCCTGGAACTGGGCTCTTGCGGAGTTGCCGGGATTCGCCCAGCGTTGGCAGAGCCGCCAAGCCGGCGACAGCCGACTGCGTGAGAGCGACGCCGACTGGGGCCTGTGGCGCAACAAGATCGTAGAGACCGCGAGCCGGTTGGGTATGTCTCCAAATGCCTTCATTGACGGTCTGACTGTCGCCATGGGTGCCAAGGCTATCTATGAGACCAAGCTCAAACGCTACAAAAAGGCAGGTTATCCTGATGATCTGGCCAAGCGGCTCGCCCTTCGTGACGCTTCTATCTCTTACAACGAGACCCAGCAGAGTAACGCCAATGCCTACCTTAGCGCGATGCAGCTTGACCGCAGCGCAGCCAGCGTCGCGTTGACTGTGTTCCGTAACGCCTCGATGGGCTACCAGCGCCGACTGTTCCAGTCCATTGCCAACCTCAAACATATCTTCACGCCCGGCTATAAGGGACAGGCATTGGAGTTCATGAGCAAGCAGATGGTGCGTGACGGACTGAGCGAGCAGGAAGCAGCTATCGCCGCCGCGCGTGTCTATCGCCGCGCCAAGTACAAAAACCTTGCCGACTTCGCTATCTTCGGCTGGGTAATGCAGATGGCCTGGAACCTGGGCCCGTATCTGCCTTACCTGTTGATGGGTGACGATGACGACGACAAGAAAAAAATGCTTGAGGATGCCGCCTTGCACGCCATTGCAGGCGGCATTGAGGGCCTTAGTGCAGGAAATGTAATGAGCGACATTTATAACATGTCGCGCTCGGGTCAGGACATATCCAATTACAACTTCAACCTTTTGCCGTTGATGAGTGACATTCAGAACATGATGCGCAATTTAAAGCGTGACCGCATTGAAGGAGCCAACGACCTTGTTAACCTGATTGTCCAGGCTGGCGTCGGTGTCAATCCTCAGACACTTACAGACTGGATTGCTGCAGGACTTGACTTTGCCGACGGCAACCCCGATTTGGCAAATGAGTTCGGTTTACTCGTCCTTCGTGTGATGAGTGTACCGCAGAACCAACTCGACAAGCTCTACATTGACGAGCTTGGCCTGACCGCCAGCGACGCGCAGAAACTCAATGCGGGCCAGATGGCAGAGCGTTACACCCGCTACAAGAAGCGCCGTGGCAGTATGTTTACCGGCTGGGCCTACGGTGCCGATAGCGAGGAGAAAGCCGATGAGCGTTACATGAATCGATTTGAGATCAAGACCAAGGAACGTATTGCCGAACTTGACGATGAACAACTCGAGAACAACTTCAATACTGACGACGCCCTGCGCCGCAAGTGGATCGGACAGGAGGTCGCCAAACGTGCCGGAGGAGTAGACAGCTATGGTTCACCAGATACCGACTATGGTGTGATCTATGAGCGCAAACGCAACTATACCGACCTTGCCCAGGATATTCTGATACAGGTCGAGAAGAAGAAAGCCAAGGATTCCGGCGACAAAGAACGCTATAAGGCCCTTGACAGCGCCCAAGACGAGCTTACGACCATCAAAAAAGGCAAGCATACCAAGACAATTGACGAGCCTGGATTGGGAGAAGGCTTTGACGATGAGGTAATGGCAAGGCTCCGCGAGCGTCGCAAGGAGCTGTTGAGCGAGCTTGGTATCACCAAGTGACGTGTTAACGGATAAAACGGAGCTAACGGATAAAACGGAGAACTTTGCAGGATAAAACGACAATGATATGGCAACACAAGAGAAGATAAGGAGACTGAGCAGGGTGAAGCCTGCCGAGGCCGACAGCTTGGCGCGGGCCAAGCGCATGAGCGACGACCGCGGGCGCGGCCTCGAGGTGCTCATGGAAGCCCAGCACCACTGGATGGCGATGGACGGCTTCCGCCGCGAGCGCAAGCGCAACAAGGACTACTGCTACGGCAAGCAGTGGGACGACCTGATCACGGTCGACGGCGTGACGATGACCGAGGCCGAGTACATCAAGAGCCAGGGCAGCGTGCCGCTGAAGAACAACCTCATCCGCAGGCTCGTGCGCAACGTCCTGGGCGAGTACTACAAGCAGAACAGCGAGCCGACGTGCGTGGCGCGCGACCGCGAGGAGCAGCGCCTGGGCGAGGCGATGAGCATCACGCTGCAGTACAACATGCAGCTCAACGACAGCAAGGACCTGCTGGCGCGCTCGTTCGAGGAGTTCCTCATCGGCGGCATGATCGCCCAGCGCAAGTGGTACGGCTGGAACGAGGAGGGCAAGCTCGACTGCTGGACAGGCCGCGTGGACACCAACAGCTTCTTCGTCGACAGCAACATGCGCGACTCGGACGGCAAGGACGCGACGATCATCGGCGAGATCCACGACATCAGCAGCGGCACGATGCTCAACCGCTTCGCGCACAGCCCCGAGGACTACAAGCGCCTGAGCAACATCTACAACGCCGCGTGCAACCGCGGCTACTTCACGCAGTACTGCGAGCAGTTCGGCACTGGCAGGCGGATGAACTGGACGTTCCTGTTCCCCGACAACGGGCAGTGCCGCGTCATCGAGGTGTGGCGCAAGGAGCACAAGCCGCGCTACCGCTGCCACGACCTGAACACCGGCGAGCTGTTCAAGATCGAGATGGAGGACTACGGCGAGATGGTCGATGCCGTGAACAAGCGCCGCCTCGCCCAGGGCCGCATGGCGGGCATCCCAGAGGAGGAGATTCCGCTGATCGAGTGCGAGTGGTACATGGACAACTACTGGTACTACTACATGCTCAGCCCATTCGGCGACATCCTGGAGGAGGGAGAGACCCCCTACGAGCACAAGAGCCACCCCTATGTGCTGAAGTGCTACCCCTTCATCGACGGCGAGATCCACAGCTTCGTCAACGACGTGGTGGACCAGCAGCGCTATGTGAACCGCCTCATCACGATGTATGACTGGATCATGCGCGCAAGCGCCAAGGGCGTGCTGCTCGTCCCCGAGGACTGCCTGGGCAACGTGAGCCTGCCGGAGGTGGCCGAGACCTGGTCGAAGTTCAACGGCGTGATCGCCTTGAAGATGAAGCCCGGCACACCGATGCCGCAGCAGATCAGCGCCAACGCGGTGAACATCGGCATTGGCGAGCTGCTGAATATCCAGCTGAAATTTTTCGAGGACATCAGTGGCGTCCACGGCGCGATGCAGGGTCGTGCCGGTGTCAGCGGAGAGAGCGGTTCGCTTTACGCGCAGCAGGCGCAGAACGCGGCCACCTCGCTACTCGACCTGCTGGAGACCTTCAGCAGCTTCGTCAGGGCGGGTGCCTATAAGGATCTGAAGAACATCCAGCAGTTCTATGACCGCAAGCGCTTTGAGGACATCGGCGGCCGCGCGGGCCTGGTGGACATCAATTATAGTAAGATTCGCGATGTCGAGTGCGACATCAATGTCGTGGAGAGCGTGACATCGCCCGCGTATATCCAGTTCGCCAACCAGTTCCTCATGCAGATATGGTCGGCCGGCCAGATCACGCTGGAGCAGCTGCTCGAGAACGGTTCGTTCCCGTTCGCGGACAAGCTGCTGCAGAGCATCCAGGCCAACCAGCAGAACATGCAGCAGGGCCAGCCGATGCAGGGCATCGACCCGAACGTCATGCAGCAGGCCCAGCAGGGCGTGGACATGAACGCTGTGAACAAGGCATACGACATGCTGCGCGGCGGAAACCGCCAGGCGGCGTGAGCCATAATTAATTCAGTTTTATAAGTTGATGAAAAGCCGCGGCGGGAGTCGCGGCTTTTTACTACATGGTGGCCTCGCTGATGACCTTGGGCGCGGCCCTGAGTGACGAGAGTTTGATGATGCGCGGCATGTCCATCTCAAACAGGCATATCTGCATGCCGATGGCGCGGGTCATCAGGATGTCGTCATGGTATCCGGACGGCGCCTCGAATCCTCCCTTCTCGTTCTCGATATAGACCTTGTACTCCTCCAGGCACATCTCGTCGCGCTCGATGTACAGTCTCTCGCGCACGACCGTCTGCAGGTTGGTGATGATGGTGCGCTTGGTGAGCACGTTGGTATGGAAGCCGTAGCGGATGGGCGCTTTCTCGCGCACGTCGTTGGAGGTGTTGTCTGACTTGCGGGCATATAGGTTGTCGTACACCTCGCGGACCAGCGTGAGGATGTAGTCGGCCTGGCCGCGCGTGTTGTTCGTCTCGAGGGTGTTGCTCTCTATCACCAGCAGGGCATGGTTGTAATACTCGGCCAACTGTGCCGCCTTCCACGCCAGCCGGTCCATCTCGATGTGCCCGCGCCATTGCGCCACCACCGTAGGCGGTTCCCCGTCCATCATCCAGAAGCGGTCCATGACGGCGATGACCGCGAGGTCGGCCTTGGCCGACATTCCCTTGCAGACGTCGACGATCACCAGGTAGCGGTTGGTGACACGTTCGTCGTCGGTGTCCTTCTCCACGTCCTGCCATATCTTGAGCCTTCCGTCCTCCTCCTTGCGGACGCGGATGTTCTCCAGGCATTCGGCGCCGCTGTCGGCCCTGCCGTAGATCTCGCCCACGATCTTTGGCGGCTTGCACGACCCGCGCAGCCGCTCCACGTCCTCGTCATCGAAGACCTTGCGGCCCGCGAAGGTGAAGGCCTCGATGTCGTCGGACGGCGCCTCGCTGGCCATGGTGGCGTGCTTGGTGTGTTTCTTCCGCTCGTGCACGTACCAGTTGATGCCTTCCAGCGTAGCGCCCTTGTTCCACAGTTTCCACAGGTAGGAGCCTGGTTCGCTGCGGACATTGTCGGCGCTGGTCTTGTTGCGGTTGGCGTAGAGCCAGTGGGCGAAGGCTTCGGGATCCTTGAGTTTGCGGCTGTCCCAAGGAATCTCATACCACGGGATGAATACCGCCGCAAGGTCGGAATATCCCGCTTTGGCGTCCAGCCATTCCCTGTGGAAGAAATTGCCCGAACCCTTTGCCGTGGACTCGTAGACGATACTTGTCAGCGGCGCGTCGGTGACACCCGATATCGCCGACTGGACGATCTCCTCAGGGGTCTTGTTGTCGGTCGCTTTCCACACGCCCACCTCAGAGCAGTGCACCAGGTTGTAGTCGTCGCCACGGGCGCTGTCCGGCCTCTCGGCGGAACCCACCTTGATCATGCAGTCGCGCTGCGGTATCTTCTTGATGTTGGTCGAGCCGCCAACGCCCTCCAGCTTCTCCTCGTTCTCGTTGAACTGCTCGCTGACGTCATGGAGCATCCATGCCGGGTAACGCGTGATGACGCGCTCGAACATCTTGCGGATGATGATCGCCGTGTCGCGGACGTGCGCCACCACCAGCGAGTTGAGGCCCACCTCGTGCATGAGCTGGAGCCAGAGCATGTAGATCTGGATCAGTGTCGAGCCGCCCCACTGGCGCGCCTTGAGCAGGATGAGGCGGATTGGCCTGTTCTCGATACGCATCTTCTCGAGCTCGGCCAGCAGCTTGCGCTGCGGTTTGGATATGCGGAACAGGATTTCCTTGCCGCCGCCCTTGGGTTTGATGTAGGCGAACGTCGCGGCCCAGAATGGGAAATCATAGCGCGAGCGCACCTGGATGAACTGGCGCGCGGTAGACTCGATGATGCCGGGTTCCGGCTCACACCCCAGGCTGTCCTCGATGAACGCGCGCAGGCCTCCCGCCGTGATGATCTGCCGGACCAGCGTGTTGTCCATCATCTGCACAGGGAGCCACTGCGTCCTGAGGTCTTCTGGCATGTCCTCTATGGTGACCTTGACGCGCTCACCTACGGAGCCCTCCCCGGTGATGGGGTTGAACTTCGCGTTTATCTCGGCCTTGCGGCGCTCGTTCTCGGCGAGTATGGCCGCGACCGCCTCATCGGTATTTCCTTTCCTGCTCATCTGCGGATGTGGTGGTTATGGGCGCGGCGGCGCTTGCGGATTCTTGATATGATGACCTTGGCCGACTGCGGCGTGATGTAGAACTCTGGTGCCCGCTCGCCGACGACCTGCTCGGTAAGGATGGAGATGGAGAGCTGCGGGTAGTTTTTCTTGAGCTTCATCACGCGGCGGTAGATCTCGCGGAACATCTTTCGCTTGAGCGGCAGCATGCCCTGCAGCTTGTCGCCCGCCATCATGCTGTAGATGACGATCGACGCGCGCTCGGATGTGACCCAGAAGCGTTTGGCCGGGCTCGTCACCACAGCCTCGAGCACCTCTGGAAGCAGGATGTGCGGCCTGCCCGCCAGCTCCTCCTGGAAGGCCCGCATGAGGTCCTCGTCGCGCTCATGGCGCAGTTGTGATATAGTGCCTTTCTTTTTCATTAGAGACCAGTGATTAGTGATAATACAAATTTAATGTCGCTCGGTTAACGGATAAAGTAACCATGCGGCTTGGCGTGGGTAATTTTGACGAAGAAATTTTTCCACAAAATCGTGTTATATAATGGAAGAACCCAACAATCAAGAAGTTAAGAGCAGGCGCCAATCTTTGAACGAGCGCATGCTCTCTCGCTATCCCGACCTTGACGTGAACGACGACGAGGCCATGGCCGGCCGAATTTCCGACGATTACGATGAACTCGACGGGCAGCTGAACGGGTACAAGGAGCGCGAGGGCAAGCTCACCGACATGATGAGCGCCGACCCGCGCAGCGCGCACCTGCTGTCGAGCTGGGCCAACGGCGAGAATCCCGCCATCGCGCTGATGCGCATGTTCGGTCCGGAGTTCAAGGACGCGCTCGACGACCCCGAGCTCCAGGGTAAGCTCGACGACGCGCAGAAGGAATACCTCGAGCGTGTCGCCAAGAGCAAGGAACTGGAGGAGCAGTACGAGAAGAACATCGAGGAGAGCTACGCCACACGCGACGCCTTCCAGCAGGAGAACGGGCTGAGCGACGACGAGATGAACGAGATCTGGGACACGCTGCAGCGTGTGTTCGACGAGGTGCTCGTCGGCAAGTTCTCGCGCGAGTGCATGGAGATGGCACGCAAGGCCATCAACCATGACGGCGACGTCGAGGCCGCGGCGGAGGACGCCGAGGTCAAGGGTCGCAACGCGAAGATCACCGAGACGCTGCGCAAGCGCCAGGAGGGCGACGGCGTGAGCCAGCTTAGCGGAACGAGCGGCAGAGTGGGCGCGCGGCGCCCGAAGACCATCTTCGACGAGGCCAACGAAGCGAACTAACAACGGCGGCGCCACCGCCGTCAACTAGATAACAAACAACAATTATTCATAATCAAACAAAACAAGATGGAACAAGTAACACCTATGGGCACCGCCACTGATGTGGCTGCTGCCGACGCAACTCCCATCGTGCCCAGCAAGGGCACTGCGGGGATGCAGACCCAAGTAGGTAACCAGCCTACCACTGTTTCAGGAGCCGCCGAGGCTGATGGCGGCATCGGCATGGAGAACCTTATCCAGGTCGACATCGACGACGAGCTGTTCAAGTTTTCCAGCGACGACACTCCTCTTATGAACCTGATGCTGAAGGCCAAGAAGGTCGCTGTCCAGAGCGCCGAGGTTGACCACTACAGCATCGACGAGCCCACCGCCATGGTGACCGTTGCCGAACACGTTTCTGGCACGCAGCGCATCAAGCTGGTTGAGGCTGACCGCATGAAGATCCACGCCTATGACGTTCTCTCGGTAGTGGGCGTCGAGGGTTACAAGGGCAGCACGTCGGGCAGTGATGTAGCCAAGAGCGGCCGTCCCCTGCAGCTGTTCGTTACCCAGGTCTATGACGAGGACGAGATCACCGTCAAGGCCATCAACGGTGTGAAGACCGCCGCCACCGACGAGTACGGCAGCCTTCCCACCAGCAGCAGCCCCGTGGCAAACAACACCAACATCATCGGCGCGGGCACCAAGCTGATTATCATGGGCAATGCCCTGTATGAGACCCAGAAGGAGGTTGACCCCGACCTCGTATTGCCGAAGCCCCAGCGCATCTACCTGCAGAAGCGCGGCATGAACCATGTCGTTTCGGACTACTTCGAGAGCCAGAAGAAGCGCATCCCCTTCAGCAAGAGCATCATCGCGGAGGCCGCTATCCGCAACTTCAAGGTGAAGGGCAACCGCACCCTGCTGATTTCCCAGCCCGCCAAGCTGCACGTCAAGGCCAAGAAGGGCGGCGACATGCAGTATGTCTACCAGACCACCGGCGTCCGCTGGCAGGTTAAGCGCGAGGTCGAGCACACCGGCAAGTGGACCTATGAGGAGTTCATCGCCCTGGCCAAGCTGTTCTACACCGGCGAGGACGTGCCCAGCAGCTGCATCGTGCTGTGCGGCAAGAACTTCATGGAATCCATCCAGTGCATCGACTGGAGCAAGCACCCCGAGGTGAAGATCGAGGTAAAGACCAGCCCCAAGCTGGGTTGGAAGGTAACCGCCATCACCACCGTCTTCGGCGAGTTCCAGTTCAAGCGCGAGCCCACCATGGACCGCGTCGGCTACGAGAACTGCGCCCTGCTCCTCGGTGAGGACCGTCTGGTACACTACCAGCGCACCACCGAGCACCAGTTCAGCGACAAGGTCGAGGGTGAGGAAGCTACCCGCAGCGGCATCATCGTTTGGGATGCCCTGGCACTGAAGGGCAGCTGCCACATCTGGGTTGACGGCAAGGGCGGCGAAACCGCTACCGGCGCCACCGAGTTCGCCATCTGGAACAAGATGAGCTCAGGTTCTCCTGTCGCTCCCACCGTTTCTGAGGTGAAGGACGGCACCGTCTACTACTTCACCAACGACCTGACCCTCAACACCGGCGGGGCTACCCATGCCGACCCCACCACATGGGCCGTCAAGGCCGGTGAGATGTGGAAGGCAAACGTCTCCCCCGTGAGCGAGACCTACTCCACCGAGAACCAGATCACCTGGACCCGCTACTACGGCAGCATCGCCGCCGAGTGACAAGACTCAAGGCTTTAGATTAACGGAGGGGCGGGCGAAACGACGCCTGCCCCTCTATAAATTACAAGAATCACGATGAGGTACATCAAGACATACGGTATCGACGGCCTGCTTGAATGGCACGGCTCCATTGACAGCAACGGCGTGAAGATGAAGGTCCACTTCACCAACGGCAGCCTGACGGCTGTAGGCGTCGCTCCCGCCACGTTCACCACCAAGAACGAGCTCACGCAGCGCATCATCGAGAACAGCGACCAGTTCAAGAGCGGCCGCATCCGCTTGACCATGTGCGCCGAGCTTCCTGGCGAGAAGGAGAAACCCGCCGCAGCCGCAGGCAAACAGGCGACCGACCAAGCGCAGGCCGCTAACGCGGTTAGCCAGGACAGCGGCGTCAAGGGCGAGAAGAAGCAGGTGAAGGTGTCCAGCGTTGAGGACGCGAAGGACTACCTGGTTGAGAACTACGGGCTGAAGTCTAGCAACCTCCGCACCCGCGCGGCGTGCATCGCCGCAGGCGAGGAGAACGGCGTCGAGTTCGTTTGGGATAACTGATAACTGTCACCCGCGATGGACTATCCTGTAGCGCAACTGGTTAAGGAGGCGAAGGTCGTTCTCGACGAGAACGTGAGCAGCGAGGCGCTGGCCGCGCTCGGCGACGTCGACACCCTGACGCTGGATGAGATCATCCGCAGCAAGGTGGAGGACGCCGCGCGCCTGGTGACCGAGCAGGCTCCCTCCTGGCTGGTCGACAACGGCAAGCTGCTGCGCGGCTCCGTCATCTGGTCGAGCCAGCCCGGCTACGGCAGCGGCCACATCCTGCTGCCCGCCGACTTCCTGCGCCTGCTGTCGTTCCGCATGAGCGACTGGAGCCGCCCGGTTTCGGACGCCATCAGTGAGGATGACCCGCGCTACGCCATGCAGTCCAGCCGCTACGGCGGCATCCGCGGCAACGCCCAGAAACCCGTCGTCGCGATCGTGCACGGCGGATCGGGCCAGGTGCTGGAGTTCTACAGCTGCGAAGGCGGCGGCGACGTGTACGTCAAGACCGCCCGCTACGCTTCAATCCCCACCGTTGACACCACAGGCAAGATCAACCTGAGCTCCAAGCTCGAGCGCGCCATCGTCTACCGCATGGCGTCGCTGGCGGCCACGGCGCTCGGCTCGCACGACCTCGCGGTCCTGCTGCACGCGACCAGCAACGAACTGGCGCAGATACAAGTAAACAATCAAGAGTAGTAAAGAGAGAGATGGCAGAGAACAGTCTACTGAACTTCCTGGGTTCCTACCCCACGCTGGGCAGCGTGTGGGAAGACCACCCCGAGGGCGGCCGCGAGGGCGACTACCTGAACATAGGCGGCATCGAGCACGTTTGGGACAAGTACCTGCGCCAGTGGGTGCGCTCAATCTCAAGCGGCAGCGGCGGCAGTGGCGACACTGTCGACGGCGACCTCGTCGTGGGCGGCAACCTGAGTGTGGGCGGCAACGTCGACATCGACGGCACGCTGACCGTGAACGGCGAGGCCATCAATAACCAGGGCGAGCCCGGCATGGGAACGCAGACCGCGTACACCGTGGTCGCGGAAGACACCGTGCCCGTGCTCATCAACAGGACGAACAGCGTCCCCATCTCCAGCAACTCCACCTGGCAGCGCGGCACGAACTCCCTTGTCGTTGGCGAGGGCCAGGCGCTGTGGATGAGCGAGCGCGTGTATGAGAACGGCGGCTTCGGCCCGTGGTCCGACCCTCTGCGCATCTCGGGAGCGGACGGCGAGCCCGGCGCCGACGGCCTCAACATCGAGTTCATCTACCGCCGCAGCAATAACCTGCCTACCGTCCAGGATATCCCCTCGGACAGTCCGCAGACGCGCCACTATGTGCCAGCAGGCTGGAACGCCAGCCCAAGCGGCGTCGACACGAGCCACAAGTACGAGTGGATGACCCAGCGCCTGTACACCGACGGCGCGTGGGGCGCATGGTCCCGCGTGTTCGTGTGGTCGGCATACGGCGACAAGGGTATGGACGGCGACGGCTACCAGTACGTGTTCAGGCTGTCTGCCACCCGCCCCGACCGTCCCGGCGTGGGCGGTGTCATCAACAACCAGGGTGAGCTCATTCCCCACGGCTGGACCGACGACCCCACCGGCGTCACCGAGAACGACCCCAAGGAATGGGTGTCGCAGCGCAGGCGCGTCAACGGCAGCTGGCGCGGCTGGAGCGAGCCCACGCTGTGGAACACCTACAGCAAAGACCACACCATCAGCATCAGCAGCGACGGCTTCTGGGTCATCGACGGCGTGAAGACCGGCACGCGCGCCGAGGGCAAGGGCGTGACCATCAAGGGCCGCGTCGACGTGCTCTCGCGCGAGGACATGGCTTCGGGCCAGACCTGCCTCGAGGACGTCTCCAACCCAACCGAGGGCGAGGCCGACGTGGAGGTGGGCGACTGCTACATCGTTGACGACAACGGCACGGACAACGGACACCTGTACATCTTCGTCGGCGGCAGCGGCACGTTCCCCGCCAACTGGTACGACCTGGGCTCCTTCAAGGGCGAGGCCGGCGAGTCGAACTACATCCACACCGCATGGTGCGAGCGCATCGTGTACCAGTACAGCAACGGCATCCTCGTCGTTGACGGCAACGGCAAGCCCGTTGTCAACACCGCCGCGTCGGGAGACTTAGTCACCGCCAAAGGCGTGTACGACTACAACTGGATGGGCCTTGCCGTCACCGGCAGCGAGGACGCGCCGACAGGATTGAACGGCTACGACTGGACCTATCTCAAGGGCGCGGACGGCAACGGCGTGGAGCACGTGTACATCCGCACGAAGAAAGACACCGAGACCCCTGTCATCGACGCCACCGCGGCCGACACCAACGACCGCCAGCCGACCGAGGACGAGTACCTGCCCGTCCTGGCCAACGGCGGCACGCTGGAGGCCGAGTACATCGACAACGGCAGCGGCGGCACCGTGGTTCCACTGTACCAGTTCACCGACGACCCCAAGGGCATTGATGAGACGTACAGGTATGAGTGGATCGCCAAGCGCAAGAAAGTCGACGGCGTGTGGCGCGCATGGAGCACGCCCGTCAAGCACAACATCTACACCACCGGCCGCGGCGTGGCCGGCATCGACGAGTACTACCTGATCACCACTGCGGCCAGCGGCGTGACCAACGGGACCGCAGGATTCTCCACGACCTACCAGGAACCGACCGAATCCCTGCCCTACCTGTGGCGCTTCTACCGCTACACCTACACCGACGGCACGACCGAGGACACCACCGCCGAGCTGGTCAAGCAGTTCGGCAAGACGCCCGTGCTGCGCGTGCGCCGCTGGGTGCTGGGCACTGACTATGAGCAGGGCCTGCCGACCGAGGACTACCTTGACGTCGTGTATGACATCGGCCGCAAGTACCGCTGCAGGGCGTCGCACACGTCAGCCTCGGGCAACCGTCCCGCCGTAGGCGGCAACACCTGGTGGGAGGAAGCCGACGAGTTCGGCATGATCGCCGGCGAGGTCATCCTCGCCGAACAGGCCAGTATCGACAACCTGATCGCCGACCACGTCCAGACCGACATCAAGGGCAGACCGCGCGTCGAGATGTACGGAGCGACAGCACGCTTCTTCGGCACGCTTGCCACACCGAGCATTGAGATGATGGTGGACGCGGACGGATCCGCTTTCCTGCGTTTCTTTGACAAGGACGGCAATGAGCTGTACGACCTTGGCCCGCGCGGCATCAGTTGGCTCAGACAGGAAACCATCCTCGCCTACTTCTCCAAGACTGATGGCCAGTATGTCAAGATGACCAATGACGAGCCCGATATGCTCGACACGACCACAGGCCAGGCTTTCCTTTACCAGTTCAACGCCCAGCGCACCAACGGCACCATTCAGGGCGACAACACTTACACCGGAGGCAATGCCGCTACCGCGGCTGCAGCCGACGGCAAGTATTTCACCTCAAACGTAGCGATCGCCAGCAACACGCTTGCCGACGGCCTGTACCGCCCAACGACGTATAACACCAAGCGCGTGTTCTCCTCGGAGGAGAAGGCCGGGGACATCGAGACGATGCAGGCGGAGATGCTTAACTACGGCCTCCCGCCGGAGCAGATCGATAACTTTGACTGGGAGACGGACAACAATCTTGCCATCCCCGCCATTCCTACGATCTACATTCAGGACTATGTGTGGTTCAACAACGGCGTCATGAGGGCGGCCGTCGCGTTCAGCCAGGCAGAAGGCACGGCTAACGAGGTCATTGAAATAACCGCTTAATGATGGAGGGAAAGTAAATGGGTAATATACCGAAAATCATTTCCGTCATGATAGGCGGCGCCGTGGGCTGGATCGTCGAGGAGTTCCAGCCGACGTTCCCGCTGGCGATCGTCGCCGTGATATTCATCCTTTACGACGCCTGGACGGCCTACCAGCTCGACAAGCGCGTGCATAAGAAGTACCCCGACGAGACCAAGCGCCACGAGTCCAAGTTCACGAGCTTCGCATTCGGTAAGGTCATCAGCCACACCATCCCCAAGCGGCTGTCGCTGATCTTCCTGGCCTACCTGCTCGAGCACTGGGTGTTCATCCACGTGACCATCCCGCTGTCGTATGTCGTCACCGGGGCCATCTGCTTCGAGCAGGCGTGGAGCGTGCTCGAAAACGAGAGCAGTTGCCGCAGCGAGGAGGAAGGCAGTTTCTACCGTATACTGCAGAAGATCATGGTCGACAAGACCGAGCGCCACTTCGACGTGAACCTCGAGGATTTCAAGAAGGCGAAGGTCAGGAGACCGAAAAGAAAAACCAGGAAGGAGGGAGCGGATGAAACTGATGCTTAAACGTATCGCCCGGCGCGAGGACTACACCATCGGCAAGCTGTACCGCCAGGACAAGGAGAACATGCAGTGGGTGTACGTATGCGATACCCTCGAGGACAAGGACCGCGGCCTTGACCAGAGCATGACCGAGGCGAACATCGCCAGGCTCAAGGTCAAGGGCAAGACCGCCATCCCCACGGGCCGTTACGAGATCGTGATGAACGTGGTCAGTCCCAAGTTCCTCAAGAAGGCGCTTTACCGCGACTTCTGCGGCGGGAAAATTCCCCGCTTCAAGTATGTCAAGGGCTTCAACGGCGTGTGCATGCATAGCGGGGTCGACCAAGACTCGACGGAGGGTTGCCCGGTTGTGGGGGAAAACCGCGTCAAGGGCAAGCTGGTCAACAGCTGGGCAACATTCAAGCGCGTGTACAGAATCCTGCTGCGCGCGAGCAATAACGGTGAATCCATAATAATTGACGTGTTATGAAAGACCTCAAGAAAAATATCATCTTCCTCGCCGCGGGCATCGTTCTGGGATGCATCGTCGGCGGGCTGACCATCAAGAGCGTGTACGACAAGCCGGTCGCCGACGTCAGGGTCGAGCGCGACACCGTCACTGTGCACGACACAATCATGCAGTACACGCCCAAGCCGGTGAGCGTGGAGAAGGTGCGTACCGAGTACAGACTGCTGCCTGTGTACCGCACCGACACCATCCACGACCACATCACGCAGACCGTCCACGACACGGCTTTGGTCGAGATCCCCATCACGAGCAAGCACTACAAGACAGAAAATTACCAGGCATGGGTAAGCGGTTACTGCCCCGTGCTCGACAGCATAGAGGTGTACCAGAAGGAGCGCATCGTCACCGAGACGGTCACCGTCACCAAGAAGGCCAGGGCCAAGCATTGGGGCATCGGCTTCACCGGCGGCTACGGCTACGACTTCAACAGCAAGACCGCGGCGCCCTATGTGGGTGTCGGGGTAAGTTACAACATCATCACATTCTGACAGGCATGGCAACGGCATACAACATCAGGATCGTCAAGTCAAGGGTAATCGACGAGGTGCAGAAGACCACCGAGTACATCGGCTCCAAGTCGATGGGCGCGGAGGACACGGAGGCGTTTGACCGCGTCAGGGCGGTGGACGCCGACCGCGAGCAGCTCGACCGCTACTGGATGGAGTCGTGCGCGCTGCTGACCACCTCGCTGGGCCGCTGGCTCGCCTCAACCTCAGACCAGGGGCTTGGACATCACTACGAGGCGGGAAGGAACTACACCGCGACGCTGATGATGCCGTCGAACTGGAACAGCGCCCTGGGGCTGTCGGTGGTCGAGTCGCTGACCGGCTACCTGGTCAACATGATCGTGTCGAAGTGGTGCCGCATCGCCGCCCCCGCGGCTGCGGACACCCACGCGGCGCAGGCTTCGGCCTACCTGGAGGACGCCCAGCGCAAGCTGAGCCGCAGAGTGAAACCCGAAAGAAACAGCAACTGACGTCATGGCGAAGCAGGAGATCAAGATAACGCTCAAGGTGAACGAGCTCGAGTACGAGGTGCGCAACCGCAGCTACCTGATGGGTCGTGCCAAGGAGTACGGGGACGACTACCGCAACGGAGGTGACATGCAGGCCAACGGCGACGACGAGTCCCGCAACGTGGTGCTGCGCTGCATAAGCAACGCGTGGAAGCGCCTGAAACGCCTTGCGGGCGAGTACCTGCAGGGCGGCGTATCATCGGCCGACAACAGCCTGATGTCGGGCAACCGCGCGACGCTGTCGATGACACTGCTGATGCCGTCGAACTACGACACCAACTGCACCGAGGAACTCGTGTCCACGGCGCACCGCTATGTGGTCGACCACACGTTGGGCGAATGGCTGGGTCTCACCGACAAGCCCGACGCCGAGGAATATGTCCGCAAGGCCGAGGACGACGCCCACCGGTTCATCGACGCCTTGAACCGACGCAGGCGTCCGCGCCGGCCGACGTTCGACGAGGACAGCGTCGGTCCGTGGAACCAGGGCGACGGCGACGAGGACATCTACTGGGTAGACTCTTACACCTGGGCCGACTCCGGCACATGGGTTGAACGATAACAAACTAAAGACGAGATATATGAAAACGGACAAGAACACGAATTTCCTCAACGAGAGCTGGAACGGCATGACCCACGGCGAGGTGAGCGAACAGCTGCGCACGCTGCTGAAGGACATGATCGACGACATCGTCACCGCGGGCCAGTCATCCAGTGTGGGCATTGCCGACATCACCACCAGCGAGTCGCAGGAGGACGGCGGGGTCAACACCATCACCATCACGCTTACCGACGGCACCGTCAAGACCGTCAGTGTCAGGAACGGGCAGAGCGGCGGCATGGTGTCGACCGTTGACACCGCGGCCCGCGCCGCCATCATGGAGCTCTACCGCAACCTCGCGGGTATCGCATTCGTCGGCGACAAGCCTGGCATCAGTTTCAACGCCACATCCTTCCAGGTGCAGGTGTTCTCATCGAACCTGCAGGGATGCGCCGTCGTACCGTATCCCGAGAGCGTGTCCTACGGAGGCAGGGTGGTCATCGCAATCCGTCCGGCCGAGGGCAAGACGCTCGACAAGGTCACACTCACCGACGCCAACATCATCTCACGCGGTGCCCAGGGTGTCACGAGCCACGGCTATAACAGCTCTACCGGCGACTACGAGATCGTCTTTGACAACGTCATCGGCGACATCAACATCACCGTGCAGAACGTCACCGCGGCGGATATTCCCGCCGACCAGGTCAGCCTGAACATCAGCGCGCCAAACTGCAGTATTGAGGGGTCGCCTGGAAGCAGAACGTACCTTGGTGACAGTCTTGATATCATTATCCGCCCGAACCAAGGATTCGTGCTGTCGGGCAGCAACGCCGTGAGCGCCACCATGACCGGTGGCGGGCAGCTTACCATCACCGCGCTCCAGGACGGAAGCGTGGAAATCGAGACCGGTTATGTGACCGGCGACATCAACATATCTGCCGCGGCGACCGCCGTGTTCTCCGTCACGTACAACCTGACGAAGTGCACCAAGGAATCCGGCGCTCCCGTTTCCGTGCTTAGCGGATCGTCTTTGGACGTGGATCTCACCGCGGAGGAAGGCTATACGCTTGATGCCGCTTCAGGCGCCCGCGTGACAGTGAGAATGGCCAACCGCGCAGTCACCGGAGCTTATGACGCGTCGACACAGACCGTCCGCATCAGCCAGGTTACCGGTAATGTGGTCATCGAGGCTGAGGCTGTAGCCGTTGCTGTTGATCCGGTTGTTCCGAGCGAAGGCACGCCTGTGCTGCTGAGACTGCTGAACATCACCCCGGACGACGAAACCCTGACGCAGGACGGAAACTACTGGCGCGGCGTGATCGCCGATACCAACAGCGGCTACAGCGTCGGTCTTGATGTGGACAGCGGGTGCACGTCAAACAATGACCTGGACGTGCGCGTCGGCGGCGTCCGGCTGACATTGGGAACAGACTATACCTTCGCGGATGGAAAGCTGGCTATCACCGCGGCGGCGCTGACCGGGGATGTCGTCATCACAGCGACAGCCCACACGGGGACAATCACCGTGGTTTCTGACGCGGCCGTAACCGGTGGCATCACCATCGATGACACGCCCGTTGACCTGTCCAACGGAACCACCACAATCAGCAAAGGCTCGTTCGGTAAACTGCTGTTCTCGGATGATGCCAAGTCGCACATCACCGCTATCGACTTCGGCGGCGCCGTGTGGGAGGACGATTCAATCAACATCTCTACCCAGGACGCGCGAAAATCATGCTTCAAGAACATGAGCAAACTAGTGGAGGTGAGCGGCTTTGTCAATAGGGTGAACTACAAGTACGGCATGTTCTGGGGTTGCTCTAAACTGGAGACCATCGACACGATCGGCTGGGGCCACAAGCAGGGATCTGAAAATAACGTCATGAGCGCGCGCATTTTCTACGGGTGTTCATCGCTGACGGATATTGACGCGTCTTTCCTGGTCACAGCTTCGGACACGAGTCTCAGTGAGAGCTTCGCCGGATGCACATCCCTGGTCACCGTAACCGGTCTCGACACATGGGACGTCTCCAATATCACCACCATGTATTGCGCGTTCCGCGGTGTCAAGTTTGAGACCGGCGGCACGCTGGGTCTGGGCAAGTGGAACAACGCCTCCAAACTGACGCAAGCTCAGTATATGTTTGACGCGTACTCAAGCATAGGCGGATGTAAATGTTCGGCCGTTGTTTTCGGTAACGTAAACTTCGGGAACTTAACCGCGGCTGTCGGGTTGTTCATGCCCAGCAACGTCAAGACCTTGAAGTTCACCACACCGACACCCCCGACAGTCAACCAGGACTACAACGTGCTGAAAGGATGCAGGGGAATTTACAACAACCAGGTGCTGAGTACCGGTTCCATCAAGGTGCCGACAGGGTCAAGGGAAGCCTACATAGCCGCCGCCGGGTGGTCTGAGTTCGCCGGCATCATAACCGAGGAGGATTGATTATGCCCGCTGACCTGACCATAAACGACAATGCGGCAGCGGTGGTGAACCGCATCAACACCGCCATCAACGTGCAGAACAAAGGGGTTACACCGCTTGGTACTGACCCTAACGCCGGCACTGTGATTTCCCGCGTCAACTCTGCCATAGCCGCCGAGAACAACGACCAGCTTGAGACGGTGGCCGACAACGACAATGCGGCTGACTTCATCAACAAAGTCAACAATTTGTATAAGTCAGTCCTTGCCGGCGGGAGCGAACCGGCGGGAGACATCAAGTGGGAGAACGTGAAGCTCATCGCATGCGGCGACAGCATCACCGACCCCACAATCGCGCCTTTCGGATTGAACAAGTACTGCTACAAGGCCGCGGCCGCGCTCGGCATACCTGCGGGCAACGTCACCGACATCGGCATATCAGGATCGACCATGATCTACTCTGAAGGGTATAGCGTTACTGCAGGCAACGCGCCGCAGATGCGCAGTTTCCTTTATGAGTTGGCCGAAGGGAACGAAACGGCCGTCATGCCGGAAAACGCGGGTAACAACGCGCAATATGTAGGCAACGGGTACAAAGGGCCGACCGGCATCGATTGGGGCGTGTATGACGTGATAACGCTCATGCTCGGCACCAATGACGCCGCCTACTGTAAACTTTCCTATGGCGGATTCAAGCGTGGAACGGTGTCTGGTACTACCTATTCAGACTTGACGGAGTTTCCCACTGATAAACGCAACTATTTCAGTTACGCTTATGAGGAGGCCATTCTAAGGATACTCAGTGAGAAGAAAGAGAGCGCCCTTCTCGTGTTGTGCGTCCCGCCAAAGACCGCCACTGGCAGCAACTTCGATGTCGCGTACGCAACACAGAAAGGGGATCCCAGCATCAAGGCCATCATCGAGGCACTGGCTGTCAAGTATCACCTTCCCGTTGTTAACTTCTATGACGACATCGAGAACATGACCTGGACCGACGGCGCCGTGCATCCTGACGCCGACGGCAATGCGGCCATGGGCGAACTGCTCGCAACGCGGCTGCGCGAGGAGGCTCCGGAAGACTGGGGCAGCCAGGCGCAGCCGGGAGAATACGGGGACGCGCCCAGTATCCTTGTGCTGGGCAACTCCTACACCCAGGACTCGTGGGCTTACGTGCCCTACCTGCTCAAGGAATACGGCATCAACATCAAGGTCGGCATCTACTACCGCAACGCGGGCGGAATTTTCAGCACCAAAAACGAATACTATGGCGGTGCCGCCTCAAACGTGGCGAAGGGATTCTATTATTTCGACACCGCAAAGCAGACCGGCTGGGAACTGAGGGACAGCTCGCCGACGCCGCAGAAAAGCGTGAAGTACTACGACGGCATGGAAAATGACGCTGAGATAGACGAGGACAAGGCTGGCATGCTTTGGGATATTATCGTGCTCCAGCAGGTGTCTACCGGCTCCTACAACCATAACGACTACGGATTCTCGAGTGGCACCATCGCCACCATCAAGGGATATATAGAGAGTGACATGCAGAGGGATGATTTCAGTTTCGGCTGGAACATCAACCATCCGAACGGAGGTTATTCCAACAACCTGCCGACCGACATCCTTGAGAACATCCAGGAGGCTTGCCGGGAATACGGCATCAGCATCATCTTCCCCTACGGAACGGGAATCATGAACGGGCGCAACTACGCGGCACTTGCCGACGTGGGCTTTGGCGGCAACGGCAATATGACCTATGACGGCGCGCACCTGGCGGGAGGACTGCCCCACTATCTCGCCTCGCTGACCATCATCGAGGCGCTGTTCAGGATGTATTATCCGAACTCCGGGCTGACGGTACTCGGAAACGGCACCATCCCCGACGAGGATTGGATAGCGGGCAAGAATATGCCCGGCGGCCGCGGCAAGTCCATTGCGTCAGGCACCAATGAGGAGAACTGCGCCATCGCGCGGAAGGCCGCCATCAACGCCTGCGTCAACCCGTGGGAGGTTTACGGCGACGAGGAGACCATCTACGAAAGCTGGCCGCTCACCGTCGTCATCCAGACCAAGAACAGCAATATCGTCAACAACGGCGGGTATACCGTCATCGACGGCGGCACCAGTCCAGGGATCAAGACGAGCTACATCCTTGTGCCGAGAAACACAAGGCTGTCAGGTTTTGTCATCAGGGCGGCAGACGGCCACACGATATCCGGCAACGCCCACAGCTGGCGGTACAAGAAATACAGCCAAGCCGAGTTTGTCGGCAACACCGAGCTGGATTCCGCCCACGGCACACTGCCGCTAAGCAGCGGCAACACCGAGTGTAATATCGGCGACTATGACGGCGGCAACGGCCTGCCCGTTGACCACAACATATTGATAACGGTTTACGGAACGACATAATACTTATTGGCATGGAACATCAAGAGTGCACAGAACAGTTACGACAAAGGTTCGTCAGGGGCAACCGCTTCAGGCTGTCGGTCACGCTCACCGAGCGCGTGGTGACGTACCAGGACGGCAAGGCCAGCTACAGCGAGCGCGACTTCACACCGCCCGCAGGCGAACCTGTCAAGGTCAAGCTGTCCATCGGCAGCAAGGGCAGGGCCTACCAGGCGAACGTGAGCGGCAACGTGGCGACCATCCTGGAGCCCGGCACGCTGGCCGCGGGCGTTTATGACATCGAGGTGACGAGCAAAGACGCCGAGGGTATGCCGATGCGCTACATGCGCCGCGCTGCCGTGGAGATCGTCGAGGCCACGGCCGAGGCCTGCATCCCTCCAGGCGTGGAGTTCGGCTGCGAGGCCAGCGCCCTGCAGGCCTACTTCTACAGCGGCGGCAGCACGTCGATCGTCGGCCTTACCGACGCCGAGGTCACCGTCGTAGACGGAGGCCACAAGGTAAGATTCATCTTCGCCGACGGCAGCACGAAGGAGTTCGTGGTTCGCGACGGCACGGGAGGCGGCGGCTCGTCATACTTCGATGGCAACACCCTTGTCCTGGATGACGGCGACGGCATCGAGCCCGGCGGCACCACGCCGAGCGACGGCGGAAGCGGAGACCAGGAGCATCAGTATGACGGAAGCGTCGACACCGCGCTTGACCCCAACAGCCAGAATCCAGTGGCTAACAGCGTCGTCACCGAGGCGCTGGGTGACAAGCTTGAGGCAGGGGACATTATCCCTGGAACAGGCGTGAGTATCAGCCGCAGCGAGGTTGACGGCAGGCCCAAGGTCAAGATCTCATCCACCGGAGGAGGTCAAGGAGGCGGAGGCGGCGCTGCTGTGGGCTTCATCAGTGACGCGTCAGAAGCCACCGCGGGCGACACGATCTATTTTTTCTCGAATAGCCCTTCGCAAGGTGTGGGCTCATACAACACCCTGCTGCAGGAAGGCAGCCTGACCGGCACGGACGGCAAGACGTATGTCTACCATCCCGGCAAGCTGTACCACCTGTATGAAGACGGCTCGTTCATTGAGATCGAGCCCGACGCGAAACACTATGTCACCTACAGCGGCAACAAGGTGTATTACAACTACGAGGAGGACGGCGCGATGCGCAGCACGCTGTGCGCGATGCCGCGCTACGGCACCCCCGTCCTGAACAGCCGCATTAAATACGCGGACACGAGCGACACGGCCATCCTGATGATGAGCGTGAGCGGCCCGTTCTTCGCCGAGACCACCGACGTCACCGTGCGCTTCGACCCCAACAAGGTGCGCGTGTACCGTTACGAGAACGGCACGCTGACCGAGCTGCAGAACAACAGCGTGCTCAGGTACACCTACGCCGACTTCCACCTGCCGCGCTCGCTGAGGGTGGTCAGGAGATACAGCAACGCTGACGAACTCGCGTCGCCAATGGATACCGACGTGTGGATGCACACCGGCGCCGAGAGCGTGAGGGTGCGGGTGAAGTTCAGCGCGGCGAAGGTGTTCTACAAGGACGGCAACACCAAACCGATGTCAGGCGTGCCGGGCTTCAATCCCGCCACCTCTGACAGGGCGCAGTACCTGACCGTCAATCCCGACCGTTTCGTCGTCAATGGCGGCGCCAACGTCATCGCCGTGGCCAGCGGGATCACCGTTGACCGCCGCAGGCGCAACGTGTTCTACGCGAAGATCGTCTCGCATAAGAACAACCCGACATTCCACGGCCGCGCTTACACAGCCGGAACGGGAAACGTCTACTACTCGACATTGTACAACAGCAACTCGCAGACCATCGAGGAGAAGAAGAATGTCTTCCTGCAGTGGAACGGCGCCGTCTCGATCCAATGCTACATGCAGGACTACCGGCTGGGCGGGAACGTGCCGCTCGACCTGAAGCTGTACATGGGCATGACGGGCGACGTGAACGTCGCGGTCAGCGAGATAGGAGTGTTAACCTTTTCAGATGTCACGGACGATGATCACCAATAACCATAACAATACCCTCAAAGAGAACGTCGAGACCGGCATGACATTCCATGTGAACGTATGTCCTCAGCTGTTCATGCGCTCGTTCGACCCGTACATGGCCGTCGGTGACCGCCTTGTCATCAGGTACTATGTAACCGACTGGCAGGACCGCGAGTACAACAACGACGAGATCGCCCCGACCTTCACCACCGTTATACGTATCGACGAGGATACCGTCGACCAGGCCGACGTCGTCGAGATCAGGCAGACCACATACGCGGGCGAGCAGGTGCTCGACCTGGGCACGTTCGCCGAGGGCGTGCACTCGTTCAGTATCCGCACCATCCAGAGCAACGGTGTGGGTTCCGGCACGCAGTATTTCCGGTTCCTTGTCGAGCCCGCCGACGCGTGGGACACCGTTCTCGACCTGGATGAGACGCTGCATTTCACGGCGAGCATGGACAGGACCCGCTTTGAGCCCCACCTGTCCGACCCCTATTACAACAACAGCAACAATCTCGTGCAGGACAACGTCATGTACACCTGGCGGTGCCGCACCGTCGCCGACTATGACGTCACCGTGGTCAGACAGAACGGCGTCGTCAAAGACATTGTCATTGTGGTTGACGGCCAGATCACCCACGAGAACATGAACCCCAACAGCCAGAGAGCGTGGGCGGCTGAGGACATCAGCGGCACTTACCATGTCACCACCGAGTGCCTGGTGAACGGCGTGACAAAACCGCTGGCCGACTACATCGACACCTATGACGCGGACAATCCCCACCCCGACGCGGTCGTCAGGGCGGCCACAAAGAACAAGCTCGCGCTCAACCGACTGTTTGAGGCTGCTGTGGCTTACGGCGGCAAGTGCGTGCTGCGCATGCCCGAGGATATGGTCATTGTCACGGAATACTACAAGTGGGAAGGAGCCATCGGCAGCGGAAGCATCGTGAGCGGAACCTGCGGAAGCCCTATCGTGTTCCCCGACGAGTTCACGCTCGACATGAACGGCGGGATCATCTGCTCGCTGATCAATCCCAACATCACGAAAAGCGCCGCGGTTGTCGTGTCGCTTTCCAACAACTTCAACACGCATATCATGAACGGCGCCATCAGGGGATGCTACACCAATTTCCCGCTGGACACCGGAGGGTCGACGTATGAGTACTTCGGCGTGTTCGGTATGGGCGGGTGCATGTTCTGCTCGCTAAGACATGTCGACCTGAGCGGCTCATGCGGCTACGACGTCAACATCACCAAGGGCGACATGTACCGCATAGGACCCAACAGCCCCGGCACGGCACCGCACATGAACTACGGCTACATCGACTTTGACGGTGTGGTGCATACCCCGAGCGAGGAGGAACTGCAGTACCTGGACGCGCACAGCGAGTCGCTGTGCATGATGTACAGCGACATGCGCGACAGCATCAGCCTGTACGCTGGCGTCCTGAAAGGTTACACCAACTACTTCTACCGCGTCGACGGAGCTGGCGGAGCAAACCGCCACCGCGAGGTGGGGCGCGAGATGTTCGTGCACTACTATGACGCTGACAAGAAATTCATCAAGACCGAGAAGATCCTGCAGAACTACCCCATTATCACCCCCAAGGACGCCGTGTATCTGCGCACGTCGCTGAAGGGCTGCAACAAATACGGCACGGTCAACTCGCTGATCCAGGCCGTGCCTACCAACAACGTCGAGAAACTGGGCAATGTCGTATTCCAGTGCGGTGCCTTCGACTGGTGCTGCGGCCTGTACGGCTGCACGGTCCACGACGAGCGCTCGTGCCTGTTCGACGGCGACTACTGCACCCAGCTGATGGTCGAGGGCTGCGTGTTCTGGAACATCGGCGCCGAGCGAGACGGCCGCTACGGCGGCTACAGCGTGACCAAGCGCTTCGCCGACCTTGAGGACAGCACCGAGTACATCTTCAACATGTTCATGGATAACTGCGAGCTCGTCTTCGGCGACAGCGGCTCGTTTACCGTGCACCGCGCCAACAACGTGTGCCTGGTCCAGTGCAGGAGTATAGCGCCCTTCTTCCAGAAGGACGTGTACGGCGGGCAGTTCGACATGTCCTACGGCGGCCTGATCAAGTATAACGGATACGGCACGCCGGTCCCGCACACAACCGTCATGAACAGCATACTACGCGGTCTGAAGAACGAGCGCTACGCGTTTGACCACGGCGCCGCCACCGGAGACATCTGGCTGAAATACTGCACGCTGTTCGACAAGTCGGGCGGCGCGAAGAACCAGATTTACGGAATCCATTGTTCAATCCCTAACACCTAAAGAAATATGGCAACACGAATCTTACCGAAGTTTATTTATAACGGCGTCGAGTACCAGATCTCCATTGACGAGAACGCTGTCAACGCCGACAGCGAGGCCAGGGAGAACAGCGCGCGCCCCATCACCAGCGGCGGCGTGTATGAGCTGTTCCTGGGCCTGGCCGAGTTCATGGGGCGCCGCGTCGTGACGGAGATCTCGAGCGGCCCGGCCAACGCCGACGGCAGCATCCCGACGGCCCAGGCCGTGTCGGCGCGCGCGCTCGAGGCGGCGAAGGAGGTGCTGGCGAACGTCGCCAACACGAGCACGTGGCACGTCAAGACTCCGCGCCAGAACGTGTTCACGCGCGTGACGAAGGTCAGCGACATCCCCGTCGGCTCGACGGGATGGCTGACACAGGCCGACGGCAACTACGCGGCCAACAACTTCGTCTACCGCAAGGAGAGTAACAAGTACTATACCGAGGAACCGCTGAAGAACGTGCTGATGTATGACGCGACCAACGGCAGATTCTGCCAATGGACCGGCAGCGCGCTGGCCTTTATTCAATAACCACGGACATGGAGAACGTAGTAACGCATATCAGGAAGAAAGGCCAGGACAGGCCGGTCGTTGACCTTGGTGCCCGCGAGTTGCTCGAGAACAAGCAGGACAAGATGGAGTTCGACGAGACCCCGCGCGAGCACAGCGGCAACCCCGTGACCAGCGGCGGCGTGCATGCCGCGCTTTCGGACAAGGCCGACAAGAGCGACACCTACACCAAGGACGAGATCAACACGAAGCTCGCCGAGCTACCTTCAGGCGGCGGTAGCGGCTATTCGGTGAGTTATTCGGAAGGCGTTCTTGTTTTCTCAGGGGATAACCTGCCCACATACAACAACGGAATTTTAACACTATAAAGAAATATGTCAACACAAGAAACTGTTAAGCAGATCAGACAGGGGGTTAACGGCCCGCTGCGAGACGTGGAGGACACCACCGCCCGCGGACGGATTGATGAATTGCAATCAGCCGTCAACGGCAAGGTCGATGCGGTCAATGGCAAGGGTCTCTCGACCAACGACTACACCACGACTGAGAAGAACAAGCTGGCGGGCATCGCCGCTGGTGCGCAGGCCAACGTGATTAACGGCATCAATAAGCACGACGGCACACCGCTCCAGCCGCAGAACGGCATCGTGACCCTGCCAGAGCAGACGGAGGTTGACCTTTCCGACTACTACGACAAGGACGAGGTGGATGGGATGGTGGCCAACGCTGGTAAGGTGAAATCGGTAACGATTAATGGCACGAAAAAGACACCAAATGAGACCACTGGTGATGTTGACTTGGGAACGATTGTCGGGCCTCAAGGCCCGAAGGGAGACCAAGGCGATACCCTGCTTGTCGATGGGAATTTCAATCCTATTACAGACATCGTGAACGACATGACCACTGGCGGCACGAACAAGGCATGGAGTGCTGAGATGGGCAAGGAATTGGCCGAAGAAGTCAGCGACATCCCTGTTATCGACATCCGTGTTGTCAACAACAAGCTGTTCATCAATACGCAGGGCGCACTTGCGCCGAGGGTAAATGTCGGCGCATTGAGCAACGATGCCTTATCATGTCGAGCAGGGCAGACCGCCACCGCAACATTCACCGTCAGCGGCAGGAGATTGACTGGGGACATCGGCATCGCCGTGAGCGACAACACCCATTTCTCCGTATCACCGAACAGAATCTCGCCCAGTGGCGGCATGGTAGGCTCAACGCTGGTCACCGTCACCTACACCCCTGGCTCTGGTGCGACGGCAGGCACGACACACAACTGCACCATCACCATCACAAGTGGCGATGTGACTTACGGAACGCTGGAACTGACTGGTACGGTGGCCGCTGCACCGAGCATCATCCTCACCCCTTCAACGCTGTCCATCAGTGCAATGAGCGGCCAGCAGGGAACTGGCACAATCAACGTCAAAGGTAATGCCCTTGACGGGGACATCACGCTCACGCTGGAGAACACGTCATACATGTCATTTGAGGCTGGGTCAAGCGTAATCACCAAGACTATCGCCAAGGCTGATGCGATGACATCGCAGGGGGTTGATGTGACCATCTTCTACACAGGCACAGCGGACGATGAGAACGGAAGCATTAAGGCATCATCTACTGGTGCCACATCGGTATCAGCAAGCGTGTCGGGACAGGTGGCTGTTCCGCCATCAGTCGGTGACACGTTCACGGCTGGCGGTCTTACCTACAAGGTAAGGACTGCGCCGAGTGGAAGTTCTAACGGAACGGTGGCTTTAACGAATCAAAGCGGGAATGACGAGTTTTCGGGTTCAAACACATCCACCTACACAGGAGGCATCGTCATACCAAGCACGGTAACACATGACGGGTTCACGTTTGATGTGGTAGAGATTGCAAACTGCGCATTCTACAAGGCGTCAATCACAAGCATCACCATCCCTAACACGGTGACAACGTTAGGGCAGTTCGCAATAGCGGAGATGACTACATTGATCGGAACGCTTACCATTCCCAACTCCGTTACCTCGCTGGCATACGGCTCATTATACGACCTTAAAGGTATTACGAGCCTTGTCATCGGCAACGGAGTAACGACCTTGGGGCAGAGAATGAGCATGGGGTGCAGCGCACTTACGAGCATCACATTAGGCACTTCGGTGACTGGATTTGCGCAAGAACCTTTCAGGGACTGCACAAATGTCAACACCATCACCTGTCTTGGCTCAACACCGCCGAACAACTCCACATTCAACCCTTACTTCATCACGAACGGCACCACCGACATACGAAATCAAGTTGACCTTGTAGTGCCTGCGGCTTACCTTTCGACATATCAGTCTGAAAGGAACGGCTTCGTGAATGATGCCCAAGGAAATCTGTTGTGGAAATCACTTACTGGACAAAATTAAAATCATAAGATATGGCTAAATTAGACGAAACCATCAATATCAACGGCACGGACTATGAGGTTTGTGCAAAGGCCGAAAATGTAAGTTACGGCCAAAGCAACGTGAAAGCCGCACTTGATACACTCATGTCTGGAGGCGGTGGAGGGCAGGGTCAAAGCGCATGGCAGTCCATGTGGGTACTCGGTGATTCCACAGCGGCAGACAACTACAGGCATGTCACGGGTTACGCATGGAGACCTACTACGGTAAGCATCTACAAGGCGATTGCGAGGATTCGTGGTGTCGCTCATGCGAATTATCACAACCTTGCCGCAATCGGAAACGGACTCGGTGATGTACTCACTTCAATGACCAACGTGTCGGCAGATGCTGACATCATCTTCATCCAGATTGGTGTCAACAACATATCGCAGGCTCTGCCAGTCGGTGACATCGACACCATCCTTGGGTATGACATCAATTCGGCAGAACTCGATGACACCATGCTCGGAAGGTATTATCACATGCTGTTATACCTCAAGGACAAGTGCGAGAGTGCGAGAATCGTGTGCGTATCACCACTATATGCGAGAGCAAAAGAAGGCGAGAAGATGACCACTTTCCGCAGCGGCGTCAATACGCTATGCGAGTTCTTTGGCGGCGAGAAGAACGATGTCTATTATATCAACGGCGCAACGCTTGGAGTGGACAGCAGCAATGATGCCGTGATGTACGACTCCGAGTTGCTGCACCCGACTAAGCAGTGTGCGGTGATGATGGCTTGGCGAATCCTTAACGCAATGGATGCGATGTCGCAGGCTGTCATGCCTGATGCACCTTACCTTGAGACCGACCCCAAGACGCTCTCTTTCTCAGTCTCGTCAGGTGGAAGTGCCACATTGACACTCAAGTACAAGGCTCTATGGTGGGGGGATGCCTCATTCGCTTTTGTTGACGCTCCTGGCAACAACAACAAGGGATATTACTCGGTTTCTCCCGTCAGCGAGTCCGCAGACGAGTATGGTAACGTATTCGGTGAGGTTGATGTTACTTTCGATGCCAGCGGATTGTCGGCTGGCGAATATCCAGTGATGTTGTGGATTTACGGAAGCGACAACAACCAAGAATATGGTCATGTCGACATTTCGGCAGTGGTATCATGAACGACAAAGTTAAACACATATTGGCGGGGTCTTATTGGCCCCGCGATTTTTTTTGTTGGCTCTGTTAACGGATAAAACAAGAAATGCAGGCAATACCAGTAGATTTGCGCAAAGAAATATGCGCGTATTTCATAATCAACTTTTTTATAAACAAATAAAATTTACAGATATGGCTTTAGAAAACGATGGAATTCATATTCTGAAAGACGACAGTGGCCTCAATGCGATGGCCATGATGAACAACAATCCCTGGATGTACCTGGTGATGCTGGCGTTGTTCGGCAATGGCGGCTTCGGCTGGGGCGGCAACCGCGGCGCGGGCGCCAATGGCGTCCTCGACATGGAGACCCAGAACAAATTGAACAGCCTGCAGGCGCAGATCAACGACAACAACAACAACCAGTGGGCGCGCCAGGCAATCCAGGGCAACGGCTTCGCCATCTCGCAGCTGGCCCAGAACCTCAACGTCGACTACAACGCGCTGCGTGAGGCCGTCGGAAGCGTGACCATGGCGATCACCCAGCTCGGCTCGCAGAACGGCATGGGCTTCGCCGGTGTGATGAACGCGATCAACCTGGGAAACCTCAACCTGATCCAGAACCTGAAGGACTGCTGCTGCGGCCTGAAGACACAGATCCTGGAGCAGGGCTACCAGGGCCGTATCGAGACCATCAACCAGACCAACGAGCTCCAGACCAGCATGCGCGTTGAGAGCGGATTGACCCGCGCGTCGATCGACTCGTTCCGCCAGGCATGGGAGAACTCCCGTTACCAGGACAAGGTGGCCGAAGCTGCCCGCTTGCAAACCGAGCTTGACTTGGTTCGTGCTGACCAAGCCGCCGCAGCACGCATAGCTCCAATGCAGAACGAGCTGCAGCGCCTTGAGTGGCAGATGCAGCAGTTCATCAACACCTACGGCGGAAGCGGCCGCTCCGCTGCCGGCACTTCCCAGGCTAACGGATAAGAATTCGTTCCCTCCTCCAGAAGGGTGGCGGCCAATACGGGTCGCTGCCCGATGGAGGGGATAGCATATATAAACAAGAGGAGATATGAACGAGAGCAACGTGTTATTCAAGAACCTGACGGCCGGCGCCACCATCCACGCGCTCATCAAGGGCGACAATATGCGCTATGTCGAAGGGGCGATCGTGAGTGTTGGCATGCCGCGCTATGACATACCGAAGGACAACAGTTCGATACAGATGTCCGTGCCGGCACTGCCGACAAGCGTGGTTGATGTGACGTACTCGCTCGAGGGCAAGAACTTCACGGACGCCATTGATGTCAACGCGTCGATGCATCCCACCAAGCAGCCTGGCGCCACCACATTGCTGGCCACCGACAAGTCGACGATCCTGAGAGAGCTGCGCGCCACGCTGAAGATTGACGAGGACTACCTGGCCCACGTCGACGACGAGAAGGCCAGACGCGAGAAAAGCGTGGCCAAATGCCGCGAGCTCATCAGCCAGCTCGATACCGAGTACGCTGAGAAGCAGGCGTTCGAGAACCGCATCAAGACACTCGAGGAGGGGCAGAGCCAGACCAACGCGATGCTGCAGCAGATCATTGACAAACTCAACAAATGACCGCTATGGACCTGAACAAGAAATTCGACGAGCTTTACGGCCACATCACCTCAAGCCGCGACACCAGGAAGATGAGGATGCTCGGCTGGGTGATGAAGAAGATGATGCAGGACGCCATCGAGGCGCACCCGCAGATGGCCGAGGAATACCTCTCAGTGCTTGAGAGCGTGCGCTGGGACAACTACCTCACCGAGAAGGAGGCTGACACTGTCATCGCGGCTATGGAGCCGGCACCCAAGTGGAACAGGCAGCAGTGGCTGAAGATGATGGAGCAGACCGGCGAGAGCGCGGAGCATTACCCCTGCTTCAACCGGTGCGCGCTGTATGTGGCCATGTGCATGGTCGACAGCGACGACGGCGAGACCATCGCCAGGCTAATGGGTAATGGAGGCGTTGCCACGGGCGACATGGACTACTTCGCCATGATCCACCAGCTGGCGCTCAACAAACTGAAGGACAAGGACGGCGTGTTCAACATCCGCCGTTACTTCAAGGACGTGCTATGGCCGGAGGCCGGACAGAAACGATAAACGCCATGTACTGCATCAACGACAACCGAGACAGGTCCAAGACCGTGACGCTGACTTTCCTGCGCGAGGAGCTGCTGTACGACATCAGCAACATCGCCTTCGTCACAGGCGACGTGATGAAGAAGGAAAGCGAGCACGAGAGCCACCAGGTGCAGGACATCGCCGAGGACGGCAACGTCGACCGCGTGACCCGAATCCTCGACCTGGGCGTCGCGCACTGCCGCGAGGCGCTGTTTCCCTACAGCAAGGTCCCCGTGTGCCCGCACACGTACAAGGACGACACGCTGAGGGAGCCAGACAGTTACGTCATCGACCTGCGCGTGCCGTCCGACTTCTCGAAGACCACAGCCGAGTATCTCGAGAAACTGATCCACGAGCTGCTCGTCGCGTGGGTGCTGGCCGACTGGTTCGGCATCACCTATCCCGAAAAGGCCGAATGGTGGGGCGCCAAGGCGTCGGCCCTGGAGGACAAGATCAAGGGCGCGCTGGCGCGCTCCTGCGGCTACGTCTACCGCCGCCGCTCCCCGTTCGACAGCGGTTCCGTGCGCTGAACAATGATTAGAGATTAGAGATTAGTGAAAAGCGCGCTGGCCTCACGGCTGGCGCGCTCTCGCGTTTAAAGACATTAAAAACCAATAATCTATAGCATATATCTTCTTAGCGCGGCCTGTTGTCGTGCCGCGGCGTGAGCTGGATGGTGCATCCCGTTACCGACTCGCCGGGTTTGAGCCGAAGCATCAGGGCGACGCGGAACCACTTGTAGGGCGAGCCGCTGAAGCCCCGCAGGTACTCGTTGCCGCTTGACTGGACGATGTGCCATCGGTAGAGGTCGCGCGAACCGAGCAGCACCTGGCTGACGTGCGACTCCCTGTCCTTACCCCACCGCGGGAACAGGCCCCGCTGGATGACCGTGTCGACGGTCTTGAGCACGTCGGGGTTGTCGAGCGCGAGCGGGCGGGTGACGAGAAGTTGGTAGGCCGCGGCGCCGGTGTCGCCCGCTGAGCAGTCCACGAGCCTGCCGTCTTTGGTCACGGCGAGGGCCTCAGGATAGGACCTGATGCCGTAGCCGATGGAGGACTGCATCATGCCCCACTTGTTCGACTGCAGCGAGTAGATGTAGGCGTAGCTGTAGCCGTAGCCGGGGTTGTAGACGATGACGCGCTGCCCGCGGTAGTCGTACACCATGCGGCATTCAGCCAGAAAGATTCCGAACGGGCCGACCTCATCCATGATGCCCATCCCGTTGAGCAAGGCCAGCTTGCTGGGGATAATGCCGCCGTCAGTGCCTATAATGCGCACCAGGTGGCCCTTGTCGTCGATGGCGTCGCTGACGCACTGGGTCTGGCTGCCGCTGATGAGCATGATGCCGCGCGCCGTGGCGAACAGCACCGCGTCGTCAAGCTGGGTTATACTCTCCGGATTGATGCAGACGTCACGCGAGACGGGCTGCACGGCGGAGAAGCCGCCGCTGTCGGTCGTGTGCAGCGCCCACACACCCTCGCTGGTGAACGCGTAGAGCGGGAACTGTCCGAACTGACCCTGGGAAAGCGCCTTGACGGCGGCGCAGATGCCGTATATCTCGCCCGTGCCCACCGTGTTGATGCCGGTGGCAGGGAAGAAGAACGGGTTGTTGATTTCGGAGGTGTAGAGCTTGTTGGGCACGGACACCACGCGCTCCGTCTCGGGCGACGCCTCGGGGATTGACGCCACCGTCTGCTGCTCAGCGTCCTCGTCCAGGCTGCAGAAATACGCGCCGTTGAGCGTGGGATGCTGCGTGAGCGACAGCTCGATGTCCTGCCCGCCGATGGTCAGGTAGGCGCGCTTGGCGTCCGCACCGGGATAAAAGAACCAGGGCACCGCCGACGAGCGGTAGGCGTAACGCACGGTGCCCACAGGCGACCGCAGGACCACCTCGCGGCCGTCAGCGTCGACGGTCACCGTCGCCGCGGTCTCGCAGGTGCCCGTGTCCCCCACCCTGTGCCACATGCACGCAGGGTTGAATCCGCTGAACAGCCGCCTGCTCACGCCCGCCAGGTTGACGCGGCCGTTGAACGCGAACGACTTGGACGCTATCAGCCCGTCGTGCGAGCCGTAGTCGTCGCTCATGAGTTCGCGCGTCACGATATTGTCGTTGGTGGGCTCGAAGTCGGGCACGATGTCTCCGCCTCCTTCCTGCAGCAGGCGGTTGTGCTGGGGCATCGACGAAGACAGCCTGGCCTGCTTGACCAGGTAGAACGTGCCGTTGTCGCACACCTGGGCGGCGAGGCGCGTGTTCCTGGGCGGCTGTGGCGTGGCCGTCTCGATGGTGATGTCCTTGTCCTTGACGCCCTGGTCATAGGTATAAAACTGTGGCGAGACGAACACGTCGACCGACTCGATGATGTCGCTCCACTGCATGAGATCCTCGACCTGGGCCGTGTCGAGCGGGACACCGCGCAGCGTGTATCCGGTCAGCGTCGCCTTGATATTGGCGGGCGTGCCCACCTTCGTCCTGTCCTCCGACACGCCGGACCAGCCCATGTCCAGCCGAGGGGTGTTCAGCGTGGGGATCATCAGCGCGGGCGCCGAGTGCATGGTCAGGCTGCCGTCGTACATGCGGAATGCGTAGCGCACGAAAAACGGGAAGGCGAAGCGCCTGTCATCCGTCACCTCGGCCACCACGCCGTTGAGCGAGGCCATGACGCCCTGGCGCAGCCGCGCGAGCACGTCCTTGCCGGTCTCCTCCCCGGGGGCCGTCTCCTCATCTGAATTAAACCACCATATCGGCGTGATCGGACCGTCAAAGATCTCGGGATGGCCCGATATGTCCCACTCGACCTTGTGCGTGTCGCTCTCATATTCCTTGGCGTCGGCCAGCTCGAAGCGCAGGTCGAGTTCCGGCAGGTGCGTTCCGAGGTACCGGTAGGCGCCGTTCTTCCAGAGGATGTAGTGCACGCCGTCCACGGCCAGCACGACGAGCGTGTTGCCGACTGGCTCCACCTTGATGACCTCCGCTCCAGCGAAGTCGCGGATGAAACTCTCGGGCGGCTCGGTGCCGTCCTTGTCCAGCCACTTCAGCGCCGTGCCGTCCAGGCAGACGTAGTGGTGGAACGCGGCTGTCCTGTGGACGCACAGGATGCGGGCGCGGTTCGGGATGTCGAACACCTTGGCTGGCGGGAGGACAGGGCGGACGGTGCCGTCCTCGGGGATGAGGTTCATGGCCACGGCGAGGTCACCCTCGAGGGCCTCGTGGTCGTTGGGGTTGGCGGAAAATCCGCCGTATTTCACTTCCTTGATCATGACATTAACTGTTGCGGTTGAAACGGATGATGACCGGCAGGGCCGGGCCGACGCACGGGATTTCCTCGGGCTCGCCGACAGGCAGCTTGGCCTGGGTGACGGAGAACCCGCACAGGTCGAGCACCTGTCGGCAGATCTCGACGGAGTGGGCGCGCAGCGAGTGGCACTTGCGCACGCGTCGGCTGGTGGCGCGGCACACGGCCTTGTGCTTGCCGCTGACGCGCCCAGCCTTGTGCTTGACGTAGATGTAGAACTCGCGTGTGCGCTCGTCCTCGGCGATGTCGATCACGTCGCCCGGCTCGATGCCGAGCGCCTTGCTCACGCGCGCGCTGATCTCGATGCGGCCGTCGGCGTTGAAGGCGATGTCGTGCCGCCGCGTATTTCCCAAGAAATCCTTCATCGTTATCGCAAAGATATGGTCATGATGCCTGCCGGTTTGTTTATCTATTAACTCTAATACAGCGGCGTGTCGTCGGGAGCCGGTGCCGGAGAGAAGGCAGACGCGCTGTCGTGCACGTCGGCCTTGTAGGCGTGGATGTCGGTGTACCAGCGGCCGTTGAACTCACGGCTCTCGATGTCGTAGCTGATGGTGGCGATGTCGCCGATGGCCAGCGGGTACTGGTCGACGCGGTCGCCGAAGAAGTCGAACTTGACTTTCTTCGGGTAGCTGTCCAATGTCTCGAGGACATACTCCTGCTTGCACCACTCGTTACCTGACTTACTGATGCCTCCCTGTGGCGGGAGGACCTGGATAATCTTGCCTTTGATTTCCATTTTTTATAGTTCTTTGAATTGTTGTTGAAGTTCTTTGATTCTTGACTGGATCGCGCTTGTTATTTCTGCTCTCAGTTTATCCCAGGTTTCCTGTGGTAGCCTGAAACCTGGCTCCACTTCGCTAAATGCGGCGTCGCCTAACGTAAAATGAAATGCACTACATTTCAGCCAAGACAAAGCGACTTGTAACTTTGTGAGTTCGTGTTGTATTGATGCTGCGGATTCTGCGCGCAGCATCAATATTTTAAAATCGGTTTGTGTCATATCTTACTCGGAGATAATTGAGTTTGGATGTGCGGCGAGGCAGATGTGGTAGCCGCCGACGAGTTCGACCTTAACGCAGGGCGCGCCGTAATGGTCGTGCGGGCATCCGTCGCAGGGCATGTCGCCCACGCATACCACCTCCATACCTAGGAGGTCCTTGAGGCTCTCCGGGCTTTCCGCGGGGCCGTCTTCGGCCTGGCTTGCCGCGTCCTGGCCGCAGTGGTGTTGCTCATCGGTAAGATACTGAACGACCGCTTTGAGAAATGATTCATTGCAAGGTACACTTTCCAAAAATTCCTGCAATGAGATGTCCCCTTTCTGGAACGCTTCAAACTTTTCTTGATTAATATTGGAAAACGCGGGGAGTTGAAAAGTCTTATTCATCTTATCAAGGACGGGCATAAACTCGCGTTGTTCGTGTTCCAGATGTTCGGCAATCTTCTCTTTATTTTCTTCCAACTTCACCCTGTTGCGGTAGAAGCGGATGCGGTTCATCAAGTTGGTCCGAATATAATCATAGGCTTGTAACTCGTCCACCATCAAGCATCGCTCTTGTGAATCGGGCATGAGTTCCTCAAAGTTGAGGTCGGTGACAAGTTCGCGGATCGAATAGATCACACGTTGGGCACGTTTGTACTCGGCTTCGAGTGAAGCCAGGACTTTCTTGTCGTAATTGAGTTGTTCTTGCTTGTTCATAATGTTTGTTGATTTGTTAATATAATGTTTGTAAATATTGGTAGCATGTGAAGCCTTTGCGCGGCCTGAATTCGATGAACGGGAATAGTTCAAAGTATTGTTTCTTGTTGCACCAGCCCGCCATGTCCTTTTGCCATTGCGGTATTGGCCTGTCCGGATTGTCGAGGTCGCGATACGGCTGGGCATACGGGTAGACTCGTCTACCCGTATGCCCTTCTCTGAGCTGCTGATTCCGCTCCCACCAGTAATGGGTACGGTCATAGCACTCATGGAAGTTGTCGTTGAGCATGGTGTAGATGAAGAACTGCCCGCTGAATCCATGGGAGTATATCAGCTCCATGGCGCGCTCGCACTCGTCTATCTGGGCGTGGGTATCGCAGCCGAAGCGGATGCGCCGTTCCAGCCACTTGCACTTGGCCAGCAGCCTGGCAAATCCATCAGTGACAAGCCTGGCATCCAACGCCTGGTTGAAGTCGACGCGGTAGCCACGCTTGATGATCTTCTCCAGCTGATCCACGGCGTAGCCACCGGCGGCCAGGATGTTGTTGTCCATGAGGACCAGCTTGCGGCGCCCTTCGATGGCTATCTCGTCCACGTCCATGTAGGGACGGATGGCGCCTTCCTTTCGGGGCACGCAACACCATTTGCACTTGTTCGGGCAGCCGCGCGTGAGGAAGCCGTAGGCAGTGTCCTTTGGTAAGTTCGGGTAGATGCTGTAGTCGGGCTGCATCCGGTCTATCTCGTCGGGCAGCTGGCTGCTGATGTCGTAGCCGGTACCGCCGCGGATGATCTCGTCGGCGTCGTAGCAGGTGAGGTCGTCAGGCGAGAAGTTGAACACCTTTGACATATAGACACGGTCATAGTGGATGAACGGTATCGCCCAATCCACCTGGTCGCAGCGCTCGCGGTGATAGCGTGCTATCTTGGCGAGGGCAAGATTGGGGTAGATTGTCGCTCCCCATTTCTTTTTCTTGGCGTGTCCGTCTATGTCAACGAGCCCGATAATCATGAGTTATTGGTTGTTTTGTTGCTTGTACTTCTTGACGAGTTCCTGCTCGCCCATGTATTCAAGGAAGTCAATAATCAGTTCAAATTTGGGAATTACTGCTGTGATTGCGTTGTCGTCTTGACTGAGAAGGACGACAACATAATCCTTGAGCATCACATTGGCCAGCCATTCGGCCGCCTTTGCGATGGTTGCCTTTTCTTTGTGCAGGTTGTCTAAGTTGTATTGTATCGCACGGTCTTCCACTTGGTCAAAAGTTTCGTTCAACGTCAATAGTCTCGACACGTCCTTATCAGTGTGGCCATCCCACTCAGGAGCCTTGTCAAGAACCTTGCAGTCAAACAGGTTCCAATCCTTCAACTCATAGTGGTAGGTATAGTCGCCAGCCGGTGTTGTGATGCCGACGATAAACCAGCCGCCACCAAAGCACGGTTCCCCGTCGTTGTGGAGTCTTGACTTCCAGGCCTTATCCTTATAGGCGTTGACAAGAGCCGCAAACAGATAGAGCCGCTGGTTGTAAAGCGAGTTGAAGGTGTGGTAACCATCGCTTATCTCGCCGATGTCATCAACCTTGTCAAGTTGAGACAAGATGTATTTCTTTTCTTCTTCTTTCATAATCATTGTGCTTGTTTGAGCAAGGCGGATCCTTGCAATACTTCAACGGGTTGTACTTTGAATCCGACTTCCTTGGCATGCTGCTCGACGACGGCGCTGCGGGTAGTGTTCCCGTCCCAGTAGGCCTCCATGGAGCCTCGGCCGGGGATGATGTAGCCGCGGCGCTTGAGTGCGTAGCGGGCCTCGGTGGCCTTGCGGTTGGAAATCACGCGCAGCTTGGTTTCCTGGGGCAGGCCCCAGCGGATGCGCATACGTTCCTTGCGGATAAGTTCGCGGCGGGACTCGGCGAACCTGGCGATGCGGCGCCGCTCGTTCTCGTCGCCGTTGCGCATGCGGTTGTTCTCTCCCTTGCGGAAGCGTGTCCCGGCTCCATACTTGAGCAGGTTTTTCTTGCCGTGGTTTCCTGGCCCACGGTTGGCCGCTGCCATCATGCGACAACGGTCAAGCACCAGGGCATGAAACCAGTCGGGGTCTTTGGTGAGGCCCAGCTGGCGCGCCCAGCGGTGCAGGCTGCTCTCGCTGATGCCCAGGAAGGCGGCGCAGTCATTGTTGAGTGTGGTGGCGTAGTTGTCGCGCAGCCACTGCTGCTGGTCGCCGGTGAGGACGATCTTTGTGCAGTCGCGCTTGGGTTTGCGGCGCTCTATAACCGGCGCCTCGGGGTCGTATAAAACGTAGCTCATTGCTGTGATTGTTTAAGATACATGTTCATTATTCCCAGGAACCACACCAGCGCCTCGATGGTGTCGATGATGCGGTCGCGCATTCTGTACACCTCGAGCACGCTGTGGCACTCGGGCAGACCTACCTGCCTGCACCACTCCTCGGGCGACACCTTGTCGGAATATCCGGCCTCCTCTTTCGCCCGCTCGCGCGCCCTTTCCTCACGCTCGAGGAAATTGTTGCGCTCCTTGACGAACTCGCCCAGGGCGATCGTGATGCGCATGGGGTCGACCACGCCGTAGAAGTGGCCGTACTTGCCGCACTTGAACCTGTAGAAGAACAGCAGCACCTCGGAAACCTTGAGGTAGTAGTACTCGGTGGCTATCGCGTTGGCGAGGAACTCTGCCTGGTAGTCGCTGAGCGTGCCCTTGCTGTTGGAGTAGACGACGAGCTCGAGGATCTGCTGCATCAGCCACATGACCGGGAAGTTGTCGCCGTAGGCTTTTTTGAGCACCACCAGCATCGGGGCCTTCTCGCTCAGGATTGCCTGCTCGGGGTTGTGCCCCGCGTTGATCTGCAGCCGCGGGTCGAACGTCTTCAGGAACCGCTCACGGTTGCCGTATGTTTGCAGCACGAGCATCGTCTTCTGCCGCAAGGCGGGCGATAGCTGCCGCGTATCCCTGGGCGAGTCGCACGCGCTCTGCGGCGCGCGGGTCGTTATCTGTTTTATTGTCTCCATGACGTTTCAGTTCTCTTGCTTTGATTCGTAATACCGATAAGAAATGGTGCTTAGTCCACTGGTCGTCGGGCAGGTCGAGGAACTCCCAGTCGTTGAAGATCTCGGCCGTCAGCCTGGCGTAGGTGTCGCGGTCGATGCTTATGGACATGCATCCCATCTCGACCATGGCATCCTGGGCCACTTCCTCGCGCAGGCGCGCCCGCGCAACGGAATTGTTCTTCTTCTGTTCTTCTATATGTTCTTCTATAATAATGGAGGGGTGGTTTTTCCGCCCTTGTGAGGGTGGAATTTCCGCCCTCTCGGGGGTGGTTTTTCCACCCTCTTGCCCCGGTGCCGCCACGCGGTAGCGCTTCGCTCCCTGGACCGTCTCCACCTCGACAAGCCCAGCGCGGACCAACTCCATGACCGCCCTGTTCCATGTGCCCTTGTCGCGGCAGGGCAGCATCTCCATCCACTGCCCGCGCGTGGGGTGGAAGCCGGGTTTCATGGACGCGATCAGCATCCACGCCACCTTGGCCGTGGGCGACAGCGACGGGTCGCGGATAATGGCGTTGGGCGCCTTGGTGAAGCCGTTGTTCTTCAGTTGCATGGCGGTTCATTGTTTTACAGCAGATAGTCGCTGACGCGGTCCTTGAACTCGTCGAAGCTGTGGCAGACGATGTACAGGTAACCGCGCGCCGCCATGTCGCGCGCCCACTCCTTCTGAGCCGGTGACTGCTTACCCTTGGGTGTTTTCATCTCGATGAGCAGCCCGTAGCAGCCTCGACGTGCGACGAGCAGTATCAGATCGCTCACTCCTGCCAGCACGCCCTCGGCCTTGAGCTTGGCCCCGCTCACCTTGTCGCGGCGTCCTCCGTTGGGCACGGCGAACAGGGCGCTGGCATGGGTGGGGAACTGCAGGCGGAACCAGTTGACACAGGCACACTGGATGCGGTGCTCCTCGTCGTCGGGGCGACGGCGCTGCGGTGCCCTTCGCTGGTGCTCGACGAGTTGCTGGAAGGTCATGCGGTTAGACATCGCCGTGCAGCCTTTTCTTGAGGTCGTTGCTTGGGATGAATTTCACCTTGAGTCTTGGCGGCACGATGACCTGGCGCTTGCGGTTGATGTCGCGGGCCACTTTGGCTTTTGAGTGGCGGACGCGGAAGGTACCAAGTCCGCGCAGGTAGATGCTGTTGCCCTGTGAGAAGGCGTCGGCCATCACTGTCATCAGCGCCTCGACGCACTCGAGGCAGGTGGAGCGCTGCAAGCCGGTCTCGTCGGCGAGCGCTGTGATCAATTCTTTTTTAGTCATTGGTCTGATTTTTTTTGATTGTTGATTATTCTATTTCTTAGTTTCTTGGCCATCTTGGTCATGAGGCGGGCGTCGTTGCAGTCCCGAGAATGCACGGCGTGCTCGCGGTAGAATGTCGGGCCACGTTCCAGCAGCGCCAGGATGACGCGCGCGTCGTCGTTGGAGATCGGTATCATAGCATTGCGATGAGTTTGACGGCCGAGCACGCGATGACGGCGACTAGCGCCAGGATGATGACGGCCGCGATGCCGATGCAGATCTTCCCGGCCAGCCTGATATACTTGTCGTCGAGGCTGCGCTGCGGCCCGTTGATGTCATTTGTTCTCATGAATCACTTGACCATGAATCGGCGTGAGCCGGGGACGGTTCTACAGTACTTGGCGTAGAGTTCGGGCTCCGCCTCCTTGAAGGCCTTCTCATCGAACTTGGTGCTGTCCTTGGCTGACTTCCAGGTGCACACCGGCATCGGGTTGCTCTCGAGTGTGCCGGGCAGGCACAGTGTCTCGGCGTCCTGCATGGCGAACTTGATGCGCTCCTCGATCTCCTTCTTTGTCTTGGTAAGCTCGTCGATCTGCGGCTTGAGCATCTTGAGCTCGTTGATGTCGGCCATAATCTCGTCGGTGACCTCGATGGTCTTGCCGGGATTGCTGCGGGTGTACTTGAGCATCATGTCGTCGATGGTGACGATGTCCGGTTCCTTGCCCCCGATGAGGTTCTCATTCCAGAATGTGTCGATCTTGTCCACCATGAAGGCATAGAAGTCATTGTTGTGTTCGACGCGCATGGTACCGAATGAGCGGTTGGTCAGCACGAGCCAGGCGAGATACCCTTCCTCGTAGCCGATGACGCCTATCTGATACATCAACTGCGTGAACCATGATTTAGGGATGCTGTCGGGGTCGTCGGCATCGACCTTGAGCGCCGTGCTCTTGCACTCGACGATACCCTTGGCGCTGGCCGAGCGGCTGTCGCCGATCCAATAGGTACGGTCAGGCGACACGCGCAGGTAGTCGCGCTTCTTGTCCACGGCCAGCCAGTCGCCTGCGCTCGCCTTGATGACGGTCTTGCCGGTCTCGTGCTGGAACATCTGCGAGATCGCGTCCTCGAGGTAGTGCCCCCATCGCATGGCGTCGTTCTCCTGGACGGGAGGGTCGATGCCGAGTTTCCGCCTCCAGAGCTGATAAGGTGTTTCCCAAGGGTTGACGCCGAGGATTGTGCCCACCTCGCTGGAGCCGATGCCCAGCTTGCGTTGTTCGAGCCACTCCTGATGGGTGGCGGGTCGGATGATGTTGTAAGTTCTTGCCATGATTGTTGATTGTTTAATTGGTTATTGGTTTTTAAAAATGGGGCGGCGCGTTGACCGCCCCGTGTAAAATGAAACTTGACTAACCTCCAGTCACTGCTCTTGCCCGAAGAGCGACTGGTCTTCTTCTTTGGTCGGCTGCTGGGCCTGCTGGGTCACTGTCTTTTCCTGGGCAGGCTGCTTGGCAGTAGCCTGCTCGGTCTTCTTCTTAATAGCGTCCTGGATGGCCTGCTGGCGGGCTGGAGCCTTTGGCTCAGCCTCTCCAATCGCCTTCTGCATCGCGTCATTGACCGCGCTGGCGGTCTTCTTGGCATCTTCCTTGGTCTTCTTGTCATTGACCGCCTGGACAAAGGTCTCGGCCACAGTGGTTGTGCCCTCCTTAATAGCGTTTGCCACACCGCGGAGTTCAAACACCATGTCGGTGTCGATCTGCTCGCGCTTCTCGATATCGAGGTAGGCGTAGAGCATCTCCTCAGTGACGCCGAGCTTCGCGAAGTAGCCGATAAGGTTCTGGCGACTTGTCTCCAGGTCAAGAGCCTTGCCCATGGCTACCTGCTTTACCTCACTGACAACTTTCTTGACGACAGCCTTTGGAACGATCTTCAGTACCGCGTTGCGGAACGCGATGGCGCTTGCGGCGTTTCCGGTGACCACCTGCATGTCCTCGCTGAATGTGCGGCCCTGCTTGTCGGTGATGCGGCGCTTCACCTCAACGCTGACCGCCACGTTTGTCTCCAGGTCGAGACATGTCCCCTCGGCTGTGATGGTCTTGCCGTCATTGGCGATAATGCTGGTCTTTACCCGCATGTTGCCCCATGCGCTGGCGATGATCTCGGCCATGCGGACCGACAATCCCTCGATGAGCTGTTGCCCGCCTTGGCCTGCTCGGCGCAGCGCGTAAAAGCAATCATTTGCCGTTTCCTCGTCCATGGTGGCGTAGGTCTGGATTTTGTTCAAGACTGTGGGCAGATGACGTGGATAGGCTTTCGCCGTTGAAATCTGTACGTCGATAGCGGCCCTCTCCTGTGCCTGGACGATCTCGGCCTGCTGAATCTGAATAATTTCACTCATGATTGTTGATAAAATTTATTGGTTGATAATTGCGGCCGCGGTCGGTTGTCAAAGGGCCGGCGCAGTCACGCTGCGCCCTGCCCATCAACAATCATGACCATCAGCCATGATAAGTCTCATTGTGGAGGATGGCGGACTCGAACCGCCGGCCTGCTGCGTGCGATGCAGCCGCTCTACCCGCTGAGCTAATCCCCCATAACGCGGGGACAAGCCCCGCAGTTACCATACTTTATTCACCAAATTTAACCCGCTGTTACGTAAGCGGCCCCTGCCTTTACAGGGGACGAAAAAAATGAATAAGAAAATATTACATGAGTTTGTCTATCAAAGCCGTCACGTCTGCAATGGTCACCTCGCCATCGCCATTCACGTCTGCATTAATTTCGCTCATTGTTGTAGAAAATTTATGTGGTTAATAATTACGATTTCTTAAACTTGATGATGAATACCTTCCTGTCGGTTGG
>Ga0310697_10000634_pt1 | contig 45578 bp, 42 predicted proteins | sample 172DNAGHGlowgp2_FD_203883 | JGI IMG/M metagenome (GOLD analysis project Ga0310697, IMG submission 203883) | Sheep rumen microbial communities from Palmerston North, Manawatu-Wanganui, New Zealand - 1728 DNA GHGlow gp2 (v2) (version 2) | ecosystem: Host-associated > Mammals > Digestive system >...
CCGACGGGTTTGCGGAGATCCCTGAGGTCGGGCGCGTCGTCTCCGAGCAGGGCGCCGAGGCCTTTTCCGAGGCCGTGCTGAACTTTTGCCATCAGTTGTTTTCGTTCTTTTGCAGCACTTCCTCCGCCAGGTGCAGATAGTTGGAAGTGCCGTTGTTGGTTACGTCGTACAGGATGATCGGTTTGCCGTGGGAAGGCGCTTCGCTCAAGCGGATGGAGCGCTGGATGATGGTGTTGAAGACCAGGTCCTTGAAATGCTCCCGGAGTTCCATCACCACCTGGCTGTGGACCCTCGTGCGCCCGTCGAACATGGTGACCACGAAGCCTTCGATCGTCAGGTCCGGGTTGATGTTGTTCTGTACCAGGCGGATGGTCTGGATGAGTTTCGCCAGCCCTTCCAGCGCGAAGAATTCGGGCTGGACCGGAATCATCACGGAATCCGCCGCCGTGAGGCAGTTGACGGTGATGAACCCCAGGGAAGGGGAGCAGTCGATGATGATGTAGTCGTAGCGGCTGCGGATGGGCTGGAGGGCCTTCTTGAGGTAGGATTCCCGGTCCGGCCACTTGATCATCTCGATTTCCGCGCCCACGAGGTTGATATGGGAGGGAATCATGTGCAGGTTGTCCAGTTCCGTCTGGATGAGGGCGTCCTCGGCGGGGATGTCCCCCCGGATGACCTCGTAGATGGTCCGTTTCCGGTCGTCCTCCGGAGAGAAATTCAGGCCCGAGGTCGTGTTGGCCTGCGGGTCCGCGTCGATGATGAGCACCTTTTTCTCGAGGACGGCCAGGGAAGCCGCGAGATTGATGGCCGTCGTGGTCTTGCCCACGCCGCCTTTCTGGTTCGCTATGGCGATGATCTTTCCCATTTCCGATGCAATAAGACTACAAATATACGAAATTATCTCCGCCCGGCCAAGGAAATGTTCCACAAAGTTCCACGCTTCAGGCGGGATCCACGTCGATGCCGATGTGGGCGGCGTACTTCCGTTCTTTTCCGAAATCGCCGATGGCCTTGGCGAGCCGTTGTTTCAGGGCCGGCAGCGACTTGTTCCGGGGGAAGGTGACGCGGATCTGCCGGACGGATTCGTCGCCCACGCGGTCCACGACCGGAGCGTACGGGCCCACGACGGACGGCGGCGTATCCACTTCCAGGAAGGCGGCCTGGATGGCGTTCCGAAGCTCCCCGGACAGGAAACCGAGCCTTTTTTCGTTCGAGTCCCGGAGGATGACGTGGACCAGCCGGGTGAACGGCGGATAGCCGAACAGTTTTCGTTCGGCGAGGGGATCCGCTTCTCCGCCTTGGAGACGCGCATAGACCGGATGCCCCGGCTCGCGGGTCTGGATGATGAATTTCCCGCCCTTGCCCCGGCGGCCGCTCCGTCCCCGGAACTGCTGCAGGAGCTGGAAGGCGCGTTCGTCGGCCCGGAAATCCTGCTGGCCCATCAGGCTGTCGGCCTGGATGACGGCGACGAGGCTCAGCCGGTCGAAATCGAAGCCCTTCGTGATGATCTGGGTCCCGACGAGGATGTCGATCTCTCCGGCGGCGAAGCGGCGGATGATGCCGGCCTGGTCGCCGTCGGGCGTGTCGCTGTCCAGCCTGGCGATGGTCCGGTCGGGGAAGAAAGACTGGAGCTCTTCCTCGATCCGCTGCGTACCGGCGCCGATGGGCTGCAGGGGGCCGCCGCAGGATGGACAGGTCCCGGTATATGGCTCAGAATGACCGCAGTAGTGGCAGATGAGGCGGTCGGGATTCCGGTGCCAGCTCAGAGGGATATGGCAGTGCGGGCATTTGGGAATCTGTCCGCATTCGGTGCATTGGAGGGTGGGGGCGTAGGAGCGCCGGGCCCGGAGGACGAGGACCTGCTCCCCGGCGTCGAGGGTGGCCCGGATCTCGTGGAGGAGCTTCCGGGAAAGGTCGCCCTCCATACCGCGTTTCCGCCGTTCGGCGACCGTGTCGATGATTTGGACGGTGGCCTCTTCTCCGCGGTGGAACCGTTCCGAAAGGTCCACTTTCACGTACCGGCCGATGGAAGCGTTGTACAGGGATTCCAGCGACGGTGTGGCGCTGCCCAGCAGGACGTGCGCCCCCTGGATGAGGCTCAGCATGATGGCCGTGTCGCGGCCGTTGTAGCGGGGGGCGGGGGAGTCCTGCTTGTAAGAGGTGTCGTGCTCCTCGTCCACGATGATGAGCCCGAGCCCGTGGTGGGGGAGGAACAGGGCCGACCGGGTCCCGAGGACAAAGTATGTTTTTGAATCCCGAACGGCCAAGGCGACTTGTCTTCTTTGCAAAATGGACTTTTTAGAATGAAAGATCATCGCCTCGGGGCAGACTGATTTGATCCGTCCTTCCAATTGTCTGGACAGTGCTATTTCTGGAACAAGAAATAATACACTCTTACCTTGTTCAATCGTTGTTCTGGCCAGATCCAAATATACCTCTGTTTTACCTGAACCGGTAATTCCGTGCAATAAGACGGTCTTATTCTTAACAAAGGCATCCCTGATCAAACTTGAGGCCATTGTTTGAGCAGAAGAAAGAGTTATGTTTCTAATTGTCGGTGAATGAATAATATCCGATTCGGCAGATTCTGTCAATTCTTGAATCTCGTGAAGAAAATACTTTCGTTTTTCTTCTGTTTTTGCTTTTGCTACTTTATCTTGAAGCGTGGTAATCTTTTTCTGAAGACGGAGATTCATCTTCTCTTTTATCTCAGCGTCTTTTATCTCCAATTTCATGGAAAGATAAATGGCTTTATATACCTCACCGATACTGCAGAGGTAGTAATCGCTGATCATTCTCCAAAACCGGATTTCCTCCGGTAAAATTTGGGGAAGCCCATCCTCCATCGAAAGTATGGGCAGAATCCTGTCTTCGGAGATATCCGGCGTGACATCGACGGCGCTGACCGTTCCGACATATTCCTTGTGGGCGAACAGGACGCGGACGCGGCTGCCCACCTCCGCCCGCATCCCTTCGGGGAGGCGGTAGCAGGGATCCCACTCCAGCCGGAGGGGAAGGATGACTTGTATGTAGGCCGGTCCGTCCATGGTGATGCATCTTCCTCGTCGCGAGGAGGGGGTTTATCCTTGCAAATATACCGCTTTTTGTCGTAACTTTGCACGCCCTGGCGGATCGGGCGCAAAGGGCGATAGGTCATGTCCCGCATCATCTTCCATATCGACGTGAATTCCGCTTTCCTCAGCTGGACGGCGGTGAAGCTCCTGCGCGAAGGCCGTCCGGATATCCGGCTGGTCCCGTCGGTGGTTTCCGGGGATCCGAATGACCGCCGGAGCATCATCACGGCGGCCTCCATTCCGGCCAAGAAACTGGGCATCAAGACTGCCCAGCCCGTGTCGATGGCCCTCCGCACCTGCCCGCAGCTGCTCATCGTAGGCGGCGACTGGATGTGGTATAAGGAGTGTTCGGAAGGTTTCATCTCCATCTGCCGTCAGTATTCCCCGGTGCTGCAGCAATTCTCTATCGATGAGTGTTTTATCGATATGAGCGCCCGCTGCCGGCCGGAGGAAGCGGTGGAGGTGGCGACCCGGCTCAAGGACGAGATCCGGGAGCGGCTGGGATTCACGGTGAACGTGGGCATCGGCTCCAACAAACTCCTCGCGAAAATGGCTTCCGACTTTGAAAAGCCGGACAAGGTCCATACCCTCTGGGAAGACGAAGTGCAGGAGAAAATGTGGCCCCTGGGCGTCCGCGACCTGCTTTGGGTCGGGAAAAAGACGGAGGAACGCCTCGTCGCCTACGGCATCCGCACCATCGGGGACCTGGCCCGGCTGGGCATGGGCCCCCTGACCCGGCTGGTGGGGCAGAAGTTTGCCCGGCAACTGCACGAAAACGCCAACGGACGGGATGATTCCCCGGTGGAAACGGAGTCGGCCGAGGCCAAGAGCTACAGCGCGGAACGTACGTTCAGTCAAGACCTTTCCGATCCGAAAGATATCGACAAAGCCCTGTTCAATGTGGCCTGCATCGTGGCCCACCGCATCCGCAGGGATGATTTCCGGGCATCGACCGTGTCCATGTTCATCAAGTACAAGGACTTCTCCGTGGCCCAGAAGCAGTGCCAGGTCTCGCAGCCCACGGACGTGACGGCCGTCATCCTGAACGAGGCCCGGCGGATGCTGGCGGAGGTCTGGGATGGCTGGACCCCCATCCGGCAGGTGGGGCTCGGGGTATCGAAACTCACGCATGAAAACGCCGTCCAGATGTCCCTGTTCGAGGACCCCAGGATGGAGTATTACCGGGAATGGGACCGGCAGTACGATCGGGAGAAGGCCAAGGCCGAGGATGCCCGGCTGCTGGCATATGAACGGAAAAAAGGCGGCGGGAAGGGGAACGGCGGCCCGTCGTCCGGCTAAGACTCCGGGAGGATGCGGCCGGCGCCCATGTAGCGCATCATGAAGTAGGGCTGGGTGGAGCGCTGGATTTCCACGCCGTTGGAAGTGGAGGCGTGGATGAACCGGAAGGAGCCGTGTTCCAGGTCCACATCCACGACGATGCCCACATGGCCGATGTTGCGGATGCTGCCGCGGGCGCCGAAGAACACCAGGTCGCCTTTCCGGAGGTCTCCGAAGCCTTCCACCGGGCGGCTTTCCTTGAACTGGGCCTGGGAATTATGCGGCAGGTCGTAGCCGAATTCCCGGAAAACATAGCTTGTGAAACCGGAGCAGTCGAACAGTTTGGGACCGGAGGCGCCCAGCCGGTAGGGGACGCCGAGGAAGGTCTTGGCATAGTCCAGGAGCTCGTCCGCCAGTTCCTTCCGGACGGCCGGCGTGACGGGCTTCTCTGTTTTGGCGGCGATGCTCCCGCCGGCGGTGGCCCTGGCCCCGGACTGGATACGGGCGATGGAGTCCATGACGACCTGCGCCCTTTCCCGGGAGCGGGCGATGTCCGCCGAATCCGTCAGGGGAAGGATGACCGGGGCCTCGGGCTCCTGATACGGCGGTGTGCGCCGCACGAGTCCGCACGACGCCACCGCCAGGGCGGTCAAAAGGAGGATTCCGGTCCGTTTCACGGTTGCAAAGGTCGCAAAATCCCCCGATATGTGCAAAAAACAGGCCGGCCTACCTTCCGGTGGTCTCCAGGAACAGGTCGCAGGCCGGGCCTCCGTTCCCGCCGAACAGGTTGACCACGGCGTACCAGGAATAGCCGGCCGGGTCCTTCTCCTGGGCGGACGCTCCCGGGAAATGCATCAGCTGTCCGGTCCTGTAACTCCTTTGGAACCAGGCTTCCAGCATCCGGTCACATTCCTGCGCAGCGTTTACAAGACCGTAGCCGCGCCCCCGGAAGATGGAACCGAACCGGAACTCCATCACATCGGTGCCCGGCCGGAAGGAACCGGAGCGGATCCGGTAGGAATTCAGATAGGACGTTTCGCCGTCTTCGGCATACCGGTCGATCCCCTGGTCGTCGATTTCCACGCTTTGGTAATAGAGATTGTAGGTCTGGCCCTGATAGGACAGGTAATAGCCGGAATTGCTTGTGGAACCCACATTTTCCCGGATATATATTTCCGTGGCGGCGAGGTCTGCGATGGGGGAGCGGTCTCCTTCCGGAACGACCATCCCGCCCACCATATAAGGCCCGTTTTGCCCATGGATGTACGGTCCGACGGCTCCGATCAGGTACATGTCCAGGTACCCCGCCTCTACGGGTGAAGAAATCTCACCGGTTTCAGCGTGGACGACCTGCGCATACAGGGTCTTCCGTCCATAGCCCGTATAATGCGCCGGGTGCTCCACTGCCGTGATCCGGAGCTTGTCCCCCTCCCGGTCGAACTGGAATTCTTCCGGGCCGGAGAGGACGAAGGAGGTGCTTGCCGAGACGGGGAAACTTACTTCAAGCACCGGCTTTCCGTCCTTGATTGTGAATGATTTACCGTTTTTATAAGAATGGAAGTTCAGGGCCAGTTCCGCCTTCATTCCCAGCGCTTCCATATATTCCGGAACGCCTTTCAGCGCCTCATAGACCGGCAGGTTGTTGTCGATGACCCCCAGGCATTCCCCCTTCAGCGAGGCGAAAGGATTGAGGACGACAAGTTCCGCTGTGGCGTAGGGGATGCGCGTGGACAGGGCGCCCTGATAGTTGACCCGGCCGATGGTCCCCCCCTCGCTCCAGTCCAGTTCCCGTCCCCGGGCAAAGAGCCGGCTGATGCGGATCCGGACGGGAAGGCGAAGCAGGCGCAGGTCGCTGTCGGCCTTCCGGGTGAAGACCGCTTCCACGAACGAAGTACAGTCGTCCACCGTCAGGTAGTCGCTCGGGAAAAGGAGCCTTCTGATGAGCTCCAGGTCGAACCGTTCCAGGTCCCTGGGGGCGAAGGCATGGCTGTCGACGGGAACATAGGCGAGCGCGCCGCTGACCGCCGTCCCGTCCGGAAGCAGTTCGAACGTGTCGGAACTGAACCGCAGCACCGGGGCCTGGATGGGAATGTCCACTTCCTGGGAACCGGTCTCCACGCCCTGGGCGTTGAAGTGATGCAGGATCACCGTCCCTGTGCCCACGGAAAGCCCGGCCACCCCGATCCGGAACATCGATCCGGATGCCCCGGTTTCCCGCACTTCCAAGATCCCTTCGCTGCCGGATTTGACCTCGGCCTCCAGGCGGACGATGCCCGGGAGCGGAACGGCCTCGATATAGCCGGTCTGCGCGACATAATCCGGTGCATGGGCTCGACTCACTTCCAGGACCGTGGGCCAGGAGGCGGTGACGGTCCGCTGGTCGGTCGCCTGCCTGCGCTCCGAGCCGGCCGTCACGGTGCAGGTGGCCCCCTCCGGGATATCCGTCGCGGCAAGCAGCCGGACGGAGCCGGTGGCGATGCCGTCCTCATCGGCCTGCCAGGTGATCCCTTCCAGGCTCAGGCGGCCATCCGGTGCAAGCGAGACGGAAACGTCCTCCCGCTCCAGGTTGGTCACGAAGTACAGGTCGATGGTTTCTCCGGGCATGACAGTGGGGGATTCCGTCCCCGAAAACTTGAAGAACCGGGATGCCGGGATCGGGTCCTGAGGCCCGGGAAGGACGATCTTGATGGTCTTGAACAGGTTCCGCCGGATGTCGAAATCTGAACGCATGTCGCTGGTTCCCAGATAGATGGTATATCCCAGGTCCTGATACTCCCCGCTGCTGCGCCGGACTTTGACGGACAGGTCGATGTAGGTGCAGTTGCGGACGGCGGCGAACCCCAGGTCCTTGTACACGGTTTTCCAGCTTTCAGCGCCTTCGTGGATGCCCTGGCAGTTCTCCAGCATGTACAGGGTGACGGCATGGCCGTTCCCGCCCTGCTGGATCTCGTCCAGGTCCTCTTCCGTGGCCCGGTCGTATTCCACCAGCTTGGATGGGTCCTCCTGCCGGAAGTCCTCGATGAAGTAGGGAACTTCCGTGTTGGCATTCTCCACGATCATGTGCATGGCCTGGACCTGCCACTCTTCGGCCTCCACCCGGGACAGGTCGAACCAGATGTTGAACTTGGCGTAGAGTTTCTTCACGTGGACGGTGAGTCCTTCGCCGGCCGCGGACAGGCGGATGTCCTTTTCGATCCCGGCCATGGGCATTCCGGCCCCGGAAGTCTCCAGCCGCTTGAGCTCGGAAGGACCGGTGCTGGTGAAGCGGAGGACCTCCAGTTCGCTTTTCTTCAGGCCGGTCCGGATATAGGAGGCCATGTCCAGCCCGCCGTAGTTCACGATGGCGTAAATGTCCATCTCCGTGTTGACGGGGAGCGTCCAGTTGAAGCGTTGCAGTTGTGTCTCCACGGCGATGGGACGGCCCTCGTCCAGGCCGGCTTCCGGTCCGTAGGAGAGCAGTTCCCCGGTTTGGGGATCGAAGGCGAACAGCGCCGCTTTCTGGAAATGCTCGATGTCGATGGAAACGAGGGACCGTGTCCCAGGCTCCTCGTCCGCCTGTCCCAGCGAGACGGCCACTTCCCGGTACACCGTCCGGTCTTCCGACGGCCCGTCCTGTTCGGGCCGGCAGCCGGAAAGGCTCAGGACGGCACCGAAAGCGGCAAGAAGGAATAATTTGATTTTCATGATATTGTGTTCTTTCATCAAACGTATCAATCTAGTTCGGATTCACCCCCGTCGTCCCATTCGTCATCGATGTCCAGGCCGGACGGGTCCATCAGGTCATTGCCGTGTTTCCAGTCGTCCAGCTGCAGCCCGTCTTCCAGGTAGCGGACCGTCCAGACATAGTGCGCATTCCGCCGGATATCGAAATTGGAGACGGCATCCCTGCCCAGATAGCTTCGGTAGGTGATCGATCCTTTGTACTGGCCCGAGGCGTCCACGACGGTCTCCAGGTAGGTGAGCCGGTCGCGCCTTGCCGCGACCTCGCCGCTCCTGTCCGGGCTTTTCCCTTCCGAGTCCGTGATTCCGGGCAGGGTGCCCTGGAGATTCTCCGGGACATAGAAGACGAAGGTACCGGAAGCTGTCGCGGTCCCGCTCTGGAATTCCTGCCCGTCAAGCAGGTCGTCCGCCTGTCCGGCCGCCCCGTTTCCGAAGGGACGGAGCACGCGGTTGAGGTTGCCTACATGGACTTCCCGGATGGACGCGCCCGTCCATTCGCAGGACAGGTGGACGGTGACCTTGGCCAGCAGCCGTTCCACCGGGATCACGGACGGGCCTCCGCCATAGTCGAGTTTCCCGGCCATCGGCAGTCCCCGGGCGGCCAGCGATCCGCTTCCTTCCGTATAGGAAGGGATGCGGTAGGCCAGTGCGGCCAGACCGGCCTCCGAGGCCGGCAGGCTGCTCCGGAGGTCTCCCATGTTCACGAGGGCATAGACGGCGTAGGTGACACCCCGTTCCAGATGCAGGGGCATGGCATCGAACAGCTGCGTAAAGAAGGCGGAGGTCACGAGCGAACCGGCTTCGTAGGCGGCCAGCGTGATGCCGGTCTTTCTCGTCTCGATGTCCGGCGCCGTCAGCAGCGACCGGGTTTCCGGTTGCATGTCCTCCGTCCGGAACAGGATGGCCGTTTCCTGCCGCGGCAGTGTGCAGGACGCCGAAATGGACAGGAGGGAAGCGAAAGCAATTGTTCTGATCGTTCTCATAAATGTCTGTACCTGTTAGATTTCCACAAGCGGGAATACCATCCCTTCTTCCCAGTCAGCCACCCTCAGGTCCACCTGCGAATTGACCAGGTCGATGGCGACATAGATGTCCTGGAGCTCCTCCGTTTTCCAGCTGTACCCCAGGGCGGCAATGTATTTCCCGAGGGGGAAAGTGGCCGGCACCCCGTTGCCGGAACGGATGGTGACCGTCAGGGAGTCGTCGGCCTGCCTGGGGAGCCGGAACGTGACGATGCTTTCCCCGTCCCGGGCCCTCGGCTCGCAGCGGAAAAGCCCGGGGACGGGGGAATGGTCCAGGAGGTCGAAGCCCGACGTGTTCCCCTCCACCCGGAATGCGTAGTCCTTCAGTTCCGCGGCTTTCTTCCGGATGTCCAGGAAGACCGTCGCAAACTGCTTCCGCAGGGCAATCTCCGCCCGGGCGGTTTCTCCGGTGGCATCGACCTCCGCGAATCCCGCGTACAGGGAATCCGCTTCCCGTCCGGCCGGAATCCCCACCCGGTGCTTTTCCAGGACGGATTCCCGGACGCCCTTGCAGGCGGCTACGGTCAGGTATCCCTTTTCCACGGGATGGACCCAGGGGGTACCCTCCTCGATCCGGACGGTCTCCCGGAACAGGGCCGATGCTTCCCGCCAGCCCAGCAGCCGGGCTTCACCGCCCGTTTCCGTGCCGGCGAAGGTGACCTGCAGATAGCAGGGACAATCCCCGCGGAGTTCCTTGACGCTGCAGGCGGTGGCGGTCAGCATCCCCAGCGCCAGGATGCCCCGCATGGTCTTTCCTCTGTTTCTCATCCTAAGACTGTTCATGGATTTGAAATACGGGCGACCAGTCCTCCGTATCGGTGGAGAACACGGCCTCCAGGGCCCCGGGGACCTCTTCTTCCGGATCCAGGGACCCCAGTCCCCGGATGATGGCCTCCTCGGCGATATAAGTCTTGTTCCGCTGCGTGGCCGGCAGCGTAACCGGATAGTAGTACGTTTTGCCGCCCACCGTCGCCTCGATGATGATCCGCGTGCACCGTGGCGTCCAGGCGGCCCGGGAGCGCGAGTCGCCGGCGCTTCCGACCGGGTTCGGACAGCCGTAGAACAGATGGGAAACCGTGTGGCTGGCCCCGGATGCGATGCCTGCATCGATGCCGCTGTCGGAAACCAGCCCGTTGACGGAAGGGTCGGAGATGTAGCCCATCGGGTTGGCCCAGGCGCCGGCCGGAGCCAGATCGCCCGTCGTCGCATCCCGGCCCAGGAGGCTCTTCCTCGGGCAGTTGGTCAGATAGACGGCTTTCAGGACGAAGGGACGGGCGGAAAGGACCGGATCCTCCATCCGGACGGTGATTTTCCGGATCCCGGCCTTGAAGACGAGCCGGTCCACCGGGATGGAGCGTGTGCCGCCGTCCGTATCTTCCGGTATCCGAAGGGTTTCCCGCCCGGCCATCAGAAGTCCGGGCAGGCGGTTGTCTCCGAGGTCGAAGGCGATCTCTTCGAGTTCCTGCTCGGTTCGGACCGATTCGGGACGGAAACGCTCTTCCGGGCAGTTGACGACCGCCCAGGCCGTATAGCTCCCTCTTTCCAATTCCCGGGTGATGGTGCCGGTCGAGGAACAGATACCGTAATCCGCCAGTTCTCCGTCCCGAAAAAGCAGGAGCGTCCAGTGCAGGGCCGCCTGCTCGGCGGCCGGATCCGGCCCCGGAACGCGTGTCGTCTCCGCCGGAGCTTCGATGGCAAAGGTGACTTTCACCGGGCCCGGGCTTCCCTCTCTGTCACAAGCCGTAAAAATTGAAACAGAGCATAATAAAAACAGTGTCCTGAAGAAATGCTTCATGAGATCTTTCCTTTGGTTTCCGGAACCCGGACAGGCGGTCAGGCCCGCCCGGATTGATGCGTCCTTACAGGGTGAGGGTCCCGAGGTTCAGACCGGTCTCCCAGTCGTTGACGGTGATCTGGACGGTGGCGTCCCCGGTTTCCAGCGGCTTGTAGGGCTCCTCGCCCGGACGGTGTTTCACCACCAGCTCGTCGATGACATAGGTCTTGTTGCGCTCCAGGACGGGCAGTTCGATCGGATAGTACCCTTTCTTTCCCTGGAAGGTGACTTCGACCACCAGCATCGTATGGCGGGGCGTCCAGGTGTCCGCGTAGGAAGCGGCTTCCGTCGGGTTGGGGTAGGGGTAGAAGACATGTTCCTTCGTGTGGGATTCGCCGTTTCCGAGCCGTTGATTCACGGCGTCATACAGCAGGGCGTCGTATGCGTTGTCCTTGTGCCTGAGCTGGTTGACCCAGGCGGAAGGGGTGCCGTTCACCGCGTAATTGTTGTCCGCCGCCACGTTGATCAGGTAGATCCCGTCGATGGTCAGGGATTCGGAGGCGAGGGCATACTGGTAAGCTGTCGTGATCTTTCCGATGGAAACGCGGGAGACGATGCGCTTCACCGTCACCGGTACCGTGCCGCCGTCGGTCAGTTCCTGCGTCGTGGACCCGGTCATGACGAATGCGTCGGTCCGGTTCTCGCTGAGCCGGCTCACCCGGCTTCGCAGTTCCTCCTCCGTCAGGATGTCCGAGATGACCGGGGCATTGACGAGGGCCCAGACGGTCCGGATGCCGGAGGTGGCCGTCAGCTGGGCGAGCATCGCCTCGCCGGCGTTCCGGTAGTCCTCCAGCTTGCCTTCATGGAAAACATAGACCTGGAGGTTCTCCACCCGGGATTCCGAGGCATACGTCACATCGGTTGCACGGGTGGGCGCGGAACCCTGGATGATGACGTTCACTTCTACCGGCTTGCCGGCGGCAGGGGAGGTTTCCCGCTGGCAGGAAACCAGCGCGAGTGCGGCCGAGGCCGCGATGAAAAGAAGATTCTTTTTCATGGAAATAAGGTATTAGTGGTTGAATGTCAATGGCGTGTCTTCCTCTTCACGCTGCCTGTCCAGCCCGTATCGGCGGATGAGGGCGGCGATCTCCGGGTCCAGGTTGCCCCGGTGGACGAAAGAAGGATTCATCCGGCAGGCCCTGAGATAACTCTCCACGGCACGGCGGTCGTCCCCGCGGCGGCTGTACAGGATGGCCAGCAGGTACAGGACCCGGTCGGTCCTTTCCATGGGCTCCAGCACTTCCAGGGCGGAGGCGTTGTAGTCCATCGCACAGTAGGCGACGGCGGTATTGTAGTCCTTGTAGGGCCGCAGGAGCGTGACGGCTTCCTTGTATTCCCGGTCCCGGATCGCCTGGATGCCCCGCATATAGGCCGTGTCCACGACCGTGGTATGGACGGTATCCTTCTGCAGGCCCTTCCGGTGCAGGTGGAAGTCGAACCGGACGGTCCTCAGGCGCGGGTACAGGGTTTCCCGGATGTGCCGGTAGGAGGGGAGGGACTGGAGCCGCTTCTCCCGGAGGTCCGGCTGGGAAATGGCGGCGATCTTCCCGTACTCCTCCTTCTCCTTCCCGGTCATCTTCCCGTCTTCCCGGACGAGGACCTCCAGCATGGACCAGTTCTCCGGATCGTTCCGGGACAGGAACCGGATGGGGGCCGGTACATCCTCGGTGTAGGTCTCGTCCATTCCGATGCTGAACCCGCTTCTGCGAACGGAATCCCGGTAGTGCTTCAGGAAGCGGTCGAAGTAGGCCGATACGCTCTCGGATCTCCGGGAGGAAAGCTTCCGGTTGTTTTCGTAACTTCCTTCCGGTGAACAGGATGCAGTGACTACGATGGAGTCCAGGTCGAACTCGCGGTTCTGCAGCAGGCTCCGCAGGTTTTCCTCGATCCGGGAGATTTCCTCCCGGTTGTGGCTGAGGCCCTGCCGGATTTCCGCGCGTCCCTGTTCAAAGTCGATGTAACAGGCGGTGTTGGCCTGGACCCGGCGTTCCGTCACCAGGGTCTTGTACCGGACGGTCTCGTCGCTGAGGCCGCTGATGGAGCTGATGTAGAAGGTGAGCGGTTCGCTCCGGGGCACCCGGTAGATCCGCCGGTCCTCCTCGTAAATGTCTCCGGCGAGCAGCACCGTCGCTTTCCGCAGGGAGGGCTTGACATGGATGGACTGGACATAATCATAGAGGATGTCCCCGTCCGGACTCACGATCACCGTGTCCAGCCGGAGCCCTTCCGTGACGATGGGCACCTTGACATATTTCCGGAACATCTCGCCCTTCCGGGAAACCTTCCGCCGGTTCCTCCGGACCAGCAGGTCGTTGGTGTAGTGTTCGAGGGCCTGCCGCTGCGTAACGCCGAAATGGGAATGGAACTGCTCGTCGGACACCACGGTGGAATCGGCCTTGAAACGGTAGATCTCCGGGAGGTTGCGTCGCAGGAACATCTCCAGCTGGAACCGGTCCACGAAGTGCGTGGAATCCGCGGCGATGGATTCGAGGAACCGGCGGTACTGCTGGTATCCCTTGAGCTGGGCTTTCCGGTATCCCTCGCCCGTAATCAGGATCGGGTCCAGGCGGACGCTGTCCTCCTGCACGAACAGGTCGGGATAGAAGCGCAACTGCCAGTTCCGGTCCTGCATCGCTTCAGGGACGATGATCCGGAAGTTCAGGTCCACTTTCCCGCTCCGTTCGGCGACGTTGCGGAAACGGGCCGTGACCTTGGCCGCCTGGAGCACGTCCGTCGCGACCATCTCTCCGTTCTCATCCTTCACGGCCCGCATGATCAGCACCTGGTTCCCGTCCGGATCCTCCACGACCATCGTATCCCGCCGGGGTTCCGTGCCCATGGCGATTTCGGGCAGTTCCCGGTCGTCGGCGAGCATCATCTTCGCCGAGAGGGACTGCCTCCGGATGCGCTCCAGTTTGCCCTGGGACGCGCACCCGGCAAGGCAGGCGGCGGCAAGGACGGCCGCGATGATCTTCCGCCCTTCCATCCTTAGAGGTATCTTTGGGGTTGCACAGGGTCGTCGTCGGGCTCCAGGACGGAGACTCTCCGGGCGAAAACTTCCCAGCTGCTTTTCTCCACGCCGTCGGCCGTCGTATATTTGTAGGTGCGTACCCGGCCGGATACCTGGACGATGGCCCCGCGGACGATTCTCCGCAGGTCCTGGATGTTCTTTCCTTCCCAGGCGGTGACATTGAACCAGGTGGTGTCCACGACCGGATTGCCTTCGCGGTCCTTGTAGGAATAGTCGGTGGCGATGGAGAAGCGGCATACCTCGGAATCTCCCACCCGGTTGAGGGAGGAGGTCCCGACGATGCCCCTGAGTTCGATTTTGTTCATGAATTCCATGGCGAGCGTTGTTTAGCGTTTGACTTTCTTCGGCGTCGGCCCCTGGCGCGCTTCGGCGGCCGGCGAGGGCAAAGTAAACGCATAAACAGGGACGGCGTACCCCGGAATCCCGTCCGGCCTGCCGATTTTTATGTTTCCGGTCCGGATTGCGTTTTTTCGTTTGTCCCGCGACCGGAAAAATGCGCACGCACGGAATAATTCCGTTCGTGCATACGGTTTGTCGTTTTACGGAAAAAGAAAAAAACCGGCTTTTTTTCCGGTTTTCCTTGCTTCTGAAGGCCGGAGTTCCCATTTTCGCCGCATGAATGCGTACAAACTTCTCGATGAAGGCACTCACCGCTGCCTGGAATGCGGGGACCCGATTCCCTACGGCCGTTCGGACCGGAAATACTGTTGTGACGCCTGCCGGCACCGGTACCATAACCGGGAGAGCCGCCGCTGGCACCGCCGCTATGCCCGGATCATCGGCATCCTGGAGAAAAACTACGGGATTCTGGAGCGCCTGATCAGGCTCGGGGTCGAAAGTACGCTCAAATCCGACCTGGTCCAGATGGGCTACAACCTGGATTTCCTCACCTCCTGCCGCAAAGTGGGACGCCGGATGGTGTGCCGCTGCTTCGACATCCGGTATGAGGAAACGGAATCCCGCATCCGGAACATCTCCATCGACCGTTTTGCCTTTCGGGAGGAAGACTGACGCGGAAACCCGTTGCGGAGCCGCCGGACTTTTATTCAGGGGGCGTCCTCTTTTGGTTATAAATATAATTGTTTATATTTGCAGGTCATTTCGATGGCGCACATATTTTGATGAAAGTGTAATCGCTTTTGTCCCTTGTAGGGAAATCTGGACAATTTCTTTAGCATCAAGGGTAAGCAATGAACAGCGTCGCCGCCTATTGGAGTTCGTCCCCGAGCTCTTCTACTTATGGTTGCCGCATGAGCTTCGATGGGGGCCTCATGTACCGGTCGTTTAACTGCCATCGTATGGGCGGCTTATCGGTGCGGTGTGTCCGAGAATCTTATCCGTGACCGGGTCTTCGACCGCAAATGCGGAAAAACGGCCCTGGAGTTCATTCTGCCCGCCGACGCGGCAACGATTCCGCCCATTTCGGTCGCTTTACCGGACGCGTCTGCACCTGGACGGCCCTCAGAGGCACATTTTCCGCATTTGCGTCCGGGCAAGTAGTTTGGCAGCCCGGATTGGCAAGTCAACTGTCCCGCAAGGCTTCCACCTCCGAAGCGTTGAGTCCGGTGCTCTGGACAATAATCTCCAAATCCCGTCCTCCTGTCATTCCGACATAGTCAAAGCCCGTCCCCTTGTCATTCCGAGGAGGTCGCAGACCGACAAGGATCTTCCGTGCGGGCGTGTCGATGGACTTGGCTGCGGCTTTTTCCTTGAAAAAGCCTTTGAATTCAGAAATACTCTGGCTATCTTTATTTTGAAAAACAGGACGAGGTGGTCAGTAACCCGGTTCTGTTTTTCCTTAACCTTTTAAACTTGAAAAACAACGGATTCATCATGATTGAAAAGATTGGTACCGAAGAAGCAAAGTGGCTTTCCAAACCTTGCGGGGAAATGATAGAATGTCTTGAGAGGATGCTCCGTAAAAATCCGCCCTCCCTGACAGTTGCGGAGGTGGGAGTGGGATACGGCGCCACTTCGGTAGAGATTGTTAAACGACTTAGGAATCAAGATACTTTTTATTTCTATTCCTTTCAAGATGAAGTAGATGAGTTATTCGAGGATTTACGGAAGCAGGAGTACTGTCAATGCAGGCTGGTGCCGCTCGGAAACTCACACACGGTCTATGATTCATTCTGCTGGAACCTCGGGAAGCAAGTAATCGACCCGAAGAACAAAGGCGGATTATTTGACCTGGTGTACCTGGACGGAGCGCACTCGTTCCTGTTTTCAGGCCTGGCGTGCGCCTTACTCAAGCAACTTGTCCGGGACGGCGGATATTTGGTTTTTGACGATCTGCATTGGTCGTACGGGCATTCACGCGACCGCAACCCCCAGGTTGAGCCGGAGATCCTGGAACAATTCACACAGGAGCAGGTGGATGCTTTCCAGATTCAGATGGTTGTGGACGCCTTTATGAACAATGACCGTCAATGGGTGTGCAGGAAAAAGACGGAAAGAAGGGCGGTTTACCAGAAAAAACCGGAACGGAAGATGAGCTCACTGCTCAGTTTCTTCCGTCCCGGTAAATCGAGGATGTAAGCTTACAAGGAGGCCGCCTCAGGCGGTCTTTCCTTTTTTCTGGGGATCCTTGAACAGGATCATGAAGAGGATGCCCACGACGAGGGCGTAGGCGGCGAAGATGTACCAGGCGGTGGGCCAGTTGGCCGGGTTGGCCTCCACTCCGCAGGCCTCGACGACCGCGCCGGCCGCCAGCGTGCCGATGGTGGCTCCGAAGCCGTTGGTCATCATCATGAACAGGCCCTGCGCACTGGAGCGGATGTCCTTGGGGGCTTCCATGTCCACGTACAGGGAACCGGAAATGTTGAAGAAGTCGAAGGCGACACCGTACACGATGCAGCTCAGGATGAACAGCAGCACGCCGGGCATGCCCGGATTGCCCAGCCCGAAGAAGCCGAAGCGGAGCACCCAGGCGAACATGGAAATGAGCATCACCTTCTTGATGCCGAACCGCTTCATGCAGAAGGGGATCAGCAGGATGCACAGGGTCTCGGAAGCCTGGGAGATGGCGATCAGGGCGTTGGAGTTTTTGACGGCGAACGTGTCGGCGTAGATTTTGACGCCGTCCACTTCAATGTTGGCGAAAGAGCCCAGGAACGTGTTGGCGTATCCGTTCGTAATCTGGAGGGAGGCGCCCAGCAGCATGGAGAAGATGAAGAAAATCGCAAACTGCGGGTCCTTGAACAGGGAGAAGGCTTTCAGGCCGAACGCATCGGCGAGGGTCTGCTTGCCGCCGGCCTTGTTCACGGGGCAGGACGGCATGGTGAGGGCGTAGCCGCAGAGGATGAGCGAAAGGATGCCGGAGGAGATGAGCTGCGTGTAGCTGTCCTGCATGGCTACTCCGTTGATATGCAGGAAGTTCGTCAGGAGCATCGAGCAGATGAAGCCGATGGTTCCGAAGACCCGGATAGGCGGGAATTCTTTCACGGGGTCCATCCCTTCTTTGCCCAGGGCGTTGTAGGAGACGGAATTGTTCAAGGCGATGGTGGGCATGAAGAAGGCGACGCTCAGGCTGTACAGGATGAACAGGGGAGCGAAGGCGACGGCATTACCCGCGGAGGCGCAGTAGGCGCCGGCCCCGATCATGAAGATGCCGGCGAGGCCGTGGCACAGGGAAAACACTTTCTGGGCCTCCATGAAACGGTCGGCGACGATACCCATCAGGGTGGGCATGAAAATGGAGACGATGCCCTGCATGGCAAAGAACCATTTGATCTGGGAGAGCATCCCGATATTGCCCAGGTAACGGCCGAGCGAGGTAAGGTACGCACCCCAGACGGCGAACTCCAGGAAGTTCATCAGGATGAGCTTGAGGGTGATGGGTTTGATTTTCATCTTATAGTCCGGTTATTGTTTCTTGTATCACACAAAAGTACAAAAAAATCCGTAACTTTGGCAGATTAAAGGAAATTAGATGTTCAAATTCATACGGACAGCCACCGACCCCCAGTCCGCAGCGCGTGCGGGCGTGATCTCCACCGACCATGGTGAGATCCATACCCCCATTTTCATGCCCGTGGGAACGGTAGGCTCTGTCAAAGGCGTCTATCACAAGGACTTGGAGGAGGATGTGAAGGCGGAGATCATCCTGGGAAACACCTACCACCTGTACCTGCGCCCCGGGCTGGACACGCTCCGGAAGGCCGGCGGCCTGCACCGCTTCGAGCACTGGGACCGGCCCATCCTCACGGACAGCGGCGGTTTCCAGGTCTTCTCCCTGGCCCCGATCCGGAAACTGACCCCGGAGGGGTGCCGTTTCGCTTCCCACATCGACGGCTCCCGCCACACCTTCACCCCGGAGAACAATGTCGATACCCAGCGCACCATTGGCGCGGACATCATCATGGCCCTGGACGAGTGCTGTCCCGGCGATGCGGATTTCCGCTATGCGGCGAAATCCCTGAAACTCACCCAGGGCTGGCTGGAGCGCTTCGCCCGCCGGTTCGATGAGACGGAGCCCCTGTACGGCTACGGACAGACGATGTTTCCCATCATCCAGGGCTGCGTGTACCCGGAGCTTCGGAAACAGGCTGTGGAGCATGCCCTCACCCTGGACAACGGGAACCGCGGCGGCTACGCCGTGGGCGGCCTGGCGGTCGGGGAGCCCACGGAGAAGATGTATGAGATGCTGGAAGTCACCTGCCCGCTGCTCCCGGCGGACAAGCCCCGCTACCTGATGGGCGTGGGGACGCCGGCGAACATCCTGGAGGGGATTGCCCGTGGCATCGACATGTTCGACTGCGTGATGCCTACCCGCAACGGCCGGAACGGCATGCTGTTCACCTGGAACGGGGTGATGAACATGCGGAACGCCAAGTGGACGGACGACTTCTCGCCCCTGGACCCGGACGGGACTTCCTTCGTGGACAGCTACTATACGAAGGCCTATCTCCACCATCTTTTCATCGCGAAGGAGATGTTCGCCGCCATGGTGGCGACCGAGCATAACCTCGCTTTCTACCTGGACCTTGTCCGTACGGCGCGCCGCCACATCGAGGCGGGCGACTTTACGGCCTGGAAGAACGTGACGGTCAACCGGTTGATGCAGCGGCTATGATGGGACTCAAGAAATTGGACTGGTATATCATCAGGAAGTTCATGGGGGCTTTCATCATCGCCCTGAGCCTTCTGACGGTCATCGTCATCATCTTCGACATCAGCGAGAAGATCGACGATTTCGTGGCGAGACAGGCGCCCCTCAAGGCCGTCGTCGTGGACTATTACCTGAATTTCGTCCCGTATTTCATGAACATGTACAGCCCCATGGTGGTGTTCCTGACGGTGATCCTGTTCACGTCCAACATGGCGCAGAATTCCGAGATCGTCGCCATCCTCTCCTGCGGAACCAGTTTCCACCGGATGATGGTTCCGTACATCGTGTCATCGGCCCTGGTCGCCCTGCTGTCCCTGGGGCTCGGCCTCTGGGTGATCCCGCGGGCGAACGTGACGCGGGTGGCCTTTGAACAGAAATACAACCCCCGGGCGAAGGTCAAGTTCGGCCGGGACATGCATTACAAGCTGGAGGACAACAAGTTCGTGTATATCGAGTCCTTCAGCGGCTGGAACAAAACCGCCTACAACTTCACCCTGGAGCAGATTTCGGACGAACACCTGGTCTCCAAGCTCTCCGCCGAAAGCGCCCAGTGGGACAGCCTGTCCGGCAAGTGGAAACTCAAGAACTGGTTCATCCGCGATTACGGTGGCGGCCTGACGGACCGGGTCCGGACCGGCAAGCAGCTGGATACGACGCTGAGCCTGACCGTGGACGATTTCTATTACAACGAATATACGATCGAGCGCCTGGACAAGGCGCAGCTGGACCAGCTCATCGAAACCCAGATCTCCCGGGGCGACGCCTCGGTGAAGGATGCCCAGATGGAGAAGCACCGGCGCTACTCGATGCCGCTTTCGGCCATTATCCTGACCATTATCGGCGTATCCCTCTGTTCCAAGAAACGGCGGGGCGGCATGGGTTGGAACATGGCCGTGGGCCTGGCCCTCGGTTTCTCCTACATCCTTTTCGAGCAGTTCAGCAAGATGTTCGTCGTGACCGACACGCTACCGGCCGGCATCGCCACCTGGATTCCGAACATCCTGTATGCCATCATTGCGGCTTTCCTGTATATCATTGCGCCGAAATAGATTCTTCGACAAGCTCAGAATGACAAAGTGAACGACATGCTGAAAGTGAAAATCGTCAACAAGTCCGGCTTTCCGGCGCCTTTCTATGCGACGCCGCTCTCGGCCGGCATGGACCTCAAAGCCCGCCTCGAATCGCCCCTGACGCTCGCTCCGCTCCAGCGCGCGCTGGTTCCCACGGGCCTTTTCATCGCCCTTCCGGAAGGGTATGAGGCGCAGGTGCGCCCCCGCAGCGGACTGGCCGCGAAACACGGCGTGACGGTCCTCAATACGCCCGGCACCATCGACGCGGACTACCGGGGCGAGATCAAGGTCATCCTCGTGAACCTGTCGGACACGCCGTTCGAGATCGTCCCGGGCGAGCGGATCGCCCAGATGGTCGTCGCCCGTCACGAACGGGTGGAATGGGAAGAGGCGGATGTCTTGGATGAGACGGAGCGCGGGGTTGGCGGATTTGGAAGTACTGGAAGATAAAGCTATGGAAATCAACGAACTATATACTCTTTTCCTCGCCTCGGAAGGCGTGAATACGGATACCCGGACGCTCCGGCCAGGACAGATTTTCGTTGCCCTGAAGGGCGAGAATTTCGACGGAAACGCCTATGTGGCGCAGGCGCTGGAGGCAGGCGCGTCGTATGTCATCGCCCATGAATATGCCGCTGGCGACGACCCGCGCATCCTCCGTTTCCCGGATACGCTCCGGACCTTGAAGGAACTGGCCGCCTGTCATCGGAAATACCTGGAAATCCCTGTTATCGGCCTCACCGGAACCAACGGGAAGACGACCACCAAGGAACTCATCCGGGCCGTCCTCGCCACCCGTTTCCGCGTGGCGGCGACCCGGGGGAACCTGAACAACGACATCGGCGTTCCGCTGACGGTTCTCGGCATCGGTCCGGACGCGGAAATCGCGGTCGTGGAGATGGGCGCGAACCATCCGGACGACATTTCCGCCCTGACCTGGGTGAGCCAGCCGGACTATGGCCTCATTACCAACGTGGGCAAGGCCCATCTGCTGGGATTCGGCAGTTTCGAGGGGGTGAAAAAGGCGAAGGGACAGCTCTATGACTGGCTCTCCGAGCACGACGGACAGGCCTTTGTCAATGTCGATGACGATCACCTCTATGAAATGGCGGTCGAACGTCCCCTGTCCATCATTCCGTACGGGGTGGAAGGGGAGGATGCCGTCATTCTTCCGACCTCTTCCGAACAGCCTTTCCTTCGGATGGAAATATCAGGGAAGCTGCTGGAAACCAAGCTGGTAGGCGCTTATAACGCGGCCAATGTGATGGCCGCCCTCGCCGTGGGACGGCAATTCGGGGTTCCCCTGGAAGAGGGGATGGAGGCGATTGCGGCCTATACGCCGGCCAACAACCGTTCCCAGATGACCCGGACGGCCCGCAATGTCGTCATCGAGGATGCCTATAATGCCAATCCTTCCTCCATGGCCGCCGCCCTGGACAATTTCGCCCTGCTGCAGGATCCCTGCAAGATCGCCTTGCTGGGAGACATGCGGGAGTTGGGGGAGGATTCCGTGAAGGAGCATGTGAGAATCCTGGAAAAGCTGGACGGCTGCGGTCTTACGCATGCCTGTCTGGTGGGCGAGGAATTCCGGAAGGCGGTGGAGCAGGCCGGTATGCGCCCGTATGTCAAGCTTTTCGCCACGTCCGACGAACTGGCGGAAGCCCTGGCCGCACAGCCGGTCAGCGGGGCTGCCATCCTGGTGAAAGGCTCCCGCGGCATCCGGATGGAGAAGGTGATTCCTACGTTGTAGCGGGCTCCAGCCAGGTCCGGACGACGCCCCGGGCGAGTCCGGCGGTGAGCAGTCCCACGGCGATGCCGAAAAAGGTTCCCACGAGGATATCCCCGAAATAGTGCGCCGCCAGCATGATCCGGCTGAAAGCCATCAGGCCGGCCCAGATGAAAGCGCAGATTCCATAGGCCTTGTAACTGTGGTTCCGGTCGTTCAGCCGGAATCCCAGGTAGGAGCACATGGCGAATCCGAACGAGTTGCTGGCGTGTCCCGAGAAGAATCCGTAGAAATCATACCGTCCGAGCGGCCAGTGGAGGCCGTTCTGCAGCATCCAGGTCGTATAGAGCGGCCTCAGCCGGCCGACGGTTTCCTTGACATGGGAAGAGATCTGGTCGCACAGGACGACGGTCAGGATGCAGGAGAGGATGACGGCGAGCCCTTTTTTCCAGCCGAGCCGCCAGATGACGACGGCGAGGATGGCACCGTACGCCGGAAACCAGATCCGGATGTTGGACATGAACATCCAGAAAGGTTCCAGCCAGGCGGTGTGCAACCCGTTGAGCCAGAGAGTGATGTCCTGGTCGATGCCGATAAGCCGCTCCAGCATGGCGCTACTTGGTCAGGGCCTTCCAGAGTTCTTCCTTGAGCTCCGTGAGGCCGGTCTGCGCAACCGAGGAGATGAACACGTGCGGAATTCCCGCCGGCAGTTTCTTCTCGATCTTCTTCCGCTGTTTTTCGTCGATGAGGTCCGTCTTCGTGACGGCGAGGACGCGGTCCTTCACCAGCAGTTCCGGATTGTATTCCTTCAGTTCGCTGAGCAGGACGTCATAGGCCTTGGCGACATCGGGCTCGTCGGCCGCCACCATGAACAGCAGGACCGAATTCCGTTCGATGTGGCGGAGGAACCGGGTGCCGATGCCGCGGCCCTCATGGGCCCCCTCGATGATGCCGGGGATGTCGGCCATCACGAAGGAACGGTCGTCGTAGTAGCGGACAATGCCGAGGTTCGGTTCCAGGGTGGTGAAGGCGTAGTTCGCGATCTTGGGCTTGGCACTGGTGATGGCGGCAAGGAGGGTGGATTTCCCGGCGTTCGGGAATCCGACGAGGCCCACATCGGCCAAAACTTTCAGTTCCAGGATGAACCAGCCTTCCACGCCTTCCTCGCCGGGCTGCGCATAGCGCGGCGTCTGGTTGGTCGGGGACTTGAAATGGTCGTTTCCCCAGCCGCCGCGGCCGCCCTCGCACAGGATGTACTCCTGGCCGGGCTCCACGATCTCGGCGATGACTTCTTCGGTCTCGGCGTCCTTGACGACCACGCCCAGGGGCACTTCCAGGACAATGTCCGCCCCGTTCTTCCCTTTCCGGAGGGCCGCTCCGCCCGGGTCGCCGTTCTCCGCCCGCACGACCTTCCGGTAGCGCAGGTGGATGAGCGTCCACAGCTGCGGATTCGCCTTGAGGATGATGTGCCCGCCCCGGCCGCCGTCGCCGCCGTCCGGTCCGCCCTTGGGAACATACTTCGCCCGGTGCAGGTGCATGGACCCGGCCCCGCCGTGCCCGCTCGCGCAGAACATCTTTACATAGTCTATGAAATTCGATTCGGCCATAGACCACAAATATAAGAATTCTTTTTGATTTCCCTAAGCGGAAGAGCCCCGGCAGGCGGCTGTTACGTAAGGAATAAATGGTGAATTCAAAATACTTTTCGTAACTTTGCGATGTATGGACAGACAGGTATCATATATCATTGCCGTCATCAGCGATTTCGCCGAGCGCTTCGGCCTGTCCAATCCACAGGCTTACCGTTACCTTGCCCGGTATAAGGGCATTGAGTTCCTGCAAGAGTTCTATGATGTGGAGCATACCCTTTCTTTCGATGACGTGGTGGCTGACGTTGCTCTGTATTGCAGGAATCATGGAGGGGCGCTGGCATGATTCTGTATCACGGCTCCAATGTGGAGGTCAAGGAGATTGACCTGAACCGCTCCGAAGTAGGAAAGGACTTCGGTGTGGGGTTCTATTTGACTGCCAGCAAGGAGCAGGCAGAGCGTATGGCCAGCCGCAGGGTACGGCTGTATGGCGGTGAGCCGGTGGTGTCCGTCTTTGAGTTTGACGAAGCTGCTGCGAAAAGAGATGGGCTGCTGCAGAAGGATTTTCAGTCCTATTCCAAGGAATGGGCCGATTTCATCCTTGCCAACCGTGCCAACGGCACCCGGAAGCAAATTCACGAATACGACATGGTCCACGGCCCCATCGCCAACGATGACGTCGGCTTTCAGATCCGTCGCCTGCTGGCCGGCATCATTGACATGGACACATTCCTGGAGGAGTTGAAATACAAAAAGGGTGTTACCTTCCAGTATCTCTTTGCCACCGAGCGTTCCGTCCAATACCTGAAGAGAGTATGAGCCGGGAGTCATTTATGATTGAGGAACTGGTCAAGGAGCTCGTCCTCAAACTGATGGAAGAACAGAAGATGTCCATGTCGGATGCGCTGGATGCAGTGTATAATTCCGACACTTACGAGAAGATTCTTGACCTGGAAACCGGCCTCTTCGCCCAAAGCACCGCATACGTGTACGCCATTCTCCTGCGCGAACTGAAAGAAGGCAGAATCGTGGCCGGATAGAATCAGCTTTGTCACGTACTACCCAGATAATTACCCGGAAAACGCAGTCGTATATGAACGATTGAGGTTCGTGGTTTTAAACCGTAAACGAACGAAGTATGGATGCAATCTTGATCGGGCTTCTGATTCCCTTCGCCGGAACGGCGCTGGGATCGGCCTTCGTCTTTTTCATGAAGAAGGAGATGCCGGCGCTGCTGCAAAAGGCGCTGCTGGGATTCGCCTCGGGCGTGATGGTGGCGGCCTCGGTATGGTCCCTGCTCATTCCCGGGATGGAAATGAGCGGGGGGAGCGTGTGGCCGGTGACCGTCGGCCTGCTGGGAGGGTTTGCCTTCCTGCTCCTGATCGACCAGGTTACGCCGCACCTGCATGTGACGGGGGAGGCGGAAGGCCCGAAAAGCCACCTGTCCAAGACGACGATGCTCGCCCTCGCCGTCACGATCCACAACCTGCCGGAAGGAATGGCCGTGGGCGTGGCCCTTGCCGGGGCGATGAATGCCGATGCGGGGATGTCCGCCGCCGGCGCCCTGGCCCTGTCGCTGGGAATCGCCATCCAGAACGTTCCGGAAGGAGCCATCATTTCGATGCCCCTGAGGGCGGCCGGAAACTCCCGCCGGAAGTCCTTCCTGATCGGGGCGCTGAGCGGGATCGTGGAGCCTGTCGGCGGGCTTCTCGTCATCCTGCTGGCTTCCCTCGTGACGCCGGCGATGCCGTATCTGCTGGCCTTTGCGGCCGGCGCCATGCTCTATGTCGTCGTGGAAGAACTGGTCCCCGAAGCCTCGGAGGGGCCTCACTCCAATATCGCCACCATCGGTTTCGCTTTGGGATTCGCCCTCATGATGGTCCTGGATGTCATTTTAGGTTAAGCATATGAGAAAGAAGAAGATAATTACCCTGGCCATTGCCTTCCTGGCCCTGGTCCCGGCGTTCGCCGTCCTCAATGAGAAGGACCTTCCCCATACTCTCTCGGTGCTCCGGTACGAACTCCAGGCTGCCTGGAAGAATGCCGAGGCCCGGTCGGAGCGAATCCGCGGACGGGGGCAGCGGCAGCACGCCCAACTCGTGGCGATGATGCAACGGAGCAATGAACTCTCCCTGATGCTGTACTCGCAGAAGCAGGATTACACCTTTGACATGACCTATGCCCTGAACGAGGTCTCCCGTCAGTACAACGAGTTTGCGGCGCAGAAGCTTCCTTTCGATGACATCATCACCCGGCTGGACATCGACATCGACCGCTACGACCGGCTGATCCACACGCTCAAGCGTCTGCCGCCCGCCCAGCTGATGGCCTACCGCGACAGCAGCGGACAACTCGTGTATATGGATGCCGCGCTCTGGCGGGTCCGGCGGGATTCCATCCGGCTTTCGCGCGGGGAGGAGGCTACCCGCAGGGTTCTGGACACAACGGGCAGGACCCGTCCCTTCAGGCTGGATTCACTGGGGCAGCAGGACCGGGACAGCTGCCTGTTCTATGCGGAGAAACTGCTTGCCTACAGCATCCACCAGAAGGGGCAGCTGGTGCGTGACAGCACGCATTATGCGGAGACGGCCGCCCTGCTGAAATCCACCTACGACTATGCGCAGCAGCGCTACAAGACGGTCCAGAACAAGATTTTCGTCGATGGGCAGACAGATTACTGGACCCTCCTGCGGTCCTTCCCGAGGTACTGGCAGCAGGCCATGACCGATGCGCATGACAAGTACAGCCCGGACGCCCTGGCAGGGGTCCGCAGCCAGTGGCGCGGGCCCATGGTGACCGGTTTCTCCCTGTTCATCCTGTTCTATCTGATCGTCTCCGCCCTGCTGAGCCTGGCCCTGGTTTCCATCCTGGTCAAGAAGGTCCGTTTCTTCCGGAAAGAGACGTTTGTCCGGCATCGGTTTGAAATGACCCTGATCACGGGGGTCATCATCTTCGCGCTGAGCATCATGGTCGCGAGTGCGTTTTCCAGGCAGAATTTCTTCGCGATGGCCTCGAAACTTCTTGTGGAGTTCGCCTGGATGCTGGCGGCGATCCTGGTCTCTCTGGTCATCCGCCTGGAAGGCGATGCCGTCCGGAAGGGAATCCGGCTGTACCTGCCGATTATCCTGCTGAGCCTGATTGTCATCTCGCTGCGGATCGCCTTCATTCCCAACAGCCTGCTGAACATCGTCTTCCCGCCGCTGCTGCTGCTGTTCACCCTGCTTCAGGGATGGACCCTGCGCCGGTATGCAAAGGTCCTTCCTTACTGGGATGTCATCTACGGCTGGATCTCCCTTCTGATCCTGGTGGTGACGACCGTCGTGGCCTTCTTCGGCTACGTCCTCCTCGGCGTCCAGCTCCTGATCTGGTGGATCTTCCAACTTACGCTCCTTCAGACTATTACGGCGGTGTATGACCTGGTCCATATCTATTATGTGCGACATATCCGGGCTACCAAGGAACGGTACGTCGCCGAGCATCGCAACCTCCCGCACCGGACGGACGAGGACCTCATCGCCGTCACCTGGCCGCATTCCTTTTTCAAGCAGGCGTTCCTGCCCGTCGCGATCGTCCTGTCCGTTCCCTTCAGCCTGTTCATGGCTTCCAGCGTCTTCGACCTGCAGGGCGTATTCAACGAGTACTATACGTATCCTTTCCTGAATCTGGAAGGCTATATCCACCTCTCCTTCTCCAAGGTCATCCTGGTCGTGACCCTGTTCTTCCTGTTCCGGTATCTGGTGTACCTGGCCAAGGCGGTTTATCGCCTGTTTAAGATCCGTTCCATCATGAAAGGTTCCTCGGGGCGGCTCTTCCATGAGAACCAGGCCAATTTCACGCTGGCGGAGAACATCATCGGCATCGGCCTGTGGGGCGTATATGTCATCGCGATCTTCGTCCTCCTGAAGATTCCGACGGCCGCCGTGAAGGTGATCGGCGCCGGTCTTGCGACCGGTCTCGGATTCGCGATGAAGGATATCCTGAACAACTTCTTCTACGGGGTGCAGCTCATGTCAGGGCGCCTGCGCGTGGGTGATTTCATCGAGTGCGACGGCATCCGCGGCAAGGTGGACAGCATCTCCTACCAGAGTACCCAGATCATCGCTTCCGACGGATCGGTCATGGCCTTCCCGAACGCCACCCTGTTCAACAAGAACTTCAAGAACCTCACGCGGAATCACTCCTACGAACTTGTGTCCTTCGATGTGGGCGTGAAGTACGGTGTCCAGGTGGACGAGGTCCGCACCATCATCCAGGAAGCCCTGGAACCCCTCAAGACGAAGGATGTGTACGGCCGCGACGTCGTGGATCCCGCCTACGGCATCCAGGTCCGCTTCAAGGATTTCGGGGACAACAGCGTGAACCTCTCCGTGTACCAGTATATCACCGTGGAGGAGCACTATACGTATCCAGCGAAGGCGAAGGAACTCATCTACAATGCCTTGAATGCCCATGGCATCGAGATCCCGTTCCCGCAGCGAGACCTGTACATCAAGTCGATGCCGGAAGGTTAGACCTTCTCCAGAATGAGTTCGATGAGGCGGGGTTTGGCGTAGCGGTCAAGCTCCGCTTCTTCGACCCAGATGTACCCTTCCGGAAGGGAGGGACGGACCGCGGGTTCCCAAAGCCGGAAGTCCGCAAAGAGGGTGCGGTGGGTGAGCTGGTGCTTGAAGCCGGAAACGACGGGACGGGCGCCTTCCGGGACCTCATCCGTGAGCCAGGGCTCCCAGAGCCCCTGCCAGATATTGCCGGGGCCGCGCCGGTGGATGGCGGTCTGGCCCTGAAAACGCACATAGACATAGCTCAGATGCCGTTCCACGGGCTTGGACGCCGTTTGCTTGACAGGCAGAAGGTCGGTCCGCCCCGTCGCAAAAGCCTGGCAGTCAGGCTGTAACGGACAGGTTATGCAACAGGGATTCACCGGCGTGCAGCAGGTGGCTCCGAAATCCATCATGCCCTGGTTGAAGGCGGCGGGGGAGTCCTCGGGCAGCAGCCGCTGCGCCAGGGCGGTGAATTCCTTTTTGGCCGCCGTGGTTCCGACCGGCGTCGCAATGCCGAAAAAACGGGACAGGACCCGGTACACATTCCCGTCCACCACGGCGGCGGGAAGTCCGAAGGCGATGGAGCCGATGGCGGCGGCCGTATAGTCGCCGATGCCCTTCAGTGACCGGATGCCCTCCAGTGTGTCCGGGAATCCGCCCATGGACACGATCTGTTTTGCGGCGGCGTGCAGGTTCCGGGCCCTGGAATAATAGCCGAGGCCCTGCCAGAGGCGCAGCACCTGGTCCTCGGAGGCGGCCGCCAGCTGTTCGACGGTGGGGAAACGGTCCATGAACCGTTCCCAGTAGGCGCGCCCTTGCGCCACCCGCGTCTGCTGGAGGATGATTTCGCTCAGCCAGACGGCATAGGGATCCCGGGTCCTCCGCCAGGGGAGGTCCCGCCCGTTCAGGGCATACCACTGCAGGATGGTCTCGGAAAATGTCATTTCGGATGCAAATGTAGCGAAATCCCGCAAAAATTGCTATCTTGCTTTTCATAAAACGAACGGACTTATGCAGTGGGACAAAGATTACCTGAAAAGGACTTTCCGCTATTACGCAAACATTTACGACCATATCGACACGGATGACGCTGCCCAGCGGATCAAAAGCGCCATCTGGTTCCGCGGACCCAATGTCTGGATCCTGGCGTTTTCGATCGTCATCGCCTCCGTGGGCCTGAATGTGAACTCCACGGCGGTCATCATCGGTGCGATGCTCATCTCTCCGCTGATGGGGCCGATCATCGGGGTGGGACTCGCCATGGGCACCAACGACTTCGACCTGCTGAAACTGGCCCTGAAGAATCTGCTGGTAATGGTCCTGATCTCGCTGGCGGCATCGACCCTGTTCTTCCTGCTTTCCCCCTTGAACCTGACGAATCCGACGGAACTGGAGGCCAGGACGAGCCCGACGATCTACGATGTCCTCATCGCCCTGTTCGGCGGCCTGACCGGCATCCTGGAGAACAGCCGGAAGGAGCGGGGGACCGCCATCGCCGGCGTTGCCATCGCCACCGCCCTCATGCCGCCGCTGTGTACGGCGGGATACGGCCTTTCCTGCCTGAGCGCTCATTTCTTCTTCGGGGCGATGTACCTGTTCATCATCAATACGGTCTTCATTACGCTGGCTACCTATGTGATGGTCAAGTATATGCGCTTCAAGACGGTGGCCGGGCTGAACCCGGCCGTCTCCGCCAAGCGGCGCCAGATGTTCTCCGTCCTTGTCCTCGTCATCCTTGTCCCGAGCCTCTTCTCGGCCATCGCCCTGATCCGGGACAATAATTTCGAGCAGAATGTCAATGCCTTCGTCCGCGAAAACCGGCTCGTCTCCCGTTCCTATATCTACGATTACCGGATCTATGACGACCACGGCCGGAAGGTGGAGATCTCCCTGACCGGAGAACCCATGTCCTATGAAACCCAGACGGCCTTTTTCGCTTCCGCCCTGGCCCATGGCATCAAATCCGGGCAGATCGTCATCAAGGAGCATGCCCTTGGGATGACCGATGAGGAGATGAATCAGATGCTCCGGGACATCTATGACCGGACGGAGCAGGAACTTGCCGAAAAAGAGGCGCAGCTGGACCATATCCAGCAGCGCCTCGATTCACTGTCGCGCCTGGTGGAGTCCCTCGTCGTGGACCCGGGTATCCCGATCGTCCCCGCCGGGGAGTGATCCTTATTTGAAACTGGAACCGCCCAGGAACTCACGCAGGAGGGACGTGGCAGGAATCTCCTTGTCGGGTACCGGCGTGAAGTAGTGGATGAACTTGAGCAGGCGGTGCGCCTCGGAATACTCCGGACAGTTCTGGGGAACGCTCCTCAGGATAGGCTCGGCATGGTTTTTCAGGACGGCGAACTCGATCAGGTAGGCCGAATTGAACATCATGTCGGCCGTCTCCTGGAAAGGATAGATCCACTTTTCCTCGGCTCTCCGCACGTTCGGCCACTGGCTGATGGATTCCCGGGCGGAGAAGGCGCCCTTGTTGTAATCCCGGACGATACGGCGCAGGAGCCGGTTGTCGCTCGTAGGAATCCAGTTGTGGTTGTCCAGGAGGATGCCGGTGAGGGTGTTGATGAAGATCTTGAACTTGGCGGTGTCGGGGATATCGGCCGTCAGGCCCGGGTTCAGGGCGTGGATGCCCTCGATGATGAGGATGCAGCCCGGCTCCAGCTTGATGGTCTTGCCGTTGTATTCCCGCAGGCCCGTGACGAAATTGAATTCCGGGACGCTGACTTCCTCGCCGGCGAGCATCTTCTTGATGTCGGATTCCATCAGGGCATGGTCCACGGTGTCGAAGTTGTCGAAGTCGAAGCTTCCGTCGGGGAAACGCGGGGTGTCCAGCCGGTTCACGAAATAGTCGTCCGTGGACATGGACAGGGGCTTGAGGCCGCAGGCCTTGAGCTGGATGGACAGGCGTTTGCAGAAAGTGGTCTTTCCGGAGGAGGAGGGCCCGGTGATCAGGACGACCTTCACGGGATCTTCCGCGCGGTAACGCCGGTCGATCTCCTCGGCGATCTGGACGATTTTCTTTTCCTGGAGCGCCTCGGCGATCTGGATGAGTTCGCTGGCGTGGCCTTCGAGGATGGAGTGGTTCACGTCACCCACCGTGTTCAGGCCCATGATGATGTTCCAGCGGAGGTTTTCCTTGAACATCCCGTATGTCTTGGGCTGGTCCACGAAAGGCGCCAGCGCGGAAGGGTTGTGCCGGTCGGGAACCCTGAGAAGGATGCCGTCGAACAGGGGACAGATATCCCAGACGGTCAGGTAACCGGTTGAAGGAACGAGCTTTCCGTAATAATAGTCGGAGGTGTTGTCCAGCGTGTAGTAGTCCGTATAGGCCTCGCCGCTGGTTTCCAGCAGGCGTACTTTGTCGTCATAGCCGGATTTCCGGAATTCCTTGATGGCACGCTCCGTCTGGACGTCGTAGCGGTGGAAGGGGAGATCCTTTTCCACCAGCTGCTTCATCTGCGTTTTCAGGAGCGTGAGGTCATCGGGCGTGAGGTCCGTGTCGTCGGCTTTCCGCAGGTGGCAGAAGAATCCGCCCGAAATGGGATGCTCCATGAACAGGCGGCTGCCCGGAAAGACGTCCGTCGCCGCCTTGAAAAGCAGGAAGCAGAGCGAGCGGCAGTACACCCGTGCTCCGCTCGCTTCCCGGACGTCCAGGAATTCGATGTCCTTGTTCTGGTACACCTTGAACTTGAGGCCTTGGGAAACGTTGTTCACCTTGGCCGATACGATCGGATAGGGGCGGTCGAATTCGAAATCTTCCAGCATCTGGGCGAGGGAAGTGCCTTCGGGATACTTCCGGGAGGTCTTCGTGTTCTTGCAGTAAACTTGGAGCATGGCTTATTCCTTGATGGTGGTGGTGTGGCTGACAGGAAGGGAAAAAGCGATGCCGTTGGCCTCGGTGGCCAGCCCACCCTGTTTGTAAACGGCCTTCAGGACTTCGTCTTTGATGGCTGCAGGCACCAGGATCATGAGCATTTCCTTGTCCGGCTGGATGGTGATGTTGAAGAATTCCTCGGATTCGGGGTTGGCCGATCCGCGGGCGCGGAGGATGGTCCCGCCCTTGGCGCCCGCCGCGCGGGCCGCTGCCATCACGTTCTGCGAGTAGCCTGCGTTCACGATGCAGACGACGAGTTCGAAATTGCTTTCTGCCATAATCTTAAGCTTTCTCTTTGACGGTTCTTCGGTCGTTGGAGAGGAATCCATACATGAGGGTGCCGATGACACTGCTCATCGGGACGGTGAAGGCGACGCCCTTGTAGTTCTTTCCTTTCTTGAAAGTCTGGTCCAGCAGGTCGATGAGGCCGGCGCTCTGGTCGGCACGGACAATGCTGATGATGAGGGACTTGGGTTTTTCGCTGAGACCCAGGTAATCGAGAATCAGGTGGGAGGTACCCTTTGCCGGTATCGTCAGGTGGAGATTGGCCTGGGATGACTGGATCAGGCTGGAATAATAGGCGGCCTTTTCGTTGTGTACGATGGCCAGGATGACCTCCAGTTTCATGGGAGCGATATTCCTTGTTTCTTCCATGGGCATTACTCGAAATAGATGATCTGGTCGTCGGCGGCGGCGAGGATCCGGCGGATGGCGGCGTTGTCGCGGCTTCGTACCCGGAGGACGGAGCGGAAACCGAGGGTTTGGATGGTGATGAGCGGCGTCATTGCCACCATGGCGACGACGCCGAAGGCGAAGTCCAGGACGGCCGCCTCACCCTGGAGCGTGCAGCAGGCGCCGATTACCAGGGGCAGGATGAAACTGGAGGTGAGGGGACCGCTCGCTACTCCACCGGAGTCGAAGGCGATGGCCGTGTACAGTTTCGGGACGAAGAACGACAGCCCCAGCGACAGCAGGTAGCCGGGGATCAGGTAATACAGCAGGGAGAACCCGTAGCGGACGCGGATGACGGAGAGGCCGATGGAAACGCCCACGCCCACGGACAGGGCGATCATCATCTGCCGTTTGGACACTTCTCCGCCGGTAATTTCGGCGACCTGGTTTTTCAGGACATGGACGGCAGGCTCGGCCAGGACCACGACCATGCCCAGGATGAAGGCGAACACGATCAGGATGAGCGGATTGTAAGCTGCGAGTTCCCTCCCGATCTTGAAGCCCACGGGCATGAAGCCCATGGATACGGCGGAGAGGAAAAGGACCAGTCCGAGGAAAGTATAGAGGATGCCGAACAGGATCTGGATGATCTTGGTCCTGGGCAGTTTCAGGACAGTCGCCTGGAGGACGAAGAAGAACAGCACCACGAGGATGAGGGACTTCCCGACTTCCAGGGACATCTCCCCGAGCAGCCCCCAGACCCCTTTCCCGAGAACGTTGTCCATGGAATAGTCCGGAACGGTGAAGGAGAGGTCCCCTTTTGCCGTGAGGGAAAGCAGCAGGACGGCTGCGACGGGACCTACGGAGCACAGGGCGATGAGTCCGAAACTGTTCTCGCTGGCATTCCGGCCGCCCACCGTGAGGGCGATGCCCACGCCCAGGGCCATGATGAAAGGAACGGTGATGGGGCCTGTCGTTACGCCGCCGGAATCGAAGGAGAGGGGAAGGAAGGAGCCTTTCCCGCTGTCGAACAGGAGCGCGGCGATGCTGAACAGCACCATATAGCAGAACATCAGGATCGACGTCAGGTCACTGTGGAAGACGATTTTCATGACCGCGATGAGCAGGAACAGCCCCACGCCCATGCCTACGGTGAAGATGAGCAGCGTTCCGTTCATGACGGCACTTACCTGGCCGGCGAGGACCGAGAGGTCCGGTTCGGCGACGGTGATCACCAGGCCCATCAGGAAACTCACGGACAGCAGGATGCCCAGTTTCCGGGACTGCGTGAGACCTTCTCCGATGTACTGCCCCATCGGGGTCATGGCCATGTCGGCTCCGAGGTTGAAAAGGCCGATGCCGAAAATCAGAAGCAGCGCAGAACCCCCGAATACCAGGAGTTCATGCCGGGAAATGTCCACCCAGGGCGTGACAGCCAGGAGGAATACCATCAGGCTGACGGGAACCACGGAAACAAGCGATTCCTTGAGCTTTTCCCGGAGGGAGCGCCACAGGTCTTTAAAAAGAGGGTCGGATTGTGCCATGACACAAAGATAGGAAAATCTCTCGAAAATAAGTATATTTGTACCTTGGAAGCATTTCAGAATCGTTTTTTGTCATGAAAAGGGTTGTTCCTTACTGGGAAAAGGGGTCAGACTGGAGCCAGCGGTCATTTTCTATCTACAGGCTTGAGTCCCATGCTCCGATCGAGGCGACGGAGATTCCGCGGACGAGTCTGCCCATGCATTCTTTCCTGTACCTTCTGACCGGAGAGGTACTGGCCGACATTGACGGAAAGAACTACTTGATCCGGGGCGGCCAGTTTCTGATGATTCCGGACCACATCCCTTTCTCCATTCATTATTACAAAGATATCGTAGGTTACACGGGTGTCTTCGCCATTTCCTACCTCCGGGAAGCGAACTATCCCTGCCTGACCTGCGGAAAACCCGTCTTCCATACTTTCTGGTTTGACGGGGCCGCCATGGTGGGAGAGCTTTTCGACAGGATCGTCACGGCTTTCACGCGCAAGGATGACGGCTATATCGTCCGTGCCTTCGACCTGATGCTCTATTCGCTCGAGTTCCCGGCCAGCGGAAAGACGCATCCGACGGTAAACCGCTTCATGGAACTCATCTTCGACCGTTCCGTCACGATGGATTCCGTCTCGGGCTATGCCGCCAAACTGGGTATCTCTCCCAGCTACCTGAACAAGCTGGTCCGCACGGAAACCCGTCACAGCGCCATGGAATGGGTGGAGATTGCCCGTGCCAACTGGGCCAAGACCCTTTTGAAGGACCGGAATCGCTCCATCGCGGAAGTATCCTACGCCATCGGCATCGAGGACCCGTCCTATTTTACGCGTTTTTTCCGTAAATATACCGGGATGACGCCTTCCGAATTCCGGAAAGAGACGTCGCTGCGGCCGGATATCCAGGTGACGGACCTGTTCTGAGTCTTTCCTTATCGGACCAGGTATTGCATGCTGATGCGGAGGACCAGGTCCAGCGCACCGCTTGTCGTAAGCGTCTCCAGCGGAAAGCCGAAGGCGATCGTCCGGTGCTTTCCGTCATCCAGGAGCGTGGCGGCCGGGATGGCCGTACCGGCATACCGGAGGATTGTCCGGGCGTTTTCCGATGCCGGTTCGATCCCGTCCGGGTTCTCGACCCGGTAGGTCTTCTCGCTGAACAGGCGGTTATAGGTCATCGGCCCTGTCAACTGCACCGGACCGCCCTCTTTCGGCACGACGATGCCGGACACATCCCCATAATTGGTGACCCATTTGTACCCGAGGACCTCCTGGATGAAGGCGCGTGTCTTCTCGCGTTCGCTTTCGTTGAAGGTGACGGGATACACGTTGTCCCAGGCATCCGTGCCGATGTACGCCCCGGAAATGAGGATCGATCCGCCGGCATCGGCATAGGCGCGCAGCGCTTCCCGGAAGGCGGCAGGGAAGACCGTGTACCGGTCAGGAACGGCTCCGCGGCCGATTCTGGTCGTTACCTGCTTTCCGCAAATGATATCCAGCGCCGCGTAGGAGGAGGCGTCCAGGCCGGTGAAGGCGTCCACGCTGGTGGAACTGACCGCGTATCCGGCATCCAGGAGGGCGCGTCCGTGGACGGCCGGGAAATCGAAGGTATTGCCGGCGATGACGCGGCCGGCCCGGTTCGTGAACGATCCGCCGAATCCGGGATTGTCGTCATCGGTCCAGGCCTTGCTCCGGTCGAACTGGATCACCTGTCCCACGAAAGTGATGTCGTATCTGTCCGGGACGCCGCTGTCGATGTCATCGAAGAATCCGCCATAGGAAGGCGTGTCGATCCATGCCGGCGCCGATACTCGCGTGAAATTGTTGACAATCAGGATATTCTTGGCATCGCCATCGGGGATTCCCACGGTAAGTGTTTCCGAGGGAAAGCTTTTGCCGCCCTGGTTGTAGGCGACGATCCGGAAACTGTACAGCCGGTTCTTTTTTACGGGAACGGTGACGGACAGGCGTTTGCCGTCCTTCTCCACTTCTTCAAGCAGGACACCGGTGTCGAAGGCGCCGTCGTTTTCCCGTGTGTACAGGATATATCCGGCGGGCTTTGCCGTGGGCTCCAGCGGGTCCGTTGCGGGAAGCCAGCTCAGGACGGCCTTTCCGTCCTTGAGTTCGGCCCGGAAGGAAGTGACGGGCAGGGGCTGGACCGTATAGCTGCATCCGTACCGGGCGCTCAGGTATTTGAGGATACCCTTGTACACGGACCGGGAGGCCGTGAACCGGAAGGACGGGTCCAGACCGTATTTCATGTCGGCGAAGTTCTGGTGGGACAACAGTTCCAGGAGCATGCCCGGGACGGAGGTCGTACGTGATTCGCTGTAGGAGCGGTCCCAGGTCTGCCTGCGGGTCCATTTCGGGTCGAATCCGGTGCGGAGGTCGTTCACGATCTGCGTCTGCACCAGGTCCGTCAGCAAGCGTCCGTTCATCCGGGATTCCTTGTTGGGAAGCTCGTCCTTGTCCTCGCACCGGAGCGTGTAGATGCCCAGGGTTCCTACGATGGAATCGTTGGGCGTGACGCCGGCGTCGGTGTGGAACGCGAGGGAAAGATCGAAGGGGACCCGTCCGCCGCTGGTCTCCGGATTGACGCGGGAGCCGCCGGACAGGCGGGATACCCAGCGCCCGCGGCCGGCGTAGTCCCGGGTGTAGTCGTCCTCCCAGTCGTCGAACTCATGAACGTCCATGCCGGCCCACTGCATGCTGTACAGGGCTCCTTCCGCGAAGGCCGGGTAGCCGGAGGTCTCCCCGCCGCGCTCGATCTTGCCCATCCCCCCGCCGAAGCGGACCGCGTCGGCACTGACGATGCCGCCCGAAGGGCTTTCGTTGGTGAGGAGGACGGATCCGCCGTCGCCTTCGTCGAAGGTAAAGGTCCCGAGATAGACCCAGGTGGAACCGGCCATGCGCTGGTTGACGTGGAAGATGCTCTCGCCTCCCAGGTGGCGGACCGTATAGACGGCGTCCGTCGTACTGTTGGCGAAAGACCGGTAGGAGACATAGACGGCATACTCCCCGCGTTCGGGAATGTCGGGACGCCAGGTGGCCGTTGCCTTTCGGTGCGTCTCTTCTCCGGAGACGGTCTCGGCCATGCGTGCCGTGCCGGCCTCGAAGGGATTCTCATAGACGTGGTAAACCGGTTTCGTATCGGCAAAACCGGGACCGGCGTCGCTCCAGGAGCCGGTTTCCCTGTAGCGGCCGCTGCGCCGCATCCGGCCGGTCCTTTCTCCCGGGAAGGAAGGGTCGTTGTCGCAGATGACCTCCCAGCTCTGGAGGTCCCGCTCCCGCGGGGTGATGACGACGGCGCCGGCGTTTTCCAGCATGGGAATCAGGTAGGGGAGGACGTATCCCTGCGTGTACATGTCCTCTACCGTGCGGTGTGTCGCCGCCCGCTGCCATTCCCAGCGTTCGGTCTTGGATTCGTAATAGCGGCCGTGGCTCTGCCAGAGGGCGATGTGCCGGCCGGAGAGGCCCCGGCTCCATTTTTCATCGGTGCGGACCAGGGCCGGCGTCCTGCCCTTGGGGTCGCCGGTTCGCAGCGAGGTCTCCACCGGTCCGCCGTTCTTGCCGATCTCCGGCATCGGCAGTTTGTTGAGGTCCAGGTCTTTGGCGTAGATGCTGCCGAGTGTGTAAGCCCGGTAGGCAGGCGGGGCGAGGCTCCGGAGTTCTTCCCGGAACCACTCCACGTCGGCGGGGCGCCAGGGGAAATCGGACAGTTCCTGGCTGAAGTAGAAATCCAGCGTCGTCCCCCGTTTCAGGACTTTGGAGAGCTTGAGAGGGACTTTGACCCGGGTTCGGCGTTCCATGCGGGCGCGCAGGGAATCGGCGGCGGTCTTGAATTCCCGGGCGGTCTGGGCGGGAAGGGGGAGAACCGCCAGGGCTGATGCCAGGAGGAGGGGGAGGATTTTTCGGATCATGGACGGTGTCTCCGGAAAATAAGCAGAAGGACGATGAGGGTGCCGGTGCCCAGGGCCAGGAAATCGGCCTGGAAATCCAGGACGTCCCCGCTGCGGTAGGTCGTGAGGCGGGCCTGTCCCACTTCCGTTCCCGCGGCGATGAGAAGCCCGGCGGTCAGGGTGACCAGTGACCACAGGACGGCGGGCCAGAACCTTTCAGAGTACCGGTCAAAGGCGAAATACGCCAGGAGCGGGAAAGGGAAGAACATCAGGAAATGGGCGATTTTGTCCGTGGGGATTCCCCAGATGGTCCGTTGCACCTGCGGCATCTGGTCAAACTGGCCGAAGCAAAGCCAGACTATGGCGGCGAGGTACAGGAAGAATGCGATCCTCGCAGCAAGCAGCCGGTTCCGCGGGGTCATCCCAGAAGGAGTTCGCCGAAGAACTCCGGCCGGTGGAAGTCAGGGGTGGGGGTGCCCACGGGATTCCAGCTCACAAAGTGCGGATGGGCGGTCTTGTCCCCGCATTTGTAGAAATTGGCCCGGACCTTTTCCGGAAGGTTCTCCGGATCGACCCCCACGAGTTCGAAGGGAATCACGACCGTGACGCGCCAGTTCCAGATGCCGCCGTCGAATTCCTGCGGACCTTCGAACTGGGCGGTCCGGATGATCTGTTCCATCTCCTCCGCCGGCCGCTTGGTCCGGTTCTCCCGGCCGGCCCCTCTGGCGGCAAGGACCTTTCCCAGCGGGTTGATTTCGAAATTGTAATACTCGTTTCCGCCGGGGTTCTCCAGGAACACTTCCACGCAGCTGTCCTCCCATTGGCGGCCGTTGTCCTCCGCGTTGAGGGCCCTCAGGTCCAGTCCGCTGACGCGGAAGTCCACGAGGAGGCTGTCTTCCGTCCGGGCGATGCGGCCGGCGCAGAAGGGGGCGTATGGGAAGGTGTCGGGCCAGTTGACCTGGTCCACCTGGAAGGGAGCGCCGTGAAGTTCGAGGGCGGTGTCGAGGTCCAGTTCCTCGAAATCGGTGATGAGGGGTACGTGTATCTGTCTCATAAGGATTGCATGTCGTTGAGTTTCTTGTAATAGCCGTCCAGGGCGATGAGTTCCTCGTGACGGCCGCGTTCGACCACCTTGCCTTCGTGGAGGACGATGATTTCGTCGGCGTTCTTCACGGTGGAGAGGCGGTGGGCGATGGCGATGGTGGTCCGGGTGCTCATCAGGCGGTCCAGGGCGTCCTGGACGATGCGTTCGGATTCGGTGTCCAGCGAGGCGGTGGCCTCGTCCAGGATCAGGATGGGCGGATTCTTGAGGATGGCCCGGGCGATGGAAAGACGCTGCCGCTGGCCGCCGGAGAGCTTCGTGCCCCGGTCGCCGATGTTCGTCTGATAGCCTTCGGGCTTTTCCATGATGAAGTCATGGGCATTGGCAATCTTCGCGGCGGCGATGACTTCCTCCTCCGTGGCATTCTCCACCCCGAAGGCGATGTTGTTGAAGATGGTGTCATTGAACAGGATCGGATCCTGGTTCACGTTTCCCATCAGGCTTCGCAGGTCTTTGACCTTCAGGGATTTGATGTCTTTTCCGTCGATGGTGATCCGGCCGTCCGTCGCGTCATAGAAACGGGGAATGAGGTCCACGAGGGTGGACTTGCCGGCGCCGGATTCGCCCACGATCGCAACCATCTTCCCGCGGGGGATTTCGAGGTCCACGCCCTTGAGCACCTCCCGGCCGCTCTCGTAGGAGAACTGGACACCCTCGAAGGAAATCCGGTCGCTGAAGTCTTTGATTCCTTCCGCGTCGGGCGCTTCCCGGATGGGATTCTCCGCCTCGAGGATGCGGTTGATGCGCTCCATGGAGGCGAGTCCCTTGGGGATGCCGTAGGTGGCGCGGGAGAGTTCCTTGATGGGCTCGATCACCGAGTAGAGGATGATCATAAAGAAGATGAACTGGGAGGCGTCCATGAAGCGTCCTCCGAAGAGGCCCTTGCCCCGGATGATCAGGTAGCCGCCGAAGGCGAGGACCGCCATGATCATCACCGTACCGAGGAATTCGCTCACGGGATGGGCCGATGCCTGGCGGGTGTTCACCCGATTGATTTTCCGGCGCATCCGGTCGGTGACGCCCTCGAAGCGGTCGGACATCTTCTTCTCGGCATTGAAGGCCTTGATGACGCGGAGGCCGCCCAGGGTTTCCTCCACCTGGGCCATGGTGTCGCTCCAGAGGGTCTGCGCCTGAAGGGACTGTCGCTTGAGCTGTTTGCCGATGACGCCCATCACCCAGATGAAGGCGGGGACGAAAGTGAGCATCACGAGCATCATTTCCGGGCTCAGGAACACCAGGAAACCGAAATAGAGGACGATCAGGATCGGATCCTTGATAAGCATTTCGATCGAGGCGGTGATGGAAGTCTCCACCTCGTTCACGTCGCCGCTCATCCGGGCGATGATGTCGCCCTTGCGCTCCTGGGAGAAGAACCCGATGGGCAGGTTCAGGATCTTGTTGTAGATCCGGTTCCGGATGTCTTTCACGATGCCGGTACGGATGGGGATCATGACGGCGGCGGAGCCGAAGTAACAGGAGGTCTTGAGGGCTGTGAAGAAGATCATGACGGCGCACAGGAGCAGGAGGGCCGTGACCGCCCCGTGCCGGGCGGAAAAGTCGGAAACCATCCAGTAGGCGTTGTTGACGAGGATGTCTTTGAACGAGTAGCCTTCCGTTTCCCAGGGGATGAACGAATACTGCGCGGTGTCCAGCCGGAACAGGATGTTCAGCAGCGGGACGATCACCGCGAAGGAGAAGATATTGAAAATGGCGGACAGGATGTTCAGGACGACCGCCCCGGCGAGGTAGCCTTTGTAGGGGAGGGCGTACAGCCGCATCATCTTAAGGAAATCGCGCATCCGGAATCTTGTTTCTTTACAATCCTACAAATTTAAGCAAAATCGCTATCTTTGCAAAGAATAAAAGGTAGAGCCATGATCGAGATTTGCTTTATCATCCCGGCCCGGAATATGGACACGCTCCACCGGACCCTGTCCATGCTCTCTTTCCAGAAGGATGCCGGGTTCCGGGTTCTGGTTGCGGACCGGAGCGGAACGGCGGCCGCTCATGACGTGGCGGCCGGATTCGAGCATCAGATGACGGTGGAAACCGTGGACCTGGAGAATTCCGGACTTTCCCTCTGGAAGCAGTGTCTGGATGCCGCACGCGGTGCGGAGTGGGTTTGTTTCCTGACGCCGCAGGTGGACCTGACGCCTTCGAGTGTCCGGCGGATGTCCCGTTGTATCGAGGACCATCCATCCTATGACATCTTTCATTGGAATCTGACGGCGCCATACCGGAAGTACCCGCTGAAAACGCGTCCTGCGGGCTTTTTCCGCCGTGTGTTCCGGGAAGGGGATGTCGCCCCGATCTCCTCTTTCGTCATCCGTGCCCAAGTCCTCCGGGAGGCTTTTGCGGCCGATCCGGATGCCGCCGGCATGGACCTCGCCGTAATCCTCTCCGCCGCCAGGAAAACCGGCATCCGGAGTGCCCGGTGGGAACGCATTTCCTATCATGCGCCTGCCCCTGTTGACGATCCGGCCTGGGTGGAGAAGGATGTCCGGGCCCGCCTGGCCTTTTTCCGCTGGTCGGAGGGCTTCTTCGGGGAGGAGGATTATCCGCTCGATACCGGTGAACGCCTTACCCTTTACGCCAACGAACTGGCACGCCTCTATCCGAGTTTCACGTATGAGGAGCTGAAAGCGGACCTGAATTCCTTTGCCGTGGTCAGCGGCCCCTTCCGGAAAATGCGTGCCGCCTCGGTTCTGAAAGCCGCTTTAAAGGCCAGACAAGAAAGTTTAGCATAAAGTTCTTGTTTTTTCGGAAAAGAATATCGATATTTGCAATCCCTTTCGAGGGGACCTCTGGATGTAGCGCAGTTGGTAGCGCACCTGGTTAGGGACCAGGAGGTCGCTGGTTCAAGTCCAGTCATCCAGACTTCAGCAAAAAGGAGCCGTCGCAACGGCTCCTTTTTTACTTGGTGTAAAGCCCCATCCTTCTGAACGTTACATTGCCCTCAACCAGGTTTGGCCCGTCCACGTTCACCTCCTCGCGCTGCAGCACTAGCTTGTCTTTGCTGCATTCCTTCACATAGTACCGCGCGGCGGGCGTGTAGGCTGCTTTACTATTCTCCTGCATGAAGTCGTGGTCCAGTTCAAAGAGATAAAGCTCCGGTGTGGAACTGCCTATGCCCGGATAGCCGTTCTGGTGCGGCCTGTAGATGTACTTGAACTCTGAATCTCCGGAAAAGACATCGGAAACATAGATGGTCAGGATGAACGGATCCTGACTTTCCTTGTTGATGGTCGAGAAATCCCAGATTACCAGTTCCGCATCCTGCACTCCTTCCGGATACTCCTTCTGCCAGCTGCCTTCCAGGTTATCTGCCAGGTCAATCACAGGAATCATCTTCTCGCAACCGCACAGCCCCGCCACCAGCAGCGCCGCACAAATCATGGTCTTCAAAGTCTTCATCGCTTTCGTTTTCCTTGTAAACACACGAAAGGCCCAAATCCTGCATCCAAGATCATTCTTTTTTCAATTCAACCGCCGGATTCGTATTCGCGGCTTTGAGGGTCTGCCAGAGGATGGAGAGAAGGCTGACGGCGAAAGAAATGACTACGGCCAGTACAAAGATCCACCAGTAACCTTCAAGCCGATAGATAAATCCTTTGAGGTATTCCTGCGTGGCATAGACCGCGACCGGTATGCCGATGATGCAGGCGATGCCAACCAGGATCAAATAGTCCCGGATCGTCCGCCAGGTCTCTGAGTCCACCGTGCCCTTCCATCATTTCGCTGGGAAAAAAGAAGCAGGCTGAAGAGATGAAATACCGCTCTAACCTGCTTTCTATTGAGGTCTTTCCTCTCAGCAACACCTTAGCCACCATCGTCACTCAATGAATCGCGATGTCAAGGAACTGTGCCGACTCGCCGGAATCAGTGAGGAAATACACATTACAACCTATAAGGAGACCGTCCGAACCGACGAGATTCATCCCAAGTGGGAACTGGTCGGCACCCACACCGGACGTTGCACCTTCATCGTCACCACCCTGTCCCTGGGCATCCCGCCGAACGTCGTGATGAAATGGACTGGGCACAGTGACTATTCTTCCATGAAACCCTACATCGACAGCGTGGATGATATCAAGGCCACCTCGATGACGAAGTTCAATGGGTTGCTGTAGTTTTCCGTGAATTTTACATTTTTCGTGGATTTAATTCCGAGAATTTTATAATTTTCTTGGAATCTTATCCATGATTCTCTATCTTCGCATAAAAAGAAGCATATTATGATCCATAGGAGCATTGAAGAGAATATCCGTAAGGCCCTTGCCGGCAAGAAGGCCGTCACCATCATGGGGGCTCGTCAGGTAGGGAAATCCACCCTCACTGAGGCACTCTTCTCTGGAGAGGAAAATGTCCTGTTCCTGGATGGAGATGAGGCTGATGTCCGCGCCATCCTCAAAGACGCTACCTCAACCCGCCTCCGCGCTATCTTTGGCAAAGCCACTACTGTGGTCATTGACGAGGCTCAAAAGATAGACGATATCGGCAATGTCCTTAAACTCGTGACAGACAAGATGAAGGATATCCGACTAGTCGCTACAGGTAGCTCTGCTTTCGAACTGGCCGAAGAAGTCAACGAATCCCTCTCCGGTCGCAAGCGAGAATTCAAACTCTTCCCGCTTTCTTTCAAAGAGTTGGTGGATGATTCAAGTCTGTTGGAGCAAACTCGTCTCCTGTCTCAGCGTCTTTTATACGGAAACTATCCGGAAGTGGTGACTTCCCCCGGGGAAGAGCGTATTGTGCTAAAGGAACTGATGGATAGTTATCTCTACAAAGACATCCTGAATATCAAAGGAATTGCTAAACAGGATAAACTTGAATCCCTCCTTCGCGCCTTGGCTTTCCAGATTGGTTCCCAAGTCAGTTATAGCGAGATTGCCAATCTCATCCGTATCGACTCCAAGACTGTCGAGAAGTATATCGACATCCTGGAAAAATGCTACATTATCTTCCGGCTCCCATCCTTTGCCCGAAACCTTCGCAATGAGCTCAAATTCGATAAGAAAGTCTATTTTTGGGACATGGGTATCCGTAATGCCATCATCGGGAACTTTGCGCCCATTGAACTTCGGGACCATCGGGAAGTGGGCCACATGTGGGAGAACTGGCTGGTGGCTGAGCGAATGAAAAAACTCGAATACGACCGTTCCTTTGCAAGCAGATACTTCTGGAGAACCACGACAAAGAAAGAGATTGATTTGATAGAGGAAGAAGACGGGAAGATCACTGCTTACGAATTCAAATGGAATCCGGAAGATAATGCCTCCTGCCCCAAATCATTCGCAGAGGCTTACCCGGGAGCGACGTTCAAGACAATTACTCCGTCGAACATCTATGAATTCCTTCTCGAATAGGCAATGATTGTCCAACGGTTATATAGCCCATTGGGCACTTCTTCTAAACCTCTCCCGGAAACGTGAGAGGTTTTTTTTGCCCGAATCCGAAATCTGAGTATCATTTCAGAGTACCATTTTGATACTCGCCGGAGAAAAAACGTAGGTTTTTGCAAAAAAGTCAGTTTAGCGTTTGTTTTTTCAGAGGTTCCTTCCTAACATGCATCCTGGTGCGTGCCCTGCCGGTCGAACAGCCGCCTGCTGGTCCCCGTCTATGAAAAGTACAAGGACGCCGGCTTCACGGTGGTGGGGGCAGCGCGGGAATTCAAGGACTCTGAATGGAGAAAGGCCTTGGCACAGGACGCATATCCGTGGACGAACCTGATCGCCCTGGGAGAGGATTAGGCCGTTTGGACGTTGTACGGTGTCCCTAATGCCGCAGGCGGCCGTTTCCTCATCGGCCCAAACGGAACCATCCTCAAAATCAACCCTACCCCTGAAGAAGTGGAAGCCGCCATTCTGCAGAACCGTTTTGCGAACTAGTCTCTGACTGTCAATGCTTAAGTCGTTGTGTTATAATAACTCGAGACGCTGCTTGGCTACATACGGATGTGATTATCTTTTCAGCTGGTGTGCTTTTTACACTTATTTTCGGAGTATAGGAGAGATGATTACTACCTACCCAATCTGCCTCATTGTGTAAAAACTTGAAGAAGGACAATCCGCCCCTGACGCTGTATATCGAGGATTTGCCGTCTTTACCTGCCCTCAGGAAAGGATCTGAAGACTGCCAAACGGCATCCTACGGCATTCTATTGTCCATATGTGGTCTTTAAGTTTTTACGGATGATCCACTTTTCCCGGTGATCCGTGATCCCGTTTTTACGGCCAAAAAATGGGCCACTATATACGAAAAATCCCCCTCAGGCTGATCTGAGAGGGATTTTTGTGGAGCATAGGAGTTCCTAAGTGGAGATAAAGAATCCGCCACGCAAACACTGATTTTCAAATAGTTACGGTGGTATTTTGGGGTATCGAACCGCAAAAGGTTACAAGTTAGGTTATTAAAATAGCTTCTATTTTAATTCCAATAGAAACGCGGTGAATCGAACCGAAACCAGCCACATTTTTCCTTCTCTGGTAATCCGCTTTCC
>Ga0310697_10000635_pt1 | contig 45508 bp, 38 predicted proteins | sample 172DNAGHGlowgp2_FD_203883 | JGI IMG/M metagenome (GOLD analysis project Ga0310697, IMG submission 203883) | Sheep rumen microbial communities from Palmerston North, Manawatu-Wanganui, New Zealand - 1728 DNA GHGlow gp2 (v2) (version 2) | ecosystem: Host-associated > Mammals > Digestive system >...
ATCATATTGATTTACAAATGCAAAGATACGAAAAATATCCAACATGGCAAAATAAAACTGCAACTTTTTGCAAAAAAAAGAGAGTGCCCCAAAACTTATGGGACACCCTCTTTTTTTGTGTATGGTTTGCCGCTTGTATATGGGAATTCAGCCGCTTATGACCCAATATGGGTTAAAGGTGCAACCGTTGTCCCATAAAGTGCAATCCCATTCATCGTGATGGCATAGTCCTTCTCCCCAGCATTGCAACAATCTGTTGCCCGCATCGATATTGATATTTGTTAGGCATAATCATAAGTACGCGCAACAGGGAATTTGGTCTCGATTTACTCCGTGCCTTTGCCATCTTTTGTGTGGTCCACAGGCATGGCAAGCACTTGATATATGGCACCAAGCTCGACAGGTTGGCCAATTTCCCGCTGCCCCATGGTGTTGACCTGTTCTTTGTACTGAGTGGATTCCTTATTGGCCTGTCTGTAATCAACATGACCGAACAGCTTGCCATGGGACGGCACACATGGCAAGTCGGCCTTATGAATCCTCCCCAATTATTATGCACTCCTTTTGTTCAACCTGTTGGTAGTGCATTGTGGCTTCCATAGTGCCAGTGCCCAACCTCCACATCACCCTTACGCAAAACAATGCAACCCCATTCCGGGGCTTTTATTGGAGTCATAGTCCGTACCCATCCAGTGGTGGTTTTACATCTTTTTCCCATTGCCGGTCATGTTTGTCCGTCGTTTGTCCGGCCGCTATGCCGTTCCGGTGGTGGCGATGGCTGCGGTGGTAGTCTACCAAACGGTGTCCCCCAGTGCATCCCCTACAAGCCGCACATCCCCTCAAACTCCCGCCGCATTCCGCGATGCTGTGTTACCTGTTGCGCAACAAACTCACCCCGGTTGGCCTCAACAGGCTCCCATCCGTCGGGTGTCAGTGCCATGTCCCAGCCTATATACACCATGTCGGGCATCGCTTTCGCCATCTTCTCGGCCAGTAGCGCCAGCTCCTGCCAGTGGGGTATCTGCATGCCGCGAAATGGCACCCGGCTGTCGGGATGGACAGGGTAGGGGTGTCCCTTCTCGTCATATCCGTCGGTGATTATAATGCCGCTGGCAGTGTCGATGGAGGCAAAGAGACCACCCATAAAACCGTTGTCGACAAAACTGCCTGACCGTCCGGTCCGTATAAAGGAGGTAAACTGTCGCACCTGCCCCCTGCGCAGGAATGTGTTGATGCGTATCGTATTCACCGACGAGGGGTTCCACTGCGCCACTGCGGCATCCTGCTCAATGCGTTCCTCTATCACCCAACCCCGTTTGTCGTTCAGCAGGGCAAGCCATGCCTCATGGCCGTCGCCGCTCAGCAGCTGCACTCCGCGACCGCCACACTGGTTGGCGGGTTTGGCCACCAGTGCTCCTTGGCGGCATCCCCATGCCACGGCCTCCGACAGTGTTTGCTCACTCTCAATCAGCATAACACGGCGGTGAAAGAAATCTTTGAGGCGACAATACGTAAGCCACTTGTCTGCCACCACACGCTCGCCCTCTCGGCTGTTCACCCGTCGGCATATCCGGTTTCGCACGGCATCGGTCAGGTATTCGCGCCGTGCGGCCTCGTCCTTGTCGGCAAAGCCATACAGCTCATACTCTTCGTAGAAAGTGCCGTGCAGCAGTGTCTCATGGCACATGTCGGTGTCGCCCATGGCGCGTTGCAGATAATGTTTATACTTGTGCGGCAGCAGGGTCTTGTATAGCAGTATGTAGGGATTCATGGCAAACCGGGTAATCTATTGGGATGCAAAGATACAATGTTTTTCCCAAATATACACTTTTTTTAGTAACTTTGCACACACTCCATGACAGTGTATGAAAGCTTCCATATATTGAATAACAGAATATTACCATGAAGAGAATAGAAATAATCAACGGGCCAAACCTTAACCTCACGGGCCTCCGCGAACCGTCCATCTATGGCCAAACCACCATGGAGGAGATGGTGACGGAACTCAAACAGCAGTTCCCCGATGTGGCGATAGGCTACTACCAGAGCAACGTTGAAGGCGAACTCATCAACCGTCTCCAGGCCGTGGGCTTCACCGCCGACGGCATAGTCCTCAACGCCGGTGGCTACAGCCACACCAGCGTCGCCATCCACGATGCCGTCGCCGCCATCACCTCGCCCGTCGTCGAAGTGCATATCAGCAACATCTACGCCCGCGAGGAATACCGCCGCCACTCCCTGCTCAGCGATGTGTGCCGGGGTGTGGTGTGCGGCTTGGGATTGGCCGGATACCGCTTTGCTATCGAGTATCTTACCGGCAGGTAGCCGATACCTCTCACAAAAAATACACTGGGCAGTGTAAGATTTGCCACCATTGTGCGACTACGTGGTATGAACAACGAAGCAAAACAATTCCAATCCGACTATCTGCCCCTGCAGCCTGCCATGCAGCGCATGGCCGAAAGCCTCCTCGGCAACGAGCAGGACGCAGCCGACGTGGTGCAGGATTGTTTTGTAACCCTTTGGAACGACCGCCGCAAACTCTCGAGGGTGGCCAATCGCGAGGCCTGGTGCATCACCCTTGTCAAACGCCGCTGTGTCGACCAGCTGCGCCGCCGTCGTCCCACCGTCGATATCGAAACCCTCTACAACATGGCCGACGAGCCAGCTCCCGACGACGAACGCCTGCAGCTGGCCCTCAAGCTCATCAACCGCCTTCCCCAAAACCAAGGCTGTGCGGTGCGTATGCGTCATTTCGACGATGCCGACACCCAGACCATTGCCCACACCCTCAACGTGAGCGAGGGGAACGTCTACACCCTCCTCTCACGTGCCTACAAATCTTTGAAACAAATGATATTGGATTATGAAAAAGAATAGCGATACCCCGACCCTGGAGCAGCTCCTCGCCTCGGTGGAACATGCCGGGCGCGACTCCCGCCGCAGGCAGCAGCTCTCGGCGATGATAGAACAGATGGCCGCCGACGAGGCCGACAAACGCCGCCAATCGCGCCTCTGGACCGCCCGGCTGGCAGCGGCAGCCACGGTCACCCTCTTCGTGTCCACCGCTGTATGGCAGTGGACTCGCCCTGCCGCCATCGTCGGCCCCCAGCTGGCCCAAGCCCCGGTGGTGCGGCCCACCGTGCTCCACGTGCCACAGCCCGTCGCCCCGGCACCCGTCGCCGCCACCCCGGCCCCGACTCCCGCCGCCGCCGACTACGTGCTGCAGCCCCTGCCTGCCATGGGCGTGGCAAACACCTCCGCCCCCATAGTCGCTGAACCCGAAGAGGCGCTCCCCCACCACTCCGATTATGACCACCTGGCCATGGCCGAAAACGAAGAACCCCAAGCCACAGACACCCAATCCCCTTCCACGCCCGATGCCGAGCCGGTGCAGATGGCACAGACCGCCACCAACGCCAACCCCCAGCCCCGACGGAACTCCTTCTTCAGCCTCTTCCAAGCCGAACCCAGCATGATGGACGGCACCACACTGGCCTTTAACATCTTGTAAAACCACGAAACAAAAACCACACAATGAAACGTATAATCCTAACCCTCACCCTCATAGGCATGGCCCTCTGCGCCCACGCCCAGTGCGACACCGTGCCCGACACCACCCAGTCGTGCAAACCCCGCTTCTCGCTCACCCTCGGTGTGGCGGGCGGTGCATCCCTGCTTTTTGGCGGCAATAGCCAGTCCCCATACTACAGCAAATATGGCTTCACCCTCCATCTTCCCCTCATGGCACGCTGGGACCTCGCACCCCACTGGCGCTTCGGGGCAGGCCTGCGCTACGATTTCACCTGGAACCCCCTCTACTACAACGTAGCCTTTTCCGGCACCCACAGCAACGGCGACGACCGTGGGCTGCAGTTCCTGCAAACTCCCACCACCGCCACACAGAAAGCCCACACCTTCACCAGCCACCTCGGCCTACCCGTCGAGCTTACGTGGTACCCCATGGCACACAACAAAAAAGCCCTGGGCCTCACGCTCGACCTCTTCGTCGGCTATGCCGTGGTGCGCTACATCACCATCGACAACATTCCAACCCCCGGCACCGGAGAGCGAAATTACGGTCTCGAACGCATTCACTCCACCGCCATCCAACCCTGGAAGGTGGAGGTAGGCCTCACCCTCTCCACCGACCTCATCGGCCTCACCCACGGGGTGCGCCTCTTCACCAACCTCCTGCCCACCTACCAGGACCCCGCCACTGGCGATAAAATCTACACCTCTGGCATCACCCTCTTCCTTTAGCAAATAACAATGTCAAACCACGATTAATCACCCAGCAATGAAACAACAACACACACACCACAGTCTACCCACATGCACAGCCCTGCTGTTCTTTGCCGCCATGACCCTCATAGGCGTGGCCACCGCGCACGCACAGGACACCGTCAACCCCTTAGTCTCCACCACTGGCCCCAACGTCCTTGGCTCAGGCCACATACAGTGGAACACCACGCTGCAGTGGGACCACCTCAAATACTTCACACAAGAGGACATCCTCGGAGCCAACACCGGCTTCCGCTTTGGGGTGGGCAACCGCGCCGAGCTGACCCTGGACGTGAAGGCCTCACACTACAGTTTCATCCCCTTCTCCCAAAACCAGAACCACGTCCAGGCCGACAGCAACAACCTGCCGACAGCCGACAACTTTACTACCGTCGCCCCCTCGGTGGGCGCGCGGCTGCTGCTCTACGAGGGCAAGGGATGGCTGCCCAAGGTGGCGTTCAACACCTCCGTGGCACTGGCCTCCGTCAGCGGCCGGGATTGGGCTGCCGACGAGACACTGGTGCAGCCCACCATCGGGCTTAGTTTCCGCAACGACCTGGGCAAGGGATGGATGCTCGACTATGCCCTCAACTTCACGTGGAACAGCCATTACCCCGCTCAGAACTATCCCCCCGCAAGCCTCTCCGTCTTTGCCCGCTGGCTGGCCACCAACCGCCTCATGCTTGGCGCGGGCTTTACCACTGCCAGCTGGTCCGAGGTATTCAGGGGCACATTCGAGGTGCGCTACCTCGCCACCCCCGACCTCCAGCTCTCGTTGCAGGGCGGCATGTCGGGCATAGAAAGCTTAGGCGTGTGGGACGGCTCTATCTCTATCACGACCCACCTCATGGCGGGCGTCAGCTGGACGCTCCGGTAGCCACTCCCCGTCCTTCGGTGCAGGGACGCCCGCTGCAGGGCCGTCCCTGCGCCGTTCGTTCGTCTACAGTTCGTCTGCAGTCCGTCCTCAGTTCTTCCACCCGGCTGGTAAAACTGTCGAATAACTCCGGTAAATATGAGGTATAAAATGCGGCGTTGGAGCGACGCAGCATACAGGAAAGTTGGGCATGAGGTTTTTTTTCTTGTTGAAGATTGCGTAATTTTGTGTATATTTGCAACGTAATAGCAGTGTGCCGCTACGGCACAAAGTTGTAAATAAATACCTGATTAATAGTTTATTATTATGAAAAAAAACCGTTTTTTACTTTTGGCAGTTTTGTTTGCCCTGGCAGGCAACAGCGCCAATGCCCAGTTCCTTGATCTTGCTAACAACAACCGGCGTCTCAATTTCGGTTTCCAGCTCGGCGAGGCCGGTTGGCATACCGAGTATGAGGACTTTGGCTGGGGCCTCAGCTTGTCGGTTTGCGGCGTGTATGTCGATTGCCTCATATCAGGGCCGCAGCACGAAAACGACCACCACGTAAACCAGACCCTTTGGGAAGACGACGAGGCGTTCACCATCAACGTGGGCTACCAAATCCCCATCCTGCCCTGGCTGCGCATTGCGCCCATTGTGGGCTACAGCCAGACCAACTATGGCATCACCGACATGAGCACGGTGAACATCCATGTGGACGAAGGCTCGCACAGTGGCAGCATCTACCACGACTACTATCCGCAGGAGCGTTTCCACGAGTTTAACTACGGCGGCGGCATCTTTGTCCAGCCGTTTAAATATGTTGAGTTCTACGGGGTATACACCCGCCGCGCCATCTACGGCGGCATCAGTTTCAACCTCTTTGCCTTCGCCGACGACAAGGACTGAGGCCCTGACGCCCCCTTCCATCCGCCAGCCCCGCCCCTCCGGCAGGGCTTTTTCTTTGGGTGCATCCCATTTCTTTTTGTCTAATTCGGAAAATAGTTGTAATTTTGCACCGTCAAACATCCCGAGGCCCGCAAGGGTGAGTGGTGTCGAGACATTAAATCTCTGGATATGCAACAGGAAGAAGTAGTCGAACGTATTAAGGCGTTTGCCCAGCGAGTGCTGCCAGAAGGCAGTTCTCTGTGGCTGTATGGATCACGTGCACGGGGCGACGCACATCCCGATAGCGACTACGACCTTCTTCTGTTGCTTAACACAGAGCGTATTACCGACGAGGATTATGAGCATTATGTTTACGACCTATTCTTAGAAGGGTTAGACTGGGGGGCTGAAATAAACACTCATGCCTATCCCCGCCACCGATGGGAGTCGTGGACATTCTCCCCATTTTACAAGAATGTAGAACGAGACAAAATAGTTTTGAAATGAGTTTATCCGACGAAGAACGCGACACCAATCACTATGTCAAGATTGGAGCGCTGCGTAATTCATCCGGAAAATCACCCCATCGGGGTGAGATATGAATAACACCGTACAAGCAATTTACGGTGTCGCGACTGAATGGGAGCAACATCGTAAATTGCTTGTGCGGTGATTATCTGTGGCATCTGACCGCGTCCCGACAGGGACGCGACATGAAAACAAGCAAATGACTCCAGCTATAATTCATACGTTTAGCATTATTTTTTTGCCAATCCAAATAATCTTTGTAATTTTGCACTGTCAATCATCCCGAAGCCCGCAAGGGTGAGGGGTGGGCGACAGGACATATAAGAAAGACGTTGTAACGGCGTTTTATCTGCGGCGAATAGGAACTTCGCAACTTCACTGGTTACCGCAATAACGCAATGTACTTCGTCCATGGTTGGCATATAGTGTGTATGTACTATATTCCTAATGCGTGGGCTTCGGCATTGCTTATTCTGTAACCAAAGGCAATGCGAGAGCCTCTATCAGCGGGATAAGCAAAGTAGCAGATTCCCGCGCTTCTTTTTTATATAGTCTACAAATAAGACACCTTATGTGATGGCGTTCAGGGAATCACCGCCATCTTGAAGTTGCGCCCGACACGGATTAGGGTATTGTTTATGAATAAATACACATGGAGAATCCTTGGACTGGTAGCCTGTCTGCTGTTTGGTCTGGTTACCGTCAGCTGCCATAAGGAAGAAGAAATCACCGAAGAGCAAGCACGGATAGTGATGGCAAATGCCGAGGTTGTAATGGACAATGTCTCCCAAATCTATGAAGCATCGGAGACGGTTGAAGAAATGGCACAGCATTTGGATGAAATCAAGGCGATGGCAAATGTGGAAGATGTAAGATTGTGTGATGGCTCCATCTTGATAAAAATCAAAGAGGGAGGAATTCTCTCATATGAATTCTTCCCAGATTATGGTTCAAAGAATAGTGTGTTATCCATGAGAAATGGCACTTTAAATCAGATAAATAGTTCTGCTGCAAAAGATGATGTCGAATTATGTGAAAATAAGAGTTTATGTGTTGTCAATGCGGTCCCTTATGATGAAAATGTCAATTTTATTAAAGCTGAATTGGAGGATGTTGCTAATAAACTAAGGGATATTGGTTTTAATATAAGATATGTAACTGGGGAAGACGTTGACGTTGATTTTATCTGTAATGAAATGCCGAATTATGGTGTGGTTGTTCTTCAGGCGCATGGAGAGTACGAAGATGGCCAACATTGGATAATTACAGGTAATTCCAGTGGACTTTCATACGGCCTTTGGTCATTTCAATATTTCAGAGAATGGCTTTCAGATTTAAGAAGAGTGTCCATCTCAAAAGAAAGGAGAAATGGGAATGTGGATGATTATCATTATTGGAAGATAAGTGAGGATTATATCGATGATAACATGGAAAAACATTTTTCTAACAATAGTATTATGTTTGCTATTTCATGTTCGTTGTTGGAAACAAACAGTAATTTGTGGAATATACTTCGAAAAAAGAATCTTGGATGTTTTTTAGGATACGACAAACCTGTTCGAGCAGAAGTGGGTTCATTTGCGTTATCGTCTGTAATGAACTCTATGTGCAATGGTAAGACTGTATCTGAAGCATACCAGTCAGTCCCAGCAAATGGAAGGCATGACAATTACACAGGAGCAAATCTAGTATTGTGTCCAGTCAATAGTGACATCATCTTGGTTGAGAAAGAGCCCATAGGAGGTGACTGGGTGGACCTCGGGCTGCCCAGTGGGCTGCTGTGGGCAACGAGAAACGTGGGTGCCTCCTCGCCGGAGGACTACGGTGACTACTTTGCCTGGGGTGAGACCCAACCTAAAGAGGTCTATGACTGGAGCACTTACATCTACTGTAACGGGGCCGGCGACGAACTTACCAAGTACTGCTACTCTTCATATTATGGCTACAACGGCTTCACCGACAACCTGACCATCCTCCAGTCCGGCGACGATGCCGCCACCGCCAACTACGGCGGTCGCACCCCGACAGAAGAAGAGTGGGAAGAACTGTTGGACAACACCACAGCCACTTGGACTACACAGAACGGAGTGATCGGACGACACTTCACCGGCCCTAACGGCAACAGTCTCTTTCTGCCTGCCGCCGGCATACGTTGGGACAGTACTCTCGACACCGCGTGGGGCCGCGGCGGCTACTGGTCGAGTTCACTCAGCACAGACAAGCCGTACGACGCGTGGTACTCCTGCTTCAGCTGGGACGGCGAGGGCACGATCGACGGCTACCGCTACCTCGGTCAATCTGTCCGGGCTGTGCGTTCTGCGCAATAGAACCTTACCCTTGCCACCCACGGGCAGGGGAAAAGATGGCTGGCGGGGGCGCGCACGGCAGTGCGCTACCCAGCCCCGTCAGCCATCTTTTTTTTTTGTTTGCATGTATTTGATTAGGATAGGCAATACTCCCGCCCGTAGGGTGGTTGTGGTTCGGTAATTAATAGATGAACTATCAGCCCAGTAAGTCCCCGACGGGGACGGCAGAACTCAGGCAGGGGTGTAAACCCCTGCACAAATGATAATGATTAAACAGGAACCCCGAAGGGGTGACACGCTATGCGTTGTTGGCGGTCTGTCGCCCCTTCGGGGTCTCTTTTTATAGGAGCATGGCCATATATACAGGGACATAAAGTAAATCCTGCTCTTTTCTAAGGTCTTTGGGATAGATTAAATATCTATTACCAATACGACTGGAGAACTTCTTCTGGAATGCGTCAAGTGAAGCGTGAGTTTTGTATCCCGAAGACTTCACTTCGATAGGACAGATTTTGTTGCCTCTCGAAAGAATAAAATCTATCTCATAATTGTGGTTGGAGGTTTCAGATGGCCATGTGTGGTAGAAAAGTCTGTTCCCTGAGGCAATGAGCATTTGTGCCACAACATTTTCATAGACATATCCAAGGTTGGCAGAGAGTTTGTCCGAAAGTAGTTTCTGGTAGATTATGTTCTCGGTTGCTTTTTTGTCCCAAAATGCAAGAGTGACAAAAAGACCTGTATCAGCAACAAACATTTTATACTGACTATATTCGGCATTAATGGGAAGTCCTACATTGGGATCGTTGACATGATGGGCGAAGTTGACTGTAAGACTGTCTTCGAGGTCGTGGAGCAACTCGCTCAGGGTATCCCTGTTCTCACTGCGGCCTAATGCGCTTGACACCTGATAACGTGAAGCGTTTTTTGTGAGTTCAGAAGGAATGGAAGTAAATAGGCGAGAAATCTTGCCAGAGGGATCGATCTTTGAAAAATCGTCGAAATATAGTTCAATGATGTTTCTCTTCACCTTATCCACCTCAGAGAGATTTAGCGTATCAAGGTATGTGTTCACAGCCTGTGGCATACCTCCGACAAGCATATATAGACGAAAGTCTCTCATTAGTTTACGAGTGACGGCATCACCTAAAGACTGACATTTTTTGAAAGTTTCACCCATAAGGGGCACAGTAACCGTATCACCTAAAGCCCATCGAAATTCCTCATAGTCCATGGGTAACAATGTAAGACGAGTCTCTTCACTTGGGATAACAATGTTCTGCACATTCTTTTTGATGGAAAGCAGGGAGCCTGTTTCAATATAATCGAAGCGATGGTCTTTGACCAGATGCTTGATAGCCTGACGGGTCTCCGGACTTTTTTGTATCTCGTCAAATATGATGACCGACTCGCGTTCATATAGGTTGACCCCATAGATGAATTGTAACTGGGTGAAAAAGTAATCGCGGTCGGAAATATGTTGAACTGCATCCCAAAGAGATTCTGGGGCATCGGAAAAATCGACTATTATATAAGATTTGTATTCGCGACGGGCGAACTCCTCAACTATTGTTGACTTCCCCACACGACGCGCACCCTTGATCAGCAAGGCCGTTTTGCCCTGACTGCTTTGCTTCCATTGAAGCATCTCGCTGTAAATCTTTCGTTTGAATATTCTACGCTCTGGCATAATGATAATATATTTCGGTTGCAAAGATACGCATTTTTTATTTATCCCCGAATTTATTTTGAGAAAAATGTATGGAATCCCCAAATTTGATTTTGATAATACGTATAAAATCCCCAAATTTTTTTTGTCAATATTGTATGGAATCCCCAAATTTGATAGCGTCGGTGACACGCTATGCCTTGTTAGCGGTCTGTCGCCCCTTCGGGGCTGTATTTTGTCGTATCAATGAACGGGGGTTGCACCCCCGTCTGTAATCTGACAGTCCTTCGGACTTACCTGTTGTAGTGATGTTGTATGTTTGAGCGGGTTTGCAATTTGCAATCTATGGTATTTTGAAATACCGTATTTTAAAATACTATTTTTGTAAGATGTTGCTTATTATAATAATAAGCTATTGTAGTTGTCGTGTGTCTTGTTGCAAAGATAGTATTTTTTGTAACCAACAATCTTTTCTTGAAAAAAAAGAATGATAGTTATTTCTTTCATTTGAGAAAAGTGTTCTTTGACGTACTGGAAGTAATGGTAAAAAAAGAGGGCTATAGGTCGGTTGTGGGCAGACCCATTGGATGCAGGTTATTGCCGGATGAGGCTGTCGGGGGGCCAGTTTTGGTACCACAGCTCGCAGGCGCCGTTGGGGTTCTCTTCGAGGAGGACGCCTACGCTGCCGTTTTTGAGCAGGGTGAGGGATGAATAGACGGAGGGCCCGTTGAAGAGCAGGACGGGGTCTTGCCAGGTTTGGCCTTCGTCATAGCTGACAAAGATGCTCACATTGTGTCGCTCCATCGAGTTGGGCACGCTGTGCAGGAGTATGTTGCACTTGTCGCCCCGGTCGGTGGATGCAAGGCGGAGCATGTCGCCGTTGCAGGCATTGGTTTTCATGCAGTCCCAGCGGCCTTGGGTGCCCCATGTGATGCCACCGTCGGCTGAGTGGTTGAAGCCACGGGCTCCGTTTTGGCGTACGCTGATCAGTAGTCGGCCATCCACGAGTTCCATCAGTTTGGCTTCGTCGCCACCGCTATAGGCAAGGTTTGACACCTGCCAGGTGAGGCCGTTGTCGTCGCTGTAGACCACGAAGTTGTCGAGGGTGTTGTTTGCCTTGCGGCACATGGCGGCGGAAAACATGATGCGTCCGGCATGTTGTCCGCGAGTGATGAGCAGTCCGTTGCCTGACCCGAAGAATGAGGCGCGGTAGTTGCGGCAGGCAGTGTTGGATGCTTGGCTACCCCAAAGTTGTGCGGTGATGTCGACGGGAGTGGACCAGGACTGGCCTCCGTCGGTGCTGCGGTATATGTAGCTGCGTATGGGGTCGTTTTCGGAAGAGGCAAAGAGCCCGTTGCCACCCACAAAGGCACAGACTACGTCGCCGTTTTGGCACACCACGAGGGCAGCGTCGCCGAAGCCTTGTTTGCGGCCTGTACCGCGGGCTATGGTGACCGGTTCGGACCAGGTGCGGCCGTTGTCGGTGCTGCGGCGTGAGACGATGTCGATGTCCTCTGGCAGGTCAGCCTCGTTGTATTTGCGGCGGTCGCAGGCAATGAGGAGTGTGCCGTCGGGCAGGCAGCAGATGGCGGGTATGCGCCAGTTGGCACTACCGTAGTCGCCCGGGCGGAAGAGGCACTGCTCGTAGTACTTGATGGTGTCGGGTTGGGGAGGGGTGTCGGGCGTTTCGGCTGTTGGCTTTTGGCAGCCACATAGGAAAGGTAAGGCAAAAAGGATGAGGATAATGTTTTTCATGTTTGGTTGTGTATTATAACAGCAGTGGCGGGGCATGCCCCGCCACCTGCTGGTCATTATTATTCGGTGGGGAGGAATCGGATTACGTCGATAAGGCGCACTCCGTCGAGCCATACTGCAATACAACCCACCACGCCGGGGGCATCGTGCCAGTCGGCGATAGGCTGGAGGGTTGTGTCGTTGACGATTTCGAAGTATTCAGGTTCGAAGCACAGCCCTTCGGGCAGGCTGTTTACTTGGTGGAAAGTGGAGAGGGTGTCCAGTACCCAGTCGCGCACGGTGTCCACGTCTTCGAACTCGGACATTTCGACTGCCTGCGTAAGAGTGGCGTAGATGTTGGGTGCGATGGCGCGGGCCTCGGGGCTAAGGCGCATGTTGCGGCTGCTGAGGGCAAGGCCGTCGTCGGCACGCACGATGGGGCAGGGGACGAGTTGGATGGGGTATTTGATTTGTTCCAAGAGGTTGCGGATGATGGCTATCTGTTGGAAGTCTTTTTCGCCAAAGTAGGCGCGGGTGGGTTGGGTAAGGTCGAAAAGGCGGCGCACCACTACGGCCACGCCGGAGAAATGGCCCGGACGGCGGGGTCCTTCCATCACCTCTTCGATGGGTCCAAAGTGGTAGACGGTGGTGACGGGTTCGGGGTACATCTCCTCGACCGACGGAGCGAAGGCAATGTCGGCTCCGGCCGATGCGGCTGCGGTGCAGTCGGCCTCAAGGGTACGTGGATACTTGGCAAGATCCTCTTTATTGTTGAATTGGATGGGGTTGACAAAGATGCTGACCACTACCAGGTCGTTTTCCTGCCGTGCACGGCGGATAAGCGAGAGGTGGCCTTCGTGCAGGGCACCCATAGTTGGCACAAGGCCTATGGTGCGGTTGGCTTGTTTGGCATCGTGGATGGCGGCGGAGAGAGCCGCGGTGGTTGTGACAGTTTGCATGTTTTTTAATTAAATGTTGAGAGGGTTATAGTGATGATTGTTTATTCTTTCGGGTCGTCGTGGATTTCTTCGTAGGGTGTGAAGCCGTCGGGGTCGGTATCGATGTGGTTATCGTGTTCGGGTAGGTCGGACGGCTGGTATTTGGGCCGGCGCATGAGGCGGTTGGGTAGTTCAAGCAGGTAGTTTATCCCGGTGAGCAGTAGGCTGAAGAGCAAGGCGTCCCAGAAACCGCCTACATGAAAGCTGGGTACCAGTCCGGCAGTGAGCATGATGATGAATGCGTTGATGATGAGCAGAAACAATCCCATGCTAAAAATGGTGAACGGAAGTGTAAGAACGATGAGGATGGGACGGATGAAACTGTTGAGCAGGGCGATGACGGCGGCTGTGAGGATGGCGGTGCCCAGAGTGTCGACCCGGACACCAGGGAGCAGATAGGCGGCCAGTACGGTGGCGAGGGCCATGACCACCACCTGGGCGAGAAATCCTAAGGGGCCTGAGTAGAGGTTTTGCCGTTTGCCGATAATGATTTTCATTGATGTACTGAGTGTTTTGAGGAGTAAAGTCTATAACAGGTTTGAGAGTACGGCATTGCCCGACTCGGTACTGCGTCCGCGGCGAATCACTTCGAGCTCGCCACCGGAGCAGTTGACAACAGTTGATGGTTCATCTTCGCCAATGCCGCCATCCACAACCATGTCTACCCGGTGGCCAAATGCTTCGTGGATGAGTTCCGGGTCGGTGAGGTATTCTTTCTCTATGTCACCGTTTACAAGTCGAACAGAGGTGCCAACAAGTGGGCAACCTACGGCCTCGATCACGGCTTGGAGGATGGGATTGGCAGGTACTCGCACTCCAATGGTTTTGTTGGGGTTGAGATAATTGCGCGGCACGTTGTTGTTGGCATCCATGATGAAGGTGTAGGGGCCGGGCAGGCAGCTGCGCAGAATAGAGTAGGTGTCTTTGTCCATGGGACGCACATATTCCGATGCCATGCTCAGAGAGCTGCAAAGCATGGAGTATTTTGCTTTCTTTAGGGAAAAGCCCTTGAGTTGTGCAATGGCTTCGACGGAGCGTTTGAATTCCATGCTGCACGCGAAGGCATAGAGCGTGTCGGTTGGCAACACTGCAATGCCTCCCTGCTGAAGCAGGTCGGCCACGCGTCTGACATCACGCGGGTTGGGGTTGTCGGTATATAATTTAGTAATCATAAAGAATGTGCAAAGATACAAATTTTTTTGTTAATACTGTCTTTTTTGTAATACTATATCAGATATTTTTCCGTTTAATGCCATTATGAATAATAAAAGAGCTTTGTCCATATTGGTATTATTTCTGTGTTGCTGTTTTTCATTAGAGGCACAGAATGTGCGCTTTAGCAAGTATTTTAGTGATGCCACGCTACGGATAGACTACCATCGGGTGGGGAACCGGAAGTGCGAGAAAATTGTGCAGGCCAATCATGAAAAGATTGACTTGTGGGCGGGGTCACAGACACGGCTATTGGACCCGTTTGACAACGGAGACTACCGCATTGTGGTGAAGGATGCGTCCTCTGGCAGGGATTTGTATAGCCGTGGATACAACACCTTGTTTCGTGAGTATCGGGATACACCACAGGGTGCTGACAGTGTGGCCTCGTTTGAGGAGGTGGTACGTGTTCCATGGCCAAAGCATACAGTCGAGATTTGCTTTATGAAACGGGGTGAGGATGGCAAGATGTATATGCATTACCGCTACCGCTTCGACCCTGACTCCGCACTGACGCAACTGAAGCGCCAGTCGCGACTTCGCATACAGTCTGAGCCGGTAAGGCTCCAATATAAAGGTAACCCGCACAAAAAAGTTGATGTGGTCATTGTGCCAGAGGGGTACGGGCCGTCCGATAGTCTGAAGATGATTCGTGATTTTCACTCTTTCTGTGATTATCTGCTGGGGCAGGAACCTTTTCGCAGTCGACGGGATGACTTCAATGTTTGGGGAGTTCCCCTAATGGGCGAGGAGTCGGGCATCAGTGACCCCGGCAAGGGGGTTGAGGTGAATAGCTTGGTGGGTTCATCATACAACACTTTTGGTGCTGACCGCTATTTGATGACGATGCATCTCTTCCGCCTGCATGATGCCATTGGCTGGATACCGTGCGACCACATTATTATCATGGCTAACAGTGCGACATATGGCGGTGGTGCCATTTATAACTTTTATGCTATGAGTTCGTTGAATGAGATGGCATTTATGATTCTCCCCCATGAACTGGGGCATTCCATCGGTGGCTTAGCCGACGAGTATGTGGATGAGCAACTCAGCTATGGGGATATGCATGCCAAGGATCAGGAGCCCGTGGAACCCAATATTACCACCTTGGTGGACTTCGGTTCGAAATGGCAGGCCATGATACCTGAAGGAATACCTGTCCCAACTCCCGAGGATGAGACTGTTCCTCGCAACGAAAACGGTCCTATAGGCGTTTATGAGGGTGCAGGCTATCATGCCAAAGGAATATATCGCCCGGCTATGCACTGCATGATGCGCGACTATGCCCCGTTCTGTCCCGTCTGCTCCCGTCGGCTGAACGAAGTGTTCGACCTTTATGTCAAATAAGCCTGAACATGCGACGTCAGAGGGTTGAATCTACACATTCTTTTTTTTCCTGTCCTTAATAATAATCCTGACGGATTTGCGTTATTAAAATATTATGCTGAAAAGGCTATCACATATTGCCCTGATAACGACATTGCTGTTGGCCATGGCTCTGGTTTCGTGCCGGAAGGAGGAACGTATTGCTCCGGATATGGCGGGGGTGGAGTTCTCGTGCGACACTATGTCTTTCGACACGGTGTTCACGCAGATGGGAACTACTACACGCCAGTTTAAGGTATACAACCGGGGTGAAGAGGCTGTGCGGTTGACGGAGGTTACCCTATCAGGGGGAGAGCACTCACGGTTTCGGCTTAATGTGGATGGAGATACAGGGATGGTGGTTCGCAATGTGGACATCGCATCCGGTGACAGCATTTTTATTTTTGTCCGTGCCAATATCAAGCCCAATCTTGTCACTGAGCCATTCTTGATAGAGGACGCCGTGGTGTTTAAAACCGAAAGCGCACAACGCAGGCTCCCTTTGACGGCATATGGTCGCAATGCTGTATACCATATCCCAACCGACACGCTACACGACACCGATGGGAAACCGCTTATTGATGCCACTTTTGGCAAGCCCTATGCCTATAGTGTTATAGACTGTGAGCATTGGCGCCACGATTTGCCCCATGTTATAATAGGTTATGCTGTTGTTGATTCGCGCAATACGTTGTATTTGCAGTCCGGTGATGAGCTGTATTTTCACAATGACGCGGTGCTGTGGGTTTATGACAGTGCTACCCTTAATGTGCAAGGTACGGCAGAGCGGCCCGTGTTGTTCACCTCAGTGCGGCACGACGGCCATTATAACCAATTGCCTGGGCAATGGGGCTACGTGTGGTTGTCTAAGGGCTGCCGTGATAATGTTATAGACCACGTCATAGTGGAGAATGGCTATGTCGGCATACTTGTGGATAGTTGTGCCAACAGTAACCCCACGCTTCGTATCAGCAATGCCCAGATACGCAACCATACTCATGTGGGTCTCATGGGGCAAACGTCCCGTATCGTGGGAAACAACCTCTTGGTCACTAACTGCGGGAGCGCGTTGGGGGTGATGCAATACGGTGGAGAATACAATTTTAGCCAAAGTACTTTTGCCAACTATTGGCGTTACGAAACCAGAAAGTACCCCGCCGTGATTATGTCTAACTATTTAGACTATTCAGATACTCGCTACCTATACCCAATGCAGGTCTCAATGACAGACTGTATCGTTTATGGCACCAGGACGGAAGGGGAACTACTCATAGAACTGGACGACCGTGTGGAAACACATGTGAGCATAACACACAGCTTAGTGCGTGGAGGCGAATGGGATGAAGACCCCAAATTTGTTGACCCTGCCGAAGGCGACTTCCACTTGGCCGACGACTCCCCAGCACAGGGAATAGGCTACCAATACTACAATCAGGAAAAATGAATTTTCGACAATAATCGCACCCTTAAAAATGTACGAATACCTATCAGGAAAACTAACCGCTCTCACCCCAGCCACAGCCGTTATAGACTGTGGGGGGGTGGGATATTTGACCGAGATAACGCTCTCCACATATGGTGCCATACAGGAGAAACAGGAAGTGCGGCTCTGGATACACGAGGTGATACGCGAGGATGCCCATCTGCTATATGGCTTCTTTACCGAGGCCGAACGCCAAATGTTCCGGTTCCTCATAGGAGTGAACGGAGTGGGAGCCGCAACGGCACGCATGATGCTATCATCCATGACCGTGAAAGAACTGGGCGATGCCATTGCCTCGCAGGATTCCAAGTCGGTTCAACGAGTCAAAGGGGTGGGAGCCAAGACCGCCTACCGAATCGTGTTGGAACTGCAAGATAAAGTGACATCTTTGGGAGCAGAACCCCGCAAGCCTCAGGCAGCCCTGACCCAAAACAAGGAAGAGGCGCTTGGAGCCCTGGTGATGCTGGGATTCCCCAAGGCAGCGGCCGACAAGGCATTGCAGCCCTTGGACGCAAGTCTTACAGTGGAGGACCTGATAAAAGAAGCATTGAAACGGATTTAAGGCATTGTGTTGACGGTGGCAATCCATAGAACAAACAGTGAAGGGGTAGGCAGGACCCCTTTAGGCAGCGTTATTGCCCTGCTGGTACTGGCTTTCCTGTGTGTGGTACCCGTGTCGCCAACTCGCGCCCAGACACCCGGCACCGAAACCACTGTGGAATACGATGCCCAAAGCGGCTCCTACACAAAAGTGACCCGTGTGGGCGACATGGTAATCAACCGCGAATACATGACATTCGAGGAATACCAAAACTACTACATGGACCAGCTGATAAAGCAGTACTGGAACGAGCGGACCGCTGTTGGCGACACCTCATCGGACGACGGGTTCCTGAGCCGTATACCCGGATTCAGCGAAGTGAGTAAAAAAGTGGATGGCCTATTGTCAATACCCGATATTAGCATCAACCCCACGGGAAGTGCAGACCTTACATTCCAAATAGTAAACAACTTCCGCGACGACTATAATCTCGATGCCAACCGGCGCAGTGTTACCCGCTTTGATTTTGACGAGAATATACAAGTGAGTCTCAACGCCAAAATAGGCGATCTTTTTGATTTCGACATTAACTGGAACACCCAGGCTACTTTTGATTTCGAGAATAAAATAAAGCTGAAATACGAGGGCAAAGAAGATGACATTCTGCAGCTTTTTGAAGCGGCTAACATTTCTTTCCCCCTCAATACCACCCTTATTCATGGCAGCCAGGAACTTTTTGGTGTCCACACCAAACTCAAGTTTGGTAAACTGACAGTCGATGCCGTAGTATCGCAAAAGGAAACCAGTACTGAAAACATGCGGGTGCAAGGGGGCGCCTCAACTCAGGAATTCCAGATAAGGGCCGACGAGTATGAAGAAAATAGGCACTATTTTATCTCCCAGTACTTTTACGAAAACTACAACAAGGCTATGTCCACACTTCCTACTCCCAACACCAATATCAAGATAATCCGAATGGAGGTGTGGCGGACCAATGTAGGGGCAGCGGTAACAAACAATCGCAATATCCTTGCCCTCACTGACTTGGGAGAAAATATGCCCTCCAGCAGCAGACTTATAGGTGGACGTTCAACCAAACCGACAAACAACAGCAACAATATCTTCGACATCATCAATACAAATGCGGTGCGCAGTATCGATAATGTTACCGCCTATATGGAGGGCTTAGGATTTGTGTCAGGCAGTGACTTTGAGAAAATACAAAGCGCACGCCTGCTAAACAGCAGCGAGTACACATACAACGAGCAGTTGGGCTTCATTTCCCTGAGTCAACCCCTTAGCGCCGACCAGGTACTGGCAGTGGCATTCCAGTATCAAGTGATCGGCGACACCACTGTATATCAGGTGGGAGAACTTACCACAGACGGAGTTAACGACCCCCATACGCTGATTGTGAAACTTGTCAAAGGCACACGCATTGACACACGAAGCCCACTGTGGCGCCTGATGATGAAGAATGTCTATTTCCTCCGCAGCAGTCAGATAGGACGCGAAAACTTTAGGCTTAATGTACTCTACGAGAGCCGTGAAGGGGGCGTTGGAATCGGCTATTTCACTTCGGGACCGAAAGAGGGTGTGCCTCTTATTGAACTTTTTGGCCTCGACCGCATGGATGCATCTCAAAATTATTATTATGCCGATGGTGTGTTCGACTGGTTTGACAGTGCCGCGTATAAAGGTGGTACAATTCAAGCAACTACTGGACGCATTTTCTTCCCCTATGTCGAGCCATTTGGAAAGGATTTGAGGGAAATTCTGGGCGATGACGAATTTGCCCTTGAATACTGCTTCGACTCGCTCTATACTATGACCCGTACCCTTGCGCAACAATATGCAGACAAGAACAAGTTCTACATTGAAGGCTACTTTTCATCCACGGTCAGTGGGGAGATTTCTTTGGGATACAGTGTGTCGCCCGGTTCAGTTACTGTTACAGCCGGTGGTATGCCTCTCATCGAGAACGTAGACTATACGGTTGATTATACCATGGGCACAGTGCGTATCATCAATGAGAGCATCCTCTCCTCGGGTACACCCATTAGTGTAAACAGCGAGAATAACTCCTTTAGCATGATGACCAAGACCATGGCTGGTGCTCATGTGAATTATGAATTTCAACCTGACTTTAATGTGGGCGCAACCTTCATGAATTTATATGAGAAGCCGCTAACACAGAAAAATAACTTTGGCGAAGAACCCACCAGCAACAGCATCTGGGGACTTGACCTCAACTATCGCCACGAGGCCCCTTTTATCACCAAACTGGTGGATATGCTCCCTGGCATCGATACCAAGGCTCCTTCCAACCTCAGTGTAACTGCCGAGTTCGCTCAGTTCATACCAGGACTCGCTTCAACTGGAAGCAAGGAGGGAAGTGTAACCTATGTGGATGATTTTGAAGGGGCCGAAAGCAGCATTGACCTAAAGGGTATAACCTATTGGCATCTGGCAAGTACCCCGCAAGATTATAGGCTCTCCCTACCGATGTTCCCTGAGACGGCACCTGGCACCGGCCTTGCCTATGGCTTTAACCGCGCCAAGCTGGCATGGTACAGAATTGACAACATCTTTTACAGCAGTGACTGTCCACGCAATATCACCGAGGACGATAGGTCATACCCCTATGCTCGCCGAATCAGCGAGCAGGAGGTGTTCCCAAACAAACAGCTGGCCAAAGGAGAGTACATTAACGTCTACGAGCTCAACATGGCATACTACCCTGAAGAACGTGGACCCTATAATTACGATGTGGCCCCCTCGCAGTTCAGTGCTGGCCTCACAGCTAACGGACTTCTTGCTTCTCCGCGTAGTCGATGGGGAGGTATTATGCGGGAGATGGACTACACCGACTTTGAAACCCAGAATATCGAAACCATCGAATTTTGGCTCATGGATCCTTTCATCGAAAACCCCAACCACACAGGAGGCAAACTTTATATAAACCTTGGCGATATAAGCGAGGACATTTTGCGCGACGGGCGCAAGAGCTTTGAAAACGGTCTGCCAACCTCGCCCGAGGTAACAGGAGTGGATACAACCATTTGGGGACGAGTACCCAATACCCAACCTATTGTCAACGCTTTCTATAACGATGAATCCTCGCGCAAGTATCAGGACATCGGTTACGATGGACTTAGCAGCACACACGGCAGTGCCGACGAGCAGAGCTTCTTCACGGAATACTTGAACCAGATAGCCCTTCTTCACGGCACTTCATCCCAGGCATATCAAATGGCACTGGCCGACCCCTCCGGCGACGATTTCCACTACTATCGTGGAACAGACTACGACGAGAGGGACATTAAAATCAACGACCGCTACAAATTCTACAACAACCCGGAGGGTAACTCCACTGTCGATGCCGATAACACAGAGTCATACACCACTGCGGCTTCCATCTATCCTAATGTAGAAGACATTAATAAGGACAACACACTAAGTGAAGGCGAGAACTATTACCAGTATCTAATAGAGCTTGACCCGACCAAAATGGTGATTGGCCAAAATCATATCGTCGATATACAGGAAGCCCAAAATGTTATGTTGGCTAACGGCAGCACTACTTCCTGTAAATGGTATCAGTTCCGCATTCCCATCCGAGAATACGACCAACTAATCGGCAAACTCAATGGATTTCAATCTATACGCTTTATGCGTATGTTCCTCAACGACTTTCAGGAACCCATCATACTTCGTTTTGCAACGCTTGAATTGGTATATGCCACATGGCGAAAATACACCGAAAACCTGCTCCAGCCGGGTGACTATTCTACCGGCACAGGGTCCAACACCTCATTCAGCATCAGTACCGTTAATATTGAGGAAAACGGTAGCCGCTACCCTGTACCCTATGTCCTGCCGCCCGACATCGAACGCGAAGAGTGGTATACCACCTCCACTGATGCCATACAGCTCAACGAACAGGCACTTTCGCTCGATATCACAGACCTTGCCTCGGGCGACGCCCGTGCCGTGTATCGCAGCACACAGTATGATTTGCGCAACTATGGCAAATTGAAAATGTTTGTCCATGCTGAAAAAAAGAGCGAGTCGGCTCCCATCGAAGATGACGACTTGGTCCTCTTTGTACGCTTGGGCAGCGACTATACCAGTAACTATTATGAGTATGAGGTTCCCCTCAAGTTCACCCAGTGGGGGGTGGGCAAAGACGACCCCTATGCTATATGGCCACGCGAGAACAATGTCGAAATCGACCTTACCAAACTTGTGGACATTAAGACAAACCGCAACGGGCTAATCCGCAACGGTGATATTTCATACAGCAGCCAACTGTTGTACAGCGAATATGTCGAAGGCAGAAAATACACAGTACTTGGCACTCCCAACTTGGGCAAGGTGAAAGTTATAATGATTGGGGTGCGCAATCCCAAGAAAGAATCCTTGGACGATGGAAACGACATGATGCCCAAGTCCTGTATAGTATGGCTCAACGAGCTGCGACTCACTGATTTTAACAACAGGGGTGGCTGGGCTGCCATGGCACTGGCACGGACCAACCTCGCCGATCTTGGCAATCTCTCTGTCTATGGCTCTTATCGCACTTCTGGCTTTGGCAATTTGGAGGAAAAACCCACATCACTCGAATTGGTAAACACACTGCAGATGCAGTCAACAATGGATCTCGAACTGGGAAAATTCCTACCCGAAGACTGGGGTGTGCATATTCCTTTCTATCTTGATTGGAACAAGACCGTAGGCAGCCCGGAATACAACCCCATGGATCCAGATGTACGGCTGCGTGAGGATCTCAAAACCTATCCGGATCGTGACAGCCGGGACAGTGTCAGGGACATGGCTCAGGAACGGCATGCCACCACCAACATCACGCTTACCAATATGCGTAAGGAACGCACTGGCAAAAAGGCTCTTAATCCTCACTTTTACGACATTGAAAACTTTACCTTCTCATATGCTTATAGCCGTGAACGTTCATCCGACGACGAGCTATCCTACTACAATAAAGACCAGCATCGAGGGGGATTCACCTATGCCTTCACTCCCCGCGAACCCGGCCTCTTCACTCCCTTTGCCAAATCCAGCTCCAAATTCATCAACAGTAAAAATGGCAAGTTTATCAAGGATTTTAACCTCTATTATAAACCCAAAAACATATCCTTCAGCACCGAAATCTATAGAGACTACGAGGAAACCCTATTGCGTAAAAAGGGCACGGCTTTAGTTATTATGAAACCTACCTATTTTAAACAGTTTACATGGAGGCGCGATTATGGTCTGCAGTGGGATATCAGCCGCAGCCTGCATCTGCAGTACAGTGCCACGGCCAATGCCCGTATCGACGAACCCGTAGGACGTGTGGATACCCGCGAAAGCCGTGAGGCCATCCAAAAGTCGCTCGCACAAGGCGGCACCATGCAGAACTTTCAACAGGCCATCAATGCCACTTGGGATTTGCCTGTCAATAAACTCCCCTACCTCGACTTCCTTCGGGCTCCGGTGTCCTATCGTACCACGTATAGTTTTATGGGCACCACTCAGGCTTTGGCCTCACAGGGAAGTACGCTCAACTCCACGTCACAATTCCAGGTCTCGCTCTCCGGCACCATGCAGACTCTCTACAACCGATTCACTTTTATCAAGAACGCCTACAGGCAGAAAAACGACTCCCGCAAGGACCCCAAACGCATGACTAAAAAGGAACGCGAAAAGGCCGCGCAGGACTCGACGGCACGGGCCAAAAATCCCGATTCAGTCCGTCGTGCCCGTACTGCCGAGGTATTGGGTGAGGTTGGCAATTTTGCCATACGTTTTGTGACCGGTCTCAAAACGTTCTCCGTACAGTACAACAACTCAATGGGTGCGGTGGTGCCGGGCTATATGGGTACGGCCAGCATGATGGGTATGGACCCCCGCAACGGTTGGATGCCGGGTCCCCGCTTTGTGTTGGGCTACAACAACGGACTTGTGGAACGGCTTCGCGACGATGCGCTCCTTTCCACCGATACACTGATGAATACTGCCCACCAGAACACCAATAGCAAAATGCTCACCCTTCAGGCTTCGGTTGAACCCATACGCGACTTTAAAATAGAACTGAACGCCTCCCGAAACTACCAAATGCACGATGAGTATTACTACAAGTTCACAGGCATAACCGATGCGGTGGAAGGCCCCTTGTCGTATGTCATGGCGGGTTCCTACACCACCACCGCGTGGAGCTTTGCGACAGCCTTTGTCTCGTCCGACATGCTCTATGCCCAGTTCCTCGACAGCCGCCGCGTGGTGGCAGACCGGTTGGCTGCAGCCAACAGCGACCCCCGCTGCGACCGGATGGTACGCGACACGATGAATGGCGAGTACTACCCGTTTGGCTATGGGGCCAACCAGCAAACGGTGCTGCTCACCAGCTTCCTGTCCACCTATCTCGGCAAAGACGCCCGTACCTATGGTTTCTCACCCTTCCTCAAAATGCCGCTGCCCAACTGGTCAATCAGCTACAACGGGTTGAACAAAATCAAGTTTTTGAAGAAATGGTTCAACAACATCAGTCTCTCGCACCGGTACGCATCCACATACAGCATTGGCAGTTTCTATACCGATGCAGCCATATCGGGCCGTGAAGGCTACGACTATGGTACGGAATCGGTACTCAATGGGTCCAATGACTTTATCGCCCCGGTGAGTATGGAGGGCGTTCAAATAAACGAACAGTTCAATCCCCTCATCCGTCTTTCTGTAAGTATGACAAACAGTGTGCAGCTGAACCTTTCCATGCAGAAGAACCGCACGCTGTCGTTAGGTTTCTCCAACAACCAGCTTACCGAAACCACTCGTGACGGCGTTACCGTGGGCGGCGGCTACCGTTTTAAGGATGTGGCCTTTGATGTCAAGGTGGGGGAAAACGTCCATCATTTGAAAAGCGACATTGTCCTGCAACTAAACCTCACCTACAACAGCAATAAAACCGTTATCCGCAAAATAAACCAAAGCGACCGGAACGACATTGGCCGGTCAAGCCAGGTGTCGTCCGGCAGCGAGGTATGGATGGCCGAACTGTCGGCCGAATATGCCCTATCCACCTCGCTCACCCTGCGGGCTTTCTTCCAGACAAACATCAATACTCCTTATATCTCCAATTCCTATCCCAACTCTACGACCAAGGGCGGCATTACCGTCCGGTTCAGCTTTTAATGAATAATATCGTAACAATTCGTGAATTCGCTAATATGTTAATTTGTTAATCATCATTCCCACATTAACACATTCCCACATTAACACATTCCTAAATAATTCCAAGGCTATGAAGTTAGACCGTTTTAAAGATTTTGAACCCAGTGTGCGCGAGCTGGTTCTCCGGTTTGAGAAACAGCGTGAGGAAGGCGGCGGCTTTTTGGATGCCGACCAACTCGAGGTTGTGGCCGACTACTATATGGAGGTCTGCGACGTTGAGGGATTGGAGGCAGTTGTGAATATGGGCGAGCGTCTTTTCCCGGCCAACGACAGCATTCGGTTGCGTCGCGCCCACCTTCTTGGCATTCAAGGGCAATATCGCCAGGCACTGGCCTTGTTGCGCGAATTAGAAAACCATGCCCCCGACGATACGGATGTATGCTATGCCCTTGGCGCGCTGTACAGCATGACCGACCAAAGCCGTAAAGCAATTTCATATTACCTCAAGTCGGCCGTGGACGGCTATGACTTGGGCACGATATACGGCAATGTGGGCGATGAATACTACAAACTGGGCGACATGGACAACGCAGTACGCTTTTACCGCAAGGCAATAGCCGAAAATCCCGACGAGATGCGCTCGCTCTACAATCTTGCCTGCACATGGGATGCCCAAAATCGTAACGAAACCGCTTTGGCCTTTTTCAGCAAGTTGGTCATGGAGCATCCTTATTCCTACGGGGGATGGTACTGTCTGGGCTGTGTGAACAGCTGGATGGGGTCATACGAAAAAGCCGCGGACGCCTACGAGTACGCCATAGCAATCGACAAGACCGAGGTGGATGCCTACTTCGGACTCTCAGATAGTTACCGTTCCATGGGCAATCGTGCTGCAGCTGTTCGCGCCTTGCGCGACTCGCTTGAGTACGCATCGGACAGACCCTATGTCCTCTACAGCATAGCCCAGCTCTATCAGGACGAGGGCAACTACCACACGGCTTCCTCCTATCTGCATGAGGCTTTGAAGGAAGACCCTTCCTACGACTTGGCATGGAGCCACTTGGGATATTGCAGTGAGATGCTGGGATACAACGAAGAGGCAGCAGGCTACTATCGCCGTGCCATAGACCTGGATCCCGACAACGACTGGCATTGGCTCAGCCTGTCCGACCTGTATATCCGCATTGGCCACTTTGCCGAGGCCGCTGCTCTGTTGGAGGATGCCTGTTCCGAGGCCGAAGATCGTTTTGCATTTGATTTGCGCTTGTGCTATTGTTATTTTAGAATGGGTAGACGAAATAGACTATTTGGGTACATCAACACCGCATCAGTAGTCTACCCTCAATTGGGCGAGGAGCTTCTTAAGCGTTATGCTGACATGGCTGCCGACCCCGAGGTGGTGATGAAGATATCATCCAATGGCATTTAATAATTTTACTATATACATATTATGAAAAGAATAGTATTGATTTTGCTGCTTTTGACAGTTGGCCTGCAGGTGGGCGCCGCACCCATAGAGGAGCAACAGTTGGTTGCCGAGCAGGTGTTGGGGACGGACAGCAACTCCACAGGTTTCGTCTCGCGAGTGCTGACCTGGTACGATGCCCACATGAACTACACGGCGGTGGGCCTGCTGATGACCCTTGAAAGCTCTTTTATCCCATTCCCTTCGGAGGTGGTGATACCGCCTGCGGTCTATGTGGCCAGCAACCCCGACACAAAAAGCGGAATGAATATTTGGCTTATTGTGCTGATAGGCACCCTTGGCGCCATGTTGGGAGCTTATGTCAACTATTTCCTGTCGCGTTGGCTGGGACGCCCCATCGTCTATGCCTTTGCCGAGAGCAAGGCGGGCCGTTTGCTTCGCCTCTCCAAGGAAAAGGTACAGCGGGCTGAGACCTACTTCAACGACCACGGCAACATATCCACCCTTGTGGGGCGCCTTATCCCCGTTATTCGCCAGCTGATTTCAATTCCCGCTGGCCTGTCGCGGATGAATTTGGCTGCATTCTCCCTCTTCACTTTCATTGGGGCTGCTGTGTGGAATGGGGTGCTTGCCCTGTTGGGCTGGCTCGCCTATCAGGCTGCCGACATATCTGTGATAGAGAAGTATAACCACCAACTGTCCGTAATAATAATAGTACTGTTCTGCGTGGCGGTGGCATTCCTGGTTGTCCGCGCCCTCGTCCGTGCAAAGCGGAAGAAACAGGGTTGACCCCACAGTCTTGTCCCATTCAACCTCTTGTTGATGCTCCATAGTCATGAAAGAAAACGAAACTGAAATAGACAGGAAGATAGACATAGCGCGTGCCTTTATGCGCAAAGACCGGCCGCTGCCCAAGCCCGGGTGCAGCTGGGCTTTCTTCATCTTCCTTGGCCTGCTCACCTTGGGCCTTGTGGTTATGTACATACTATACAAAGGCAATGTGTAATGGGCTACACAGAATGGCAAACCGATAATTGTGAAATAGAAATGATGGAATTCCCGATACTCGATACAACCGTATACAACCACCCCTTGGTTTATCTCGACAACGCTGCCACCACACAAAAACCCCGGCAGGTTATTGAGACACTAACCAATTATTACCTTACCCTCAACAGCAACATCCACCGCGGTGCACACTACCTCGCCGCTCAAGCAACCGAGCGTTATGAAGCGGTGAGAAAGCAGGTACAACACTTTGTCAACGCCCGCAGCAGCAACGAGGTTGTCTTTACCCGTGGCACCACTGAGAGCATCAACCTTGTCGCCTCCTCATTCGGGCAACGTTTTCTTGGCCGCTACGACGAGGTGATTGTGTCCGGTATGGAGCATCACAGCGACATAGTGCCGTGGCAGTTGGCTTGCGAAAGGGCAGGTGCCAAGCTAAAGGTTATCCCTTTCAGCTACGAAGGCGTCCTCGACTTGCAGGTCTACGAGTCGCTCTTTACCCAGCGCACACGGATGGTGGCTTGCTGCCATGTGTCGAACACCCTCGGCACGGTAAATCCGGTGAAGGACATTGTCACCATAGCCCATGCCCATGGGGTGCCGGTGCTTATTGACGGTGCCCAGGCGGTGGCACACATGAGAGTGGATGTGCAGGAACTTGATTGTGATTTCTACTGCTTTTCGGGCCATAAGATGTATGCGCCAATGGGAGTCGGGGTAATGTATGGGCGTGAGGAACTGCTCGGCCAGCTACCGCCCTACCAAGGCGGCGGCGAAATGATAAAGGATGTTACCTTTGAACGTACCACATACAACGAGTTGCCTTTCCGTTTCGAAGCAGGCACCCCGTCGGTGGGGGATGTGCTGGGCCTTGGCGCCGCCATCGACTTTATGGAGGCGCAGGGCATCGACTCCATCGCCCGGCACGAGGCTGAATTGCTCCAATATGCCACTGCACGCCTTGGCGCGATTGATGGCATACGTCTTTTTGGCACCGCCCCAAACAAGGCGGGTGTCATCTCTTTCCTGCTGGGCAATGCACACCCTTATGATGTTGGGACGCTGCTCGACAAGTTGGGCATAGCGGTTCGCACCGGCCACCACTGCACCCAGCCCATCATGGACCGCTACGGCATACCGGGAACCGTCCGCGCCAGCTTTGCCTGTTACACCACTCGCGAAGATGTCGACGCACTTGTGGCGGCTCTTGTCCGCATCGCCCCCATGCTTCTATAATCGTTTATGCAGAATAATAATTATCTATGCTCAAGACTTTACATATCGAAAACTATGCCCTGATACGGCAAACCGACATATCCTTCGACCAAGGTTTTGTGGTCATCACGGGCGAGACGGGTGCAGGCAAGTCTATCCTGCTGGGTGCGCTCGGCCTGCTGCTGGGTCAGCGGGCTGACACGCAGGTTCTGTCCGACAAGGACAGTAAATGTGTGGTCGAGGCCACTTTCGATATCTCCGGGCTGGGACTCGAGCCGCTCTTTGCCCGTTACGATGCCGACTATGACGATTCGCTAATACTTCGACGCGAGATACTGCCCTCTGCAAAAAGTCGTGCCTTTGTAAACGACAGCCCCGCCAATCTGCAATTCTTGAAAGAATTGGGTGGCCATATCCTCGACATCCATTCCCAATACCAAACCCTTACCCTCACCGAAAGCACATTCCAAATCCAGTTGCTCGACACATTGTCCAACGACTCCCCGTTGCCACAATACCAAAACCTCTACCGCCAGTATTCCACACTGAAACACGAATTGGAACACCTCACGGCCCTCGATGCCGAAAACAACAAGGCTCGCGACTACAACCTGTTTCTCTTCAACGAACTGCAGTCGGCCAAACTGGTTGACGGAGAACAGCAGGAACTGGAAGAGGAGTCTCGCCTGCTCGAACATGCCGAAACCATCAAGGAGGCCCTGGGCACCGTCATGACACTGTGCGACGGACAAGAGGGCGACGGTGCCGTGTCGCGTATCTCCTCCTCGCGCGGATGCCTGTCGCAGGTGGCCTCATTCCACGACGGTATTGAATCATTGTACCAGCGTATCGACTCCTGTCTTATCGAGATGCAAGACATCCTATCTGAGGTGGCCAGTCTTGACGACAAAATACAATACTCACCCGACCGGCAGGCCATGGTAATCGACCGGCTCGACCTTATCTACCGCCTGCAAAAAAAACACGGGGTCGACACCATTGCCGAATTGCTCGATATACAGCATAGTTTAGAATCTCAACTCCAGGAGGCCGACAGCCTCGACGACTGTATTCGCAACACCATGGAACAGGTGGACAAGGCATATGCACAGATGCAGCAGGTGGCAGAGCGCCTCACCGCCACCCGCCGCAAATCTGGCAAGATGCTCGAACAGCAGCTGCTTCCGGTATTGGGACAATTGGGTATGCCTTTGGCTCGCATAGTGGCTGAGGTGTCTCCCTCCCGCGACTACGGCCCGATGGGCCACGATGCGGTGAGCCTTCTCTTCAGTGCCAACCAAGGCAGTGCCCCGCGGCCAATAGCCGATGTGGCTTCGGGTGGTGAGCTGTCCCGTCTCATGCTGGCCATCAAATCGCTGGTCACCCGCCGCAATCTGTTGCCCACCATTATCTTTGACGAGATAGACAGCGGTGTTTCGGGCGATATATCAGTGGCAGTGGGCGGTATTATGCAACACATGGCAGAGCACATGCAGGTGATTGCCATATCCCATCTCCCCCAAATTGCTGCCAAGGCCTGTCAACATCTCAGGGTATCCAAAGCCGTGCAGGACGGGTCTACCGTTTCCCGCATCCGCCAGCTATCGTCCCAGGAACATGTTACCGAGATTGCCGTCATGCTCTCGTCCAACCCACCAACCGAGGCTGCCATCCAGACCGCCATCGAGCTAATTGGCCAACCCAAAATGTGACGAACAGCAAACAACCCCTACAAACAATAGTTACCCATCATCAAAAACTAAATGCAAAAAATGCCTTTCATACGATTGCTATTCATGCTGGCACTCTCCATCAGCTCCATGAGCGTGTCGTCGCAACAGCGTCCCCCCAAGCTGGACAACCCGTTGCATTTGCCCGTAGCCCCATCCGGCACCTTTGCCGAGATTCGTACAAACCACTTCCATGGCGGGATTGACCTCCGTGTCGGTGGCGACGAGGGCGTTGGCACGCCCGTCTATGCCCCGGCCGACGGCTATGTGTCGCGCATTCGTATCTCGGCCTACGACGGTGGCAAGATGCTTTATATCAACCACGAGGGGGGCATTACCACCGTCTACCTGCATCTCGATGCCTACCATGGCGACATTGCGCGCTATGTGCGCCGTTGCCAGGCCGCCCGCCAATGCTATACGCTTGACACCAACGTGGCCGCCGGGCAGCTGCCCGTAAAGCGTGGCGAACTGATAGCCTATGCTGGCAGCAGCGGCATGAGCGCCGGTCCCCATCTGCACTACGAAGTGCGCAACACCCGCACCCAGCAAGGCTACAATCCGCTAAAATATGGTCTAACCATGGTGGACGAGCAGCCTCCAGCCATCAAAGGCATTCGTATCCTTCCGGTGGACAAGAACAGCCGTGTCAATGGGGGGAAACAACCCTACCAAGTGGAACTGGGAGGCAAAGCCAGCCGACTGGGCTCCCCTACCAACCCGATATCAATAATAGGCCGCTTCTATGTGGCGGTGTATGCCTCGGACCAGTCCGAAGGCTCCACCCAAAACAACGGCTATGACCGCATTGACATGTGGGTAGACGGCCGCCCATTCTTCCAATATAAGATGGATGTCATCACACCCTCCGAGTCCCGAGGCATCAACGCCCAACTCGACTATGAATACTACCTCGCCACCCGACGCCCCTACATCATCACCCGCCGTTTGGAGGGCGACCCCATACGGCCGGCACGCACCTATGGCGATGGCAGCATCGGCTTCATCCCCTCCGACACACTCCTCCATCGCATCACCGTGGCCGTCTCCGACTTTAACGGAAACCAGACCGTACGCAGTTTCTATGTGCGCAACAGTCTCGAAACCCTTGTCCCCATGCACGACATCCCCGAGCACCCCTCCTACCATCTCTTCACCGACAGCCTCACCGTGCGCTGGCCACTTAGCATAAGTCGCGGCGACTATCAGATTGACATGCCCGCCGGCATGGTATACTACAACGACCTCCTGGTACACGGCATACAGAAAGACCGTCGCTACATCTCGCCCATCTACACCGTCAAGCCATGGCTCAGCCCATATCCTCCCCATCGCACATGGCAGCTTAGGGTACCCTTAGTGGTGGGATATGAACCGGAGCAACTGGTGCTGTGTCGGCTTAAGGACGACAAACTCACAGCCGTACCCACCCGTATCGTAGAACGTAAGGTGGAAGGGAAACCGGGTCGCTGGCTCGAAGCCGATGTGCGTGAATATGGCAACTTCGTTGTGGCCAACGATATCACCGCTCCCTATATCAAGCCCCTCAACTTCAAGCAGGGCGGCAAAGTGTCCGCCCGTGTGCTGCGCATGAAAATGGGCGACAACCTCTCCGGTGTGCGCGAATACCGGTGTTTCATCAACGGAGAATGGGTCCTGGCAGAATTCGATGGCAAGTATTCAACACTCACTATTGACCTCAACCAGATTGAAAAGCAGGTGTCAGCACTCGACCTCCGCATCTTCCTCACCGACTGCTGCGGCAACGAGGCTGAACTCTCCTATAACCTCAAAAGGTAGTATGCAGATTAATTGGAATAATCTGCACATTCCAAACCCCTGAGCACGCATGCACCGGAGATATATAGCGTGGGGGTATGGTCGGAAACAAATATCTGGCGCCTGTCATTCGCTCTGCCGAGGGTGGCAGTTACACTAACCTTGACAAACATGTAGGCAGGGGTGTAAATGACCAGCCCTGCATACTTGCTGTCCACATTCAGCTATTCATCCTCTTTTAATAATGGCACCGGGTAGGTCGGGATGCACCGAGGCAAAAGAATTAACCACATTGCTGCCAAAACACAGGTCCTGCTCACCAAACAGGCTTTATTGTGAATTCAAGGCGTCACCCACGTGAAGACAACGCCGGAAGTGGGCAGGTCTGTTCCATTTTCCAAGGCTGTTCGCACTGCAGTCGGGCAGGTGATGGTGCAGGCACCCGAATTGGTGGAAAGGTCACTGCACATAAAAATTTTATATGTCACATTACTCATATCAAAGTTGGAGAGATTCAGATTTGTCATGTTTCGGCAGAAAAGAAACATGCTGCTCATCCCTGTCACATTCGAAGTGTTGAAATTAGTGAGATCCAAGTTCGTCAGGCCAGTGCATCCACTGAACATTTCGCTCATGTATATCACATTCGAGGTATTGAAATTAGAGAGATCCAAGTTCGTCAGGCCAGAGCATCCATAGAACATGCCGCTCATATCTGTCACATTCTCGGTATTGAAATTGGTGATATTCAAGTTCGTCAGGCCAGAGCATCCATAGAACATGCCGCTCATATCTGTCACATTCTCGGTATTGAAGCTTGAGACGTCTAACCTGGTCAAATTCCTGCAATTCGCAAACATATTATACATGTCTGTCACTTTACTGGTGTTGAAGTTGGAGAGATCCAGGCTCGTCAGGCCAAAGCAGCCACTGAACATATTGCTCATGTCTGTCACATTCGAGGTGTTGAAATTGGAGGGGTTCAATCTCGTCAGTTTGTCGCACTGAGTAAACATACCTTTCATATTTGTCACATTATCAGTGTTGAAGTTTGAAACGTCCAACTCCGTCAATTTCTCGCAACTGAAAAACATATAGCTCATGTCTGTCACTTTACTGGTGTTGAAGTTAGAGACATCCAGGCTCGTCAGACTCCAGCATCCAGCGAACATTTGTTTCATGTCTGTTACGTTCTCGGTGTTGAAGCTTGAGACGTCCAACCCCGTTAATTCCTGGCCATTGACAAACATATTCCTCATATTCGTCACACTGTCGGTATTGAATCCGTTCCCAAAATTGATTCTTTTTAGTAAAAGATGTACTATTCTCTCTCTCCCGTAATGAGTCTGATAATACGTCCATGAGCTCATAAACATGGAGGAACAATTGGGGTTTGCGCAAATCTGGCTGGCTCTTGTCGATACCCTCCATGTGGTTCCATCAAGATTGCCATAGATGGGGACAGGGGAGTCTGGAGTAGAGAGCAGGACGCCCGACATAACGGGACTGTTATATTCAAACACCACCGACTTTGTCTTGTCGCCTTTTGGGATTGCGGCATTAAAGTCCGGACCGCTTATTAATTTGGCACGTGGGGCTTCGGTCAGCTCCGCCACATTCAGCATCACCGTGTCGATGGCATTTTGAGCCAATGCAACCTTCTCTTTCCCTACTTCGCACATGTATCCGTCTGTGGTGTAGAGCGTGAGTGTCATGTCGTCGGTAGTGAAAGGCGGCACCACAATGTCGAAGGTGCCTGTACCCTGAGCCTCCACCATAGCGGGACAGTCGTCGGTGAAGGCCAGAAACACGTTATTAGTCGCGTTGCTGGACATGTCGAGGTGTCCGCATTCTTGTCTTACCACCGTTGCAATACCAGCTCCGCTAAGTTTGGCCGTCCGTGCCCGAAGTTCTATACTGGCCAACGGAAGCGCTCTGGCCAACGGGTTTGAAACCGTCACTCGCACTATGGAACAAAGACTGTAGAACCGCAGCGTGTTGCCATTAGTCAGGTGTGCAGCCATCGGCAGTTCCACCCTTTGGCGGCCGTCAGCTAATAACCGGTAGGTCTGGCTCGTGGGGAGGTTGACAGGAAGACTGCTGCTATTACTGCTCTTGTTGTTTCCAGTCACTATACGGGCGGGATAGATGGCTTGGTAGGTCATGGCAGGCGCCACATCCTCAATCTGTGCCAGTGCACCCGATGCACCCGTAACAGGGTAGGAAGCGTTGTTGACAAACACCTTGTCGCCGTTAAGCCAGTACAGCGCAGATTCGTCAATATACAGCCTGTCGTTGCCATTCATGGGTTTCTGTATTTCGGCGACCAGTGTGACGGTCTCCTCTTCTTTCTGGCAGCCTGCTGCCAGCATGGCCATAACAGCCACAATAAGTGTCAGTATTGCATGGTGTCGTTTCATGGTGTCGTGTATGTTGTGTGTCCTGTCTGGTTTTTATTGTCGTATGCGTCTGCAAAGATATGAATTATTATTCAAATATGGGCTATTTTGCAGATGTTGATTTGTTTGTCTTTGGGTATCATACTATTGGGATTTTGATGCTGCCGGTTTGTGAGGATATTTGGGCTTGTTTTCCATGTACGGGAGCCTTATGTTCGACGCGTTCCCGAAGCGAAGGAAAAGCAGCGCTGTGATTTCTTAATGAATGATTAAAAATAAGAGATTGGAGAGAAAAAGTTTGCAGATTAAAAAAATAATAGTATCTTTGCAATCTGTTTTGTGGATAAGATAAATCCTTAAACATGCAATAAATCAACTAATAAACATATTCAAGACAAATGTACGCAATCGTAGAAATCGCAGGAAAGCAATTCAAGGTCGCACAAGATCAGAAGATTTTCGTCAACCGTCTCCACAACGACGAGGGCAGCGAAGTCTCTTTTGACACCGTGATGCTTAAAGACAATGATGGCAACGTAGAGGTGGGACAGCCCTATATTGCCGGTGCTAACGTGAAAGCCACCGTGCTGCGTCATCTTAAAGGTGACAAGGTGTTGGTCTTCAAGAAAATCCGCCGCAAGGGGTATCAGAAGATGAACGGCCATCGCGACTATCTGACTCAAATCAAGATTGACAGCATCAACTAATTCCCAGTATTGTATAACCTTTTAAAAACATAATATCATGGCTCACAAAAAAGGTGTAGGTAGTTCCAGCAACGGTCGCGAATCCGAAAGCAAACGCTTGGGTGTTAAAATTTTTGGCGGTCAGCACTGCATCGCCGGCAACATCATTGTCCGTCAGCGTGGCACCGTCCACAACCCTGGCAACAATGTAGGCATGGGCAGGGACCACACCCTCTTCGCCCTGTGCGACGGCACCGTCCATTTCAAGAAAGGACGCGAAGACCGTTCCTATGTGTCCGTCATCCCCGACAACGCTGAATAAGCACGGCACAACAGAACAGAAAATAAGGCGCACAACCAAGTGCGCCTTTTTTTATATACAAAAGATGGGTATCCGGGCAATAGAATTGCACAACTTGCGTTAATAAAGCATGAGTGTCCGTATGCCATATATCGTAGCGGGTCCCTGCAGCGTCGAGAGCCCGGAGCAAATTCGGGACGTAGCCCTGGCCCTGGCCCATATGCCCCAGGTGGCCATGGTTCGTTGCGGCGTGTGGAAACCGCGCACCCGTCCCGGCGGGTTTGAAGGCCATGGCGCCAAAGCCCTGCAATGGATAGCCCAATGCCGGGCGGCGGCGGATGCCGTGCGACAACAGAACGGCTCGCCCCGGCTGCGGTTCTGCTGCGAAGTGGCACTCCCCGAACATGTGGAACAGGCCCTCAGCTACGGCATCGACGCCGTATGGATAGGCGCCCGCACCACGGCAAGCCCCTTCGTAGTGCAGGAACTGACCGAAGCCCTGCGCGGCACCGCACTCCCGGTAATGGTAAAAAATGCGCCAAACCCCGATGTGCGGCTTTGGATGGGAGCCATAGAACGGTGCCGGCAGGTAGGCATTGGCAACATAAAAGCCGTGCACCGGGGGTTCGACCTCTACCGCAACGACGGCTACCGCAACAACCCCCTGTGGGAAATACCCATCGAGCTGCGCCGCCTCATGCCCGACATCCCTCTCCTGTGCGACCCAAGCCATATTGCCGGACGCAAAGAACCCGTGCCTAACCTGGCCCAAACCGCCTTGGACCTGGGTTTTGAAGGCCTGATGGTCGAAGTGCACCCCTGCCCCGAAAAGGCTTTGACCGACGCCGGACAGCAAATCCGTCCCGACGAACTGGACCGGATGATACAAGGACTGGTGCTGCGCAGCACCGACAGCCGGGTGGCCGACGAGGAACTGCGCCTTCTGCGCGAACAGATAGACTACATCGACAAAGACATGCTGCGCCTGCTGGCCGCGCGCCTCGAGGTGGCAAAGCAAATCGCCCGGATAAAGCAAGAGGGCAACCTGGCCGTCTTCCAACCCAAACGGTGGGACTCCCTGCTCCACCAGCGCATGGAAACCGCCCGTCAACTCGGGGTGGACCCCCTATTCGTAAAAGGCCTGTTCGAGAAAATCCATGCCGAAAGCGTGCGGATTCAGGAACAGTCGATGGCCCGGCCCGACAACAACAAATAGCCCACCAAACAGATAAAATACAAACAACCCTTAATACTATTCAGATGAAAATTCGCTTTTTAAAACTGAAAGACTGGCTGCTGATGACCCTCATGGGCGCACTGGGCATGGCTGGCTGCCACGGCACCAAAGAGGCCGCCAAGGACCCCGTCACCCCCAACCCCGACTCGCTGCAGACCCAACCCGACCCCCGGGAACGGGCCGTACTGATGTATGGCGTGCCCACCATGGACTTTGTGCTCAAAGGCCGCGTAATCGACACTCAGGGCAACCCCGTTAGCGGTATGCAGGTGGTACTGATAAACGGCACCGTCGACATCACCCCCGAAAACATGCAGGATGACAACCCCTACGTTCAGGACTACATCAACTCGGCCGGCGACACCACCAACGCCGAAGGTGTATTCGAGTGCCAAATGAGGGACGTCCCCAACGAATTGCAGCATGTAATAGTGCGCGACGTGGACGGCAGCAAGAACGGCGAGTACGAAAGCCAGATGCTGGAAGTGAACTTTGCCGAGGGCGAAACCACCCAGCCGCGCAAGGGCTGGTACATGGGCACCCGCACCAAGGACGTCGACATCACCGTCAAAAAACTGAGAAAATAGGCCATCGGGCAGCCTATGGATTTGAAACAGGAGGTGTGGCGACAATACCGCCACAATTACGCCCGCATGCACCCGCTGCGCACCCTCTTCTGGGAGTGTACGCTGCGGTGCAACATGCATTGCCGGCACTGCGGAAGCGACTGCAAGGTCAGCACCCAGACACCCGACATGCCCGCCAAAGACTTTTTCAAGGCCATCGACGACATAACCCCGCACGTCAACCCCCACGAGGTATTCGTAATCTTTACCGGCGGCGAGGCCCTGCTGCGACCCGACCTCGAAGCCTGCGGACTCGAACTCTACCGACGCCAGTTTCCATGGGGCGTGGTCAGCAACGGGTGGCTCCTCAACGCCAAGCGCCTGGACAGCCTGCTGGCCAGCGGCATGCACTCCATCACCATCAGCCTCGACGGCCTTGAAACGGAACACAACTGGATGCGGCAAACCCATGGCAGCTTCGCCCACGCCTCCGAGGCCATCCGGCTGCTCGGCCAGACTCCGGACCTGCTGTGGGATGTGGTGACCTGTGTCAATCCCCGCAACTACAGCCAGCTGGAACAGCTGAAAGAGTACCTCATAAGCCTCGGCACCAAGCGCTGGCGGCTGTTTGCCATATTCCCCATGGGGCGCGCCGCCCACGACCCCGAGCTGCAGCTCGGTGACGAGATGTTCACCGGCCTGCTCGACTTTGTAAAGCGCACGCGCCAGGAAGGCCGCATTGTGTGCAACTATGCCTGCGAGGGCTACCTGGGACGCTACGAGCGCCAGGTGCGCGACAACTTTTTCTTTTGCCGTGCCGGCATCGAGGTGGCCTCGGTGCTGTGCGACGGCAGCATATCGGGCTGCACCAGCATCCGCAGCAACATGCACCAGGGCAACATCTACCGCGACAACCTGTGGGAGGTGTGGCAAAACCGTTTCCAGCCCTACCGCGACCGCGGCTGGACCCGCAAAGGCCAGTGCGCCGACTGCAAGGTGTGGCGCTACTGCGAGGGGAGCGGCCTCCACCTGTACGACGACGGCGGCGAGTTGCTCAGTTGCAGCCTCAGGCGCATCACCGGCGCCCAGTAAACGCCCCTGTTGCACCGTTTTTTCTTCGTCACATATTGCCCAGTTCTTCGACAGTTGGTCGAGCATGTCAGACCAACTGCCGACTAATTGCCGATGCATTGCCGGTTAAAGGGCGGGCCAGCATGGGACAAACACCGGTGTGGCGGCATTCTTGGTTTTTCCCAGCGTTTGGGGGCATGACGGCCGGTGTCCGGTTGCGGGTTGCGGCCGCTATTCTGTTTGGGCGGATGGCTGGGGGCCGTTGGGTTGGGCGTTGTCGGCCTTGAGGAGGCGCTCCAGGCGGTTGACGAGGTCGGCGAGGTCGGGGTTGTCGGCGGGGAAGATGATTTGTGCCTGCCGGTAGTAGGGCATGCGCTGTTCCAGCTGTTGGCGTACGTGGAGGCTGCGCTCTTCGGGGGTCATGCCGGCAAGTATGGGGCGGGTTTTTCTGGATTGGGCGGCCCGGCGCAGGATGGTGTCGGGTGAGACGTCGAAGTAGACGGATTTGCCGTGCCGGTTTATCCACTGCATGTTGTCGAAGTGGCAGGGGGTTCCGCCGCCGGTGGAGATGACTGTGTTGTCGAGGTCGGCGGTGCTGTGGAGCAGTTTCTGTTCGATTTTGCGGAAGGCTTGCTCGCCATAGCGGCTGAAGAAGATGGGTATGGTGGTGTGGAAGGTGGTTTCGATCATTTGGTCGAGGTCGAGCCAGTGGTAGCCGAGGCGGACGGCCAGTTTGTGGCCGATGGTGGTTTTGCCGCTGTACATGTAGCCTGTGAGGTAGATGCGCATGGGTGGGCTATTGTTTTTGTGGCGGCGGCTGGGTGCCGCCGGTGAGGGTGATGAGGGGGAAGGTGCGGCGGGCGTTGGCGGCAAAGATGCCGAGTGCGCCGTTTACGTTGCTGTATATGGCAGGGGGCTCGGTGAGGAGTTGCAGGGGGCTGGTGGCGCCTGAAATGTCCTGCAGGTAGCGGTAGCGTTCGGGGCTTACGGTTTCGATGTCGAGGGTGTATTGGTGGAGGTAGGGGATTACCTCGTTGGTGTCGGTGAGGCGGATGAGGGTGAGGGTGGTGTTGTGGTTTTGGCCGTTGAATTTGTCGTCGGGTGTGAGGAGTTGGTTGAAGGGGGAGAAGCCGGCTACAGAGAGGTTGGTGGCGATGAAGGAGTCGATGAGGGCTTTGTCGTTGCAGAGGAAGAGGGTGTTGTAGGTGGTGTCGATGGTGTCGTAGCGTTGGAAGTAGGGGCTGTAGCGGCTGCCGCTGTCGCGCTGGCGGATGTTGATGCAGTAGTAGTCTTTGCGGTCGGGGTAGTCGTCGATGTTGAAGTTGACGATGAGCAGGTGGAAGGAGCCGCTGTCGTTGGTGAAGGCGACGGGCTGGCTGATGCGGGGCATGGGCGGCACGACGGTTTGTGCGGTGATGGTGCGGCTGTTGGTGCGGATGCGGATGGCGAGGCTGTCGTTTTCGCGTGTGGTGTGGTTGAAGTAGTAGTTGCAGCGGTCGATGGAGGCGGGACGGAGGTCGGTGCCGTTTACGGTGAGGGTCATGTCGGCGCCGCCGACGGGCTGGTTGTTGGTGGAGTCGAGGAAGAAGTGTGTGTTGGCGAAGTATACGAAGAGTTGTTTGCCGGCGGAGGGGACGGCGTTGAGTACCGGCTCGGATTGTGAGGCGGTGGTGTCGAAGTCAATGACTTTCTCGCACGAGGCGAGTGTGAGGAGTGCGAGGGCTATGAGTGCTTGTTTTTTCATGGCTTAGAAATATAGGGTGTAGGCGATTGATGGGAGGATGGGGAATATGGAGAGCTGGACGAGGGCTTTGTTGTAGCCTTGGTAGCTGAATTGTGAGGAGGTGTAGGTGAGGTAGGGGTTGGCGTGGTTGTAGAGGTTGTAGACGCTGATGTTGATGGTGCGGCGCCATTTGGGCCGCCAGACGGGTGCGTCGCTTTGGTATTCGGGGGGGAGGTTGCTGCGGTGTTGCTTGAAGGTGCGGTGGAAGTTGACGCTTATGTCGGCACGGTGGTAGTTGGGCATGCGGAAGTTGTTGCGGCTGCTGACGTGGGAGAGGGTGTTGCCCATGTTGGGTGTGGTGTTGTAGGCGTCGGGGTCGTCGGAGGCCACGGGGTATTTTTCCATGGCGAGGGTGGCGGTGTTGCCGGTGCTGAAGACCCAGGTGGCGCTGACGTCGATGCGGTCGGTGATTTTGTAGGTGGCGACGATGGAGATGTCGTGCCGGCGGTCGTATTTGGCGGGGAAGGGGTTGCCGTTGTTGAGTACCTGCCCTTCGCGGTTGAAGAGGTGTGTGGTGCGGCTCCAGGTGTAGGCTACCCATCCGGTGAGGCGGCCGAAGGTGCGCTGGGCGAGGAATTCCACGCCGTAGGTCCAGCCGTCGCCTGTGCAGACGAGGTTTTCCCACCCCACGGTGGAACCGAAGGAGGTGGCGCCGTCGCGGTATTCGATGAGGTTGGTCATGCGTTTGTAGTAGCCTTCGACTGAGAGGTCGGCTATCATGGGTATGGTGTAGTTGACGCCGGCGGCGAATTGGTGGGCTTTCATGGGTGCGATGCGTTGGGTGGAGGGGACCCAGAGGTCGGTGGGCATGCTGACGCTGGTGGTTGAGAGGAGGTGGAGGTATTGCGACATGTGGGCGTAGCCTATTTTGAATGAGAGGTTTTCGCCTATCAGGGCGCGTGCCGACACGCGGGGCTGGATGGAGGGGTAGAAGGTGTTTTCTACGCCAAAGCCGCTGAGGTGAAGGCCGAGGTTGATTTTGAATATGTCGCCGATGCTCCAGTCGTCTTCGGCAAAGAGGACTGCCTCGTTGGCACGCACGGTGTCTTCCTGCAGCACGGTGTCCATTTGCCAGGCGTTGTTCATTTGTATTTGGTCGAAGTAGTCAATGCTGCCGCTTGCCACGCTGGGGCGTATGTTGTGGCGTGTGTAGTAGGTCCCGAACTGGATGTTGTGGTCGGGCGAGGGGGTGTAGGAGAAGTCGAGCCGTCCAGTGATGTCGTGGATGGTTGAGAGGTAGTCGCCTTTGACGGTGGAGTTTTGTTCGCTGCCGTCGTCGAGTATGGCGTTTTTTTCAATGCCTACTACCATGCGGTTGTTGTATTGTGTGTAGGAGGCGGAGAGATTCATGAAGAGTTTGGGGTTTAGCACGTAGTTCCAGCGCAGGCCGCCCACGGTGTTGCCCCAGTTGTTGGCGAAGTCGAGGTATTGGTCTTCGGCCAGGCTGCTCTCGGTGCGCACTTTGGTGTAGACGTGGTCGTTGCCGTGGTAGACGGTGGCGTAGAGGCGGCTTTTGTCGGAGAATTTGTGTGTTACTTTGGCGTTGAGGTCGTAGAAGTAGTAGCCTGCTACCAGTTTTGTCTTGCCGTCCACGTCGGTGGCCATGCGTTGGATGAGGGGTTGCAGCAGGAAGTCGGCGTAGGTTCGGCGCGCTGAGAGGCAGAAGGTGGTTTTTTCTTTGACGATGGGGCCTTCGAGGTTGAATTTGGCGGAGATGAAGCCGATGGAGGCGTTGCCGTGGATTTCGCGGTCGTTGCCGTTGTTGGTGGTGACGTCCAGCACGCTCGACAGGCGACCGCCGAAGCGGGCGGGGAAGCTGCCTTTGTAGAGGGTTACGTTTTTGACGGCGTCGGCGTTGAAGGCGGAGAAGAAGCCGCCGAGGTGGTTGACGTTGTAGAGCGGTATGCCGTCGAGGAGGAAGAGGTTTTCGTCGGGGCCGCCGCCGCGCACGTACATGCCGCCTGTGCCTTCGTTGCCGCTTTGCACTCCGGGGAGGAGTTGGATGGCTTTGATGATGTCGGCTTCGCCGAAGAGTACGGGTACGGACTTGATTTGTTCTACGGGTATTTCGATGGCGCTCATTTGTGAGGACTCGCGCGAGTTGATGCGCTGTGCGGTTACCACTACTTCGTTGAGCTGGATGCTGGGCCGCAGGCGGTAGTTGCGGGTGAGGTTGCCTTTGAGGTGGAGGGTGTCGTGGATGGGTTCGTAGCCCACAAAGGTGACGCGCAGGGTGGCGGTGTTTTCTTTTAGGGTGAGGGTGTAGCGGCCGTTTACGTTGGTGATGGTGCCTTTGCCGCTGCGGGTGTCGAGTACGGTGGCGCCGATGAGGGTTTCGCCGGTGGTGTTGTCGGTGATGGTGCCGCTGATGGTGTGTTGTGCGCGCATGCCCAGCGGTATTACAAGCAGCGTAAGCAGGATGAGGTGTCGGTACATTCGTTCAGTAATTCTGTTATTGTTTTGTTCAGGATGGGATGTGTGTAATGGGGTGCTATGTCGCAGAGGGGTTGGAGCACAAAGCGGCGCAGGTGCATGCGAGGGTGGGGCAGGATGAGGTTGGGGGTGTCAATTACAAGGGTGTCGTAGAAGATGAGGTCGATGTCGATGGGTCGCGAGGCGTAGGCGTTGCCTGTGGGTGTGGCGTGGCGTTGCCGCCCAAGGAGTGATTCGATGTGGAGAGCCTCTTTCAGTGCCTGGTGGGGGGTGAGGAGGGTTTCTGTTTTCAGCGCCTGGTTGTAGAAGTTCTGCGGTTTTTCGTGCTCGGCAAAGGTGCCCCAGGGGGCGGTTTCGTAGGTGTGGGAACAAGCAACGACAGACCCGATACGCTGCTGTATCAGGTCTGTCGCTTGTGTGAGTATCTGTTGGCGGTTGCCTTGGTTGCCGCCAATCAGCAGATAGAGTGCGGGCATTTACTTCACTTCGGTGAATACCATTGTCAGGGTGAAGGACATGCCGGTCTGTTCGTCTTTGATTGCTCGGGAGATGGTGATGGTGTTGTCCTTCTTGTTGTAGGCAAAGGGTACGGTCTCGGTACTGTTGCCGTCGGCAATGGTGAGTGTTCCGTTTGTGCCGTCGAAGGTGTAGGTGAATTTGTCGGTGGAGGTTTCACCATCTAAAGGCTGGCTCATGCCCATGGAGGGGACGGAGACGGTGCCGCTGGTGGTGAAGGTTGCGGAGCCGTCGGTGGTGGAGGTGAAGTTCATGGTGCCGTCGATGGTGAGGTTCATGGCGGCGGTGATTCCCATATAGGTCATTTCCTGGGTGTGGGTGGTGTGGGTGGTCCACTTGGTGCCGTTAAGGTCTTTCTCCTTGGTGCATGATGTGAACATCAGGGTTACACAGGCTAACAGAGCCACAAACAATGTTCTTTTCATTTTGATTTGATTTTATTTTGTTACTTGATGAATTGTTGTGTGTTGTGATGCATGGGTTGTGTCGGGTGGAGTTTTTTTTTTAGGCCGACAGGAGGTTTATCCGCAGTGCATGAAACTTTCTACCAGTTCGAGGATTTTGTGGGGGTTGGTGCCTATCTCGGCGCGCAGGGTGCGGTCGTTGTAGGCGCGCAGCTCTTTCAGTATGCCGTCGATGAGGGCTGGGGCAAAGATGCCTTTGTCTTCGTAGATGGCGCGGTCGCGCTCTAAGAGGTCGGCGCTGGCGGCGCAGCTGTCGGGCAGGACGTCTAAGCGGTTCAGCACCTCTTCGTGTTCGAATATGTTCACGCTTACGTAGCGGTCTTTGGCATACTGGACGGCGTTTTCCATCTCGAATCCGTGGCGGGCGGCCACGGTCATGCCGGCCAGGAGCAGGTAGACGTTGGCGCTTCCGTCAGGGGTGCGCAGTTCGATGGTTTGTTTGTAGCTGAAGTCTACTTCGTCGTTTTTCTCAAGGGGATTGCAATGGGCCATCATGTTGCCGCTGCCTTTGGTCCAGCCCAGCGGCACGCGCACCATGGCGCTGCGGTTGCGGTCGCCCCAGCAGATGTTGGTGGGAGCTTCCTGATGGGGTACGAGGCGGAAGTAGGAGGTGGGGTTGGTGTCGCCGAAGGCGGTGAGCGAGCCGGCCAGATGCAGAATGCCTGCAATGGCTTTGTGGGCCACCTCGGTCAGGCCGTTCTCGTCGATATACATGTTTTTGCCGTCTTTGCTGATGCGGGTGTGGATGTGCATGCCGCTGCCGGCTTTGCCCACGGTGATTTTGGGCGCGAAGGTGACGGTGATGCCGTATTGGTAGCCCAGTGTGCGCATAATCCACTTGGCGATGACCAGTTGGTCGGCAGCATCTTCGAGGGTGGTGGGCAGGAATTCGATTTCGTTCTGTTCGTACATCAGGTCGTCCATGCTGAAGTTGCCTACTTCGCTGTGGCCATACTTGATGAGACCTCCACACTCGGCAATGAGTTTCATGGCTTCGGTGCGGAAGTTTTCGAATTTGCAGAATGGGGTGGAGGCGTGGTAGCCACGCTGGTCGGCAGTCATGTATTGCTCCTCCTTGGGGGCGATGACGTAGTATTCCAGCTCGCCCATCACTTCGAATTCCATGCCGCCAGTGGCCTCGCGGAAGGCTTTTCCGGCTTTGGCCAGAGTGTACTCCGGAGCCATGTCGAAGGGTTCACCGTCCTTGGTGTAGAAGTTGCAGAGCAGGTCGAGAGTGGGTATTTCGGCAAAGGGGTCGATGAAGGCAGTACGGAAACGGGGTATTACATAAAGGTCGCTGCTGCCGGCTTCGAGGAAGGGGAAGAGGCTGCTGCCGTCCACACGCTCGCCCGAGGTGAGTATCTCGTCGGCATGCTCTAAGCTGTGGATGACGAAATTTAGTGTTTTCAGTCGCCCGTCGTTCGCCATGTAGCGGAACTTGATCATCTCTATATCGAATTCCTCGATGACCTTGAGGATATCTGCCTTGGTGAATTCGCACATGGGTTTCTCCAGGAACTGCACCAATCGGTTGGGGTTGAGTTTTAATTCTTCTTTTCTCATGTCAATATTTTTTAAATTGGGGCTGCAAAGATACGAATATTTTTTGTATCTTTGTTTTTTTAGAAATGAAAAGTGGCTGACGTGTCGTTTCCTGACTTGGGCTGAAACCTCTGTCTCATCCTTCCCGAAAAGAATAAGCCCCTTCGGGCGGTCACCGCCCGAAGGGGCTTGCCAACCTCTTCCATCCCCTTCTCGTCATAAGTGGCGGACAGCGATTTCTGTACAGATGCTTAAATTCCCTTTTCCGTAAACATGCAGGACAATAAAAGACGTTTTATTGCGTTAAGGGTCATAGTTGTT
>Ga0310697_10000637_pt1 | contig 45450 bp, 37 predicted proteins | sample 172DNAGHGlowgp2_FD_203883 | JGI IMG/M metagenome (GOLD analysis project Ga0310697, IMG submission 203883) | Sheep rumen microbial communities from Palmerston North, Manawatu-Wanganui, New Zealand - 1728 DNA GHGlow gp2 (v2) (version 2) | ecosystem: Host-associated > Mammals > Digestive system >...
AAAAATTTTACCGCGTTACGGCGTGGAGTTCCGCGAAATACCGCGCAAGACTCTCGGCGACGAAGTGATAAGCGCAAGCTCCGTGCGCGCGGCTCTCAAGTGCGGCGACTTCGACAAAATTAAACAACTCGTGCCCGATACGACGTTTCAGTATTTGGTCGGGAACAATCCTTTTAACAAAATTTAATGCATCAATCGTTGCGCGGTTTTGCCCGTTGTCCTATAATGGCATCAAACGTTCTTTGTGAATATTGGAAGGAGCGATTAGTATGGACGAATTCAAATTTTATCTTCAACGTTTTGCAAATACGGAAGTGTCTTTGACGGCGGAAGCCGACGAGTACACAAATGCGGAATCTAACGTCAAAATCTACGCGCTGGCGGGCGATGATACCGTCGCCAATTCAGCTGCAAGCGTCACAGTTGACGGCGGCGACGATTCTGATTCGATAACAAACACGGAAAAATTTGTCTCTCTCTTCGGCGGCGCAAGCGATGATGCCTTGGATAACTCAGGCACGAACGTATCTGTCTTCGGCGGCGAAGGCAACGACGAACTTACAAACTCTGCCGCAAGCGTCATAATGGCAGGCGGCGACGACGACGACAGATTGACAAATGAAGCCGCCAAAGTCACCCTCAGCGGCGACGCGGGCGACGATACCTTGGATAATTCGGGCGCGACCGTCTCAATGGACGGCGGCGCGGGCGACGATTATTTCTACAACTCAAGTGCCAAAGTCACCCTCAACGCAGGCACCGATAACGATTACATTGAAAACAGCGGCGCAAACATCTCAATAAACGCAGGCACGGGCAATGACACCGTCTCCAACGAAGAAACTGCCACTGCGGCAACAATCCTCGGCGAAGACGGCGACGATTACGTAGAAAACTGGGCGAACGGTGCCAAAATTAACGCGGGCGCAGGCGACGACGCCATTGACAACTACGGCGGTGCGACTGTCTCAATCGCGGGCGGCGAAGGCAATGATACCGTTTTCAACGAATGGAGCGGCACCTCCGTCACAATAAAAGGCGGCGAAGGTAACGACAGCCTCTCCAACGACGGCGACAAAGTTACCGTCCTCGGCGAGGCGGGCGACGATTACATCTTAAACAACGGCGCAACGGTCTCGATAAACGGCGGCGCGGACATCGACGAAATTTCAAACAACGGCGATTCAGTCAAAATCGATTCCGGCGACGGCGACGATTCCATTTTTAATTACGGCTCTTCCGTAACTGCGGCGAGCGGCAAAGGTAACGACTATATCGAAAACAACTGGGGCAGCCATGTTTCACTTTCAGGCGGCGCGGGCGACGATTCGTTAATCAATACCGCCGACTCCGTAACCGTGGACGCGGGCGACGGCAACGATTACGTCGAAAACAACTCTGATGAATTCGTAACCATGAACGCGGGCGCGGGCAACGATTCCATTGCCAATATCGGCGGCTCCGACGTTTCGATTAACGCGGGCGCAGGCGACGATTCCATTTTCAATGACAGCGAAAATAATACCATCGTCGGCGGCAAGGGCAACGATTCCGTCGAAAACGAAGGCGATAACGTCCTGTTCACTTACGCTTCGGGCGACGGCAACGACGTTATCACGGGCTTCAATGACACATCCACATTGCAAATCGGCAACGGCACGACCGCCACTTACTCCATGCAAGGAAACATTGCCGATGTCGTTGTCGCTGTCGGGCAAGGCAGCGTCACACTGGTAGACGCCTTCGATTCGTGGACAGCTCCCAATATCAAGGGCTCACTCAAGGGCGGCGATCACTCTGCAACAATCGAAGGCACCGACAGTGCCGACACCATAAGCAATATTTATTCCGACGTTACAATTTCGGCTCTCGGCGGCAGAGATGTGATTTCCAATGCCGGCTGGACGGAAAACGTTTCAATCCACGGCGGCAACAGCAACGATACCATTATCAATTACGGCTCTGTCGCTACCATTAACGGCGGCATAGGCAACGATTCAATCAGCAACGAATACGGCAGCGACATTCTTTTCCAATACGAGCCGGGCGAAGGCAACGATTCGATTCACGGCTTCAACAAAACTTCTTCGCTCCAAATCGGCAACGGCGATACCGACACTTATTCCATGCAAGGCTCCGGCGAAAACGTTCTTGTCTACGTCAAAAAGAGTAAAGTCGTCTTGGAAAACGCAATGTACTTGTCCGAACTTAACGTCCTCGGCACCGACGAAACTCCGGTTGTCAGCCTCATATTGGGCACCACGAGTAACGATACCATCGGCAATATTCACTCCGGCGTTACAATCAACGCGGACAAGGGCAACGATTCCATTTCCAACGCCGGTTGGGCGCAAAAAGTATCCGTCAACGCGGGCGCGGGCAATGACGCCATCCTTAACTACGGCGAACAATCCACAATCCTCGGCGACGCGGGTCATGATTCCGTTACCAATTCGAGTGCTTCGCAGACCTTTATCGACGGCGGCGCGGGCAACGATTTCATATGGAACAGCGGCGAGCAAGTTACCGTATCGGGCGGCGCAGGCGCAGATTCCATTGCCAATTACTACGGCGCACAAGTCTCCGTGTCGGGCGGCGCGGCGAACGACTCAATCAGCAACTACGGCGCAAGCGCAACTGTCGCGGGCGGCGCGGGTAACGACACAATCACCAACAGCGGTGCCAATGTCTTGTTCATGTACACTTCAGGCGACGGCAAAGACGTTATTGAAGGCTTCAACGAAACTTCTACGCTTAAAATCGGCAACGGCACAACCTCCACTTACTCCAAAGAAACCGTCGACGGCGACCTGGTCTTGACTGTCGGCACAGGCTCCGTTACCTTGAAAGACGCGGCAAGCTTGGAGACCGTCAATATCGCCGGTCATGATGCGGCTTACTTAATACTCGACGACAAAGCCGGTGCAACTACCTTGACGGCGAACGCCAAAGCCGCCGACGCCACCGCTCGCACCAAAGCCATAAAAATTGTCGGCAACGACTTCGCCAACACGATACTCGGCGGCGCAGACAAAGACTTCCTTTACGGGCAGGAAGGCGACGACTATATCGACGGCGGCAAAGGCAACGATAAAGTCTACGGGCAAGAAGGCAACGACACGATTAACGGCGGCTCCGGTAACGACACACTCTGGGGCGGTGACGGCGACGATGTCTTTGTCTACACCACGGGCAGAGACCTTATCACCGATTACGAAGTCGGCGACAAAATCTCGGTGACCTCGGCTTTGTCCAGTGCAAAAATCAGCGGCTCGAATTCGGTGCTCAAGTTCGCCAACGGCGGCACAATGACGGTTAAAGGCTCAAAGAGTTTGACGATAATCAATGCAGACGGCACGGAGTTCACGACGATAGTGGGCGGCGTGGTTTTGGATGACAGCGCGGGTGCCACGACATTGGCTTCGGGCGTTACCGTCGCCGACGCCTCGTCGCGTACCAAGGCGATTAAAATTACGGGCAACTCGTCAGCCAACACGATACTCGGCGGCACGGACAAAGATTTTCTCTACGGCGCAAACGGCAACGATTCGCTGGTCGGCAACGCGGGCAACGACAAACTCTACGGACAAGCCGGCAAAGACACCCTCCACGGCGGCGACGGCAACGACACTCTCGAAGGCGGCGCGGGCAATGACGTGTTCGTTTACAGCGCGGGCAACGACGTTATTACCGATTACGCAAGCGGCGACAAAATTTCGTTGGGTGCTTCGGTAAGCAGTGCCACTGTCAGCGGCTCGGACGCGGTCTTTACTTTCGGCTCAAATACCCTTACCGTCAAGAATGCCGGACGCAGTAAGTTGACGCTGATTGATTCGACGGGCGCGGAGCTTACGACGATAATCGGCGGCGTGATTTTGGATGACACGGCGGGCGCAACAACACTCGCTTCGGGCATTGCAGTCTGCGACGCCACCGCTCGTACAAAAGCCATTAAAATCACGGGCAACGCGCTTGCCAACACGATAAGCGGCGGCGCGGGTAACGACAAGCTTTACGGTGCCAACGGTGCCGATTATCTGGAAGGCGGCGCGGGCAAGGATAACTTGTACGGTCAAGCAGGCAATGACACGCTTTGGGGCGGCGCAGGCAACGACACCCTCGAAGGCGGCGACGGCGCAGATGTGTTCATTTACAGCGCGGGCAGAGACGTGATTACCGATTTCGGCGACGACGACTTGTTACAAATTACAGGCGACTGGTCAGCCGCTTACAATGCGTCGACAAACGCCATTGCCTTCAAAGTCGGTTCCACGGCAAGCGCAATAACGCTCAGAAATGTTGCAGCGGACGGTACCTTTAACATAAACGGCGACGCCTACGTTATCAGCGGCACGGCTTTAACGAAGAACAGCTAAACTTTTCATAAGCAACAAAAAAGCCCCTGTGTCAAAACGACGCGGGGGCTGATTTTTTTATCGCGGCACGTGCGCGTTTACGAAAGCTTTGACTTCCGCGAAAGATTTAATGCTGTCGTCGAGGTCGGGCAGGAGAATCGCGAAGTCGTGCGGCATTCCCTGATAGACGCTCAGCGTGACGTTGAGTTCGTCCGCCGTCGCCTTTTTAAGGAGTTCAATGCCCTCGTCGACGAAAAGTTCGTAGCCGCCGATTTGAATCAGCGTGGGCGGCAAGCCCGTCAAGTCCGCGTAAATCGGCGACAGGCGCAAGTCATTCCTACTCAATGCGCCGCCGTAACTCGGATTCGCGACTTCGTTGTACATGTGAGGATTTACCTTGCCCAAAACCAAATCGCGGTCGGCGTTTGAAGTGCGCGACGGTAAATCGGTTTCAAACGTCGTCCACGGCGAATTCAAGATTAACGCGGCGGGTTGCGGCAGATTGTTTTCCTTCAGGTAAAGTGCCAGCTCCAACGCAAGATTGCCGCCCGCCGAGTCGCCGAAGACGATTAAATTTTTCGGGTCGACGCCGCGATTTATCAGCTCCCTATAAACCTGCGCGGCGTCTTCTAAAGCGGCGGGATAAATGTTTTCGGGCGCAAGGCGATAATCGACCATCCAGACTTCGCGCGCATCGGTCAGCATCGCTTGTTTGACGGCAAGGTTGCGGTGCAAGTTACCCAGCCCGTCGACATAGCCGCCGCCGTGCAGTTGCAAAAAGACCCGCGCAGATTTTTTCGCCTTGGGATTGACGAGCCGCTCCGCCTTGACGCCGTTGACGTTGAGCTTTTCATAAGTCCACTTGTCGGGTGCGGCGAAGGTCGATTTAATTTCGCCACGGAAGAATTTTCCCATGTAGTCGGCAACGTAATTTTGCTTGTCGGCGTTGGTCGTGAAGGTCTTGCCGGCTTGCGGCAGTTGCCACGCCGGTGCCGCGTAAGTCGTGCCCGTCAGCAGGCTCAAGCCGATAACGCCCGTCGCTATGATTTTGGTCAGTTTCAAAATAAAATGCCCCCTTTGTGATTTGGGGCTATGGTAAAAAATTTACGTTTAAGCGTCAAGACTTGACTTCATTTTAAGCCTTCGCTACAATTTTATTATTTACGGGACAAATTCGGAGGTCAGCACATGGCAAGCGTCAAACTCCTCGACACGAACACGATAAACAAAATCGCGGCGGGTGAAGTCGTCGAACGCCCTGCTTCGTGCGTCAAGGAACTCGTGGAAAACGCAATCGACGCGGGCGCGACACGTATCGAAACAGAAATTCAAAACGGCGGCAAGGCTTTGATACGCGTGACCGACGACGGCGCGGGCATGAGCCGCGAAGATGCCGCCCTGTCCGTCAAACGCCACGCCACAAGCAAGCTCGCGACCGCCGCCGACTTGCAAAACATTTCGACGCTCGGCTTTCGCGGTGAGGCTCTGCCGACGATAGCCGCCGTGAGCAAGTTCACTTTGCAGACGCGCCGCCCGGAGGACGAACTCGGCACCAAAATTCAAATCGACGGCGGGAAAATGCAAGACACCTGCGAAGTCGGTTGCAAGACAGGTACGACCGTTTTGGTTGAGGATTTGTTTTTCAACACGCCTGCGCGGCTGAAGTTCCTGAAGGCGACGCCAACCGAATCAAACAAAATTTACGATTACATGGTCAAGCTTGCGCTGAGCCGCCCCGAAATCGCGTTCCGATTCGTCAACGGCAACCGCGTCGCGCTTTCAACGCCCGGCAATGGAAATTTGCTTGACGCCTTGAGCGCGATTTACGGCACGGAGCTGACCGATTCACTCCTTACGCTTAGCTTCGACGCTGCCGATTTGAAACTGCGCGGCTTCGTCACCAAGCCCAACATCTTGAAAAGCTATCGCGGGTGGCAGACGTTCATAGTCAACGGGCGCGTCGTAGAAAGCCGCACGATTGCCAAGGCGGTCGACGAGGCGTACAAGTCGCTGATTCCCAAGACGGGCTTCCCGCTGGTCGTGGCGATTTTGGACGTGCCGCAGAATTCAATCGACGTGAACGTTCATCCGCAGAAGATTGAAATCAAATTCGAGGACGAAGGCAAAATTTTCAAGGCACTGTATCACGCGACGTGCGAGGCGGTCGAGGGTAAGCCCGAAGTCAAAGCGCACGATTTAACCGCTGTGGCAAGCGCGCCCGCAACTCCCCGCTTCAAGCAACTCAATTTAACCGAGGAACTTCAAGAGCCGTCGCCGCCAAAAAAGTCTGCCGCGTCCAAGAAGAAACCGCAAGACGATTTGGATTTTGAACAGGTATTGGCGAAACTTGCCGACGCAAAAAAAACTTCGTCGTCTGCTGAAAAAATTTTACCCGCCGAAAAAACTTCGCCGCCCGAAAAAATTTCCAAGCCGCTTGAAAAATTGTTGCCGCCCGTCGAAAAGCCCGCGCTTGAACTTGAACCGATCGGACAAGTCGCGCGTTGTTACATAGTGGCGCAGAGCGGCCAGGATTTGTACATAGTCGACCAACACGCCGCGCACGAACGTATTTTGTTCGACAGGCTGAGCGGCTACGCCGAACGAGTGCCCGCGCAGGGCTTGCTGATTCATTTGCTTTTGAAGTTCGATTCGCGCGAGGCTGAGCTGATTGAAAAAAATTTGGCAATCTTCGCGGAATTGGGCTTCACAATGGAGCCGAGCGGCGAAAACGAATTCCGCCTTACGGAAGTGCCCGTCGACGCGTCCGGTGCCGAACCCGAAAACCTCCTGCGCGCGATAATCGCCGAAATCTTCACGGGCGTGAATGCGGCGGACGACATTGCAAAAAAAATTCGGCAGGCGACATTGGCAACGACTGCTTGCAAGGCGGCGATTAAAGCCGGACAGGAACTCGACTTGCGGCAAATGCAAATCCTGCTCAACGACCTGTCGAAGACGGCGCACCCGCACACTTGCCCGCACGGCAGACCGACCATAATAAAATTTTCAGCCGCCGATCTCGCCAAAATGTTCAAACGCACGTGAAAATTTTTGGTCGTCAAGTGGCGGCTTTTTTTATTGCAACAGGATTTTCGCCCCGCGCGTCAAAATTTACAGCAAAGCGTATCAAAGGAGGTCTTTACCATGAAAGTCTTGCTGGTCAACGGCTCGCCGCGCGCCAAGGGCAACACGTCAATCGCGCTCAACGAGATGATTAAAACTTTCAATGCGGAGGGCGTCGACACCGAACTGATTCAAATCGGCAACAAAGTCATTCGCGGCTGTATCTGCTGCGTGAACTGCTTCCGGCTCGGTCGTTGCGTCTTCGACGACGTTGTAAACGAAGTCGCGCCCAAATTCATTGAGGCGGACGGTTTCGTCGTCGGTGCGCCCGTCTACTACGGCTCGCCCAACGGCACGGTGCTTGCGTTCCTGGACAGGCTTTTCTACAGCACGTTCTCCCAAAGCAAGCTCGGCAAGGTCGGCGCGGGTGTCGTCGTTTGCAGACGCGGCGGAGCGACGGCGGCTTTCGACGTGCTCAACAAATATTTTTTGATGACAAGCATGACGGTCGCGGGCAGCCAATATTGGAACATGGCTTACGGCATGAAACCCGGCGACGCCGAACAAGACACGGAGGGCTTGCAGACCATGCGCACGCTCGCGCGCAACATGACGTTCCTCATGAAGTCGATCGCGCTCGGCAAAGAACAGTACGGCTTGCCCGAACGCGAAGAGCTGACGTTGACGCATTTCATCAGATGAAAATTTATCGCCCGACTTACTGCGCGGAGTTCAAGTGCGACGGCAAAGCTTGCGGCTCGCGCTGTTGCAGGGATTGGCGCATTGTGCTCGACGACGCCACGCGGGAAAAATATTTACGTCTGCCCGCCGAAGAACGCGAAGAAATTTTCCGTCACGTCGACGAAGCCGCGCAGGTTTTGAAGTTGCAACGATCGGGCGCGTGTCCGTTCCTTAACGAAAATTTTTTGTGCCGACTTCAACTCAAACACGGCGAAGATTTTTTAACGGCGGTCTGCCAAAGTTTCCCGCGCGTGACTTACAAGCTCGACGCGGAAATTTTTTTGCAGGCAATGACGCTGACTTGCCCCGTCGCCGCGATTTTAATTCTGTTGCGCGACAAGATAACATTTGAAGTCGTCGACTCATTGACGGAGCGGCAAGTGTTCGACTTAACGGCGCAAATCGAATCGGCGGAAAAATTTTTGTCTCGGCAACGGGCGGCGGTTGAAATCCTTCAGCGGCACGACCTTTCGATAAATCGGCGGCTTGCGGAGTTGTGCGCGTTCTTCGGCGAAAAATGTTCGGTGCCCGTCGATTTCGACGCGGAGAATCACGCGGCAGCGTTGACCGAAATTTTTGGGGAAATGTACGACGCAAACTTGACTGTCGCCAAAAGCACGCAACTTGCCGAGACTTACCTTGCCGCCCGAAAAAATATTTTGGATCAACTGCGCGCGAATTTCCCCGTCGTGTTGGAAAATTATCTTGTCAACGAATTCGTCATGCGGCTTTATCCGAGCGCGTTCGCGGGCGACGAGGCGTTTAACGTCCGCGTGTTCGTGACGACGTGGCGGGCTGTCGAATTCGCGACGGTCTTGACTGCGGTATCCAAGCGGCGGCTGACCGTCGAAGATTTGTTGGAGTTGTTGTGCGCGCTGAGCGATAAGCTTGACCACAGTCGCGGCGGCATGGCGGCGATTAAAAATTTTGCTGCGCTCCACGACGCCGAAGTTTTCTACTCAATGATGATTGACCGAGGTGACTGACGTGAAAGAAATTCTTGAACTGTTGGAACACAACGCCCGCCTGACAACCGGCGAGCTTGCGTCCATGTTGCAAAAATCCGAATACGAAATCGAAAAGGAAATCGCCGTGCTGGAACGCGAAAAAATTATCCTGTCCTACGGCGCGCTGATTAATTGGGAAAAATTCGGCGACGACATCGTAACGGCGATAATCGAAATCAACTTGACGCCCCAACGCGAAGTCGGCTTCGACGCCATTGCCGAGCGCATTTACCGTTTCGACGAAGTGCGCACGGTTTACCTTATGAGCGGCAACTTCGATCTGCTTGTCATAATCGAGGGCAAATCGCTTAAAGACGTGGCAAATTTCGTGGCGACGCGCCTTGCGCCTATCGAGGGCGTGACGCAGACGCGCAGTCACTTCATGCTCAAGGCGTACAAAAAAGACGGCGTGATAATGGAAGACGACGACCGCGACCGCAGGCTGGTGGTTGCGCCATGACGTGGCAAGACAAGCTGTCGAATTCGGTAAAATCCGTCGCGCCGAGCGGCATCCGAAAATTTTTTGACATCGCGGCAAAAATGCAGGATGTTATCAGCTTGGGCGTCGGCGAACCCGATTTCGTGACGCCGTGGCCGATTCGCGAAAGTTGCGTTTACGGGCTTGAACGCGGCTACACGAGCTACACCGCCAATCGAGGCATGTTGAAGTTGCGCGAGGAAATCGCCCGCCACTACGTCGAAAAGTTCAATGTCGGCTATGACGTGGACACGGAGATTTTGGTTACCGTCGGCGTTAGCGAAGCTTTGGACATTGCGCTTAGGGCGATACTCAATCCCGGCGACGAAGTGCTGATTCCCGAACCCTGTTACGTGTCCTATCAGGCGTGCACGTTCATGGCGAACGGCGTCCCCGTCAGCGTGCCCGCGAAGATTGAAAACGAGTTCCGAATCACGCCCGAAGAACTTGAACCGTTCGTCACGCCCAAGACCAAGGCGATTCTTATCGGCTATCCGAACAACCCTACAGGCGCGATTATGGAGCGCGACGACCTGTTGAAGATCGCTGACTTCGCCGAGGCGCACGACTTGATTGTTATCAGCGACGAGATTTACGGCGACTTGACTTACGGCGGTGTTCACGAGTGTTTTGCCGCTCTGCCGCACATGCGCGATAGGACGATACTTTTGAACGGCTTCAGCAAGGCGTATGCAATGACGGGCTGGCGTATCGGCTACGCGCTGTCGAATCCCGACTTTATAGCGGCGATGACGAAGATTCACCAATATACGATCCTTTGTGCGCCGATAACCGCGCAGATGGCGGCTGTCGAGGCTCTCAAGCGCGGCGAAAAATATATGAAAAAAATGGTCGCCGACTACGACAGACGACGCCGATTGATTTACGACGGCTTCAAAACGATGGGGCTTGACAGTTTCGAGCCGCGCGGCGCGTTTTACATTTTCCCGAACATCACGGCGAGCGGCTTGACTTCGGAGGATTTTGCCGAGCGTTTGATTCAAGTCGAACACGTCGCGCTTGTTCCGGGCACGGCTTTCGGCAAATGCGGCGCGGGTCACGTCCGTTGCTCCTACGCCACGAGTGTCGAAAAAATTTCCGAGGCGTTGAATCGTATCGAACACTTTTTGAAGTCACATAAGTGAGGCGTTGGCATTGGAAGTTTGGGACATTTACGCGCAGGCGGTCGACGAATACAAAGCAAAAAATTACGACGCGGCGTTAAAGCTCCTTTACGAGATACAGCGGCGCGAACCCGGCTATCGAAAAGCTTATATGCTTGAATCTTACGTTTGGAGCACGCGGGGCAATGTTGTCAAGGACTTTGACGCGCTGTCGAAACTCTTGCCGCTGCTCAACCCCGTGACGCCCGACGTAAAAGATTTGGCGTCCCAAGCACTGAGCCGTTTCGCCGACGCTTGCCGAACGCTTGCCATGCCCGAAGAGGCGATTAAAGCTTACGTTTGGGCTGCCGAAATCGCGCCGAACAATCTCGTCGCCTGCCTGGAAATAAGCGGCGCGCTGTTCACGGCGTGCGCTGCGGAAAATTTTTCGGCGGCGGACTTCCGCGCCCTTTACGCCGAGTACAAAAAACATTTGACGGACATTGAGCCTTACCCGCGCAGATTTTATGCGCATGACAAAATTCGTGTCGGCTTCCTGTCGGCGGATTTTTTTTATCACGCGGCGATAAATTGGAGTTGGACGCTGTTGACGAAACTCAACAGAAATCGCTTCGACGTGTATTTCTATTCGTCGGTCAAAAAGTCGGACAAGATTACGAATCATCTTCGTGAGAACGTCGGGCATTGGCGCGACATTTACAAGCTGACGGACGCGCAGGCGGCTGAATTGATTCGCGCTGACGAAATTGACATACTGTTTGACTTGTCGGGGCACACGACAAGCAATCGGTTGCGCGTGGCGGCGTATCGCCCTGCGTCCGTGCAAATCAGCGGCGTCGGCTACATGAACTCAACCGGGCTTGACTGCTTCGATTATTTTCTTTCCGATAAAATCTGCGCGGGCGATCCGAGCTACTTCACGGAAAAGTTGATACGCTTGCCGCACAGCCACATTTGTTACGAGCCTGCGACAAAGCTTGAGCCTGCCGCCGCGCCGCCCTGCCTTGCCAACGGTTTCGTGACGTTCGGCAGTTTCAATCAGTTCGGCAAGATGACGGATTCGGTTTTGCGGGCGTGGAAGAAAATCCTTGACGCCGTGCCCGCGAGCCGCCTGCTTTTAAAGCACAAGGCCTTCAACACCGACGACGGGAAAAAATTTGCCTTTAAGCGGCTTGAACGTTTTGGTATAGACGCGAGGCGCGTGGAGTTGCGCGGCATAACGGCGAATCATTTTGTCGAATACGCGGACGTTGACGTTGCACTTGACACTTTCCCCTACACGGGCGGCGTCACGACTTGCGAGGCGTTGTATATGGGCGTGCCCGTCGTGAGCTTGTACGGCGACCGTCACGGTTCGCGCTTCGGCTTGAGTATCTTGACGAACGTCGGGCTTGGCGAGTTGGCGACGGATTCGCTTGACGAATATGTTAAGCTTGCGATTGCGTTGGCGGGTGATTGGGAACTGTTGCAAGTCTTGCGTCGAAATCTGCGCGGCATGATGAAAAAGTCGCCGCTGACGGATTCGGCAGGATATATTCGCGACGTGGAAAAAGTCTTCGCCAATCTTGTCACAAACCGCCTGCTTGTCGTATAATTTCCAAAAATTCGGAGGTGAGGGCATTCATGATGAGAAAAATTTTTTTAATCTGCTTGACGATTTTGCTCGGCGTGCAAGGCGCGGCGTTCGCCAAAAGCAAAGACTTGCCTGAGGAAGACCGCATTAAGGTTGCGGTCGAAATCAAGGACACGTCGCGCCACAAAGACCTTGACGCCGCGCGGAACTTGGAAGTTTTCTTGGGCAACAAGCTCCTTGAAAAAAATCTGCTTAACATCGTCGACAGCAAGGTTATCGGCGAAAGCGACGCGCCTTTTGAGGACGAATTGATTCGCGACGAAGACGTTACAACTGAAAAAAAATCGTCCGCCGCCAATATCGGCGAGCTGTTGATTTTCGACGCCGTGGAATTGCCCGCATCTTCGGATACGCCCGAAAACTTCGACGCCGAAACCTACCGCGACATGGGTGCGGCTTACGTCATTCGTTGCGAAGTCCTTGCCATGGGCTTGACTAAGGTCGAGGACAAGACGCTGTCGACGATTTTCAGCGCGTTGGGCACGGCAACCGCGTTTGCAGGTTCGGGCAACAAAAACCGCGATAAAACCTTGCGGCGTATCGGCTTGGGCATCGGGCTCGGCGGCTTCATCGAGACAAAACGCACCGCGCTCAACACCGTCGTCAACATGCAATTCATCAGCGTGGAGACGGGCAAAGTCCTTTGGCAGGAACACTTCAAGGGTCAGGCAGTCAAGCACCGCAACCCCGATAAAGAATTCGACGACGCGTGGACGCAGGCTTTTGTCGAGTCGGTCGAAGATTCGGCGAAACGCATTGCCAAACGCGTCAACAAATATGTCGACAAGGTTATCATCAAGGGCAAGAGCGACAAATCTTTTCTGCCGAAGACTCCGTTCGGCGACGTGGGCGTCGGTTTGGGTAGCGGCTTGAGTGGCAGCGTGATTGGCGGAAAATTTTTCTAATTCAGGAGGATTTTAATGGACTACATGTACACTTCGGAAGTCAATGTGCAGATATTGATTTCCTTAATGAAGTCACACGGCATAAGGAAGATTATAATCAGCCCCGGCACGACGAACGTTGCTTTGGTGGCGAGTGTCAAATTGGATCCGTACTTCCAGCTGTTTTCGTCGACGGACGAGCGTTCGGCGGCGTACATGGCGTGCGGCATGGCGGCGGAGAGCGGCGAACCCGTTGCGTTGAGTTGCACGGGCGCAACCGCCTCTAGAGATTATCTGCCGGGGCTGACAGAGGCTTTTTATCGCAAGTTGCCCGTCTTGGCAATAACGTCGTCGCAAATGTTCTATCGCACGGGCGACTTGAGCCCGCAATTTATCGACCGTTCAAGAGTGCCCGTCGACGCGGCGAAAATGAGTTTGTTCCTGCCGTTGGTTAAAGACGACGCGGAGATTTTGGCTTACACCGTCAAAGTCAACAGCGCGCTTTTGGAGCTCAAACGCGGCGGCGGCGGCCCCGTCCACATCAACTTGGAAACGGGCTACAACAAAAATTTCAACGTCAAGGCTCTGCCGAAGTTCAACTATATCCGCCGCGTCATGCCCAAAGACAAATTTCCCAATCCGAAAGACTTCGGCAAGCGCGTCGCGATTTTCGTCGGTGCCCACGCCCCTTGGAGCAAAGCTTTGACGGCGGCGGTTGAATCGTTCTGCCAAAAATACAACGGCTTCGTCCTTTGCGACCACACCAGCAATTACGCCGGCAAATACAAAATTCTTTTCAACGCGTTGAGTATGCAGAGCCAACGCGTTTATCCCAGCCAGTTGCCAGAATTGCTGATTCACCTCGGCGAAATTTCGGGCGCATACTTCAACGTTCAGCCCGCCAACGTGTGGCGCGTCAGCCCCGACGGCGAATTGCGTAACCCGTTCAAGACGTTGCGAATCGTCTTCGAGATGACGGAGGAAGAATTTTTCACCTACTACGCCAAAAACGCCGAAAAGCCGCAGGAAACCAGCTATTATAACAACGCCCGCGCAAGTTTGGATAACGTCCTGCGACAAATCCCCGAATTGCCGTTTTCAAACATTTGGCTTGCCAAGCAGACCGCGCCGCTCCTGCCGCCGAAGAGCTCGTTGCATTTGGCGATTCTTAACAGCTTGCGTTCGTGGAACTTTTTCGAGTGCCATTCGACGATAACGCGCTTTTCAAACGTCGGCGGCTTCGGCATTGACGGTTGCGCGTCGTCGTTTATCGGCGCGTCGCTTGCTTCGCCCGATAAGCTGTTCTTCGCGGTTATCGGCGACCTTGCGTTCTTCTACGACATGAACTCAATGGGCAACCGCTACGTCGGCAAGAATCTGCGAATCATGCTCGTCAACAACGGCGTCGGCACCGAATTTAAAATGTACACGCACTACGCCTATCGTTTCGGCGACGAAGCCAATCCGTTCATTGCGGGCGCGGGTCACTTCGGCAACCAATCGCGCGATTTGGTCAAGCACTACGCGCAGGATTTGGGCTTTGAATACATCTCCGCCGAAAACAAGGAAGAATTCATGCGGAACGTGCGCCATTTCGTCTCGCCGAAAAAGTTGCCCAAGTCGATTATCTTTGAGGTCTTCACCGACCACAGGGACGAGAGCGAAGCTTTGCGCATAATGAAAAACATCGTCAAGGCTCCGCCCAAAACTCAGGCGGGTCAAGCTGCGTCGCAAACTTACTTCCCGAAGCCGCCGTTCTTCTGCGGCGAATCGACTTTTGCCGGCGACGTACTCAACGCTTTCGGGCAATACGAAATTCTGGACGCCTCCAAGCCGCTTGACTTCGACCGCGAAAAATTTATCGTTTACTTCGGCGAGAATTACACGCAAATGAAAACGTTGCTGACGTTGCACGACATGAACGAGGGCACGGACTTCATGGACGGGCGGCAGTTGTTCAAGGTGTCGCGCATTCCGTTCGGAGCAAACGCGAAAAAGGGCTTTATCCCGTTGCCGACGAAGAAGCCTGCGTTGACAGAACGCGCCCCGTTGCTCCCGCCGAAAAAGGCGCGACTTGGTTTCGGCGTCATGCGTATGCCGCAGCTTGAAGACGGCTCTTTTGACATGCAAGAGGCGCAACGCATGATTGACGAGTACATGAAGGGCGACTTCCGTTATTTCGACTTCCACCCCGCCTATTGCAAACAGCAGGCACAAGACATAATCCGCGAGCTGGTCGTCAAGCGTTATCCGCGCAATTCGTTCCTTTTGGCAAACAAAATGCCTTGGCCGATTCACAGCCCCGAAGAGTACGAAAAAATTTTCCTCAGCGAGTTGCAGGCGTGCGGCGTCGAATTCTTTGACTATTACCTTTTGCACGCGCTGTCGGAGAAGTATTACGACATGCACGAGCGGCACGGCGGCTTTGCGTTCTTGCAGAAGCTCAAAGCAAAGGGCTTGGTGCGGCGCATTGGCTTTTCCTTCCACGACAAGCCGGAAGTGCTCAACAAAATTTTATCGGAGCACCCGGAAGTTGACTTCGTGCAGTTGCAGATAAATTACCTTGACTGGGAAGATCCGTTCTTCCGTTCGCGCGAGCTTTACGAGACGGCGAAGAAATACGACAAGCAAGTCACGGTCATGGAGCCTATAAAGGGCGGTTCGCTTGCCAACCTAGAAAACTTCGACATCGAGGGCGGCTTCGACAGGCAGGCGTTCGCGGCAATGGCGTTGCGGTTTGTGGCGTCGCTTGACGTAAGCATAATCCTAAGCGGCATGAGCGCGACCGAACACGTCATAAACAATCGGCAGACGTTGGAAGACCCGCCGCCCATTTCCGAAGACGACATGCAAATTTATCAACACATGCGCGACAAGATTCACGAGGCGCGTTTGATTCCCTGTACGGCGTGCCGCTATTGCGAGGCGGAGTGCCCGAAGAAAATCGCGATTCCCGACATCTTATCGCTGTTGAATCAGTGCGAACACACCGGCGAGAACGACACGACTTACATCGGGCGGTTCAAGATTTTCTACCGTTCGTTCACGCAAAATCGCGGCAAAGCGAGCGAGTGTATCAAGTGCGGCAGGTGCGCCAATCGTTGCCCGCAACAGATTCCGATTCCCAAGCACATGACCGAGGCAAGCAAACTTTTTGAAAATATTTGAGTTGATTTTGGCGACAATGCTGTTGTTGCCGACAGGCGCGGCTTTTGCCGAAAAAAATGCGCCCGAAGTCGACGAAGGCATTTCGAGCGTCAAGCAGAAAAAATTTGACTTCAGCGCGGAGTCGCGTCTCTTCACGAACGACGCGGCTCCCGAATTTTTATTGCGCGTCAAAAACGTTTCGGCTGATTGGATTCACGCGGACGGCGCGGAAAATTTTTACAAGCTGAAATTTGACCGAGAAATTTTTGCGCTGATGGGCACGGGGCTTGAATGGCATGTTGCGCTTAACGTCGTCGACGAGCGCGGAAAATCCGTTGCGGTGTTGCCGAGCGTCGGCGTCAATCTTTACATGCGAATTCAACCGCGCCTTGATGTTTACTTGCAATTTTCGGGCTTCACGTTCGGGCGGCGCGCGCACTTCACCGATTTTGAATCGGGCATCAAGTATTGGCCGCGCAAAGACCTTTCGATAAGCGCGGGCTGGCGCAGTGTCGATTTCAAGTTGCGGCGCGGCGGAGAGGTCGGCGACTTCGACCGTAACGGGCTGTTCGTCGGCATCCGCTACGATTTTTGACGAAATTGACAGCGCGACGCGGGCAATGCTACAATCGAAAAAATTTCAACAAAGGAGAGCTTTATAATGAAAATCGGAGTCATCAGCGATACGCACGGATACGCAGACCGTGTTGCGCTTGCCATGGAAAAATTCTTCGCGGACGCGGAGCTTATAATTCATGCGGGCGACGTACTCAATCACGGGGCGCGAAACCCCAACTTCAGAGGCGACGATTACAATCCGCAAAAACTCGTTCCGCTTATCAACGGCTCGAAAATCCCGTTCGTCATTGCGCGAGGCAACGGCGACAGCGAATTGGACGACGACGTTTTGGAGACGCCGATTACGCCCTACGCGCACGTCTTCGCCAACGGCAAGCATATCGTTGTTAATCACGGGCATTGGTTGCCGACCGACGCCGACAAAGACAAAATGGCGGCTCACCTGCGCGCGAACATTTTTATAACGGGTCACGTCCACAAACAGTTTTTGGAGCGGCGCAACGGCGTTGTATTCCTGAATCCCGGCACGGTCAGCCCCTACCTTTCCAACCACCCCGAAAAGCGCACGAGCGTCGCGATAATCGACGAAGACAAAATTCAAATCTTCGACCTCGACGGCGGCGAAGTGATGATGAGTTTGGAGCTGTGACGGATGTTGGCGTTGATTGATTACGGCGTCGGGAACCTTTACAGCGTGGCGAAAGCGTTGGCTTATGTTGGCGGCGACGTGAAGATTACGAACGCGGCGGAGGAAATTGAACGCGCCGAGAAATTGATTTTGCCGGGCGTGGGTGCCTTCGGCGACTGCATGACAAATCTTGCGGCGACGGGCTTGATTCCGACGATTGTGCGCGAAGTATCTGCGGGCAAACCGATTCTCGGCATATGCGTGGGCTTGCAGATTTTGTTCGCGGGCAGCGAGGAAAGTCCGAACGTCGACGGGCTGAAGATTTTCGGCGGGCGCGTGCGACGAATCTGCGCGGACGGCTTGAAGATACCTCACATGGGCTGGAATTCAATACGCTTCGGCGACTCGAAACTTTTTGCGGGCTTGAACGGCGAGCCGTATTTTTATTTCGTGCACAGCTATCACGCCGCCCCCGACGACGAAACTTTGATTGCGGCTACGACGACCTACGGCGAGGAAGTCACTGCGGCTCTTGAGTGCGGGAATATTTTCGCGACGCAATTCCACCCCGAAAAGTCGGGCGACGTGGGCTTGCGCGTCCTGAAAAATTTCCTCGACGCATGAAGAAATGGAATGCGCGGCATGAATTTAAATGAACTCAAGCAGATAATGACAATTCACAGTGAGATGAAATTTTCTTATCGCGAGGATATGTACGATTTTCAAAAAGACCCTGCCGAAGGTTCGCGAATAAAAATTTCCGTTTGGCGCGCCGGGGATAATCCCGAATGCGTCTATTCCGTTATAATTTTCAAAGGCGAGCATTTCGTCGACGAAATCATCAACGCGAAAAATTTCCTCGACGACAAGTCAATCGCCGAAGCGCAAGTCGAAATCGAACTGTGACTTTCGACGCCGCATTAAATTACGATTAAGCCCGTCAGCGCGGCGGGCTTTTTTGTTGCAAAAAATTTTCACGCTTGCTATCATTGCGGCGAGGTGATTCGTATGAAGAAGGACGAAATTAAAATCGCGTGCGAGAATCGGAAGGCGCGCCACGATTATTTTATTCACGAGACTTACGAAGCCGGCATCGAGCTTAAAGGCACCGAAGTCAAAAGCTTGCGAGCCGGCAAGGCGAATCTGCGCGACAGTTACGCCGAAGTCAAGGACGGCGAAATTTTCGTTGAACATTTTCACATCAGCCCCTACGAACAGGGAAATATTTTTAATCACGAGCCGTTGAGACGTCGCCGCCTGCTTCTGCACAAGCGCGAAATATTAAAACTCTTCGGCAAGACCCGCGAAAAGGGCTTTACGTTAATTCCGCTGAAAGTCTACTTCAAACGCGGGCGCGCGAAAATGGAATTGGCATTGGCGAGCGGCAAGCACAGCTACGACAAACGCGCCGCCCTGCACGAAAAATCCGCCAAGCGCGACATCGAACGGGCATTAAAGGAGAGGTCGAAATGATTCGGAAAATTTTTTCCGTCGTGATTTTGGCGGCAATGCTTTTGCTTGCGCGCGACGCCGCCGCTTACGAAAACATAACTTATCAAGCCAACGTCGAAGGGCTGGGCTGGATGCAACCCGTCAAGGACAACGAAATTGTCGGCACAACCGGGCAGGCGCGCCGCATGGAGGCTTTGATTATCAATTTCCCCGGCGGCATAAAATATCGCGCGCACGTTGAAAATATCGGCTGGCAACCGTGGGTTTATTCGGGTGAGGCGGCGGGCACTGTCGGCAAAAATCTGCGCATGGAGGCCGTGCAAATCGAGTTGGTCAGCAGGTCGGCGCAATATTTCGACGTTTACTATCGCGCGCACGTTGAAAATATCGGTTGGCTCGGCTGGGCGAAAAACGGCGAACCTGCCGGCACTGCGGGCGCGGGCTTGCGGCTTGAGGCTCTGCAAATCATGATGCTTGAAAAGGACGACAACTTTGAGACCGGCAGCAACAAGGCTCCGTTTTACCAAAGAGTCGTGAACGCGCCGCAGGTTTGACATGGAAATTTTAAAGCCTTACGACGAGGCACTGACACTGTACAAGGCGCGCAAATTCGACGCGGCGTTGAAAATCGTCTATGAACTGAAAACCGCCGCGCCGCATTGGAAAAAAGCTTTCCTGCTTGAGGCTTACATTCGACGCGAGCAAGGCGAGTTCGTCAAAGAATTCCTGTCGCTTACGGAACTGTTGCCGCGTTTCGAATTCAAAAAGCCCGGCGAAAAATCTTTGGCGGCGGACGCGCTGAGCCTGTTCGGGTCGGTCAATCGCGTCCTTGGCAACGTCGCCGAATCCGTCGAAAGTTTCAAGCTGTCGGCAATGTTGGATGGCGGCGGCGTCAAGTCTTGCACCGAAATCAGCAATGCGCTCTTCGCCGCGAACAGTGCCGAGAATTTTTCCGCCGAAGACTTCCGCGAACTTTACGCCGCCTACAAAAAATATTCGGCTGACATCACTCCCTACCCGCGCAGATTTTACGCGCACAAAAAAATTCGCGTCGGCTTCCTGTCCGTCGATTTTCAATGGCACGTTGTCATGGCGTGGAGTTGGGCGTTGCTTACCGAGCTTGACAAAAATTTTTTCGCGGTCTATTGCTATTCGGGTGTCAAGGAACCCGATAACGTCACGAATCATTTTCGGGCGACGGTCGACGTTTGGCGCGACATTGCCTCCTTGACGGACGCGCAAGCGGCGCAACTGATTCGCGACGACGAAATCGACATCCTGTTTGACTTGGGCGGGCACACCGCCGATAATCGCCTGCGCGTGGCGGCGTATCGTCCCGCAAGCGTGCAAATCAGCGGCGTCGGCTACATGAACAGCACCGGACTTGACGCAACGGATTATTTCCTGTCGGACGTGCATTGCGCGGGTAAATCGTCGCCTTATTTCACCGAAAAACTTATCCTGTTGCCGCAAAGTCACATCTGTTACGAGCCGCCGACCAAGCTTGAACTTGCCGCCGCGCCGCCATGCCTTGCAAACGGTTACGTGACGTTCGGCAGCTTCAATCAGTTCGGCAAAGTTACCGATTCGATTCTGCGCGCGTGGAAAAAAATTCTGGACGCCGTGCCCGACAGCCGTTTGATTCTCAAGCACAAAATTTTTAATCGGAGTGACGGGCGGGACTTCGTAAGCGGGCGACTGAAAAAATTCGGCTTCGACTTGCGACGCGTGGAAATGCGCGGCTACACGGCGAATCATCTTGCCGAATACGCGGACGTCGACATCGCGCTGGACACGTTCCCTTACACGGGCGGCGTCACGACTTGCGAGGCGTTGTATATGGGCGTGCCCGTCGTGAGCTTGTACGGCGACCGTCACGGGACGCGCTTCGGCTTGAGCATTTTGACGAACGTCGGTCTTGAGGCGTTGGCAGTCGATTCGTTTGACGCATATGTTGAGCGGGCGGTTGCGTTGGCGGGCGATTGGGAACTGTTGCAAGTATTGCGAACAAATCTGCGCGGCATGATGAAAAAGTCGCCGTTGATGGACTCGGCGGGCTACGCGCGCGCAGTCGGGGAGGCGTTTATCACCATCCTCGCGCTGAAGGAGGAACTTAAATGAATTGCGTAAAATTTTTCGCGTTGGCGTTGATTGTCGTCGTCGCCGCGCAGGTTAAAGCCTTTGCCGCCATGCCCGAAATATCGGCGGGCGAAATGTACTTCGACGTGTTCAAAGGCATTTACGTCCTGAAAGGCAATGTGCACGTGGCGACGGACAATCACGGCTTTAAGGCGAAAATCACGGCGGACGAGGCGCAAGTCAGCGTCACCAAGCAGAAATGCTGGGCGTCGGGTCACGTCAAGCTTGAACAGGACGGCATAAATTTCGGTTGCGACCGCGCCTACTTGCAATGGCAAACACGCACCGCCGAAGTCACGGGCTCTGTCAAATTCGTCAACAAAAAAAGTGTCACGATAAGTTCGGACACTGCGGTTTTCAATTGGAAGGATAAAATCGTCGACTTCTACGGCAAAGTCACCGTCAAGGCGGAAAAGAAACTCAAGTTCGCGGACGGCGTCAAGCTCGACGGCAAGGAGTATCAACACGTCCGATACAACGTCGTCGAAAATACAATCCTTGCGCTCGACAAAAAGTTTGACGCGCCCGAAGTCAATATTCCGTCCGTGGAGGAGTGACAGCTTCCAAAGACTTTATCGCGACTTCAATCATCGAATCGTCGGGCTCGCGCGTCGTAAGGTATTGCAACCACAGCCCCGGTAACGTCGCCAGCTTGACGAACGAATTTTGCGAACGTGCCGAGAATCGGATTATTTCATACGACAGCCCCGCCACCACCGGCAACAAAATGATTCGCGACAAGATTCTTATCCACAGCTCCGGCCAGCCGAGGAACGCGAACACGAAGATACTCACCAGCATGACGATAAGCAGAAACGCTGTTCCGCACCTGGGATGCAGGCGCGGGAATTTTTTTACGTTCTCGACAGTCAGCGGCAAGTCCGCTTCGTAACAGAAAATCGTTTTGTGCTCTGCGCCGTGATATTGGAAGACGCGTTGAATGTCCTTCATGCGCGAAATCGCGAACAGATACGCCAAGAAAATTATCAGCCGCAAAAAACCTTCCGCCAAGTTTAAGGCAACGGGGTCGTCGGTCAGCGTGTGAAAAAATTTCGCGGCGAAGGTCGGTATCGCCACGAACAGCCCGCACGCCAACGCAAATGCCAAGAGTATCGTGGCGATTAATTCGCGGTCGGTAAGTTGTTCGTCTTCCTCGCCCGCCGCCTGCGCCGAAAACGAAAGCGACTTCATGCCCAAAATCAGCGATTCGAACAGACTCACCGCGCCGCGCAGGAGCGGCAATTTCAGCACGGGATAGCGGTCTGCGATTGAAGTCACGGGCTTGACTTGCACGTTTATGTTGCCGCCGGGCTCGCGAACAGCCGTCGCCACCTTGCCGAAGCCGCGCATCATCACGCCTTCGATAACGGCTTGCCCGCCGACGATTGGTTTGTCCATAAATTTGCCCTCCGAAAACAAATCGGGCAAGGCGAATCGCTCACCCTGCCCGAAAATTTTTGACTCAAGATTTTTTGTAGCGTTTGTTAAACTTTTCAATGCGCCCGCCCGCTTTGACGTCGCGCTGACGACCCGTGAAGAACGGATGGCATTTTGAGCAAACATCGACGCGCAATTCCTTTTTCGTGGAGCCGGTCTTGAAAGTATTGCCGCAACCGCAAGTAACAGTTGCCTCGAAGTACTGCGGATGAATTTTCTCTTTCATGCTGATACACCTCGCTTTCTATTTCGTGCCCCAGACGACAAGCCGATTGTCGGGGGAAGTTGTTATCGGGAATTCGGGGAAGACTTTCGCGCTAGGGATTTTGGCAACGAATTCGTCGAGCGTGTAGCCGCTGTACATGCCGTAGCCCGCGAAAAAGTCGCCGTCCCAAGTGACGTAGCCCGCCTTAGCCTTCGACACGACCTTTTCAAAGTACATGTCCTGTACGGGGCGCGCCAGTTCGGAAAAGGCGTAGTCGCTGATAAAAAAGTCGCAGGGCGTGTCGCCGTAAAGATGCGTGCCGTCAATGTAGCGGATGTCGCCCGTCAGATTGAGCGCGGTCAAAAATTTTTCGGTCAACGCAAGAACTTCGGGCAAGTCAATCAGGTTATAGCGTTCAAGCGGCAAAGCACTCATTAAAACTCTGCACTGACCGCCGTAGCCGACGCCGATTTCCGTAACGGTTTTGAAGTTGTCAACGTCAAACAGCGAAACGATGTCGACAAGAACTTTGATGTAGCGAAGCGTCGACGGCGAGCCGATAACATTCCAGTCGCCCGCAGAATATTCCGCGATAAACGGATTGCCGACAGAATCGTTGCGCAGGAAGAATTGCCATTCGTCCTCTGACAGGCGGAGCGTGCGGCTGCGCATGATGTATTCAAAGCACGCTTGCCCGACTTCAGGCGACAGATACTCAACCACCCGCGTGTAAACGGGATTGCGCTTGAAGTTTTTAAAAACGTCGTCGTGGCGCGAAGCAAAGTAGCAAAATTCGGGATACCATTCGTTGTCGAAAACACTGGTGCCGCTAATCTTCAATCACCGCCGTTAATTAAGTTGACGCGAAAACCGCGCAAGGTGTATTATACGCGCTGTACATTTTATTTGCAAGGATTTTGTTTACAATAACCAAAGGAGAATTTTTCAGATGGCAGAAAGTTATCATTGCAGTATCTGCGGTCGCCGCGTCAAATTGCAGACCCGCTCCGATATGCCCGTCCTCGACCCCAACACCGGCTTCGGCATTTGCAAGAGCTGCATAAAAAATATTTACCACTTCATTGAGGACGAAGAAGGCACCAAAGCCCGCTCGAACAAAAAAAGTTTCAACTACCTGCTGGGCGATTTGCTTGCCAAAAACAAGCCGCACGTCATTAAAGAATATCTCGACGAATTCATAATCATGCAAGAGCGCGCGAAAAAAATTCTGTCTGTCGCAGCGTACAATCACTACAAGCGTATGAAATACGACTTGGACAACCACGGCGGCGACGAAATCGACAAGTCCAACGTCATCATTTTGGGACCGACGGGTTGCGGCAAGACCGCCATGCTGAGTCACCTGTCGAAGCTTTTGGATATTCCCTTCGCCGTGACGGACGCGTCAAGCTTGACGGAAGCGGGTTTTGTCGGCGCGGACGTGGAAGTCGCTGTGCGCAACCTGTACTACGCGGCGGGCAGAGACATCGAAAAGACCGAACACGGAATCATTTACCTTGACGAATTCGACAAGATCGCGCGCAAGTCAGGTGAGAACAATTCGATAACCGCTGACCCCGGGCACGAGGGTGTTCAACAAGGTTTGCTCAAAATGTTGGAAGGCAGCGTCGTCGAATTCACCGAGCGCGGGCAACGCAAGCACCCCGAAGCTCCGACGATTAAAGTCGACACGAAAAATATTTTGTTTATCGTGGGCGGCGCGTTCGTGGGCATTGAGAAAATCGTCGACAAGCGGCTGAAAAAAGACGACACGCCGATTGGTTTCGGCTCCGAAATCCCGTCGAAGGAAGACACCGACGCGAAGTTCAACGAGCTGATTCATCAAGTGCGCCCCGAAGACTTAATGAAGTACGGCATTATCCCCGAAATAATCGGACGCCTGCCCGTCATTTGCACGTTGGAAACTCTGGACGAAGACGCGCTGTTGAGAATCCTCACCGAGCCGAAAAACGCGCCCGTCAAGCAGTACGAAAAACTTTTGGCGATGGACAACGTCAAGCTTGAATTCGAGGAAGCGGCGTTGCGGCAGGTCGCGAAGATGGCGATTGAACGCAAAACAGGCGCGCGTTCGCTCAAGGGCATAATCGAAGATGTAATGCTTGATGTTATGTTTGATATACCGAAGACAAACGAGCCGCGTCGCGTCGTGATAACCGAGGCGTGCATAAAGGGCGAAGAACAGCCGAAAATTTTCCCGATTGACGAAGTGAATCTGTCCAAAGAATCGGCGTGAGCGGGCTTTCTTCCCGCGCAAGAAAGTCCTTTTAGAATTATTTTAACTACTTTCCGTACGCGCAACCCGAAGTCGTGTGTGCCCGCTGATTTCGCATCACGCTCAATAGCGCGGGCGGGCGCGCGTCCATGCGCGCCCTCAAGTTACGCGGCATATATTGCATAAAAAAGACGACATAAAAAAGACGACCTTACTCTATCGAAGTAAAGTCGTCTTTTCGTTTCAGTAGGTGCGCTTCTTTACGAAGTCGTCGTAACTCATGGCGCGCGTGTGTTGCGTGTGTGCCCATTCGTGTTCGTTGCGGTGCAGAAACCCGATAAAAATTATCGGAATCCACGAGTAAATAAACAGCGGGTAGAACAGCAGATACCACCACGACTTCAACTTGGCGCGGACTTTCACCAGGATTATCATCGGCAGGACGTATTGCGCGACCATGATAACCATTAAGATTTGCGACGGCAGGACGGAATAAATGTTGGTGTAGAGCGTGCCGACCGCCAGCTGAATGTAACTCATCAGGAAGAAGAACGACGACAACATCAGGAAATGCGGCTGCAACAGATAAAGGCACCCGTCGAACATGCGAATATCCTTGCGCCGCCAACCCTCGCGGAGCATTTTCGGGATAAAGCGGTGCGCAACGTCGAATTGTCCCTGCGCCCAACGCTTGCGCTGCGTCCACGACTGCGCGAACGTCAGCGGCTTTTCGTCGTAAACAATGGCGTCGTGCGCCCACGTCGTCTTGAGCCCCTCAGCAAGCGACTTCATTGTAAATTCCATGTCTTCGGTCAAGCACGTGGCGCGCCAGCCGTATTTTTTCAGCACGTCGAGTGTAATGCACATGCCCGTGCCGCCCAATACCGCCGACAAGCCGATATTGGTTTTGGCAAGGTGGCTGACGTAATCGATAACCCAAAAGGCGATCGCAAACGTGCCGCTGACCCACGTGTCGTAAGGATTTTTCGCGTCGAGGAAACCTTGAATGATTTTGTCGCCCTTGCAAAGGCGGTTATTCATCTCAAACAAAAATTTCGGGTGAACGAGATTGTCGGCGTCGAAAATCGCAACGGCGTCATAAACTTGCCCGCGAGCCTCCATGTCGAACAGCCGTTCAAACATCCACTCCAGCGCGAAGCCTTTGGACTTTTTTGTTTCGTCGACGCGCTTGCAAACAATCGCGCCTGCCTGCGCGGCAATCTCGGCGGTATTGTCGGAGCAGTTGTCGGCGATAACGTAAATGTCGTAGAGTTCTTCGGGATAATCGAGCGATTTCAGATTTTCAATGAGCTGACCGATAACCGCGCTTTCGTTGTGGGCGGCGACTATAACGGCGAATTTTTTCTGCGGCGTCGTGACTTTGACTTCTCGTCGTCGCCACATGCCGAAGAATCCGATTAAACAAAGGTAGAACGTGAACACGAACAGCACGGCTTGAATCGGAACCATCAAAACATCGAGCGGATAGTTGAACATTATCGAACCTAATTTCAAAAGTTTTTGCGGCTAGTCTACACTGCTTGCGCCGCGCTTGTCAATCGAACTTTGTGATTAAAATTTTTTTGACGCGGACGCCGTCCATTTCCTTGACTTTGAAGCGGAAGCCGTTCCACTCGCAAACTTCGCCGACCTTGGGAATGTAACCGAATTGCGACGTAACGAAGCCGCCCATCGTCTGAAAGTGGTCGTGTTCTTCGTCGGGCAACGTCTCAAGGTTGAATCGCTCCTTGAACTCGTCAATGTCGCAAAGCCCGTCGACAGTCCACGAGTTGTCCTTGTTGCGCTTGAATTGTTGACCGCTGTCTTCGTCGCCGCTTATATCGACGATCTCGCCCAAAATGTCGTTGAGCGTAATGAAGCCGATAACGCCGCCGTATTCGTCGTTTACCATTGCCTCGGTTATGCCGCTCGCGCGAAACTTTTCGACAATGCGGAACGCCTCCATTGTGCGCGGCACGTAGTTTGCCTTGCGAATCAGTGCGTTCAAGTCGATGTCGCGTCCGTTCTTCAACACGGCGTCAAGCAAATCTTTCGCGTAAATCAAGCCGCGACAATCGTCCAAGCTGCCCGCACCCACGGGGAAAATCGTATGCGGGCTGTCCTGCACGACCTGCAGATTTTTTTTCAAGTCGTCGTCAAGATCAAGCCAAACGATTTGCACACGCGGCGTCATGAGCGAATAGGCGGTCTCGTCGCCGATGTCAAAAATCCTGTCGACCATTTCCTGTTCGGACTTTTCAATCGTGCCGTCTTCGGTACCCTGTTCGATTAAATCAAGAACTTCGTCCTCGGTGACGGCATCGTTTTTTGCGGAGTTCACGCCGAAGACGAACGCCACGCCGCCCGCTATCGCCGACAACAGGGCAACCAACGGATTCATAAGCATGACGATTACGCGGAAGGTTTTGCAATGCCTCAGCAAAAATTTTTCGGGGTCGCGCTTTGCCGCCAGCTTAGGCAAGAATTCTCCGAACAGCAAAAAAATAAACGTCGTTACGCCGACTGCAATAACTAATGCCGGAACTATCGACGAATTTATCAGCCCCGCGATTGTCGGGCTCGTTAATATGGCGCAGACACCCGCCAATATCCCTGTGAAGGTTATGCCGATTTGCGCCACGGTCAGCGCGGACGGCGAATCTGTCAGCTCCAAAGCTGCCTTCGCCGCCGCGTCGCCGTCTTCGGAAAGTTTTTCCAATCGCCCGCGATGACATTCTGTAAGCGCGGTTTCCATAAGCGAAAAATATCCGCTCACCGCCGCCGACAAAATTATCATTGCAGGCGTTATTAGTCCTGTCTCCAAAAGCTTTTACACCTCATTAAAGCGAAATTCTCAAGTATTCGTCAAGCATGTCGGAAAAAGTCATGTGCCCGCGCTCCGTCGACTTCCACTCGCCGATAACCTTAATAGTCGAAGCGTAAATGACGCTCTCGACGCTGCCCGGCACCAAGTTTTCCCAGTTGCGATAATCGTAAGCGCGCTCGGAAACGGTATTCTGCGGGCGACCGAAAACCTCAAGCTCGCAGAGGAATTGAATTTGCCGCGTCTTCGGGCGCAAGTAGTAATGCTCCAACACGTAAGATTGATTGCGCAAAACCTGCACGTCTTCGGGCGCATATTGATAGCCCTGCTCGCGCGCCAAGGAAATTTCCGCGTTGAAATTGTCCGCGCCGTAAGACGCCATATCGTCATCAAGTTCCTTAGGCTCGCGCTCAATCATGCGAATCCAGACGTCGGCAATGTACTCGCTCGTCGAATAGGGCATTTTTATCCACTGCACCGAATTTTTGTCCAGATAGTAGGTATAGGTTTCGTCGACCGCCAACCTTATGAAACGCGGTTGAAGCATTTTCAAATCCTTTTGACGGGCGTGACGCGGAGTCGAACGTTGCCGCGCAGGTTGCTCACGAACGGGTTGCTCGTTAGTCGGTTCAAGCGGCTCGATTTGCTCGACGGGTTGCGGTGTTGGCGGTTGCGGCGGCTTGAATTCGGGTTGCGGAGGCGTCGGCGGCAACACGACGATTGAATTTTCGCCGGAAGTGTCGGCGGGCTGCTCGAACGGACGTTCGAATTCCTGTACCGGCTCCTCAATCTGCGCGGGCGGCTCGTCAATCGGCGGCGGCTCCTGCGTTATCGGGGCGGGTGTCGGATCGTCGACTGCGGGCGGCGGAGGCGGTGTCGGTTCTTCCGTCGGCTGTTCAATCGGCTTTTGTTCGGGCTTTTGATTCAATTCGTTAAAAGTCAGCGTGTCGCCGATGTCGTCGTCTTCAGGCGGCGTGTTTGAAACGTTTTGCGGCTCGACGGGCTCGGTAATCTGCGCGGGCTCCTTCTTGGGCTCGTCGGGTTGTTCAAGCGGTTGGGTCGGCGGCTTTTGCGGCTCGACGATTTCGGGCGGCGACGTTTCTGGCTCGACTGCAGGCACATTCTCGACGGGCGTAGGTTTTTCAGGTTTTTCAATCGGCGCGGGCGGTTCGGGCGGCAATTCCTTTATCGGCGCGGGTTTCTCGACTTTTTTTGGCGCGGGAACGTTGTCCTCGAATTCGCCGCCGAATACGACGATATCATCTGCTTTGACTTGCGGCGCGTTCATAAGCAACGCAAGAATCGCCGCGCCCGCTATAAATTTTTTTCTCACGTTCATTCCCCCAACTTAACAGACCGAATCAAAGCCTCGCGGCGCGGAAATTTTATCGGTGTCGGCTTGAGCTTGTCGACGTAAATCACGGCGCGCTTATCGTCAAGCGTCGGCAAGTGCACTTCGCGGATGACGACCTTGCCGCCGCCAAGGATTTTAATCGCCGATCGTGCCTCTGTCAGTTCCTCGCGGAAAGCCTTGCCCTTCAACGCGACGAACGTGCCGCCGACCTTCGCGAACGGCAAGCAGTATTCCGCCAAGACGTTCAATCGTGCGACGGCTCGCGCAGTCACGGCGTCGAATTGCTCGCGAAAATTTTCTTGTCGCGCCAAATCTTCTGCCCGACCGTGAATCACCGTTACGCCGTCAAGCCCAAGCTCGGCGACGACCCGCCGCAAAAATTCTACGCGCTTGTTCAGCGAATCAATCAACGTAAATCGCAGTTGCGGACGAAAAATTTTTAACGGGATTGCCGGAAAGCCCGCGCCTGTACCGATGTCCGCTACTCGTTCGACGCCGCGCAGATTTTCTTCGTCCCACGCGCTCAGCGAATCGATTACGTGCTTGATTGCGAACTCATGCGGCTCGGTTATCGCCGTCAAGTTCATGTGCCGATTCACTTCGACGACCAGCCGATAAAATTTTTCCAGCGCGTCCAGTTGCGTGTCGTCAAGCGCGGGATTCAGCTTTGCCAATGCGCCGCGAAACATTCATATCATCTCCGCGAACATTTTAACTTTCGCGCGAACAGTTTGCAAGCTTGCCAACAAAAAAGACCGCCGAAGCGGTCAGCAACGCAGTCACAGCGTTTCAAGCCAAACAAGCAGTACGGACACGTCGGCGGGGGATACGCCCGAAATGCGCGACGCTTGCCCGATTGAACGCGGACGAATTTCGGAAAGCTTTTCACGTGCCTCGACGCGCAGATTTTTCAACGCGTGATAGTCAACGCCGTCGGGAATGAGCTTGTTCTCAAGGCGGTCAAGTTTCGCGGCAAGCTCCGCCTGCTTGCTGATGTAGCCTTCGTAGAAAATTCCGATTTCAACCTGCGCGGCGGCCTCGGCAGAAACGGCAGGCAGGTCGAACGCGTTGCGCAATTTCTCATAAGTGACGGACGGGCGGCGCAACAGCTCGGCAAGCGGCATTGCATTATGAATCTCGCCGACTTCAAGCGCGTTAAGTTTCCGATTGACTTCCACGCTCGGCGTCAGCTTAATCGCGTTCAGTCGCTCCGTCGCCGATAAAATTTCCGCCCGCTTGCCTTCAAACAGCCGCCGACGTTCAGGCGACGCAAGCCCGATTCGTATGGCGTGCGGCGTCAAGCGCAAGTCCGCGTTGTCCTGCCTCAGCAACAGCCGATATTCCGCCCGCGAAGTCATCATGCGATACGGCTCGTTGGTGCCCTTCGTTACAAGGTCGTCAATCAGCACGCCGATATAAGCCTCCGAACGCTTGAGTATCAGCGGCTCGATGCCCTTGACGTATGCCGCCGCGTTTATGCCCGCGATTAATCCTTGCGCCGCCGCCTCTTCGTAGCCGCTCGTGCCGTTTGATTGTCCCGCAGAGAAAAAGCCCGCGATTGTTTTAAATTCCAGCGTCGGCTTGAGTTGCAACGGGTCAAGGCAATCGTATTCAATCGCGTAGCCCGCCCGCATGATTTTGGCGCGCTCAAGCCCCGGTATCGTGTGCAGGAATTCAATTTGCACGTCCATCGGCATTGAAGTCGACATGCCCTGCACGTAGTATTCTTGCGTGTTCAAGCCTTCGGGCTCAAGGAAAAGTTGGTGACGTTCCTTTTCGGGGAAGCGGATAATTTTCGATTCGATTGACGGGCAATAGCGGGGACCGACGCCCTCGATAATGCCGTTCGCCATGGGTGCGCGGTGCAGGTTGCGGCGCAAGATGTCATGCGTGCGCTCGTTGGTGTAGGTCAGGTAGCAGTTGACGCGATTGATCGGCGGCGTGCGCGTCATGGACGAAAAATTTTGCGGAGGCTCGTCGCCGCGCTGAATCTCCATTTTGCCGAAGTCAAGCGTCCTCGCGTCGACCCGCGCAGGCGTGCCCGTCTTGAAGCGCATGAGCTTGACGCCCAAAGCCCGCAACGCGTCGGAAAGCTTAATCGCCGCCCGCTGACCGTTGGGGCCGCCGTCGAAGATACTTTCGCCGATAATGATTCGTCCGCTTAAGTAAGTGCCGCTCGCCAAAATCACGGCGTCCGCCAAAAAAGTTTCGCCCGTCTCCGCCGCGACGCCCGTAACTTTGCCGCCTTCGACCAAAATGTTTTCAATCAGCAGTTGCTTAAGGTCAAGGTTGTCGACGTTTTCGCAGACGCGTTTCATTGCGGCTTGGTAGATTTTTTTGTCGGCTTGGGCGCGCAGAGCTTGTACGGCGAAACCTTTGCCGGTGTTGAGGGTGCGGAATTGGATACAAGTTTCGTCGGCGGCAATGCCCATCTGCCCGCCGAGTGCGTCGACTTCGCGGACGAGGTGCCCTTTCGCGGGGCCGCCGATTGACGGATTGCAAGGCATCATCGCCAAATTTTCCAGCGACAACGTCGTAAGCAAAGTCTTGCAACCCAGCCGCGCCGAAGCCAATGCCGCCTCAATGCCCGCGTGTCCCGCCCCAATTACGATTACGTCATATCTATCCGCGATAAACATTAAATATCTCCTTTTGACCGAATAAGCTTTAAATGATACAATTGAATAAATTATTTTTGCGAGGTGAAGACAATGGCGTACACTTTGATAAATGCCGATTGCTTTTCGTGGTTGGCAGACCGCGAAGAAAACAGCATAACCGCCATCGTTACCGACCCGCCTTACGCCGTCAAAGAATATACCGAAACGGAACTGGAAAAGCAACGGTCAGGCAAAGGCGGCGTTTGGAGAATCCCGCCTGCATTCGACGGACATAAACGCAAAGCACTGCCGCGCTTCTCTGTAATAAACGAAGACCCGAAGGAACGGCAGAACGTTTACGAATTTTTTTCGCGTTGGGCAATGTTGGCGTTGCGCGTGCTTGTCCCCGGCGGACATGTTTTCATAGCGTCGACACCGCTTTTGTCTGACATGTTGAGCTTGGCAATGCGTGACGGCGGCTTTGAGCGGCGCGGCGAAATAATCCGAACAGTTTCAACCTTGCGCGGTGGCGACCGTCCGAGAGGTGCTGAAGATGAATTCGCCGAGACTTCCGTTATTCCGAAAGGCATGTGGGAACCGTGGGGACTGTATCGAAAGCCGCTGTCCGAAAAGACTGTTGCCGAAAACCTGAGACGTTGGCAAGCTGGTGCACTCCGCCGCGAAGACAAAGATTCTCCTTTTTGCGATTTGATTCAAAGCACGAAGACACCTCAAATCGAACGCAATATTGCTCCGCACCCAAGTTTGAAGCCGCAAAGATTCATACGCAAGATAGTTTATGCCGCGTTGCCGACGGGCAAAGGGATTGTTTTAGACCCGTTCAGCGGAAGCGGTTCGACTGTTGCGGCGGCTGTTCATTTCGGTTACGACTGCATTGGCATCGAAAGAGACCGGCAATTTTACGACATGAGCCAAAACGCCGTGCCGAAATTGGCGGCTCTTTATCCGAACTTGTTCACGCAAACGGCGAGTAATTCGGTATCGGCAAGCAAGCAGAAAGTTTTTCGCGAGCCCGTTTCATCTGCGGCTTTATTTTAATCGCGTCAAAGTTCAGATACGCCGTGCCGTCGCGCAATTTGGCGGTGCCGACGCGATTTGTTACGTAAGTTTCTGTTCGCTGTGAATTGTTTCTGTTTCTTCGACTGCCGAGATATTTCCAATCGGAATCGGCAAACTCGTAACCAATCAGATCGGCGACTTCAACCTGAACAAATTCAATATCGCCGTTGTCGAAAATTTTGTAGCAAACGACAATATGCCAGCCGCTGTGCCCGTTATGCCCTTCGCCGCCTTTGAAGGGTTTTTTTGTCGCCTTGATTTCAAGCCCCGTCGCTTTGGATTCGTGAATGAGGTCGGGATAAACACGCTCGTTGTTGGCGCGATAAATGCTGATTTCGCTTAATTTTTTCGTAAAGACGTTGGAAACCATGCCGCTGAAATTATTTACTTGTACTATTGCGCTTAAATTTACTCCCGTGTTTTCGCGAATCATTTTGAACAATTCCTGCGTTGCTTGCAAGGCGTCAAAGATATTTTTGTTATTAAGGTCTTCGGGCAAGGGCACTGTCCGCAAATATTTTGTTGATAAAATTTCACGCGCCTCATTTCAGCTTGTCATACTGTTCGTCGTCGACGGGCTCAAGCCACTCGTTGGAAGAACCTTCGGCGGGGATTTCAACTGCCAAATGCGAAAACCAACTGTCAGCCGCCGCGCCGTGCCAATGCTTGACTTCGGGGGCAATGTTCACGACGTCACCCGGTTTCAACGCTTGCGGAGCCTTGCCCCACTCCTGATACCAGCCGCGTCCGCCCGTCACCAACAAAATCTGTCCGCCTTTGTGGTGAATGTGCCAATTGTTCCTGCATCCGGGCGAAAACGTCACGTTGGCTATCGCGCCGCCCGTCGTCGTCAGCGGGTTCAGATACGCCTGCCCGATGAAATACTTGCTAAACTGTTCTGGCAACGGCTTGCCGACCTCGAATACGCTCGGATTTTTGATCTCTGCCACGGTGAATCCCTCCGATAAAATTAATCACTTGCAAATTATAAAAGCAGTCTCGCCGTTAAGCAAGACCGCTTCTATTTTGTTGCCGAAAAATTTTATCCGAGGATAACCAGCGATTCGTGAGCCTTGACGCTTTGACCCGCCGCGACGTTGAATTTCTTGACGGTACCGTCGGCGTCGGCTGTGATTTCGTTCTGCATTTTCATCGCTTCCAGAATCAGCAGGACGTCGCCCGCTTTGACTGCCGCGCCTTCAGCCGCAACCAACTTGACGACTTTGCCGGGCATGGGTGCGTCGATTGAGTGTTCGCCAGCGCCTGCCGCCACTTTCGCCGCAGGTGCAGGAGCCGCCGCCTTGGGTGCGGGTGCAGGTGCCGCCTTCGGGGCAGGAGCCGCTTTCGGTGCGCCGCCAGCCGCTTTGACTTCCTCGACCTCGACCTCGTAAGTCGTGCCGTTTACCGTAACGTTGAATTTCTTTGTTGCCATTGATATTTTCCCTCCGATTTATCTCTTGAGCTTGCCAGCCAATGCCCAAGTGTCGTTGCGCTTGATTTCGATTGCGACGACTTTGCCGCCGCCCATCGCCTGAATCGCCGCCGTGATTGCCGCTATGATTTCGGGTTTGATTTTGTCAGCCACAGTCGCCGCCTCCTTATAACGGAATGTTGCCGTGCTTCTTCGCGGGCCCGACTTCACGCTTGCTCGCCAAGGCGTTAAGTGCCGTGATAATCAGCGGACGCGTTTCCTTCGGCTCGATAACCATGTCGGCATAACCGCGCTCCGCCGCTTTGTAGGGCGTCGCGAATTCCTCGACGTACTCGGCGGTCTTCTGCTCCTTGTCGGGGTCTTTGCGGAAGATGATATTCGCCGCGCCTGCAGGACCCATAACCGCGATTTCTGCGGACGGCCACGCCATAACCTGGTCGGCACCCAACTCGCGGCAACACATTGCGATATACGAACCGCCGTAAGCCTTACGCGTGATAACCGTGACTTTCGGGACAGTCGCCTCGCTGTAGGCGTAAAGCATTTTTGCGCCGTGGCGGATTATGCCGTTATACTCTTGGTCGACACCCGGCAGGAAGCCCGGCACGTCAACCAAGTTAACCAGCGGCAGATTGAACGCATCGCAGAAACGAATGAACCGCGCAGATTTGTCCGAGGCGTCAACGTCAAGGCAACCCGCCATAACCGCAGGCTGATTCGCGATAATGCCCACGCTACGTCCGCCGAAGCGCGCAAAGCACGTGATTATATTCGTGGCAAAGTGTTGGTGCACCTCGTAGAATTCGCCGTTGTCGACGATCATGCGGATAACGTCCTTCATGTCGTAGGGCGCGTTCGGATTGTCGGGGATTATCGAATTAAGCTCCTCGTCCTGACGGTCGGGATCGTCGTTGTTGAAAACTATCGGCGCGTCCTCAAGGTTGTTGCTGGGCAGGAAGCTCAACAGGTAGCGGATTTGCTCAATGCAGTCCTTTTCGTCCTCCGCCGCGAAGTGCGCCACGCCCGAACGAGTGTTGTGCGTCATTGCGCCGCCGAGTTCTTCCGCCGTGACTTCCTCCGCCGTGACCGACTTGATAACTGCCGGGCCGGTAATGAACATCTGGCTGGTGTTCTTGACCATGTAGATAAAATCGGTTATGGCAGGCGAATAAACCGCGCCGCCCGCGCAGGGTCCCATGATTACGGAAATCTGCGGAATGACGCCGCTTGCCGCCGTGTTGCGGAAGAAAATGCCCGCGTAGCCGCTTAGCGCGTCGACTGCCTCCTGAATGCGTGCGCCGCCCGAATCGTTTATGCCGATAAGCGGTGCGCCCATTTTCATCGCCAAATCCATGACCTTCCAGATTTTGTGGGCGTGTTTTTCGCCGAGCGAGCCGCCTTCGACCGTGAAGTCCTGCGCGAACGCGTAAACCAGCCGCCCGTCGACGGTGCCGTAGCCCGTCACGACGCCTTCGCCCGGAAGTTCCTTTTTGTCCTGCCCGAAATTGGTGCAACGGTGCTTGACGAACATGTCCAGCTCAACGAAGGTGCCCTCGTCAAAGAACATGTCAATGCGTTCGCGAGCTGTCATCTTGCCTTTTTCGTGCTGTTTATCGATACGCGACTTGCCGCCGCCTTGCAGGATGTGTTCTTTCTTGGCGTGCATTAAGTCGATTTTCTCTTGAACTGTCGCCATTAATTTAGCCCCTTCCCTTACTTAATCGGTTGGCAGAGCTCCAACAGGACGCCGTGGGTCGCCTTCGGGTGAATGAACGCTATCATTTTGTTGCCTGCACCCTTGCGCGGTTTTTCGTCGATGAGCTTGACGCCCTTTTCCTTCAGCTCGGCAAGTGCCGCTTCCAAATCGTCAACCAAAAGCGCGATGTGCTGAATGCCGCCGCGTCCGCCGTTTTTCTCCATGAACTTCGCAATCGGGCTGTCGGGCTCCGTTGCAACCAACAACTCAATCTCGCTACCGTTAGGCGTCGGGTAGAAACCCGTCGTAACTTTCTGCTCCGCAACGGTCTCCGCGCCCGTCGCCTTCAAGCCGAGCAATTCCCAGAATGCGCCGACTTCCTGCAAATCCTTCGCAGCTATGCCGATGTGGTCTACTCCCAAAACTTTGAACATTTCGCTAAAGCCTCCTAAGTATCGATTAAACCCGTCTGAAAATCTTGACGCGCGTGCCTGTCGGGACTTTCGGGGGCTGTTCGGGCTCTTCAAGCTTTTCGCCGAACACCAACTGCGCCGTCAAATCCCAACTGTCGGGCAAGTCGAAGATACGCTTCAGCGGCTCGTCAATCAGCGGGTTATAGTGCTGCAAATTCGCGCCAAGCCCCAAGTCTTCCAACGCCGTCCAGATTGCGAATTGCAACATGCCGTTTGCCTGCATAGCCCAGCCGGGGAAGTTGTGCTTGTATTCGGGGAATTGGTCTTGCATGGCTTTAATCATGTTGCTTGATTCAAAGAACAAAATCGTGCCGTATGCCGCCGTAAGCCCGTCGATTTTGGCTTCCGTCTCGGCGAATTTGTCTGCAGGGACGACTTTGCGCAACTCGCCGCGCGTGATGTCCCAAACGTTTTCGTGATGGTCAAGCATTGTCACGACGACCCGCGCGGATTGCATGTTGAACGGCGACGGCGTGTCTTTTGTCATGCGCTCGACTGTCGCGATTATCTCCGACTGCAGAACGGGGATTTCACGCCCCAACTTGTAGATTGAGCGGCGGCTCTTCACTGCCTCTTGAAAGGTTCTCATGGTCTCATGTCTCCCGTCTCGATAAATCTGGTGTGGAAGCTCAAAGCCTCGTGCAACAGGTGCGGCGTGGCGGCTTTCTTCGTAGCCGCCAATGCACGCTCGTAATAATCCAACAGCAACGGACGATAGTCGGGGTGCGCGCATTTGTTGATGACTTCCAAAGCACGCGTCCTGGGCTCAAGCCCGCGCAGGTCGGCGATTCCGTATTCGCTGATTATTACGTCAACGTCGTGCTCGGTGTGGTCGATGTGCGAACAGAACGGGACGACCGAACTGATTTTGCCGCCCTTAGCCGTCGACGGCGTGTAGAATATCGTCAAGTAAGCGTTGCGGGCGAAGTCGCCGCTGCCGCCGATACCGTTCATCATTTTGGTGCCCGTCACGTGCGTCGAATTGATGTTGCCGTAAATGTCGACTTCAAGCGCGGTGTTCATTGCTATGACGCCCAAACGGTGCACGACTTCGGGCGAATTGGAAATTTCTTCGGGGCGAAGCAAAATGTACTTCCGGTACTTGTCAATGCCCTTGTAGAATCTGTCCATGCCTGCGGGCGACGGGCTGAACGCCGTGCCGCTTGCGAATTTCAACTTGCCCGCGTCGATAAGGTCAAGCATTGCGTCCTGAATGACTTCCGTGTAAACAAGCAGGTCGCTCATGTCGCCTTCCACAAAGCCTTCAAGCACGGCATTGGCGACGTTGCCGACACCCGATTGAAGCGGCAAAAGTCCCTTGGGCATGCGTCCTGCCTTGATTTCGGCTTTCAGGAATTCAAGCGTAAATGCCGCCATTTTCTTAGAGTTTTCGTCAATCGGCGACAGGTCGCGCGTATGGTCTTTCACGTCGCAGGGAACGATGTACTTAATTTTGTCAGGCGTGCAAGGGATGTACGGCGTGCCGATTCGGTCGTCGGCGTGCACTATCGGTATCGGCAATCTGTTCGGCGGGTCGAGCGGAATGTAAACGTCGTGCATACCTTCAAGCTCCAAAGGTTGCGTCGTGTTGACTTCGACAACGACGGTGTCGGCGTTCTGCACGTAGCTTGCCGCGTTGCCCAAACTCGTCGTCGGGATAAGGTTGCCTTCCTCGGTTATGGCGCAAGCCTCAACCAGCGCGAAGTTCGGCTTTTTCTTGATGAAGCCCGTGCGCGTCAGTTGTGCCGATTCGCTAAGGTGAAGGTCGAGATAATCAACCGTGCCGTCGTTAATCAGCGGGCGCAACTTCGCGTCGGTCTGGTAGGGCAGACGCTGTTTAATGCCCTTGACTTCAGCCAATGCGCCGTCGAGTTCTGGACCCGTCGACGCGCCCGTCCAGATGTTCACTTGGAAGGGGTCTTTCTTCATGCGCTCGGCAAGTGCCAACGGTACTGCCTTCGGATACGCCGAAGCCGTGAAGCCGCTACAGGCTATCGTCCAGTCGGGCTGTATCCAATTCGCCACTTCCTCCGCGCTCACGATTTTGCTTTGCAAGTCCTTGTTGCGCACGCGGTCGCTAATATCAATCATTGAAATCCTCCTTTGCATAATCGCTGATTATAATGATTCTTGAAACGATTTATTCAAGTTTAGCACGTCAATAAGGCAAAATCAACACTTGCCGAAAAAAAAGCCCCGCCGCTTTGACGGGGTAAAAATTGCCGCGCAGATTTATTTCATTACGTCTCTACCTGCACGTCTACGATTGCGTAAGCGTTGCCGTTGATGTTGAAGGTGCCCTCCTCAACATTCTTTAGCGTGACGGTGCCCGCATTCGTCGTGAAGACTATCGTTTTGGCTGACGCGTCGATTGCCGCCGTCCACTCGCCCGTTATCTGTAACAGGTCGTCGTCGGCAAAGTCTGTAATTACGTCGTTGCCTGTGCCGCAGATGAAGGTATCGGCTCCGATGCCGCCGCTTAGGGTGTCATTGCCTGCACCGCCCCAAAGCGTGTCATTGCCGTCTTGACCGTAAAGGTTATCATTGCCCGCGTTGCCCAAGATTGAATCGTTGCCGTCTGCGCCGTAAAGTTTGTCATTGGCAGAGCCGCCCGTGATTGAGTTGTCAAGCGCATTGCCGACAATTTTTATCGCCTTGGTGCGCGAAGACGCGTCAGTAATTTCAATGCCTGCAGGCAAGGTTGTCGCGCCCGCCGTGTTATCCAAAGTCACGCTGCCTATTATCGTCGAAAGTTCTTTGCCGTTTGTGATAAGCGTCAAAGTGTTGTGACCGATGTCCTTGACGGTAAGGGTGTTCTTGCCGAAAGTGAACACGCCGTCCGCGCCGTTGAGGCTTGCACTTGAGACCGACGCGTCCAACGAGATTTTATCGCCCACCGCGTAGTCCGCAATGTAGTCGTTGCCTGCACTGTAGATGAACAGATCGTTGCCTGCGCCGCCCCACAGCGAATCGTTACCCGCGCCGCCGTGGAGTGTGTCATTGCCGACTTGTCCCAATAATCTGTCCGCACCTGCGCCGCCGTCGATATAATCGTTGCCCGCGACGCCGAGGATCGTATCCTTGCCGCTGCCGCCTGTAATGACGTTGGCGTGACTGTTGCCCGTGAGGCGTATTCCCTTCGTCCGCGCCGAGGCGTCGGCAACCGTTGCATCCGATGGCAATGTAATTTTGGTCGCCGTGCTGTCGTCGAGCATTACACCGCCAACCAGCGTTTGAAGCTCCGCACCCGTCGAATTAATCAGCGTCAAGATTTGCCCTTTGCCGTTTTTGACTGTCAGCTTATTCTTGCCGAACATTAAGACTGCGTTCGAGCCGCTGAGACTTGCACCGGTCACGTCCGCGCCGAGTGAAATTTTGTCGCCGTTTTCGTAATCGGCAATCACGTCATTGCCCGCGCTGTAGATGAATACGTCAGCTCCGTCGCCGCCTGTCAAAGTGTCGTTGCCCGCGCCGCCCGCGAGGGTATCGTTGCCGTCTTGACCGTAAAGATTATCTTTGCCCGCGCCGCCGACCAGCGAATCGTTTCCTTTGCCGCCGTAAATCTTATCGGCAGCACTGCCGCCCGTGATTGAATTATCAAGCGCATTGCCCGTAATCTTAATCGCCTTCGTCCGCGTAGAAGCGTCCGCAATCTCAATGCCGGATGCCAACGTCGTCGCACCAGCCTTGTCGGTCAAAGTCACGCCGCCTATTATCGTCGAAGTTTCTTTGCCGTTTGTTACAAGTGTCAACGCGTTGTGTCCGATGTCTTTGACGGTAAGGGTATTCTTGCCGATAGTGAGGATGCCGTCCGCGCCGTTAAGGCTTGCACTGCTTACCGACGTGCCGAGAGAAATTTTATCGCCCGCCGCGTAGTCCCTGATAACGTCGTTGCCTGCGCTGTAGATAAACAGATCGTCACCGTCGCCGCCCCACAGCGAATCGTTACCCGCACCACCTGCGAGCGTGTCGTTACCGTCCTGACCGAGAAGTCTGTCGTTGCCGGCGTTGCCGCTGATAGTGTCGTTGCCGTCCCCACCGTAAACGGTATCGTTGCCCGTGCCGCCACCGATTGTGTTGGCGAGATCGTTGCTCGTGATTTTGATTGCCTTGGTACGCTTGAGAGCGTCAATTTCCTTTACGGCGGAGCCGACAGTCAACGGAGTGGCGGTATCGTCCGAAACAAGCATCAGCGTCTTGTCGAGAGTGCCCGCCACTTTGAAGGTCTTGAGGCTTGCCGCGCCCGTTATCGTGACGTAGCCCGTGCCCGAACGAAGCAGGATGTCGTTGCCGCTTGTCGCCGTGGCGTATTTGCCTGTGCCTGTCCCGATTTGCAAAGTGTCGCTCGTCTTGAAGCCCTTGATTAAATCGTCGCCGGTGCTTGCCGTGTAAACGATAAGGTTGTTCTTCGACGCACTGTCGAGACTTATGGTGTCGTTGCCCGCGCCGGTGTTTATCGTTGTCTTGGAAGCGTAGGTGTAGATGTAATCGTTGCCCGCTCCGCCGCCGATTGAAACCGTCGCCGCGTAGTTTTCGATTGAGTCGTTACCCGCGCCGCCGTCGATCGTGACGTTGGAGTTGCTGTTTTCGATTGAGTCATTGCCTGCGCCGCCCGCTACCGAGACCGTCGCGCCGCTGTTGGTGATTTTGTCCGCGTCGTCGCCGCCGTCTATCGTCACGCTGTTGCCGCTGTTGGTTATGGTGTCCGTGCCGTCGCCGCTGAGAATCGTGACCTTCGTCTTGGTGTTGCGGATGTTGTCATTACCCGCGCCCGCGTCGATTGAAACGGTTGTTGCGCCGCTGTAATCATCATCGTCGTCATCGCCGTTGATAATCTTGTCGTTGCCGTCGCCGCCGAGGATTGTGATTTTCGAGCCGCCATTGATAACGACTGAATCATTGCCGTCGCCGCCGTTGAGCGTGAGATTTGAGCTGTCGTAAGTTTCGAAAGTGTCGTTGCCCGCGCCGCCGAAGACAGAGACTTTGTTGGCATAGTTGTAAAAATAATCGGCACCCGCGCCGCCGTCGATTGAAACCGTCGCCGCATAGTTTTCGATTGAATCGTTACCCGCGCCGCCGAAGATTTTTACGTTGGAGCCGTCATCGCCGTTGTAAATGGAATCGTTGTCGGCGTCGCCGTTAATCGTGACTTTGGAATCGTAATTTGTGATTCTGTCTTTGCCGTCGCCACCGTTGATTATCACCGTCTCGCCGTAATTGTCAATGTAATCGTTGCCGCCGAGCGCGTTGATTGTGACCTTCGAGCCTTCGTTTTCAATGGTGTCTGCGTTGTTCGTGCCTCTTACCAATTTGTTGTTGTCGTAGTTGCTAATCGTTGACATAGGATCCGCTCCTTTCGCCTGAACAAAAAACTTTTACGTGCACTTCTGCGATTATAATAGTTGTGTGTTTTTTTTTTGTCAATTCGCCCGCGCCACATTCGCAAAAAAAAAAGCCCCCGCCGTCGGGAGGCTGAAAGAGTCCGCGCAGATTTTATTTGTCGACGTCGCCGACGAAAGTGACGGTGTCGGCAGCGGGCGTGAGGTTCGTCGCGTTCTTATTGAGATTCAAATCGGCAATCGAAGCGTCGGCAGGCAAATCGGCGGTGATGTCGTGCAAGTCGTCTTGAACAAAATGGTCGTCGTCAAGCAAGGCGGCGGATTGAACAGGATAAAGCCGGTTGTTGTCCTTGTCGAGTATGGTGATTGCATTGAGAGCGGAAGCCGCGCCCGTGAGCTTGATAGAGCCCGTGCCAACGTTAATTACGGCGTCGGAGCCTGAAGCGGCGAGTTCGGGCGTGCCCTTTGTGACTTTGATTTTGTCGGTTGCGGCGGTGAAGTCGGCAATAACGTCGCAGCCGTCGCCGTTTGCGTAAAGAACGGTATTGGCGGAGCCGCCGAGCGAAACTGAATCGTCGCCCTTGCCGGGGTTGACGATCAAGCCCGTGCCCGCGACGCTGATGTTGTCTGCGCCCGCCGAGCCCGTAATCGAGGCGTTGTTGTAGTCGTCGGCAAAGCTGAATTTGTATTCGCCGCTGACGGTAACCTTGTCGGTGAGCTGCGCGGCATTGAGCGTGACTTTCTTGGTATCGCCGTCGGCAACCGCGACAAACGAATTGATAAAGGCGTCCTTATTAATGCCGGTGATTTGGGCAAGAATTTTGTCGGTGCTCTTTGCCGAGTAGTTGAGAGTTTTGGCGTCGTCGGAGGCGGTGTAGCCCTTGGAGAGCGTGACGGACAAAGTTGCTTTGTTGCCGTTTTTAATCCAGGTCTCATCGGATTCGGCGACGGGCGCAAGTGAGGCGTCGGCGAGCGCAAGCGTGAAATCGTCGTTTTTGGCGAGAGAAACCTTCTTTTCGTTGAGAGCGTCGGCACCGAGGGAAATGACTTTGCCGCTTGTCGTTATGCCTTCGGCCGATTTGACGCCTGTAAGCGTGGCGAGTGTGGCAGTAACGGCGTTGCCCTTTGCGTCGGTCTTCGGAATGTAAGTAATCGTCTTTCCGTCGGCGGAAGTTGAATAGCCCGCAGTATTGACGGCGGCATCGTAGGTCGCCTTGTTTTTATCGTAAGACCAAACGGGCGTGTCGTAGGTTACGTTGTCAATGCCGTCGGCGAGCTTGAGCGTATAGTTGTCCTTCTTGCCGAGCGTGACTTTGGTTTTGGCGTTGGGAGCGTCGTCGAGCGCGGTTGCGGCTAAGGTAATGACGTTGCCGCTTAGCGAAATGCTGTCGACGGTCGCGCCCTTTTTTAGCCCGCTTACGGTGGCGTGCGTGGTAACGACTTTTTCTTTGGTGTAGTTGTAAGAGGTGTCGTCCTTTTTGGTGAAGTAGCCCGTATTGACGTCCTTGTAGACAGCCTTGGTGCCGCTTACTTCCCAAAGGGTTTTGAGTTCGGTTTGAACGGGCGCATTGTCGGCGAGCTTAAGCGTGTAGCCGTCGCCCTTGACTTTGACGGCGGAGGTGCCGAGTGCGTCTTTGCCGAGCGTTACGACTTTGTCGCTTATGGAAATGGCGGCTTTGATTGCGGCTTTATTGTCGTCGGTGACCTTTTGAATGCCGCTTACGGTAGCAAGCGTGACGGGCTTAGCCTTGGAATAGCTTAGGGTCTTTTGGTCTTCGGAAAGGGTAAAGCCTTCGGAGGTTTCCTGAACATAAGCGGCGGAAGTGCCTTTGGGTTGCCAATCCGGAGTTTGCAAGGTCGGTTTCAAGCTGTTGTCGGCGAGCGCGAGGGTGTAATCGCCTTTGACGGTGACTTTGGCGGTGCCGAGGGCGGCTTTACCGAGCGTTATTACGTTGTCTTTGAAGGTGATTGCTTTTTCGACGGCGGTTTGATTATTTTCGTCGACCTTAACAATGCCGCTTACGGTTGCGAGCGTGGTTGTCGTGACGTTGCCCTTGGCGTCCTTTTCGGGGATATAGGTAATCGTTTTTCCGTCGGAGGAAGCGGAATAGCCCGCAGTCTTCACGGTTGCTTCGAGCGTGGCGGCAGTTTTGTTGAAGGTGAATTCGGGCGTATTGTAAACGACGTTGGCAATGCCGTTGTCGAGCTTAAGGGTGTAATCGTCCTTCTTGCCGAGCGTGATTTTGGTTTTGGCAGTTGGAGCTTCATCGAGCGCGGCGGCTTTCAAGGTGATTACTTTGTCACTTAGTGAAATGCTGTCAACGGGCGCGTCCTTTTTAATGCCGGTGACGGTTGCGAGGTTTTCAACGAGCTTTTCGGCATTGTATGTATAAGAGGTATCGTCCTTTTTGGTGAAGTAGCCCGTATTGACGGTTTTGTAAACGGCTTTGTTGCCCTTGACTTCCCAAAGCGTGGATTCGGCGGCGGCGGTGGGCGCGTTGTCGGCGAGTGCCAGTGTATAGCCTTCGCCCTTGACTTTGACGGCGGAAGTGCCGAGCGCGTCTTTGCCGAGCGTTACGACGTTATCCTTGACGCTGATTGCGGCTTTGATTGCGGCTGTATTGTCGTCGGTGACTTTTTTGATTCCGCTGACTGTCGCGAGCGTGACAGATTTTGCTTTTGAATAGTTTAGAGCCTTGTTGTCTTCGGAGGGCGTGAAGCCGTCTGAAGTTGTCTGCACGTATGTGGCGTTGGTGCCCTTTAGTTCCCACGCGGGGGATTGGTCGGCGGGAACGGGTGCGCCGTCGGCGAGCGCGAGGGTGTAATCGCCTTTGACGGTGACTTTGGCGGTGCCGAGGGCGTCTTTGCCGAGCGTGATGACGTTACTGCTAACTTTAATGGCTTTGGAAACGGTTTCTTTATTGGTGTCGTCGACTTTGATAAGCCCGTTGACGGTTGCGAGAGTAATCGCGGTGATGTTGCCCTTTGCGTCCTTTTCGGGAATGTAAGTAATGGTCTTGCCGTCAGTTGTCGTCGAGTAGCCCGCTGTCTTGACGGTCGTGGCGAGCGTGGCAGTTGTTTTGTCGAAGTCAAACGCGGCGTCATTGTAAACGACGTTGACGATACCGTTGTCGAGCTTTAGGGTGTAATCGTCCTTCTTGCCGAGCGTTATTTTTGTTTTGGCAGTTGGAGCTTCATCGAGCGCGGCGGCTTTCAAGGTGATTACTTTGTCACTTAGTGAAATGCTGTCAACGGGCGCGTCCTTTTTAATGCCGGTGACGGTTGCAAGCGTTTCAACGAGCTTTTCGGCATTGTATATATAAGAGGTATCGTCTTTTTTGGTGAAGTAGCCCGTATTGACGGTTTTGTAAACGGCTTTGTTGCCCTTGACTTCCCAAAGCGTGGATTCGGCGGCGGCAATGGGCGCGTTGTCGGCGAGTGCCAGTGTATAGCCTTCGCCCTTGACTTTGACGGCGGAAGTGCCGAGCGCGTCTTTGCCGAGCGTTACGACGTTATCCTTGACGCTGATTGCGGCTTTGATTGCGGC
>Ga0310697_10000644_pt1 | contig 45211 bp, 33 predicted proteins | sample 172DNAGHGlowgp2_FD_203883 | JGI IMG/M metagenome (GOLD analysis project Ga0310697, IMG submission 203883) | Sheep rumen microbial communities from Palmerston North, Manawatu-Wanganui, New Zealand - 1728 DNA GHGlow gp2 (v2) (version 2) | ecosystem: Host-associated > Mammals > Digestive system >...
GAACTGAGAACCGACCCCTTCCAGAGAAACTTCAAACACCTCTGCGTCGTCAAAGGCAATTACACTCCTGACGGCGAGAAAAACAAATCATACATGCTCGAGTTCACACCAAACCTCACCTTCAAAAACACATACAGGAGAGTGGACATCGACACGCTCACACTCATGCCCGACTATATCGCAGACAGAGTGGAGAAATACAACCGTCTCCGCAACGGAGGACTCAAAGGCGACGAACTCGCCAAAGCCATGGGATTCGCCTCAAGAGGCAGCCTCTCCGTATGGGCCAAAAAGTACATCAAAAACAACACCCAACCTTCTGAGCCTGCCGCCTCTTCTGTTCCCACCGCCTCCTCTGTTCCCACCGCCTCCACTGCTCCCACCGCCTCTTCTGTTCCCACCAATCCTTCCGTCTCTTCTGTTCCCGCCAAACCTTCCGATTCTTCTGAACCCACTGCTCCTTCTGAACCTCAGCAGCAACCCTCTCCAGACTCTCAACTCACTCCCGACCCTAAAGACCCTAATACCCCTAAGGACCCTATAGCCCCTATGGACTCTAAGGACTCTAAGGACTCTAAAGACCCTAAGGACCCTATGGACCCTAAGGACCCTATGGACTCTAAGGACCCTAAGGACTCTCAACCCACCTCTTCTCCATCTAACACCTCCACCAGTCCCAAAAAGCCTCGTATAAACCCCTTTGATATCCTATATCCTCTATAATCTTTTGAAATCATCCTCCCTTGAGTCCTGTCCCGCCCTTTCCTACGGTTCTATCGACTTTCCTCCCATCTAAGGGGAAAGTCTACGGTCTATCGACTCCCCTCCCATCTAAGGGGAGGGGTAGGGGTGGGGTAAAGCTAGCAGCTAACAGCTAAAACCTAAAAGCTAATTAGCCATCGGCCGGGGTGGGGTAATACTAATAGCTAACAGCTAAAAGCTAATTGTGCCTCCGGCTGAAGTTGGGTATCTCATTGCAGGGTACGCAGGCTGCCAGCCTGCGAAACACCAGCAGCTAAAACCCATTGCATGTTGTGCCTTGTTGTTCCGTCGCGTCCGCGACGGCCTCTCCCTATATCCCGCCAGGGATATCCTGTTGTTCTTTGTTGTTATAAGTTGTTTCCATTAAAAATATAACTAGCAGCTAACAAGCTAGCTCCTAAAAACCTAACGTTGAGGACACTGAATGATTTATTTGTCTGCTAAGATGTCTTTGTTAACAAATCATGCATATTTTGGAAACATGAATGTCCAAGTATTTGGAAGAATTATACTAAATTTGCAGAAATAACCCAAAGTTGCAAAAACAACAAAAACGACTGATATGAAGAACAAAACAATGACGATGTTGTCCGCAGTGATGCTGGTGTTCGCATTGGGTGCTTGTACACCAGATGTGAGTACTTCGGGCAACAGTGTGACAGTGAAGGTGGACAATCCACAGGAGAACGGAGCCAAGATTGTAAGGCTCGAAGTAATCAACGACGACATCATACGCGTGCAGGCCACGGCGGAGAATGCCTTACCCCGAAAGAAGGAGAGCCTAATCGTTGTGCCACAGCATGTCCAAGTGGATTTCAAGGTGGAGGAGAGCGACACCACCGTCAAAATCTCAACCAAGAAGGTGGCTGCGGTCATCAATCGGCAGTCGGGACGCATCGAGTTCTTCAAAGACGGAAAGGTGGTACTGGCTGAGACCCAAACCGACGGCAAGACCTTCAAACCGTTTGTGGTGCCTGAAAGAGAGATTGGTGTGGGCACACTGTCTAACAAGGAACGTAACGGATGGTCATGGCACCTGCAGTTCGACAGCCCCGACGACGAGGCTTTCTACGGACTCGGACAGCACCAGACGCAAGACTACAACTACAAAGGGGTCAACGAGGAACTCTTCCAGTACAACACCAAGGTCAGCGTTCCTTTCGTGATGAGCAACAAGGGCTACGGACTGCTCTGGGACAGCTACAGCTACTGCAGATGGGGAAATCCCAACGATTACCTCCAACTTAACCGAGCCTTCACACTCTACGACAAGGAAGGCTACGAGGGAGGTCTGACGGGTATATATGTAGATGCCGAGGGTAACGAGTTGGAGCGAAAGGAAGACAGCATCTATTTCGAGTTCGCCGTGCCCAACAAGAACAAGTTCAAGACCGAGCCCATGGGCTTGGACAACTTGCCTCAAGGCTTCAGACTTGATGGCGCAAATGTGGTTTATGAAGGCTACATACAAGCCCCCCAAACCTACAACTACCGTTTCATCCTCTATTACGCCGGCTACATGAAGGTGATGATTGGCGGCGAGGAGGTGGTGGCCGAACGTTGGCGCACCGCATGGAACCCCAATGCATGGAAATTCAACTGCGAACTGAAGGAAGGAGAGAAGACACCGATACGCATAGAATGGAAACCCGACGGAGGCGAGAGCTACTGCGGTCTGCGCGTAGCTGTGCCACAGACCGAGGAGGAACAAGGACGACTCAGTGTCTGGAGCGAGATGTCACGCGACATGGACTACTATTTCATCGCCGGCGACAACATGGACAAGGTCATTAGCGGATACCGAACGCTCACTGGAAAGGCTCCCGTTTATCCCAAGTGGGTACTCGGATTCTGGCAAAGCCGCGAACGCTACACCAGCAGTTACGACATCGAAAGCGTCTTGGCTGAGTTCAGAAGAAGACATATACCTATCGACAACATCGTTCAGGACTGGAACTACTGGAAACTCGACTCTTGGGGCGACCATACTTTCGAGTCCTCACGTTTCCCTAACCCACAGGCCATGCTCGACAGCGTGCACCAGATGGGCGGACGCTTCATGATTTCCGTTTGGCCTAAGTTCTACTGCACGGTCGATAACTACAAACAACTCGATGCCAAGGGTTGGATTTACCAACAGGCCGTCACCGACAGCATCTACGACTGGCTCGGATTCATGGGCTCGTTCTACGACGCTTACGACCCAGAGGCACGCAAACTCTTCTGGAAACAGATGAACGACAACCTCTACAGCAAGTACAAGTTCGGCATCGACGCATGGTGGATGGACGCTTCCGAACCCAATGTGCGCGACTGCACACCAATGTGGTACCGCAAGGCACTGAGCGGACCAACTGCACTCGGCAGCAGCACAGAATACTTCAACGCTTACTCCATCGTCAATGCCGACGCCATCTACAACGGACAGCGCGAAGTGAACCCCAACCAACGTGTGTTCCTGCTCACCCGAAGCGGTTTCGCTGGAGAGCAACGCTACAGCACCGCCACCTGGAGCGGCGACATTGGCACACGATGGGAGGATATGCGCGCACAGATGACAGCTGGACTCAACTACTGCATGGCAGGTCTGCCTTTCTGGGGAATGGACCAGGGCGGTTTCTGTGTGGAGAAACGTTATGTGGCTGCTCAGCAAGCCTACGACAGAACAGGCGTGGAAAACGAAGACCTCAAGGAATGGCGCGAACTGCAGGCGCGTTGGAACCAGTTCGGATGCTTCATACCACTCTATCGCGCACACGGACAGTGGCCACTGCGTGAGGTGTGGAATATCGCACCTGACAACCATCCCTGCTACAAGACCATCGTCTATTACGACAAACTGCGCTACCGACTGATGCCATACCTCTACAGCATGGCGGGATGGGTGCATTTCAACGACTACACCATGATGCGTGGACTCGTGATGGACTTCTGCGGAGACAAGAACGTGGAGAACATACCCGACCAGTGGATGTTTGGACCCGCGCTCATGGCTTGCCCTGTGGGTTACTACAAGGCGCGCAGCCGTGATGTCTATTTCCCAAAGCAGTGCGGATGGTACGACCTCTACACCGGAAAGCACATCGACGGCGGACAGACAATGAAAGTCGATGCCCCTTACGACAAGATACCGGTATTCGTACGCGAAGGCAGCATCATTCCTTTCGGGCCTGAGATAGAATACACCGACCAGAAACCTGCCGACTTCATCAACCTTTATGTGTATGCAGGAGCTGACGGACAGTTCACTCTCTACGAGGATGAAGGAACCAACTACAACTACGAGAAGGGCTACTACACCACCATCGACATCAAGTTCGACAACGCCAAACGACAACTGACTATCGGAAAGCGTGGTGGAACATTCGACGGTATGATCAAGAACCGCCAGTTCAATGTGGTGCTTGTATCTCCTGAACAGGCGAAGAAACTCGACCTTGACAAACCCGCTGGCAAACTTGTCGATTACAACGGAGAAGAGATACAAGTAACACTCTAACAACTATGAGAAAATTATCATTGATTATCTTCTTGTTGGTGTGTCTCTCAGCGAGCGCACGCAACAGGCAGAACTTCGACGCCAACTGGTTGTTCATGCTGGCCGACACGGCTTCGATGTCGAGGACCGACTACAACGACCGTTCATGGCGAAGGCTCAACCTCCCTCACGACTGGAGCATCGAAGGCGACTTCATGGCTTCAGCACCTGCTGGTGCCGGGGGTGGTGCACTGCAAGGCGGTGTGGGCTGGTACAGAAAGCATTTCAGCGTGGATGCAAAGCAGAAGGACATGCTCTACTATATCCAGTTCGACGGCGTCTATATGAACTCCACCGTCTATATCAATGGGCATGAACTGGGTACACGTCCCTATGGCTTCATCTCCTTTGAGTACGAGATTAGCCAATGGCTCAATCCCATGGGCGACAATGTGATAGCCGTACGTGTGGACAATAGCGCGCAACCCAACTGCCGCTGGTACAGCGGTTCGGGCATCTACCGTCATGTCTATTTGCTGCAGACGGAGAAGGTACATGTGGCGCAATGGGGCGTTTTCGCCAAACCTGTGCTCAATACCAAGATGAACAAGGCCAAAGTGGAAATCAATGTGGAGGTGGAGAACTACAACAACCAAGTACGTGTCGACAACATCTTGCTGGATGCCAACGGCAAGGTGGTGGGCAAGGCCAAAGCGTCTTTCTCCTCTGCTTCCTATGATGCTGGCGCTGAGAAGGGTTTGTTCAAGTCGTTTATCAACGTGTCGAACCCAAAACTCTGGGACACTGGTTCACCATATCTTTACACCCTCCGCACCGAGGTGAGCATGGGTGGAAAGGTGGTCGACACCTACGAGACACCTGTGGGTATCCGTACATTCAAATTCGATGCACAAAAGGGCTTCTCCTTGAACGGAAAGCCAATGAAAATAAATGGCGTGTGCCAGCATCACGACCTAGGCTGCTTGGGTGCCGCCATCAACGAGGACGCACTCTACCGTCAACTCCGTATGTTGCGCGACATGGGAGCCAACTCGGTGCGCTGTTCACACAATCCACCCGCACCCGAACTATTGGCGATATGCGACACGATGGGACTGATTGTCATGGACGAGTCGTTCGACATGTGGCACCGCAAGAAGACACAGTATGACTACTCGCGTTATTTCGACAAGTGGTATGAGCGCGACTTGACTGACCTTGTACGCCGCGACCGAAACCATCCCTCCATACTCATCTGGAGCATCGGTAATGAGGTGCTGGAGCAATGGTCGTCAAGCGGCAGCGACGAACTCAGCATCGAACAGGCCAACCTCGTGCTGAATTTCGGTCACGACGCGTCGGAACTGGCCACCAGTGGTGAGAAGAGCGTGAACACACTCATGGCGGAACGACTGGCAGACATCGTCAGGGCGCTCGATGACTCAAGACCCATCACCGCAGGTTGCAACGAACCCAACCCCAACAACCATCTCTTCAAGGGTAATGCCATGGACATCATCGGCTACAACTACCACAACCATAATGTGGCCGACGTGCCGAAGAACTTCCCTGGAAAACCGTTCATCTTCACGGAGAGCAACTCCGCGCTGATGACGCGTGGCTTCTACGTCAATCCGTCCGACAGCATCATCAAGGCACCTGTGGAGTGGTGGATGCCCTATACCGACCCCTCGTTCCAATGCAGTGCCTACGACAACTGCCGGGCCTCATGGGGAAACCACCACGAGGAGACCTGGGACCTCATCAAACACAACGACTTCGTCTGCGGTCAGTATATCTGGACGGGATGGGACTACATCGGCGAACCGACACCTTATGGCTTCCCTGCAAGAAGCAGCTATTTCGGTATCATCGACCTGGCTGGATTCCCCAAGGACGTATACTATTTCTACCAGAGCGAATGGACTGACAAACCTGTGCTGCACTTGTTCCCTCACTGGAACTGGATTCCAGGCCAACAGCTGGATATGTGGTGCTATTTCAACCAAGCCGACGAGGTGGAACTCTACATCAACGGTGTGAGCCAGGGTGTACGCCGCAAGGGTGAACACGACTACCACGTGATGTGGAGGGTGAACTATCAGCCAGGAGAGGCGAAAGTGGTGGCCCGCAAGGGTGGGGTAGAGGTACGCTCGCAAGTCGTTCGCACAGCGGGGGCTCCTCATCACCTCCGCTTGAGTGTGGACCAATCGTCCATCAAGTCTGGTGGCACAGGTATGGCGTTCGTCACCGTTGAGGTTGTCGATAAAGACGGAAACCTTTGCCCTAACGCCGAGAACCAGGTGTTCTTCTCTTTGGATGGCGACGCCCAGATAGCTGGCGTCGATAATGGATGCCAGTTCAGCATGGAGCGCTTTAAGGACAACAAACGAAAGGCTTTCTATGGCAAATGCCTGGCTGTGGTGCAAAGCGGACGGACTCCCGGCACCATCCGCCTCACCGCAAAGGCGGTCGATTTGGAGCCTGCCACCATTGAGATTCAAAGCAAGTGAACATTGGGTAATCAATAATACATCCTAAATATTTATGAAAATCAAGTATCTCTCAATTGTAATGCTGTGGCTGATGGCCTTTACCGTCAAGGCACAGGATAAACCCGTTTATCTCGACCCCAATGCCTCGGTGGAGGCGCGGGTGCAGGATGCGCTTTCGAGAATGACCACCCATGAGAAGGTGCGTATCCTTCATGCGCAGAGTAAGTTCTCTTCTGCTGGAGTGCCGCGTCTTGGTATCCGCGAACTGCATCACAGCGACGGCCCTCATGGCGTGAGAGCCGAGGTGGACTGGAACTCATGGGGTAGCGCCAACTGGAACAACGACTCCATCGTGGCTTTCCCCTCACTCACCTGTCTGGCCGCCACTTGGAACCGTGAGATGTCGGCCATCTATGGCACTGCCATAGGTGAGGAATTCGCTTTCCGCGACAAGAACCTCCTGCTGGGCCCTGGAACCACTATCGCACGTATGCCGCTCAACGGACGCAGCTTCGAGTATATGGGTGAAGACCCATACCTGGCTGGCGAGTTGGCTGTGCCGTACATCAAGAACGTGCAGAAGAACGGAGTGGGTTGCTGTCTCAAGCATTTCTTCCTGAACAACCAAGAGGTGGACCGCTTCACCGTCAACGTGAACGTTAGCGAGCGCGCCATCCATGAGATTTACCTTCCCGCTTTCAAGAAGTGCGTTCAAGAGGCCCAGGTATGGACTATCATGGGGTCCTACAACCTCTGGAACAATGTACACTGCTGTCAGAACGACGAACTGCTCAACAAAATCCTCAAACAGCAATGGGGGTTCGATGGCGCTGTGGTCAGCGACTGGGGTGGTGTGACAGACACTTGGCAGGCTGCCTTAGGTGGCATGGACATCGAGATGGGTTCCTACACCAATGGCAAGACGGTAGACCATAATCTCGGATGGAACAAATATTTCCTCGCCGACCCGTTCGAGGAACTCATCAACGAGGGCAAGATACCCATGGATGTGCTGAACGACAAGGCTGCCCGTGTGTTGCGCACCATTTTCCGTACGTCGATGAACCCAAACAAGGCGATTGGTTCTCAGTGCAGTGAGGCACATTACGACGCTTGCCAGCAGGTGGGCGAGGAAGGCATCGTCCTCCTGAAGAACCAAAAGGATTTCCTCCCTATCGACGCTTCCCGATACAGCAAGGTGCTTGTGGTGGGCGAGAACGCCACCCGCAGCCTGACTGAAGGCGGCGGCTCCTCGGAGTTGAAGACGAAGTTCGACATCTCGCCGCTCGATGGATTGAAGGCTGTCTTTGGCGATGGTGTGGATTATGCCAAGGGTTATGTCTCTGGTCGAGCCATGTACGACTTTATCGATAAGATTTCTCCCGACACCTTGGCCCTCCTTCGTGCCGAGGCCATCGAGAAAGCCAAAAACGCTGACTTGGTGATTTACGTCGGTGGCCTGAACAAGAATACGTATGAGGATTGCGAGGCTAACGACCGTCTGTCGTACGACCTGTCGTTTGGTCAGAACGAGCTCATAGCTGGTTTGGCCAAGGCGAACAAAAACGTGGTTGTCGTCACTTTCGGTGGTAATCCTTACGCTACACCATGGTTGGCTGACGTGAAGGCACTGGTGCATTGCTGGTATCTGGGTTCGATGGCCGGTACATCACTGGCCAATGTCTTGACGGGCAAGGTGAATCCAAGTGGAAAGTTGCCTGTGACTTGGGCTGTGAACATGAACGACTACCCATGCTTTAAGTATGGCAAAGAGGGTTATCCTGGCGTGGACAAACAGGTGTATTACAAGGAAGGCATCTATGTGGGCTACCGCTATTTCGACACCAACAAGGTGCGTCCACAGTTCCCCTTCGGTTTCGGACTGAGTTACACAACATTCAAATACGGAAAGGCTACAGTATCCTCTCCTCAGATGTCCGCCAACGGCAGTGTCACCGTCTCGATTCCTGTGACCAACGTGGGCAAGGTGGATGGCAAGGAGATTGTTCAGTTGTACATCGGTGACGACAAGTGCAGTGTGGACCGTCCAGTGAAGGAACTGAAGAACTTCTGCAAGTTGAGTCTGAAGCCCGGAGAGACCAAGACTGCCACTTTCACCATCCGTCCTTCCGACCTTGAGTTCTACGATGAGTCGAAGCATCAGTTTGTCGCTGAGCCAGGCTCTTTCAAAGCCTATCTCTGCGCCAGCGAAACCGATGTCCGCAGCACCGTACCCTTCGAGTTGAAGTAAACAATATCCCTACATTCTTCATTAACATATTGCGACAAAGAATGTCTATTTTTTGGAAAAACGGATAAGAAGTGGTAAATTTGCCCTATTATCAGTTATTTCCTATAAAAAACAATACTATTATGGCAAGATTCAAGAGAATACTGCTGAAACTCAGCGGTGAGAGCCTGCAAGGGCAACAAGGATATGGTATCGACGTGAACCGGCTTAATGACTACGCACGTCAGATTAAGGAAGTGCACGACATGGGTGTGCAGATAGGTATTGTGATTGGCGGTGGCAACATCTTCCGTGGTCTGAAAGGCGCGGGAGAGGGTATGGACCGTGTGAAGGGCGACCAGATGGGTATGCTCGCTACAGTCATCAATTCTCTGGCCTTGAGTAGTGCGTTATCAACTGCTGGATGTCCCAATAGAGTGCTGACCGCCATCCGCATGGAACCTATCGGTGAGTTCTTCACCAAGTGGAAGGCCATCGACGCCATGGAGAATGGTGAGGTGGCGATTTTCTCTTGTGGTACAGGCAGCCCTTACTTCACCACGGATACGGGTTCATCACTCCGCGGCATTGAGATTGAGGCCGACGTGATGCTGAAAGGCACTCGCGTGGATGGTGTCTATACAGCCGACCCGGAGAAAGACCCGACTGCCACCAAGTTCGAGGAAATCACCTTCGACGAGGTCTATAACCGCAACCTCAAAGTCATGGACCTGACCGCCACCACGATGTGTAAGATGAACCACCTGCCCATCTACGTCTTCAACATGGATGTCTATGGCAACCTCAAGAAGGTGATGGAAGGCGAGAACATCGGCACGCTGGTACACGAGTGATTTGTCTTAGTTAAAAAAAGAGGGACGTCAATTTGCACTGACGTCCCTCTTTTTTTAATACTTGAGCTGAATAGCAATTAATTGCTTGATGAAATTTCGTTTAACGTTCCGCCCTTGAGGTTCTTCATTGTGGCGCTCACCCCCTTGGCTTCCGAATTGGTGACGGTGATGTTGATGACTCCATCGGTTTGGGTGAAGATTTGTTCTGCACGGATGCCATGGCACTTGGTCGTTTCTGCGCCTTCCACATAGTTGCCACCGCTTACTGTCAGAGTCACGTTCGTGCCGTTGAAATAGAGGAAACCACCATTCTGCACAGGGTCGCTTGTACCCGACTTGTTTCCATTGATGCCTTTTGCACCGTTACCGCTGACAGTTCCAGTGATAGTACCGCCATTGAAGAATCCATTGTAGTTGGTCTTGATGCCGTTGGCCAAATCTTCGGCGCAGGTGAAGTTGATGGTGCCGTCGGTCATGGTGAAAGTGCTGTCGCACTTCAGTCCCTTGCCGTCTTTTGGCACAGTCAGGTCGAGTGTACCACCCTTGATTTTGATTACACCGTAGTCATCGGAATCCACGCAGTCGCTGCCCACATTCTTCACGGTCAGCGCGCCACCCTTCATCTCGAAGTAATTGTTGTCATTGTTCACCTTGCCTTTTCCGCAATGGATACCGTCGCTCACTGCCTTGAGGATGTTGATGGCACCTGTTGTTTTCTTGAACTCTAGGTACTCTCCAATCTTCATGGCATGGTTGGTGTTGCCCGTGATATTCAGCGTGCCGCCACCTTCAAATTCCACATGACCATCGACAACGAAACAAGCCTTCTGTGAACCGCCAACGCAATCCACGAAGGTGTTGGTAGTGCCGTCCTCTAAGATGATAGCGATGCGCTTGCCGCAATCCACGTTGAGCGCGGCGCCAGTTGTGGAGGTGATATCACATCCGTTGAGGTCGAGGGTGAGTTTATAGTCGCCCTTGATGAGCAGAGAACCGTCGGAAGTCGTTCCCGATACCTTGTAAGTGTATTCGGTGTCGTCTGTTGAAGACGAGAGGGTTACATTCGCACCGTTGATGGTCGATTTCACTTCTTTCACGGCAGAACCCATGGTAACTGTGGCACTTGAGCCATTGTAAGCGATGAGAATCTCTTTCTCGCCAGGTTTCTCGACTTCAGCGAATGATGGCAGTGAGAAAGTGATGCTGTCCACCTCTGCTGTTTTGAAGTTGCCGTTCTCGCCGATGGTCACGGTGCTTCCGTCAGCGGAGAAGGTAATGTCGCCCACACTTGAGATGGCGATTTCGGTATAACTTGTGCCTTGGCAAACATATACTTTTTCCTGTGCGTTGGCAGTCAGTCCTGCTGCGAGGATGAATGCAAATAATAAGTATTTCTTCATCATCTCTTCAGTACTTTAGATGTTTTACTGCCTACTTTAACTATATATACTCCCTTGGGGAGATTGGAGAGAGATACCTGGCCAGAACCATCAACAGAAGCTTTTCCGACCAGTGTTCCTGTTGCGGAAAAGACATCCACTACTGTACCTTCAGAGGCGCTGACCCTAAGGTTATCGCCATCGAAGCGAACTGGGGTTTCTGCCTGGAGATTTTGGATAGCGGTGGGTGAGGTCTGGAAATTCAGTTTGCTGACTTCGCTCATGGCGAAAGTTGCTGACGTTCCGTCGGTGGCCGTAACGACCACATTGGAACCAGAGAAGGTAATCTTCTGCACTTCTGACACTGCCCAGGAGGTTTCGTCTCCAGAAGTCTGTGTGACCCATAGGTAGAAATCGGTGGCACTTGCCGTAAGGCAGGTCGTCACAGTCATAATGATTGACAAAAGAAGTTTTCTCATCTTATTTTTTATTAGTTAGTTTAGAATTTATGTGTGTATCCGATGCCGATGTAGTGTCCGTTGGGGTCTTCCTCGTCGCCTTCGTGTTTGTAGCGGTAGAAGAATTCCATATCGTCCTTTTTGCCAAGCGAGAGTTCTGATCCCACAGTAAATTTCCATCGGTTATTGGTGTAGTTGAGCCCGCAGCCATATTCCACATCGAAGAAGGGGTTGAGCGGGCAGTGGCGGATGTTATAGGCCACACCGATGCGCGACTTGAGCATCACGCGGTCCTTGCCTGCGTAGGTCTTAATCCTCATGCTATCGACGGTCTCCTTCAGTGCCAATTCGCCGTCATCCATGCGGTATTTTTCACGATAGACCCTGCGGTCGGCATCTTTCTTGTAGTAATGTGAGTATTGCACGATTTCCACCAATGAGAACGACCAGCGTTTGTTGGGTTCGTACTTCAATCCGAGGCTGACGCTATAGCGGTCGCGCTGACGCCAAAAACGGTTGGTGTAGTTGTAGCCGATGTTATAACCCTTGTAACTAGGGGGGAGGCCACTTTGACCATCGTATTCTTCTTCTTCCACCTCATAGAATGTACCGTTTTCATCGACATTGTAGTAATTGTACTTGCTTTCATACTGAGCGGTGTCGCATTCAGCTAGGTTATGCACCCAGAGGTGTGTGTATTCCAGTCCTGCCGTGAGTGTCCACTTCTTGTGGTCGATGAGTTTGTATTTGGCACCTACGCTTAGGCCGTAGCGTTCCGCACGCTGGGTGTTGTCTTGTGTGCGGAAGTTGCCTTCCACATTCAGCGTCAGCTTCTTGTTCATCAACTTCTTCTGTCCTTGTAGGGAGATGTCGAATCCGAAGTCGTCGCTTTGTGCGAAGATGGCCTGCGACGCAATGAGCAATGACAGGGTCAATAGATGTCTTATTTTTCTCATAAGGTCAAATTGCTAAAGTTGTTCATTGGAGATGAAGAAACCTTATTACTCATACACTTTGGGCATCTTGAACTCGGAGTTGCCGTCGCCCTCAGCATTGTCGTTGTAGTAGATCTTGATCAGCGCCATATCCTTGAGGAAATCGATGGAACCAATATCCACACGTGTGATTTCGAGGCCTGTGCGACGTTTGAGGTCAGCAATCAGTTCTTCGCGCTTCTCAGGCACGATAAGGTCAATCTTATCATAGCGAATATACTTGTAGGCAAGGCCTTTCACCCAATTCACCTTCTCAGCCAGCATCAAGATGACAACGAAGATGAGGTCGGTGCAGAGTACTTCCACTATAGAGAAAGCCCAGGCACCTACAGGATAAGCGTCGCCACGTGTTGTACCGGTGTCCCAAGCCAGACCATTGATAGCAGCGAGGGCGATGACGATGAAGATGTAGGTCATCTCGCGGATGGGTACCGATTCCGTGCGGTAGCGCATGATGCAGAAGATGGCGAAGAGTCCCATGGCAATACCCGTCTTCAACTTGGCGTCGCCCATCAGGTGGATTAACATGAAGATGGCGAAGCCAAGCATCAGGTAAGTGAAGAAGAAATCGCGGCGGCGGCTCTTGGGGAAATAGAAGGAGCGTGCCAAAATGAAGATGAAGATGGTGTTCACCACCAAACGGGCAAGCAGGTCAAGAATCTGTCCTGTGCCGAAACTCATAGTTAAAATACTGTTTTCCATATTGTTGTTTTTGTTTTTTTGCGATGATGGAGACTGGTGAAACTTGGTTGATTAGTAAAATAGAGATGTTATCTGATTCCTGTGACGAAACGGCTGACGTACCTCACGCGCATCTTGAAGTTGTTGTGCTTGATGGTGGGGTTGGTGAGCACCGTGCCGATGCAGTACTTGCTGAAGCCGGAAGGATGAATATGAAGGTCGCGGAGCAGGTTGCAAATCGGGGAGAAGACGTTTCCGTCGCGTTTCAACTCGATGATGACGAGTTGGCCGGTGTTGCTGTCGTTGCCTGTCTCGTAATTGTGGAAACGGACGTTGAAGTCGATGGTGAGTCGTTCGGTTTTGCCGTAGTTTACCAGGGTTACGCGGTCGAAGTGGTTCTGCACCATTTCCTGAAGATTTTCCAACTGGAAAAAGGAGTATTTGGCAACGAATTCGCCTGTGCCTTCCTCGTCACGGAACGTATCAAGTCCTCCCACACGCACACGTTTCTTCTTCGTGCGTCCGTGGTTGTTCTTGTTCTTCACCTCGAGGAAGGTGAGGTCGCCCGAACTGAGATAGGTCCTTACCCTCACTTTCTTGCGGTTGCAGTGTCCGCAGTGGTGCTGCATGTACATGGCGTGGTCGGGTGTGTCGAAGTAGGTGGTGCGGTATGGCGATATGAAGTCACCATTGGTTTCCTGCACATAATATTTCCCTTTGACCAGTTCGAGCAACTGGCACAGTTTGGCTTTGGTGGTCACGTACTTCGTGTCCAGCCTGTTCATCAACTTGATGGACGACATCTCGTCCAAGGTGATTGGCTTCAGTTCCTTGAGCAGGTTCAGGATCCTTTCGTCATACGTCATACTCGTTTCTTTTTAGTTATTGTCAGGTGAATTTAGTTGAAGAGGATAATCGACAAATTTCCTCTGCAATCCACATCGTTGGTTAGTCATAAAAGAGATAGTAAGTCAGTTTATAGCAATTTGCACTGCAAAGATAGTGTTTTTTCTACACTATTCCTTTTATTTAAGGTTTTTTATTACAATTATTTCAAAATGAATAAAAAAAGTGGAGGCCATGCGGCCTCCACTTTGAAAGTAAGATTCAAATTAAATCCGTTTAGAGTATAATCAGTGAGGTGCAGGTCATTTGATGACGACCTTTCGTCCTGCATGGATATACAGGCCTTTCACTGTAGGCTTGCCGTTCAGTTTTCTGCCATCAATCATGTACCATTCGTCGGAGTATTTGTTTTTTGCGTCGGCTTTCAGCGCAATTACTGGTGTGGAATTCTTCTCCCCGAATCTGAGGCTGAAATGATTGACGCTGTTCTGTCCGTCGAGATCCACTGTGAAGTAAGCGCGGAAGGCATTGACTTGGAAATCCGCCACAGTAGGATAGCAGAGTTCGTCGTTTGCATCAAGATAGAGGTTGGCCGAAGTGTTGGCTTCGAGTGCAGCTGGAGCGTATGTGCCGATGAACTGTACTGCGTTGAGTCCGCTGTTGTTGGCCTCTACGGTTTCGGGTTCTGTTGAAGTGATGGTAACGCCGGTGAATGTCGGGTTCTCAATGGGTTCTCCGGTTGTGTTCCACTTCACGAGGCAAGGCTTACCTGCTGTGAACCTATCTGCTTCCTTAAAGAATACGTAGAGTGTGCCGTCGGAAGTGTCGAAACCAGTCTGTTTGCCGTCATCGTGCATTCCATCCACATCCAGCTCCATGATGGTGGCATCGGTGAAGTCACCGGTCTTTTCTGCATTGAAAGGCAGGCAGAGCGTGTTCCATGCGCCGTCGCGATAGAGGTAACGGTCCTGGAGTGTGACGTTGACAGCCTTTCCATTATAAGTTGTCAGTACCTCGCTGTTGTCGCTGGCGTTGCTCAGGATGATATCTTCAGGCTGCTCTTCTGCCGTATAGTCGAAGGTGGTGTAAGGCAAGAAGTTTCGTTGTGCAATATTATCTTCATTGCCACTCAAGGATACTCCTTCCACATCGAATCCAACCCAATAACAAGTTGCATAACTTCCTGATACGGTTTGGTTGATGCCCACTAAAAGGTTACCGCCGTTGTATTGATAGGGGGTGTCGAATGTAATCTCCATCTTACCATTGTCGCTGACAGACAGGCTGCCGGAATAGACCTTGTCTAATGTGGTCCAGTCTTTGAGTGTGTTATCTGCGAATGTGGTTTCATCCACTTCCTTCAGATAGACATCGAACTGCGCATTTCCCCATCTGATGGCCGATGTAGTGGAGGCATAGAAGGTCATTCCGTTGATGGTGCTGTTGTACAAGTCTTCGATATTGCCTTTTGGAATGATGAACTGGCTTCTGCTAAGTTGATTACAGTAGTATCCATACACGGGGACAAACCCGTTGGACGTGGCGTCAGTGACTTCGATGGAGGTATATATTTGGGTGTTGGTGGTATAATAGCCTCCTTCAGATGGCAGCCAGTAAATGATGTCGTAGGTACCTGTTTCTGTCGGGATGAAAGGTATGACAACATCTTTGGTTTCTCCAGCAGGAATGAAATAGTTGCTACCCTCAAGAAAATAATAGTTATCGTTGTATCGCCGACCGAGATAGATATCGCCATCGTAGTCTTCCGAACTACGGTTGGTGACATTCACTGTGACATTAACCGGCATATAGCATATAGAAGTATTGCTGCTCGGTGTCATGCTGTTCACTTTCAGGTTGATGACGTTGGGTGTGATGCTGGCCACTTCTCCGTTTTTTTCAGAACTTTGTATGCCGATAATGGCATCCTGTCCGTAGTGGAATCCGTCGTCGGAAGAGCTTCCTCCGATGCCCTGCTGTTCGGGGTCGAGCGCCGAGAGTACAAAGTATTGGTCGCTTTCTCCGCCCCATCCCCAGTTGATGTGGAAGAAGTCGGTTCCATCTTCGTATCTGTATCCATCGCATACGAACTCATGTCCTCCGCCGGATGACATTCCGCCATAAAGAACAGGGCGTTTGTTAGCCAGTTCGTGGTAGATGAGGTCAGCCCATTTGTCGGCAGTATAGAAACTGCGGGAGACAAACTGGGTCGTTTCATTATTGTAGTCGAAATATTTTATGAGCGCTTCGGCTATCATACTGGAACTTGCTCCCGACGATTCTCCGTAGTCCATTTTCACTGCCCAACCGCAGTACTGCATCAGAGTGGCTACTGCCTCAGCGGTGGCACCAGTGGTGCTGTTCGTATAAGTGTTCGACATGTTATCCCAGTCGAAGGTGGTGGCTGACAGCGCATCCAGGTTCAGTCCCCAAGAGTCTGTTATATATTCAGGGATTTCGGCTGTTGGATCAGTGGGCCACCGGTGGTAGTTCATCACCTGTGCCATGGCAGTAGCCACGCAACCAGTAACCGACCTGTATCCAGTTTGATATAGTGGGCATTTGTTGTTGTAGGGAGCGCCTTGGTTCCACTTCGTCTCGATTAATGGTTGGATTTCGTTTGTGCTGTGTGTGGCATTACGCTTAGGAGCGTTGCTCACAGTCACTCCCGTTCCTTGCTTTTCCTGCCATGCGATTTGGTCTGCGTAGCCCTGTAGCCATGCCTTCATGTTATCGGGAATGTTGTCTGGGTCGAACGAACCTGTCTCGCTGAATCCGAGGATGGGTACAGTGCGTTCGCTATTGCTGACCACGACGAAGCCTCCGTCATTGTCCACATTGAAGATGTAGAGGTCGTTTACCCGGCTGGTCATTTTCAGCGAGGAAGTTTTTCCTGCGGCCCTTTTCTGTTTTTTGACTGTCGTTTCATGGCTCTCCATGAATTTCTTGGCTTTTTCCAACGCTTGATCAGGTGTCACTTCCTGACCCATTGCTATTGTCGCTGTGACAATAGTAAGCAGCAGTAGTAATACTCTTTTCATTATATCTTTTTTACGTAAAAAATTAATACTTTTCCCTTGGCAGAATCACTCTTTTACAATTTTGACTGCAAATTTAGTGTTTATCTTTTATTCAACCAAGCAAACTACCGCTTTTTCAAAAAGCGATAATCCTTTTTGTGCCTGATTCAATTTCTTATGGCGATAATTCAGCATATCTACCCGTCAGAGAGTGTCTATATACAAATAAATATGAAAAAAATTTGTAATTAGCGGAAAAAGTAGTAATTTTGCATCGTGGATGGAGGGGGCTTGAAAGTCTCCTCCTTTTCGTAATCAATTTTTATCATCGATTATCTCATTTATGATAGACAAAAACACAGTTAAGTCCATAGTGGACGAATGGATTGCCGACAAGGATTATTTCCTTGTGGATATCAATGTAAACACCCAGAATGAAATTGTGGTGGAGATTGACCACAAGGACGGCGTTTGGATTGACGACTGCTGTGACCTAAGCCGTTTCATTGAGGACAGACTCAACCGCGACATCGAGGACTATGAGCTTGAGGTAGGTTCTGCAGGCATCGGACAGCCGTTCAAAATCACTCAGCAATACATCAACAACGTTGGTAATGCCGTGGAGGTACTAACCAAGGACGGCAAGAAGATGAAAGGAACTCTGACGAAGGCCGACGAGCAGGGATTCACTGTGACATGCCAGGAAAAAATGAAGGTGGAAGGCAGCAAAAGACCAAAGCTGACCGATGTGGACTATGCTTTCGGTTATGGCGACGTGAAATGGGTGAAAGCCTCCATTGATTTCAAATAAGATTTAGCGTCATACATCAAGAAATAATAAAAAACAAGATAACAATGCCTAGGAAAAAAGAAAATGAAGAGAATTTGTTGAGTGTGTTCACCGATTTCATCGCACATAAGAAGATTGACCGCACTACACTCGTAAGTGTACTTGAAGACTCATTCCGCAGTGCGATAGCGAAAATCTATGGTTCGGACGAGAATTTCAAGGTCATCGTGAATCCCGACAAGGGCGACTTTGAGATTTACCGTAACCGTACCGTGGTGGAAGACGATGATGTCATCGATGAGAACGCTGAAATCAGCCTCAGCGAAGCACGTAAGATTGACGATGACTATGAAGTGGGTGAGGATGTGAGTGAGAAAATCAACTTCTCCGACTTCGGTCGAAGAGCCATTCTCAATCTCCGTCAAGCCATGTCATCCAAATTGCTCGAACTTGAGCACAGCAACCTTTACAGTAAGTATGCCGACAAAATCGGCACCATCGTAAGTGCAGAAGTCTATCAGATTTGGAAACGTGAGGTGTTGCTGGTTGATGACGAGGGCAATGAACTCCACTTGCCCAAGTCGGAGCAGATTCCTAACGACTTCTTCCGCAAGGGTGAACCCACAAGAGCCATCGTGTTGAAGGTGGAGAACCTCAATAACAATCCTAAGATTATCCTCAGCCGTACATCACCTGATTTCCTGCGTCGATTGCTTGAACAGGAAGTGCCTGAAATCGGTGACGGACTGATTACCGTTTGCAAAATCGCGCGTATTCCTGGCGAAAGAGCCAAGATAGCCGTTGAGAGCTATAACGAACGCATCGACCCTGTGGGTGCATGTGTTGGTGTGAGAGGAAGCCGCATACACGGCATTGTTCGCGAATTGAGAAACGAGAACATCGACGTTATCAATTACACCACTAACACCAAGCTCTTCATCACAAGAGCCCTTAGTCCCGCCAAACTCACATCCATCCAACTTGATGAGGAGAACCTCAAGGCTGAGGTCTTCCTCGACACCGACCAAGTGTCGTTGGCCATAGGTAAGAACGGTCACAACATCAAACTGGCCAGTATGCTTACCGGCTACACCATCGATGTCTTCCGCGAAGTGGATGACGAGAACACAGAGGAGGACGTTGAACTCAAAGAATTCCGCGATGAAATTGACGGATGGGTTATCGACGCCATCGAAGCCCTTGGCTATACCACAGCGAAAAGCGTGCTTGAGGCTCCACGTCAGATGCTCATCGAGAAAGCCGACCTGGAGGAAGATACCGTGGATGAGGTGCTGAGAATATTGAGGGCTGAATTTGAAAATGACAACAGCAGTGCCCCTGCCAACGAGCCACAAGCTGAACCAGCTGTGGAAGCACAACCTGAGGTTGAGGAAGCAAAGCAAGAAAAAGAACCAGAAGAAAATAAAGACGAAGAAAAGTAAGAAGAGACAACAACAGTCGGTCCGTAATAACAACGGACAACCCCACTTTAACCCTGAGAATGATAAACAGATATTAAGGACAGAAAAAAGATTGATATGCCAGTAAGACTGAACAAAGTAATAGCAGAACTGAACGTAGCACTTGACCGCATCGACCGGTTTCTCGCAAAAAAAGGGAAACCGCTGACGGATGTTTCTCCTAATGCCAAGATCAGCGATGAACAGTACAATCTGTTGAACGAGGAGTTTGGCAAGGATAAGAGCATCAATAACACCACCAAGGAAAACATACAAAAACTTAAGGACAAACAACGTCAGGATAAAGCAGACCGGAAGGCTAAGCAACGCGAGGAGGAGCAGAACAGACAAGGCATCTTCCGCACAGATACCGGCAGGCAGAAATACACACCACTGGGCAACATCAACGACTTCAACAAAGCCAAGGAGGAAACCAAGCGTGAAGCTGAGGAGCAGGTAGTAAACACTTCTAAGAAAGAGGAAGAAAAAGTGGATACTACACCCATTGTTGAGGACAAGGCTCCAGAAACAGCGCCTGAGAAAACTGCTGTTGTGGAAAAGAAGACCGAGAATGTCGATGTGCCTGAGGAGAAACCTGTCATTGTAGAGGAGAAGGAAGAAATCCGAAAGGAAGAAATCGTTGATAATGAGGAAGAGAAGCCAGAAGAGGAGGAACTTTCCTCAGACTCCGAAAAGGCCGATGGGAAGAAGAACGATGGTATCTATCGTGTTACCCCCACAGCCGCTCCTATCTCTTTCAAACAAGTAGGTTTCATCGACTTGAACACCATTAATGGCAAAACACGCCCTGACCGCAAGTCGAAAGCAGAGAAGAAAAAAGAGCGCGAGGAGAAAGGTCGTCAGATGCACCAAGGCAAGCAAGCAGGAAAGAATGGCGTCCAAGAAGGCGATGAAACCAGTAAGAGGAAGAAACGCCAGCGTATCAGCGCCAATGGCAAGGAAAGAGTTGATATCAACGCTGCAGCCAACCAGCAGTCTGGTAAACAGGGCGGTAAGGTACAGCAGTCGCAACCAAAACCAGGCGGAGGCAAGCCAAACAACAACATGCCGTCGCCTAAGCAAGGCAATGCCAAGAAGAGCAAGAAAAAGGACTTCTCTAAACAGGATGTCACGGATGAGGAGGTAGCAAAGCAGGTAAAAGACACACTCGCACGCCTCACCCAGAAGCAGCAAAAGAACGCAGTGAAGTACCGCCGCGAGAAGCGCGATGCCGAGCACCGCAAGATGCAAGAGTTGGAGGAAGAGGAGAATGCAGAGAGCAAGATTCTGAAACTCACTGAGTTTGTGACCGCCAACGAGTTGGCCACCATGATGAATATTCCTGTCACGGATGTCATCAGTACCTGTATGTCTATCGGCATCATGGTGAGCATCAACCAACGTCTCGATGCCGAAACCATCAATCTCGTGGCAGAGGAGTTTGGTTTCACCACTAACTATGTTAGTTCTGAAGTGACAAATGCCGTGGAAGAGGAAGAGGACAAGGAAGAAGACCTTGTTCCACGTCCCCCAATCATCACCGTGATGGGACACGTCGATCATGGTAAGACTTCCTTGCTCGACTATATCCGCAACACCAACGTCATTGCAGGTGAAGCAGGTGGTATCACACAGCATATCGGTGCATACAGTGTGAAGATGAAGAACGGCAAGAAAATCACTTTCCTCGACACCCCTGGACACGAGGCCTTCACCGCCATGCGTGCACGTGGTGCACAAGTGACCGATATCGCCATCATCATTATTGCAGCCGACGACGATGTGATGCCTCAGACCAAGGAGGCCATCAACCATGCTGTGGCAGCTAACGTGCCAATGGTGTTTGCTATCAACAAGATAGACAAACCTGGAGCCAACCCTGAGAAAATCAAGGAACAACTCGCCAATATGAACTATCTCGTGGAGGACTGGGGCGGTAAGTACCAGAGCCAGGAGATTTCCGCGAAGAAAGGTATCGGTGTTGATGACCTGATGGAGAAGGTGTTGCTTGAGGCTGAGATGCTGGAGCTGAAGGCTAACCCCAATAGGAAGGCTACCGGTTCTGTTATCGAGTCATCGCTCGACAAAGGTCGTGGCTATGTGGCCACCATCCTTGTGCAGAACGGAACACTGAAGCAGGGTGATGTGGTGCTGGCCGGTACACATTACGGAAAGGTCAAGGCCATGTTCAATGAACGTGGACAACGCATCCAGAAAGCAGGTCCTGCAGAACCAGCCCTCATCCTAGGTCTGAATGGCGCTCCTACCGCTGGCGACACCTTCCATGTGATGGAAACAGAGCAGGAGGCAAGGGAAATCACCAGCAAGCGCGAGCAGCTTCAGCGTGAGCAGGGCATCCGTACTCAGGTGATGCTTACCCTCGACGAGGTCGGACGACGCATCGCATTGGGCAGCTTCCAGGAACTCAATATCATTGTAAAGGGAGACGTGGATGGCTCTATCGAGGCGCTTAGCGACTCACTCATCAAACTTTCCACAGAGCATATCCAAGTGAACGTCATCCATAAAGCTGTGGGACAAATCAGCGAAAGCGACGTGTCGTTGGCGGAGGCTTCCAATGCCATCATCATCGGTTTCCAAGTGCGTCCTTCGGCTTCAGCTCGCCATCTGGCAGAACAAGAGGGTGTTGACATCCGTCTCTACTCCATCATCTACGATGCCATCGAACAGGTGAAGGCTGCCATGGAGGGTATGCTTGCTCCAATCATCAAGGAGGAAGACACTGGAACCGCAGAAGTCCGTCAGGTTTATAAGATTTCGAAGGTGGGTACAGTGGCAGGTGCTTTCGTGCTGAACGGCAAAATCCACCGTTCCGACAAAATCCGTGTCATCCGCGACGGTATTGTGGTGCATACTGGTGATATCAATGCACTCAAGCGCTTCAAGGACGATGTCAAAGAGGTGTCAACCAACTTCGACTGCGGTATCTCCATTGTCAACTACAACGACATTCGCGAGGGCGACATTCTGGAGGCTTACACCGAGATAGAGGTGAAGCAGAAACTCTAAGACACGCAGACAGTCGGACAGACCATGGACAGACGGCACGGGGAAAACACCCTGTGCCGGACTGATTATCCAATACAATCATTCAGAACCAAACAAAAGGAATCAACATGCTGAACGTGATATATGTGGTATGGGGCTTAGCCGTCATACTGGGATTCTATCAGGGATTCTTCAAACAAGTAGCTAACCTTTTGGGAATTGTTGCCGGTATCATACTGGCAACAATTTTCTATAGCCAGTTCGGCGAGAAAGTTGCAGAGCTTATTGGTAGTACTGAAGAGGTAGGAGGCTGGATAGCCTTCATCCTCATCTCAGTCATTGTACCTGTGGCGCTGGGACTGTTGGCCAGCCTGCTCACCAAGCTGTTTAAGAAAATGCATCTCGGTTTTATCAACCGACTTGCCGGTGCTGTACTGGCTTTGGTCATCTACACCATTCTCATGGGCTTTGCTTTCAACGTGATGGATTTCATCAATAGCGGAGCCGGTTTCCATGCTGAGAAACTGAAGGAAAGACCTGAGTTGTATTACCAAATCAAACAAGGCACACAGCGGTTCATCCCCGATGCCATCATCGTAAGCGACTCACTCGAAGAAGCAAGGGCTATCGCCGAAGGTGACACCACCAACATCCACCATGGACTGGCAGACTCGTTCAGGAATATACTGGGAGGAGACAACGACTGATGAAAGCACCTGAAGACAAAGGGACAAACCTTTATGTGAAGGAGGTGGCGGGCGAGAAGTACAAATACGGCTTCACCACCGACATTCACACCGAGATCATCGAAAAAGGCCTCAACGAACAAACCATACGTACCATCTCAGAGAAGAAAGGCGAGCCGGAATGGCTACTGCAGTTCCGCCTTGATGCCTTCCACCACTGGCTGACGATGGAACAACCGTCATGGGGACACTTGAAGATGCCCGAGATTGATTATCAAGGCATCTCCTATTATGCTGATCCCACTGCGAAGAGCAAAGACAAGGAAAGCAAAGAGATAGACCCTGAACTGATTAAGACTTTCGACAAGCTGGGCATACCTCTGGAGGAACGGCTGGCACTGAGCGGCACTGCCGTTGATGCTGTGATGGACTCAGTGTCCGTAAAGACCACTCAGAAGGACATCCTCGCAGAAAAGGGCATTATCTTCTGTTCCTTTGGTGAGGCAGTGAAGAATCACCCTGACTTGGTAAGAAAATACCTCGGTACGGTGGTCCCACCAAAGGACAATTTCTTCGCCGCCCTTAACTCTGCAGTGTTCAGTGACGGTTCGTTTGTCTATATCCCCAAGAACACTCGATGCCCCATGGAATTGTCAACCTATTTCCGCATTAACGCAAGAATGACGGGGCAGTTCGAACGCACGCTCATCGTTTGCGACGAAGGGGCTTATGTTTCATACCTCGAGGGTTGCACCGCACCTATGCGCGATGAGAACCAACTTCATGCCGCCATCGTGGAAATCATTGTGATGGACAATGCGGAAGTGAAGTACAGCACGGTGCAGAACTGGTTTCCTGGCGATGAGAACGGACAGGGTGGTGTGCTCAACTTAGTGACCAAACGCGGACATCTGCGTGGGGTGAACAGCAAACTATCCTGGACACAGGTGGAGACGGGGTCAGCCATTACTTGGAAATATCCGAGTTGTGTGTTGAGTGGCGACGGGTCCCAGGCGGAGTTCTATTCTGTAGCTCTCACCAACCACTTCCAACAGGCTGATACTGGCACCAAGATGATACATCTGGGCAAGAACACCAAGAGCACTATCATCAGCAAAGGCATCTCGGCAGGCAAGAGCCAGAACTCCTACAGAGGTCTGGTCCGCGTCAGCCCCAATGCCGACGGTGCCCGAAACTACAGTTCGTGCGACTCGCTGCTTCTGGGCAGTGAATGTGGTGCGCATACCTTCCCCTATATGGACGTGAAGAACAACAACGCCATCGTGGAGCACGAAGCCACCACATCTAAAATTTCTGAAGACCAACTTTTCTACTGCAACCAGCGAGGCATTTCCACAGAGGAGGCCGTGGGCCTGATTGTCAACGGCTATGCCAAGGATGTCATCAACAAACTGCCCATGGAGTTCGCAGTGGAAGCGCAGAAACTGCTGGCCGTGAATTTGGAAGGAAGCGTGGGATAGGGTCTCTTGCTTCAACTTACACATATTTATAATATATAAGCCAAATGTTAGAAATCAAGAATCTGCATGCCAGTGTGGGCGGCAAGGAAATACTCAAGGGAGTGAACCTCACCATTAATGACGGTGAGATACATGCGCTGATGGGTACCAATGGCGCTGGAAAGAGCACACTGAGCAACATCATAGTGGGTCATCCCGCATACGAGGTGACAGAAGGTAGTATCACCTTCAACGGACAAGACCTTCTCGCCATGAAACCTGAGGAACGAGCCCATGCCGGCATCTTCCTCTCGTTCCAACAACCCATTGAGATTCCTGGGGTGAGCATGACCAATTTTCTCCGCACCGCTGTCAACGAACGGCGCAAATACTTAGGCCTTGAACCCCTCAAATCAACCGATTTCCTCAAGCAGATGCGTGAGAAACGTAAACTGGTGGAACTGGACTCCAAACTGGTCAACCGCTCAGTGAACGAAGGCTTCAGTGGTGGCGAGAAGAAACGCAACGAGATTTTCCAGATGGCGATGCTTGAACCCACTTTCTGCATCCTTGATGAGACCGACTCCGGACTGGATGTCGATGCACTGCGAATTGTGGCCGAGGGTTTCAATAAGCTCAAGACTGACAAGACCAGTGCCATCATCATCACCCACTATCAGCGTCTGCTCGACTACATACGGCCCGACAAAGTGCATGTGCTGCTCGACGGGCGCATCGTGAAGACGGGCAATGCTGAACTCGCCAAGACAATCGAGGACAAGGGTTTCGACTGGATAAAGGATGATGTTGAAAACTGACGGTGACATGACCAATAGCGAACAGCAATACATAGACCTGTACAACAACTACAGCGATGTGATTAAAGCCAACAGTGCGGAAGAACTCAACTCTTCTCGCGACGAGGCTTTCCGACATTTCATGTCGATGGGTTTTCCCTCATTGAAGAAGGAGGAATACAAATACACCGACGTGCAGAAATCCTTTGCACCCGACTATGGCCTCAACTTCAAGCGGATAGAGATACCTACTGACCCCTTCGAAGCTTTCAAATGCAATGTGCCCAATCTGAGCACCCTGCTTTACTTTGTGGTCAACGACCTTTGCTACAAGGACAATCCTTGCATGAAGGACGACAACGGCATCTTCTTGGGGTCCATCAAGCAAGCCCCCGAAAAAGTGAAGCAGGCTTTTGCCCGGCTCTACACTAAGAATGCCGACGTCACAACCGATGCTGTCACTGCACTCAACACTGCTTTGGCGCAAGATGCCTTTATGGTCTATGTGCCTCGTGGCCAACGGCTCAACAAGACATTACAGGTCATCAACCTGCTTCACTCCAAAATCGACCTCATGGTCAATCGTAGGTTGATGATTGTGTTGGAAGAAGGTGCTGAGGCCACTCTGCTATTCTGCGACCATGCCATGGACAGTGTCAAATTCCTTGCCACTCAAGTGACGGAAATCTACTGCGCTGATAACAGCCATCTCGACATGTATGAACTGGAGGAGAATCATATCCTCTGTACCCGTTTTTCCAACACCTATGTCAGTGTTGGAGCTGACTGCACTGTGAGCCTCAACAACATCACTCTTTACAATGGCACCACACGCAATACCTTACGTGTAAAACTTGAAGGTGAGCACAGCGAAGTGACACTCAATGGTTGTGTCATCGCCGACAAGAACCAGAAAGTGGACAACAACACGCTCATCGAACACGCAGTGCCCAACTGCACGAGCAACGAACTCTACAGATACGTTATAGACGACAGCGCAGTAGGTGCTTTCGCTGGTCGGATACTGGTGCAACCTGGGGCGCAGAAAACGGTGTCTCAAGAAACCAATGCCAATCTATGTGCCACAAAAGAGGCGAGGATGTACTCACAGCCCATGCTGGAAATTTATGCCGATGACGTGAAATGCTCACATGGTTCCACCGTAGGTGTGCTCGATGAGAATGCACTCTTCTATATGCAGCAACGTGGAATACCCGTCGATGAGGCACGCATGCTGCTGAAGTTCGCATTCATCAGCCAAGTCTGTGAGAAAATCAAGCTTGAGCCACTGCGGGAAAGACTCAATTATCTGGTCAACAAGCGCTTTAGAGGACAGCTCAGCAAATGTACGGGTTGCTCACTTTGTAAATAGGGTCTGGCTTTGGCTTTTTGTTTTAGAAGTTAGAAACAGAGCTTGCCATGACAAGTATCTAATAAAAGACCTGAGTAAAGATAATAGACTATGCTCAACGTAGAAGACATACGCAAGGATTTCCCGATACTCGGCTTGTCGGTCTATGGCAAGCCATTGGTATATCTCGACAACGGGGCTACCACTCAGAAGCCTCGTGTTGTGGTTGATGCCATCTCAAACGAGTACTACAACGTCAATGCCAATGTACACCGTGGTGTGCATTTCCTGTCACAGAAAGCCACCGAACTGCACGAACAAGCACGGGAGACCATACGCACCTTCATCCATGCCAAATCCACCAGCGAGATAGTCTTTACCCGTGGCACCACTGAGAGTGTTAATCTTGTGGCCTCATGCTTCAGCGAGGAATTCATGAACGAGGGTGACGAGGTCATCATCTCCGCCATGGAACACCACTCCAATATTGTGCCATGGCAGATGGCTGCAAATAGAAGGGGTATTCGCATCAAGGTCATTCCCATCAATGATAAAGGCGAGTTGCTTATCGACGAGTACAAGACTCTTTTCACCGACCGTACACGCTTAGTGAGCGTCACACACGTCTCGAATGTACTCGGTACCGTTAATCCTGTGAAGGAAATCATCAGCATAGCCCATGAACATGGTGTGCCAGTACTTATCGACGGAGCGCAGTCTGCCCCGCATATGCCAATCGATGTCGAAGAACTCGACTGCGATTTCTTTGCTTTCAGTGGTCATAAAACCTATGGCCCAACGGGTATTGGCGTACTTTATGGCAAAGAAGTCTGGCTCGACCGCCTTCCACCCTACCAAGGCGGCGGGGAAATGATACAGCACGTGAGTTTCGAGAAAACCACTTACAATGAGCTGCCTTATAAATTCGAGGCCGGTACACCAGATTATGTGGGTTCACATGCACTGGCTGTGGCAATCGACTATTTGTCGGCACTGGGAATGGATAATATCCAAGAATATGAGCGCAGTCTCACAGACTATGCCATGCAGCAACTCCAAGAGATAGAAGGTATGCGTATTTACGGCACCGCCGACAACAAGGATGCGGTGATATCATTCTTGGTAGGAGATATCCACCACCTCGACTTGGGTACTCTGCTCGACCGTCTGGGCATAGCCGTACGCACTGGTCACCATTGTGCTGAACCACTGATGCACCGACTTGGCATCGAAGGTACCGTACGCGCCTCGCTCTCCTTCTACAACACCCGCGAAGAAATCGACGCACTTGCCGCTGCCATCAACCGGCTCAGGCAGATGTTCTGACAATAGTATCTATTATATCTATAAAAAATATATCAGAAAAAGTATGAAACCATCAATTCCAAAAGGTACGCGCGACTTCTCACCCATTGAGATGGCCAAGCGCAACTATATATTCAACACCATCCGTGAGGTTTATGCTCTTTACGGTTTCCAGCAAATAGAGACTCCTGCCATGGAGAATCTGTCCACCCTCATGGGCAAGTATGGAGAGGAGGGTGACAAACTGCTCTTCAAGATACAGAATTCGGGCGATTATTTCAAAGGTCTCACTGATGAGGAACTGCTGAGTCGCAATGCCAACAAACTGGCCAGCAAATTCTGTGAGAAAGGACTCCGTTACGACCTGACAGTGCCTTTTGCCCGTTATGTGGTACAGCACCGTGAAGAAATCACCCTGCCGTTCAAGCGTTATCAAATTCAGCCCGTCTGGCGTGCTGACCGACCGCAGAAAGGACGTTACCGTGAGTTCTACCAGTGCGATGCTGATGTGGTGGGAAGCGAATCACTGCTCAATGAGGTGGAACTGATGCAGATTATCGACACGGTCTTTTCGCGTTTTGGCATCCGTGTCTGCATCAAAATAAATAATCGGAAGATACTCAGCGGCATCGCTGAAGTCATCGGTCAAGCCGATAAGATAGTGGATATCACAGTGGCTATTGACAAACTTGACAAGATAGGACTCGACAATGTCAATGCAGAACTGGCCGAAGATGGTATTCCTGCCGAGGCTATAGAGAAATTGCAACCCATCATCCTGCTCAAAGGCAGCAACAAGGAAAAGCTACAGACCATTAAGGACATCCTCAAGGATTCAGAAATAGGAGTCAAGGGTGTGGAAGAATGCGAGTACATCCTTGACACGCTCAGCCAATTGAATCTCAACAATGAAGTTGAACTGGACTTAACCCTTGCCCGTGGTCTCAATTACTATACGGGAGCCATTTTCGAGGTGAAAGCACTCGATGTGGAGATAGGCAGCATTACGGGTGGCGGACGATATGACAATCTTACGGGTATCTTCGGTATGCCTGGCATATCTGGTGTAGGTATTTCCTTTGGCGCTGACCGCATTTTCGATGTGCTCAACCAACTGGACCTTTACCCCAAGGAAGCCGTGACTACCACTAAGGTGATGTTCACTAATTTCGGAGAGGTTGAACTGGCATACTCACTGCCTATCATAGCCAAAGTCAGGGCTGCAGGTATCAGTGCGGAAGTGTTCCCATCGTCAGTGAAAATGAAAAAGCAGATGAACTACGCTAATGATAAACGTGTGGCTTATGTCGCTATTGTTGGTGAGAACGAGATGAACGAGGGAAAAATCACTCTCAAGGACATGCTCACTGGAGAGCAGTCAATGGTCACCACTGAAGAACTGATTGAAAAAATCAAATAACCTTAACGTTATAGAGTGCAGGTTTGCTTAGATTGCCGAACGTGAGCATTTTAGGCGAAGCCAATGTTCCATGTTCAATATTCAATAATAATCAATGGTAGAAATCCAAAACACACTTGTGTCGCTCGACATCTTCCAAGTGCGGTTCTGCTGCGACTTGGAAGCGTGTAAGGGTGCGTGTTGCATTGAGGGTGATGCTGGTGCCCCCGTCAACATTGAGGAGGTGGCGGGACTGGAAGATGCGGCCGCCATTGTTTGGGACGAACTGAGCCGAAAGGCTCAGCGTGTCATCAAACAGGATGGTGTGGTCTATCCTGATGCATGGGGCGAATTGGTGACAAGCATCGTTGATGGCAAGGACTGTGTTTTCACTTGCTATCACAATGGTTGTTGTTTCTGTGCCATCGACAAGGCTTATCGTGAAGGACGCTGTGCCCACAACAAACCCATCTCTTGCCATCTCTATCCTATACGTCTCAAGAAAATGGGTGACTACACCGCACTCAACTATCATCAGTGGAGTATCTGTCGGCCTGCCCTGGCACTGGGCAAGAAACTCAACCTGCCCCTTTACAAGTTTCTCAAAGAGCCTCTCATACGCGCTTTTGGGCAGTCTTGGTACGAAGAACTTGAACTCACAGCTGCAGAGCTCATGAAACAGGGATACATCGAATAACATGAACATGTGCCATAGGGAGACCGACAGGACATCGTTCAATCAATTCAGGCCTGAAGTGGATGCTTCAGGCTTTTTTGCACTTTATCAGCAGTCGTTCACCTCTCATCGTCGTGGCGAAAAGGTAGTCTGTTCCACCATCTCTCAGGTTCAACCGTTTGCGCAGCTCAGCAACAGTGGATGGAAAATTGCGGACAGTGAGGTTGCATTGTGTCATCTCAGCAAGGAACGACTTCAGAGACTTTTTTGAGAAGGATGTCGCACCTACCACCATGAACTTACGGCCAGGAAAACTGTCTATCAAATGGTCTGAAGTATATAAATGAGTGTTCGTGTCCAACTGACTTGTTTGATAGGAATGCGCCAACGTCTTATAACCACCAGCTTTCATCACGGCCGCATTAGGCTCATATAGGTATTTGCCCAATTTATCGGACAATAGACAAGACAAGTTTTGTTCTTCAGTAGGATGAAAGGAGAACAACTCATTTTCGTCATTTATCTTGATATTCACAGCATTCATGCACACAGGTACGTTTTCAGCACTTCCATAACCTTGCATCACAATCAGCACTTCCTTGCATTCGCCATCGACAGCCACTACGTGTACTTCTACTACCTGACGCAACTGGGATATCGCTGCTTTAATGTCTATCATAGGAGAGAGTTTTACCATCAGGAAATCACACTTGCCGAGCAAATCGTCAAGCATTAAAGTGATGTCTGGTGTGCAGTCTTTCAGTCCTACCACTTTGCGTCCTGTGTCATCCCGTCTTGCAGGGTCGATGAAAATCATGTCTTGATGAGGTAAGGAAGAGATGAAGTCCTCACAATGACCTTGCCTGACCTCGAAATCATCGATTCCCAACAAAGGAAGGTTGTGACGTGCGATTTCACAGAGTTGCTTTTGGCTTTCGATATATAGATAATGGTTGAAATGGCGGGCAAGTATAGAGCCATCCACTGCCAGCCCGCCTGTGAGGTCAACAAGACTTTCATGATTTCCATCACAAAGTCTTCGGGCAACATCGAGTTTGTAGTTGGCTGTACCCTCTGATGAACATTGCTCAAGGGAGATTTTCTCAGGATAGACGATTCCCTCCACTGAAGCCCATGAGGGCAATTTTTCGCAAGCCTTTTGCCACCCGCTGATCTGTACCAATGCACTTCGCATATCCACATCGGGATATCGGCTCGCCTCCAAGGCAAGTTGCCTCACATCGTCGTGGCGGTGTTCTGTTATGAATTGCTGCAATGACACAGGTAACATGGTATATATACTATCATTTAATGTTTATCACGTCTTTCTGAGCTGTGACATGAGGCATGAATCTTTTCATGAAAGGTATGATGACCGCATATAGAGCCAAGGTAATGGTTAAGCTGACAAAGATGGCAACCCAGTCTGATGAAATGAAAGACTTAAGTCGTGGATTCAGGTAACTCACTATAATGAAATGAGTACATAGCAACATGATAGAATAACGTCCTAAATATGAGATATATGGTAACTTTTTGATGGCTTTGGAGATAAAGATGACGGCAAAGACCCCTGCTAACCCGCATCCGTAAACTCTCAAGAATGAAACCTGGATAAAATTATTGGTGGAGTAATCTATGTGACAAGCGAACAAGTAGGTGATCAACATCAGTACACATGCTATGGGAATATTGAATTTGTCGATTCTGTTTGCTTGCAGAATTGTTGTGTATTTTCTGGTGATGAATCCCACATAGAAAAAAGGCAATGCAGACATTGCTGTATCGAGAAACATATATAAGTTCAATTGGTTATGCCCTAAGTAATAGCCTACGTATCCAATGATGCCAGAAAGAATGGTCATCACAAGAATCTCATGGTTCTTGCATTTCCCTGCAATCAAATAGATGAGATAGAAGATGATATTCATCTCAAATAAGCACAATAGGAACCAAATCGGGAAATTGGGAAAAAACTCAGGATAGAAGAACGACCACAAAAGTCTCGGTTTGAAAAGACTTTGGGTCAAGTACAATATGATATTGGGTACCAGAAACGATGTCAAAAGAAAAAAGAAAGCGAAGGGAATCAGCAATTTATTGGTCTTACGCTTCATGAATCCTCCAAATCCTTCATATTTCTTGAAGAAAAGTCCAGACAAGAAGAAATACAGGGGCATTCTGAACATTTTGAAACTGTCGGCCAACATATAGGGAGCATCAAATCCCTTGTGAATATGGTTGAAAACGACAAGAATAATGCAGAATCCCTTTGCTAAATCAATGAATTCAACTCGTTTCTTTTCCATAATACGTTATACCAATAAGTTTCATCAAACATGAACATCTGACAACCAAACCTGTCACAGTTTGCAGACAAGCCCGATATTAAGTTCATAACTTCGTCCACTCACTGACGGGTAATCCTTGTAGTTGGTGTGGCGGTAGTGCAGCACGCCTTCGAATTTGAGGTTAACCCCTTTGATAAACTCAGTGATGACATAGAGGCGGTTCACGACAATGCTGCTCTGGCCCGTATCGCCAGGAGTGGACACTCGCATGCCGTTGTCTAATCTGAACCTGAGTTCTTCACTGTTGTATTTGCCGAAAGTAAAGAAACGTGCATAGTAGAAATCATCACCTATGGTCAGCCGGTTGTATAGAGTGGTCTCGAAATCGTTTCTTACACTGAAACCATGACTGAAATTATAGGAACGACACGGATAGTAGTCGGAACGTTGCCCACCAAGTATCACTCCTGCCACTATCAAATCGTTGTTGAGACGCAGATGCTTGTAATCGTACTCGGAATAGGCTCCTCCACCCACACTCACAGCCTCTGAGATAACGGGGAAGTCGCTCACGTTCTGATTGAACTCCCACTGGGTAGCAATAGGTCCGGCATGTGTACCGTTATCTTCACCTGTGGGATAGGTCTCCACATATTTGAGCAGTTGGTAAAGCCCCAGGTCGAATTTCCAAAACTCGTTCTTGGAATGTAATAGGATGTTGGCCAGTCGACCGCGAATGTCGAAATCACCCACTGTCGATTGCTTGGACGAGAAGTTGAAGAGCATTTTTATCTTGAACCAGTCGAAAGGGTCATGACCCGAGTTGTCGAAACGGTCGTTATAAGTCATGTCGAAATAGATGTAAGGTACATTCATGCCGTTCCTGAAACGACTTTTCGATGAAACATACCTGCAACCTGTACCTAAACGGATATCAACAGGTACATCTGGCTCTTCTTTGCCACGCGATGTACTCCTGCGCCACCACTGGCCACGCACCAGACGTTTTACACCTCTGACTGGGTTAATCAGGTTGCCAAACACCTCGCGAACCATCCTCTCTACACCCCAGGCTGTTTCATCGAGTATCAAGTCAGATACACGGTGACATACCTCACCCAACAACACACCACCAATACCCGTGGATAGCACATCGTTGACTGCAGGCTCGTTGGTCTCACAGAAAAACTCCCAACTCAAACTGCCTGCTACAGGAAAGGGGATGCTCTGCCAGAAGGTTAGACCATTCTCACGAGCAGTGTTGTAGAACATACTACCATGAAAGGGATGAGAGAACTGGTTGCCTGAGAAACTGTCGTTGTCCCAGACCAATCCTGTATGGAAATTATGTTCCAGCACATTCTTGCTGATGCGTGCGTAGTCTCGGTTCTGAATATAATAGTCCCATCCAAGCACCAAAGCGTTAAGGCCGAAGTTCTCTGCCACCGCAAGCAAAGGACGGGGCTTAAGCACCACCAACGTGTCGTCTTCCTGTACCAAGGTGCTGCCATACTTGTTCCTGCTGTACTGCTTGAGCATCGACGAGAGCGTAGTAGGAAGTACCACCGAATCTTTCCTCAAAGAATCTCTTGGACTGAGCATACTGGGAACTTTGGCTGGAGTTGTCACATTTGTCAGACTTGTCAGATTAGCGGGATTCGCCGGGCTGGCCTGATTCATTGAGTCTGTTTCCTCTATAGTCTGTTCATCTATAGGAACAAAAATGTCTTCTCCCTTACAAACCAGGGAAAACATCAACAAAACTGTAAAAAGAAGGCATTTGAAATGCATAGATGAATTTGCAGTGTTCTTGAAAACTATTCTTATTCAAAAAGTTTTGCAAATTTAGTAATCATTTGTCAAATAAACAATTTTAACAAAAAGAATTTGCCTAGGAAATGATAAGAAAGCATGAGACATTCAGACTGGCTGTTATTCCTTTGTTGGAAACTGAATGGTGAAGCGGGTGAGATGGTCCTCCGGGTCGGTAATCAGACTGAAGGTACAGTGATGCGAAGTAAGGATATCACGGATAAGCAGAAGCCCCAAGCCCTGGCCTTGGGGTTTTGTGGAGAAGAAGGGCGTAAAGAGATTCTGGGCTATTTCGGGCGGGATGCCGTGCCCATTGTCGGCAATGATCAATTGCGATGGCGATGTAGTGACGGTGATAAGCCCTCGTGCGTCTCCTATGCTTTCTACAGCGTTTTTCACGATGTTGATGAGAACTTGCTGGAACAAGACCGTGTCCAGACGAACAGGTGTCGCTTCGTCGGTGAGATGGAAGTCGATATGGACGTGTGCCTGCGTGCACAGATTCTCAAGGAAGGGACGACAGGCCTCTACCTCCTCACTGAGGTCACAGAGTTGCAGTTGAGGTTGGGGAATCTTGACCACTTCGGCGAAGCGGGTGACGAAGGCGGAGAGGGCGGTGAGTCGTTCTGCCTCCTCGCCGGAAAGGCTGCCTATGATTCCCGCCACACTGTTGTTCACCTCATGGGCAATCATACGGATGACGCGCTCGTATGCCGCTTTTTCGGCAAGACGCACTTCCGAAGTCAGCGATTCGATGAGGTAGAAAGGATGCTGGAAACCACGGTCAGGGAACGACAGGTGACTGATTCGGAAGAGTTGCGGTTCACCAGGGATGCGCACGGTGGTTGTCTCGCCAAGGGGCAGGGAGTGGATGGCTGTTTCAATACTTGATGACAGCATCTCACGGGCGGCGGGATTCATGGAAGTCATGTTGCCGTCAAGGTCGCACAGGATGACTCCCATTGGGGATGCCTCGATAAGCAGGTTGAGGAAGGTGTATTGCTCTTCAAGTCTGAGGTGCTCGCTGCGCAGGCGTCCCAGCAAGTCATTGAACGTGCGGACGATAATGTCGGTCTCATGCTGTCCCGAAGGAGCGAGGCGGGTGGTCAGGTCAAGGTCCTTCACCAGTTCCATGCCGCCAATCAGCGTGTCGTACGGGCGGATGGTCTTGCGGTAGAAATACCAAAGATAGGCGAGCAGAAGGACGACAAACCCCTCGGTCACATAGAACAGCACAGGATTGCTTCGAAACGTGCCGAAGAGCGCTACGCCCGCTATCAGGACGATGCCCACAGCGAGGAGAATGAAATAGTGTTTCAGCTTCATAGTCCGTACTTTTCTATTTTGCGGTAGAGCGCGCCACGGCTGATACCGAGTTCCTTGGCCACAAGGGAGAGGTTGCCGTTATGCTTGGCAATACAGGCGGCGATAGCTGAACGTTCCATATCCGACAATGACTTCGCATCACTTGGAAAGGCTGTGCTTTCATGCGTCATGGTGTTGATGGCGAAGTCCTCCATTCCAAGTTGGTTTGCTTCGGGATTCTTCATCAGCAATGCCCTTTCCACTATGTTTTTCAACTCACGGATATTGCCCTGGTAAGGAAGTGTCTGAAGATAACCGATGGCATCGGTCGAGACTGTGACCATAGGAAGATGGTTGGCCTCGCAAGTCAAGCGAATGAAATGGTTAACCAGAAGGGGTATGTCTTCGCGACGCTCTCGCAGAGGTGGCAAATGGAGATTGATAAGGTTGATGCGGTAGAACAAGTCCTCGCGGAAGGTATGTTCCTCAACCATGGCCTGAAGGTCGGCATTGGTCGCGCAGACCACTCTGACATCTGTTCGGCGTGTCTGGCTGTCGCCCAGCACCTCGTAGGTCTGGTCCTGAAGCACACGCAGCAACTTCACCTGACTGGTCAGCGATAGTTCGCCAATCTCGTCAAGGAAGATGGTTCCGCCCTTAGCCAACTCAAAGCGTCCCACACGGTCAGCCTTGGCGTCCGTGAACGACCCTTTCTTGTGGCCGAACATCTCGCTCTCGAACAGCGATGTGGAGATGCCGCCGAGATTTACCTTCACGAACGGGCCGTTGGCGCGACGGCTCTGTCGGTGGATAGCTTCGGCTATCAGTTCCTTTCCTGTGCCACTCTCTCCCGTAATCAAGACGGGCGCATTGGTGGGGGCCACCCTGGCCACGGTGGCGAGGATGCCGGCAAGAGAGGTGCCGACAATGGGTGAGGTTGGAGCAGGTTGAACCGCAGGACTTGAACAGTTGATTTTGATGGCTGTCTCTATCCTGTCCAGCAGCACACCGTTGTTCCAGGGCTTGGTGATGAAGTCGAAGGCACCAGCCCGCATCCCCTGCACAGCCAGTTCAATTGTGCCCCAGGAGGTCATGAGGATACACGGCACATCTGGGCGGAACACCTTCACCTGCTTCAGCAGCGTCAGTCCTTCCTCTCCGTCGGTAGCATGTGTATAGTTCATGTCCATCAGCACCAATTCCACAGAAGGATTGTTGCGGACCATCTGAATTGCTTCCTTCGGTCCCTCTGCCAGAGCCACCTCATACTCGTTGCGCTCCAGTATGAGTTTCAAAGAGAGCCGTATGCTTCTGTCGTCGTCAACTACGAGAATCATCTTTTCAATTTACTATTTTACTATTTGGGACTATTCTGACTGTCGAATGAAACGTGTTTTCCGCTCCTCTATAACAAGCTTGTAAGTGCGTTTCATCTTGTCATTCAAGAAGGAGTGGTCGATGAGTGCGTATGTCTCTTGTGGAATCTCCATAAACATATCGAGCACTGAGGCAGCACGTTTCTTCGGCAATCCGATTCTTTCCGCGAATCGTTCAAAGTCCAGCCTGCAGGGATGCAACGTCCTGTCATACACATCGCTTTTTTCTACATCTGGAGAAAGCCCCTCTGTTAGTCCCAGGTCGCTGCCACTTTGGATATGGATGCAGGTATTGATAAGATCGTATGCAGGAGCCAGGAAATATTCACCGTTTCTGTTTATCAAAGAAAAGTTTTTCATGTGGGCATCCTCGTTAGCAAACAGATAGTCAAACACCACCATTCTGAAGAACTGTTCCATTTGTGGCATCCATGCAGGCACGAACTGCCGGATGGCATCGGCTATCTGCGCATAGTTGCCATGATATTTGAAATTGCTGTCGCTGCCTTCCTCCGTCATCTGCAGAACGGTGGCAAAGTCCTCCTGCGAACTCTCTTTCACGCCGTTTATCACGTCAAAGCGCTTAGTGATATACACAGGCTGTCCACTGCTGCTGAAACACAGGCCATTGCTGGCTGTACGTATGCCATAAACCTGAGACGCTATTTGCATGGTCAGGTGCTCGTTGGCAGGTATCTGTTTGCGGGTGGAGAGACTCAGATTGAAAGGTGCAGGCTTTAGGATATAAGTGGCTTGTTCACCTTTATGGGTCAAACGGATTTTCCCGTCATCAATGATGGCGGAGAATTTCTCCTGAGCACCAGAAATCGACATGTTGTTCATGTTCTCCATCGCCTGTTGCTGGTCGCGCTCGTTCTCGAAATCGATGTCAATAAAGGGCGAAACCACCACACCGTCAAACAATTCCTTGACAGCTAGGGGCGAATAGGTGGTAAATCCTGGTCGCAATGTTGATGGGCAAACTTCTATCGTCTTCATTCTTCTGGTCTTTTAAGTACAAACTTCCCGATAGCATCCATGCCGCAAATCATCTCCAGCATACCGAAGAAGTCGTTCTCGTCAACTTTCCTCGCTCTGCACAATGCCCTGCGGTTGGCACCTTCAGGCAACATATTAGTGAATACGGGGAAGATTCGCTCTGAATGATACACCTTCTGACTCTTGGGCAAGTTGACAGACACAGGAGGAGTGCTGCCGTCGGCACGAAAAGCATCATCGTATGTGAATTCATAGTTGCCCCTTGACAACTCAACGAGCTGCCCGGCATAGACATCACCGTAATACACATTCACTTTTCTCATGCTCTATGCTATTTAACGGTCTGTTTTACCTGCAATACCATTTCCATACCCACTACATCGAGTATCTTCTGAAGTGTCTGGAGCGACGGGTTACCCACACCTCGCTCCAAATCCTTGACAGTAGAGATGCCTACTCCAGAGTAATCCGAGAGGTCTTGTTGCGAGATTCCCAGCAATGCCCTGCGCTCCTTAATCACTGTTCCTACATCCATCAGCGTATGATTTATCGTACTTTTTGTGCAAAGATACGAAGAAATACTGATTCGGCAAGCAAAAAGTATGATTTTTCATACTTTCGTAATTCAATTTAACTAATCCACCTTCAGTTTTTCCTTCCCCTTGTACTTCGTCATGTCGCTGACCACGACCTGCTCGCCAGGTTCCAGACCGCTGACGACTTCAATGTAGTCGTAGTTACAATCGCCCAGTTTCACTTGGCGGGGGTGGAGCATATTCCCTTCCAATACAAACAAGGTGTAGTCGCCGGGGCCACTGTAGAAGGAGCCGTTGCGGATGCGAAGCACGTCGTCTTTGATGCTGGTGATGACGAAGACCTCGGTACGGAGGCCGGAACGGAGGCGCGGATGCGACATGTTGTCGGGCACGACGGTGAAGGTGATGGCACCGCTCTGGCTCAGGGGCGTGACGGTGTTGATGATGCCCGTCAGGCGTTCCTTGCCGATGCGCAGGATGACGGCACCACCGACACGGACGCGCTCGCTGTGGCTGTCGGAAATCTCGCACTCCGCCTTGAAATGGCTGAGGTCACTCACTACGGCAATCTTCTGACCTGCACCGATGGTGCTACCCACCTCGCTATTGATGTAGGTGAGCGTGGCGCGGCGCGGCGAGCGGATTTTCGCGTCGTCCAATGTGCGGCGCTTCTCGTCGAGTCCCTTATCGAAGATGCCGTTCTGCAGTTGTTGCATACGGAGGTCGGCTTGGCGCACGCGCTGTTCGTTCTGGTACTGCTGGCGCAGTTGCGAGAGTTGCATCTGGGCGGTTTTTAATGTCGTCTCGGCCTGGCGCACACGGTCGCGGGTGCCGGAACCGAGGCTGTCAAGGTAGAGTTCGTTGCGCAGTTGGGCTTCGAGTTGAGAGAGTTCCATCTCCTTCACCTCAATCTGCATCCGTCGGTCGGAGAGTTGCGTCTCGATGTTCGCCTTCAACTGGGCGGTCTGCTGGCGGCGAATCTCGCGCTCGTCGAGGGCCTTGGAGTAGTCGGTCTCAGCGGATTGCAAGTCGAGGCGCAGCAGGGGCGTGCCCACATCCACGCTGTCGCCGCTATGGGCATAGACCTCTAATATCTGTGAACTGATGGGCGACACGATGATTTCCTCAAAGGCAGGCACCACCCGCCCCGTGGCTGAGACACTTACGTCTATCGTGCCGCGATCCACCTCTGAGATGATGAGTGTCTTGCGTTCGAGGGTCGTCATCATCTGTCCGCCCAGCCAGGCACCCGCACCTAATACTGCGAGGGTCACTGCCAAGCCGATGGCTATCCGTTTCATCTTGCGCCGCCGTTGTTCGCTGACAGGAATCTGCCTGTCCATCGTCTGATTGTCTGCTTTCATTTTATTCGGGATTTCGGATTTCGAGATTTTCGGATAAACGATTAATCGATTAAACGAATAAACGAAACATCATTTAAACGATAATTCATTATCACTTGATTAACTGCTCAACGTCGGCGCTGAGGTCGCAGCCCCGCTCGAAGTCCCAGAGGGCGATGGAGCGGAGTTGGTAATAATAATACCAGTAGTTGTAGAGTTGCTGGATGCGGCCGAGGCGTGCTTCGTCCTTGGCAGTCTGTGCATTACTGAGTTCGAGGGTGGAGATGCTGCCGATCTTGAACGTCTCGACGTTGGTATGATAGCGGCGGCGGGCGATGGTGTCGGCCTCGCAGGCGATGCGCAGTTGCTGGGCTTGATTGTTGAACTGCTCCGTCAGGATGAAGATGTTCTGGCGGAAGTCCTGTGCCTGCTGGCGTAGTTGCCCTTGCACAATCTCACGGTTCGACTCGGCCATGCGGCGTTGACCCTTACGTTTGCCCCAGTCCAAGAGAGGGATGGTCACCCCCACCTGCACCACCTCGTTGCTCAGCAGATGGCGGTAGGCAGCGCCCATGTTCTCGCCTGTACCGGTATAGCCCACCTGTGCATAAAGGTTGACGCTCTGTCGGTTGGCACGCGCAGAAGCCACGGCGTAGTCGGCCTCCATCTGCTGGCGGCGCATGGTGGTGGCTTGGGCGTTGTTGAGGAGGGCATGACTCAGTACGTCATCATAGGCAAGATGCAGTTGCGGTATCTCCTCCGGAACTGTCGGTTCGATGTCGGCCTCCACATCGAGGAACGAACGGAGGGCGAACTGCCGCGCTTGCCGCGTACTCTCGCTGTTGGTGAGGGCACTGCGGGCGGTGAGCATGTCGAGGCGCAGTTGCAGCACGTCGTTCTCGCTGATGGTACCCATACGTCGTTTGGCCTGCGCCACCTCGTAGAGCTTTTCCGCTGTCTGCAGGTTCTGGCGGGCGATGTTCACCTGCTCTCCAGCCAAGAGGAGACCGAAATAGAGGCTGATGGCCTGCATAGCCACTTGCTCGGTCTCGGTGAGGAAACGCGCCTGTGCCTCACGGTAGCGTAGCGGCTCGATGCGGCGGTTCCACTTCTGATGGTTCACGCCGAAGAGGGGCTGCGAGAGGGTGACGGCCACGGGTAGCGACATGAGTTGATTGCCTGAGCCGCTGTTGCCAGACTGGTGCAGATAGTCGAGCGATGATTCCAGAGACAGTGTGCCTCCCGTCGGCCACAGTTTCTGGGTCACGTAGAGCGAACCGCTCAATCCGAGGTAGTCGTTGCGCACAAACGACATTCCTCCATCGGCTTGCTGATAACTGCTGTAGCGTTTGTTGTAACTGGGTGTGGTGGCAGACAAGGACACCTCGGGGAGTTGTTCGGCACGGTAACTGCGCCACTGCCAATAGGCAGAGCGCAGTTCGCCCAAGGCCACAGCGGCCTCCACGCTTTGGCGACGGGCCATGGCGATGCACTCGTCGAGGGTGAGGCGCAGGGTGTCGGTGGAAGGTGGTTGTGCCACAATAACAAGAGGCAACAACGCCAAACAAATTGTAATCAGTTGTTTTCTCATGCCTGATGATAATTGCTTGAATTTCTCTAATTCTCAAATTCGTGATGAATAATGGTCAATAGTCAATTCATTCATGATGCAAGGCTTCTACGGGACGTTTAAAAATAACGATTAGGGACGGTACAATCATACCGACAGTGACGACGGCGAGGAAGAGCAGATACTGGACGACGCAGATGACGAGGAAATGAACCCAGAATATCGTGGTCCAATCCGTCTCACGTCCCGAGGTTGCCCGGATATTGCCGTCGGCAAGTCCATAGTGGAGGGCGAACTGCAACCAGATGAGCTGCCCTACGATGGTGGCGAACAGAGTCAGCAACGCGCCTTCGCTCCATACCATCCCGAAGATATGGCGGCGCTTGGCACCGAAACTGCGCATGATGCCGATATCCTCGGTCCGTTTCCGAATCTGCAGCCAGAACGTACCGAGCGTACCGAGAATGACATTCAGCACGAGCATCAGGCCGAAAGTACCCAATACGGTCTGGATGATTTTGTCATCATCGATAATTTCTCTCTTCTTGTATTGGTTGTAAGTAGATAGGAAATGAAAGCCATGGTCGCCTACTTTCTCAGAGAGTGTGAAGGGCTTGGGGGAGTACTTGGACACGAATCCATCGGCATCCATACCGGGCTTCAGCCGGATGACAATCTGCGGTTCAACCAATGTGGCCGAATACGGAAAGAAAGCGATATAGTGATAGCGCTCGACATACATTGGTTTCACGTCTTCCACCACTCCAGCCACGGTATGATGCGTCGTTAATTGCTTGTCCTGGAAGTTTTCTTCGATTCTGGATGTGTAAAAGAGGACCCGCCTCCCCACAACATCGGCTGTGCCGAAAAGTTGCATGGCGAGGCTGCGGGTGATGACCACGCCGTCTGTCGGACAGTCCTTGGAGAGCGCCTCAAGTGACGGACTGCCTTCCACGTTTTTCATCCCCCAGGTCTCGAAATAATTGAAGTCCAGAGGGAATCTTTCGAAATGAGTGGAACAATAGATGGTGGTATCGGCCTCTGGAGACATACGATACCCCCTATAACCTCCGGTGCAACCCAAGTAATGGTCCACGAAGGTAACAGACTGCACCTCGGGAAGCGAGCGTACATGGTCGCGGAAAGCATAGAGGGAGGCCATCACAGGCAAATCTTGGCTTTCTGACGATTTCTTGCGCCCGGCATCAGTTTCCTGCCCGTTGTCCTCCGAGTCGCTGGTGGCTCCATGGTAGCCTACCAGACCCACCACTAAGTGTTCTTTCTCGAACTCTCCGTCTGCACGGCAAAAGAACTGACTGTAGGTCTGGAGGGTCAACTGGTCCAACAGCCAGAAACTGAGGATGGCGATAAGGGCTATCTCCGCGAAAACGAATCCGTTCTGTTTGCGGTGTGCCCACAATGTCTTGAGTATCATGATAGTCTATCTTTTCTGGTTCAACGATTCTACGATGGGTTTACGTAGCGAGGTCCACGAGGGAATGAGGGCGGCCATGAGGTTGAGCATCGCACAGCAAAGGAACACGATGATGAACAGCGTAGGGGTGACGAACATGGAGATGTCCAGACTGGTGTCGAGTTGGCTCTGGGCATTGGAGTGGAAATCGAACATCCTGAGGAACACTTTGTTGTCGTGTATGAGGTAGATGACAAACCAGGCAAGCAACCACCCCACCATACCGCCACAAAGCGTCAGGATGAGGTTCTCGTGGATGACTTCGCTGAGCAAGGTGCGGCGTTTGGCACCGAAGGCCTTACGGATGCCCATCTCGGCACGCCGTCCCTCCATGCGGTTGGAGACGAGGCCGCTGAGGTTGATGGCGGGCAGAAAGAGGAGGAGCAGCATCAGGATCGCAGGAGTTATCAGATTCTTGGCTTCATGGACAAGATCCTGCTCTCCGTCGCGGGTGAAACTGACGCGATTGAAGAAATGGGTATCGACATCTATCACCCAATCTACATGCTCGCCTATCTGTGTGCTGGCCACGGCCTTCACGTGCTGGCGAAACGGCTCCAACTCTTCGAGGAAGTCCTTACGTGAACAGCCTTTGCGCAAAAGGATGCGAACGGCGAGATTGCCTGAATAGGACACGGATGCCGAAGAACGGTCTGAAATCGGGGTCTGTGAATAATATACTTCGCTGTAAGGCACATAGACATCGGCGGCGGATTCGGTCAAGAACACACTCACGGACTTGACCACACCCACCACATGGTAAGGCTTCTCGTTGAACAGGACGGTGGAACCTTCACCTGCTCCCAACACGTCGGCCACCTTGTCGCTGATCACTGCCACACGTTCCCCATCCCGGAACTCTTTCTCTGAAAATGGACGACCTTCAAGGAAACGGAATTCATAGAGATGGAAGAATTCATGGTCGGTGACCCTTGCGTAGAACGGGATGCGGTTCTGCTGGTCTTTGGTATAGGCAAGGAACGTCGTCTGGGTATTATAGATGCCTGTGGCTGCCTCCACACACTTCATCTGGCGGAAACAGGAGTCGATGAGTTCCAAGCTGCAACCAGAACGGAAGCCACTTCCCATGTCTGATTTATTGATGAAGGTGTTCAGAAGGTAGAGCGTCCTGCTGCGGTGCACCTCGGGCGGAATATCTGCCAACAATATGTTGAACACAATAGCCACGACCATGGCCGAAGCGACGGCGACTGCCGTTCCCGCGATGTAGATAGCGGAATACAGCTTGTCGTCGCGGATCAGCGCGAAGGCATGGCGGAGCAATAACAAGAATTTATTGATCATGATTCTTTTTTATCTAACACGAATAACCACGAATGACCCATGAATTTGTCATGAATGAATTAATTAATTAATGAATAATACGTGTTCAATACATGGTAATTCAAAAAATCTGCCTTCCGTCGAGGAACTTGATAATCCTGTCCGTCAACTTGGCTTGTTGTTCGTTGTGGGTCACCATGACGATGGTGCGGCCGTCCTCCTTGTTCAGTTTGTGGAGCAATTCCATGATTTCAGCACCCATCTTCGAGTCGAGGTTGCCGGTAGGCTCGTCGGCTAAGAGGATTTCGGGGTTGCCGATGACGGCTCGGGCGATGGCCACGCGCTGGCACTGTCCGCCGGAGAGCTGCGTGGGGCGGTGCTTCATGCGGTGGGAGAGGCCGACGCGCTCGATGACCTCCTTGGCCAAACGGATGCGCTCGCCGCTGCGCACGCCCCGGTAAATGAGCGGCAACTGCACGTTGTCGATGACGTTGAGCGTGGGGATGAGGTGGAACGACTGGAACACGAAACCTAACGTCTTGTTCCGCAGTTCGGCCATTCGGTTGTCGCTCATCTTCGGGTCGATGACTTGTCCGCACAGTTCTATCTGTCCGCTCGTGGGTTCGTCGAGTAGTCCCATGATGTTGAGCAGCGTGGATTTGCCGCAGCCCGATGGTCCCATGATGCTCAGGAACTCGCCCTTGCGCACTTCGAGGTTCACATTCTCCAACGCCTGTGTCTCCACTTCGTCGGTACGGTAGATTTTATTGATACCGGTCAATTTGATTACTGTTTCCATTGTTCTGATGTTATTTTATTAATTGTTCTTTTTTTTTCTCGGGTAATCAGGTTATCGTTTAATCGTTTAATCGTTTAATCGTTAAAACGGTTAGTCGTTAAATCGGTGTATCGTTATTACGAAATCCCGAAATGAAAGCCTGCTTTATTCATCCTTCAGTGCTTCGGTTATCTCGCTCCTGCAGATGCGCCACGCTGGGATGGCGGTGGCGATGAGCACGGTAGATAATATGATCAAGTAAACGAAGATGGATACCACCATGAAGTGGGTGGCGAAATCGTCGAACCAGAG